>Ga0049085_10000269_pt1 | contig 21533 bp, 16 predicted proteins | sample GreLakmeSU08MSRF_FD_66721 | JGI IMG/M metagenome (GOLD analysis project Ga0049085, IMG submission 66721) | Freshwater lentic microbial communities from great Laurentian Lakes, MI, USA - Great Lakes metaG SU08MSRF | ecosystem: Environmental > Aquatic > Freshwater > Lake | place: Great Lakes... | reverse complement strand
ACCACCGTATCGAAACCGTCGGGGAACTGCGAGATGAACTCCTCGCAGTGCGCGACCCTCGCCACCGCGCGGATCTCGTCGAGCGTCGCGCCGGGGCGTGAGAACGCGATGTTGTCCGCGATCGTGCCGTCGAACAGGAAGTTGTCCTGCAGTACTACGCCGAGCTGGCGGCGATAGTCGCGAATCCGCATTGAACCGAGGTCGCGGTCATCCACGGTGATTCGACCCTTCAGCGGACGGGCGAAGGCCATGATGAGCGAGATGAGGGTGCTCTTTCCTGATCCACTCGAGCCCACCAGTGCCGTCGTGGTGCCTTCCTTCGCGCTGAAGGTGACGTCCTTGAGCACCGGCAACCCTTCACGGTATTCGAACCAGACGTGGTCGAACTCGATGTCGCCGCGCACGTCGGCGATCGGAGCGCGGTCGGCATCGCCGGCATCTTCCGTTGGCGTCTGCATGATGTCGCGAATGCGGTCGAGTCCCGCGAACGCTTCCGTGATTTGCGTGCCGATGGACGCGAGTTGCATCACCGGTATGGTCACGAGCGCAATGAAGAACACATACATCACCCAGTCGCCCTGGGTCATCTGGCCGGCGAGCACGTCGCGTCCGCCGATGACGGTCATGAGCACGCCGACCGCGCCGATGAAGATCGTGCCAAACGTCGTCACCGCGGAGGTGCCGGTAATAGTGCTCGCGATGTTGCGGAAGAGCCGGTTCGCGCCCTTGGTGAAGACGACTTCCTCGCGCTTTTCCGCCGTGTACACCTTCACGACGCGCGCGCCGCCCAGCGCCTGCCCGAGGCGGCCCGACACTTCAGCGTAGATCTTGCTGCGCTCGCGGAAGACCGGCCGCAGCTTCTTGAAGGCGTAGGCCATCACGCCGCCGAACACGCCGAGGACGAGCAGGGTAGCGGTCGTCAGCTTCCAGTTGAGCCAGAAGAGCACGCCGAGCGCGATCGATGCTGTGAAGAGGCTGCCGACCAGCTGCACGATGCCCGTACCGACGAGGTTGCGCACGCCCTCGGCGTCGGACATCACACGCTGGATCAGGATACCGCTCTGCGTCGAGTCGAAGAAGCTGACGGGGAGGCGTAACACACGGGCCTGGACGCTGCGCCGCAGGTCCGTGATGGCGCGCTGCCCCGCAATGCTGATCACCTGCGAGAGCGCGAACGATGTGATCGCCTGGACAACGGTGGCGCCGGCACCGGCCATGGCCAGCGGAACGAGGAGGTCGGCGCGGTGTTTCCCGATCACTTCGTCGATGAGGAGTTTGGTCGTGTACGGCAGGACGAAGCCGACGAGGCGATTGACGAGCATCAACGACATGCCGATCGCCAGCTTGCCGCGGTACTTGTGCAGGAGCTGGCGCGTTTCGGCCCAGGCGTTGGTGTAGTTGACCTTTTTCTTGGTCGGTGCGGTTGTAGCGGCTGGGGAAGTCACCAATCAAAGCTAAAGCGCGGCACGTGGAGCGCGCGTTCTGTCGAGCCAACGCTCCGGGATAGCGAGAGGGCCGGCGGACACCTGTCCGCCGGCCCTCCGACCTACTGCGACCAATGGTCGGCTAGAACGTGTACTGCAACCGCGTCATGATGAGGCGGCCGATCGGGGCGGTGCCAACGAAGGTGGCCAGGCCCTGGTCATTGATGTTGCTGATGCTGAGGGACCAGACCACCTTCGGCTGGATCGGCAGGCGCCAGCTGGCGCTTGCGTCGAACAGCGTCTGTACCCGGACGGCGGGATAGAGCATGGTGCCCGTCGGGTTGGGCGGGGTACCGAGCGAGTTCAGCAGACCCGAGTTCACCGGGAAGGCGTCGGAGTAGCGCGTGCCGAACTCCCACCCGAGTCCGTTGGATTCGTTGGTGTAACGGATCGTGCCGCTCGCTCTGTGCTTCGGCGAGTTCGACATCAACGGGTTGAGCGTGCCGCCGATTTCGGGGAACACGATCTTCCCTTGGTTCGAATACGTCGCGGCGACCAGCCACTTGTCGTCCACCTGCCAGTCAACGGCCACGTCGTAGCCGCGCACGTCCACGGTGCCGATGCCGGCCGTGTACGTCGCAATGATCGACTGGTCGCTGGCGAGGAGCGCGTTGGTGAGAGCGAGCGAGCCCTGCGGGAGTGCTGCCATCAACGGGGTGAGCGCGCCGGCTGCAGCAGCAGCCGTGGCCCCGGCCTGTGCCGCCGGCATACCCTGCGCCGCAAGAGCGGCGCCGATGCGTCCGCCGAGGTAGGCACCGAGCGTGGCCGGATCGTAGAACACGAGCGGGTTGAGCTGGCCGATCGGGGCGCCAACGTCACCACGCAGCTGGTACCACGCATCCACGGCGACGCGGATGCGCTCCTTGATGATGGCCTTGTAGCCGATTTCCCAGGTGTTGTTGAACGACGCGTTGAGCGGTCCTGCGTCGCGTACGCTCGCCGGTGTCACGGCCGCCGACCCGATCCGTAGTACGGTGCCGATATTCGCCGGCGTGGGCTGGAGCGTTGACAGGATCGGCATCATCTGGCCGAGGAGGCCAAGAAAGCCGGCCTTCTGAGCGGCGCCGCCGAACGACGAGACCGGAAGCGACGTCGCGATGGCGGTCAGCTGTGAAATGAAACCGGGGAAGGCGTTGGTGGCGGCCGACGAGAGCGGCGTGCCCGGGCCGCCTGCGACGAATGGTGAACGCATGCAGATGCCGGCGTTGATCGACGCGTCGCACGTCCGGTTGAACTGCCATCCGGTTTTCGGTGGGCTGCCGACCGCGCGGAGGGCGAAGCCCGGCGCTTGGTTCGGGTTGGACACCTGGTCAAGGAAGAACGAGAAGCTGGCCGGCGAGTTGAATGCGCGGCTGAAGCTGGCGCGCCAGTTGCTGTTCGCGTTCTGCTTATACGTGAAGGCCACTCGGGGTGAGAACTGCGTGCCGATGATTTGGTCGTTTTGGTCTCCGCGAATCGCGGCGGTCAGCTCGAGGTCTTTCGCGAGCGGATAGGCGGCCTGCAGATACGCGCCCGTTTCGTGGATATCGGTCGATCCCTCATTGCGGCCAAAGATCGTGCCTTCCGAGCGCGGGGCCGTCGAGATGTAATCGATACCGCCGATGAGTTTCCAGTCGGCGATGTTTACGGTCTGTTGCACCTGGCCGACCAGTACGCTCGACTTGTCCACGACCGGGATGCCGGTGCGCAGATAGTAGGTGCCGTTCAGGTCTTTCGGGCCGTCGTTGCCCGAGTTGTTGGTGTTGAGGAACACCTGCGCGAAGAAGTTCTTGTACTTAAACCGGTCCTGAAAGTTCATGAAGGTCCAGTTCTTCCCCTGCGCGGCGCCGAACGCGGTGGTCACCTCGATGCCGCTGAACTGCGAGTAACCGGCTGTGACGATGTTCTCGAGGTGCTCGCTGGGACGGTAGTCGAGGCGCCCCTCGCCCGTGTACCGACGCAGGGCGAAATCACGCGTCAACGGCTTGCCCGCGCGGCCGGCCGGCGCTGCGCTCGGGAAGGTGGCCGGTTCGTTCGGGTCGTTGTACTTGAAGTCCTGTGCCGTGAAGTACTCACCGGAGAACTTGTAGCCCCATTCCTTGTTCGCGCCGAACACGCCGGCGTGGCGCAGGCCGCCCTTGAACAGCGACTGGTTGCCACCTTCGACCGAGACCGTCGTGCCCTGCGATGTAAACGGCGACTTCGTGATGATGTGCAGTACGCCGTTGGCCGAGTTTGGACCGTAGAGTGACGAGGCCGGTCCGTTGAGTACCTCGATGCGGTCGATGTCGTCGCGTGTGCCGCTGTACAGCGCGGGGACGTTCACCCGCAGCGACGGGACACCGGCGAAGCGATAGTCCTGCAGGTTGAGCATCGCGCCGGAGAAGGCGTTGTTGAAGCCGCGCGAGACGATGTTGCTCTGCAGGATGCCGCCGCTCGAGATGCTGAGGCCGGGTACCTGGCTGAGGTAGGCGCCGATTGTCGGCGCGGGCTTGTTCTCGAAGCTCTCGGAGCTGATCACCGACAACGCGGCCGGGATGTCGAGCTCCTTCTGCGGGGTGGCGCCGCGCGTGGCAGTCGTTACCACGCGATTCAGCGTCGCCGCGAGCTCGACCATCGTTGCGTTGAGCGTCGTAGCGCCTTTGACCGCGACTCGGTCGAGACGGCGCGCGGAGTAGCCGATGCGGGTCACGATCACGGTGTAGGTGCCGTCGACGAGGCCGGTCACGCGGTAGCTGCCGTCGTCGGCACTCGTTGCCTTACCGGACACGGCCATGCCCGAAACGACCTGTACGTTGGCAGCGCCGACTGGCGCGCCACCTTCGTTGTTCGTCACCTTGCCGGAGAGCGCGGAGCCCTGTGCCGACGCCGTGCGCACCGCCACCAGGAGCATCATCACTGCGACCAATCGCCGAACGATGTTTCGGGCCATGTTTACCTCAAGTGGGCAAAAGTCAGAAGAATGCCGTGGGCATTCCGTCAGTACCCCCGGTTCAGAGAAGAACCGAGTTACTAAAACTTTGACCTTTTCGCGTTAGATGGCAAGCCGTTACGCCTTTTGCGATCCCGACGCGTTGGTGCCTCGTTGGTGCCTCGTTGGTGCCTCGTTGGTGCCTAGCAGTACGAATTCCCGGCGAAATGCAGCACGCTAGGGACGCAAAAAAACCCGGGCGGACCGGCCCGGGCAAGGTGAACAGCGATCACCACCGTGCGCGATTCAGGCTACTTGCTACCCGGCGCCTTCGTCGAGTCCACCGTGATCACGCGACGCACGCCGCGGAGAAGCGCAGAGCGGAATTCAAGGACTGGCGTCTCGACCACCTGCTTCGCACCGGACGAAGCGTGGATCATCATGCCGTCGCCGACGTAGATGCCGACATGCGAAATGCGCTTGCTCTTGAGCTTGCTGAAGACGAGCAGGTCGCCCGGCCGCATCTCGGACGTGTCCTTGGCGACCGACTCGCCGAGCATCGCGAGATCAGCGGCATGGTGCGGCAGCGCAATCCCGAGCTTGGCGAACACGTATTTCACGAGTCCGCTGCAATCCACGCCACGCTCCGGTGTCTCGCCGGCCCACTGGTAGCGGATGCCGAGGAGCGACCGCGTATTCTCAATGATCGAGTCGCGCTGCACTTCGCTGACGCGGGCGAACGGGCCCCTCGGATTTGACCCACGGCGTTCGAGCGCTTTGACCGGCGACTTGGCCACGGCCCGAATTCGAACGGTGGTGTCGCGCTTGAGCGCCGGGGCCTTGACGCGCGTTGATACCATCGTCGGTCCCGACGCGCGCGGCGACTGCTGCGCCGGCGCCACGGAGGCGCCGAGCAGGGCCACAAAGCCGGTGGCGAGGAAGCGGGGGAGGCGGGTGGCGATCATCGAGTTGGGAATCTACCCGTTCCACGGAGCTGGCGGAACCCGAACAGGCCACGAATCGCCTACCGGATGCCGAGCGCCTTGTGGGTCTGCACGGAGAGCCTCCAGCGCGGGTGCTCGAGGCAGTACTGCACGGCCTGGGCGGTCGTCTGCGCGCGATCGGCGCAATCCATCGGCTGCAGGAAGAAGTGGGCGAAGTCCATCTGCTCGAACTGCGCCGGATCGCCGGCCTCCTGCGGGTAGACGAGCTTGATCTCGTTGCCCCGCGTGAGCGCGAGTGGTGCGCCGATCTTCGGGCTGACCGTGATCCAATCGATGCCGCGCGGTGGTTGTTGTGTGCCGTTGGTTTCGACGGCGACGGTAAACCCCCGCGCGTGCAGTGCATCAATGGCCTCGCGGTCCAGTTGCAGCAGCGGTTCACCTCCGGTGCAGACGACGAATCGCTCGCCACCGCCGGCCGCCGCCGCGACCGGCCATCGCGCGGCCACCGCATCAGCGAGCGCGTCGGCGGTCTGGAATTTTCCTCCATCTGGCCCGACGCCGACGAACTCGGTGTCGCAAAACTTGCAGGTGGCGGACTGCCGGTCTTCCTCACGGCCGGTCCAGAGGTTGCATCCGGAAAACCGCGCGAACACGGCGGCGCGGCCGGTGTGAAAGCCCTCGCCCTGCAACGTAAAAAAGATTTCTCGAAGTGTGTACATCGGTGGTGGTTGGGTGTCTGTGCTGCCGCGCCGCTTACCCGGCAGCGTACCGGGTCGGGTCGGCGACGCCGGCCTCGGCAAACCCCTTCTTCCGCAACTGGCAGGCGTCGCACCGGCCGCACGCTGCGCCCGACGGATCGGGGTCGTAGCAGCTCGTGGTGGTCGAGTAGTCGACGCCGAGGCTTATACCCAGCGTGATGATTTCGGCCTTCGACATCGTCATCAGCGGCGCGTGCACCGTGTAGCGCACGCCGTCTTCGGTGCCGGCACGCGTCGCCAGGTTGGCCAGTTGCTCGAATGCGGCGATGAACTCCGGGCGGCAGTCGGGATAGCCGCTATAGTCGAGCGCGTTGACGCCGATGAACAGGTCGTGGGCGCCGAGCACCTCGGCCCAGGCGAGCGCGGAGGAGAGGAAGATGGTGTTGCGCGCCGGCACATATGTCACCGGAACCCCCGTCTGCATCGCTTCCGGCGACCGGTCTTTCGGTACCGCGATGTCGGTCGTGGTCAGCGCCGATCCACCGAACGGCCGCAGGTCGAGCTCGGCGACGACGTGACGCGTGACGCCGTACTGTCGCGCGACGGCGCGGGCGCGCGATACTTCGCTCGCGTGGCGCTGGCCGTAGCTGAAGGTGAGCGCACTGACCTGCCAGTGCTGGCTGAGCGCGTGCGCGAGCAGCGTCGTCGAGTCGAGTCCGCCGCTCAGGAGCAGCACCGCCGGACGATTCATCGGGTGCCGTCCATGGGTGTTACACCACGGCGCGCCGTTCCGCGACGAGAGTGTAAGGCCGCCGGTTGCTGTTGCGTCAGACAGTGGAGTGTGCCACGACCCCAGACGAGGTCGAGGGAGTGAATGCCCACGACCTCGTGCCGCGGCATCAGACGGGCGAGCGTGTCCAGTGCTTCGCGATCGGCGGGGTCGTTGAAGGTCGGCACAATCACGACGCCGTTGGCGATGTAGAAGTTCGCGTAACTCGCGGGCAGCCGTACGCCGTCCATCATCACCGCGCGGGGAAACGGGAGTGGCACGATCGTGAGCGCGCGGCCGCGGGCGTCGCGGGCGCTCCGGAGCCGTTTCAGGTTGTCGACCGACGGGCGATGGTTCGCGTCGCCGGAATCCGCTTCGTGTGCCAGCACGACGACGCCGGGCGCGACGAAACGCGCGATGTCGTCCACGTGGCCGTGCGTGTCATCGCCGACGCAGCCTTCGCCGAGCCAGATGGTGTTACGGATACCCAGCTCGCGCGCGAAGAGCGATTCATAGCCCGCCCGTGAAAGTCCCGGATTGCGCACCTGCACGCGCGAGAGCAACCACTCCTCGGTCACGAGCAGCGTGCCGCGACCATCGGTTTCGATGCCACCACCCTCAAGGACGGCACGCGCGCCGGTGTCCGGACGCAGCGGTTCCGTGCAGGGCACGCGCGACGTGCGGGCCACGAAGGCCCCGACCTTCGCGTCGCGTCTGTGGTTCGGGTACTTGGCCCAGCCGTCGAAGCTCCAGTGTACCCACTCGAGCGACCCGTCGCGGGTGAGGACGCCGGTGGGCGCTGAATCACGCAGCCAGGCGCGGTCGGTCGGGCACCGATGAAGCCGAACGTTTCGTGTGACGCCGTGCGCGGCCAGCGTTCGGTGCGCGGCGGCATGAATCGCGGCGGAGTGGCAGAGGATCTCCACGCGTTCGTGCGCCGCGAGCAGGCGTGCGATTTCCGCATGCACCCACGGGATCGTCGCGATCTTGCCCGGCCAGTCCGCCGCACAGTGCGGCCACGCGATCCAGGTGGCGTCGTGTCGCTCCCACTCCGCGGGCCAGCGGACGGCACGTCCGCCCGGACTGCCCGACGTATGCGTTGCGCGCGGCTTGGCGGTCATCCGATCCAGCGATTCAGGATCGGGCCATAGGCATCGATCCGGCGATCGCGAAGAAACGGCCAGTTGCGGCGCGCGCCCTCGATGAGGCTGAGATCGCACTCGGCGATGAGCGTGGTTGGCTCGGTCGCGGCGTTGGCGATCATCCGGCCGTACGGGTCGGCCATGAACGAGTGGCCGAAGAATTCGATCCCCTGCGTACCGGGTTCTGGTTCAAACCCGACGCGGTTCACCGAGGCGACGAAAACGCCGTTGGCGATGGCGTGTGCCCGCTGGGCGGTACGCCAGCTGTCCACCTGGGATGCGCCCCACACCGCCTTTTCGGCCGGGTGCCAGCCGATCGCGGTGGGATAAAACAGGATGTCGGCGCCGAGTAGCGCCGTGATGCGCGCTGCTTCGGGGTACCACTGGTCCCAGCAGATGAGCACGCCAATCGTTGCGTAGCGCGTCTTCCAGATCTTGAACCCGCTGGCGGTGCCCTCACCCTCGGTCACCGCGTCGCCCGGAGCGAAGTAGTACTTCTCCTCAAAGAGCGGGTCGTGCGGGATGTGCATCTTGCGATACACGCCGAGCAGCGCGCCGTCGGCGTCGATGACAGCGGCGGAGTTGCGATAAACGCCCGGCGCCTGACGCTCGAAAATCGGGACGATGAGTACCACCTGCAATTCGGCGGCCACGGCGCGCAACGCGTCGGTGGTGGGGCCGGGAATTAGTTCGGCGAAGTTGAAGTATTCCTGTTTCAGCGCTTTGCAGAAGTATGGTGCGTTGAAGAGTTCCTTCAGGCAGATGATCTGCGCGCCTTTCGCGGCCGCTTCGCGCACACGTGTGATGGTCGCGGCGAGCGCGTGCTGCGAGTCACCGGTGACGGCGTCCTGCATGAGGCCAACGACGACAGACGTGCGCGAGGTCATAGGGGAAAGCTCGCGGAGCGGAGGAGTGGTGTCGAGAGGGAACGGTGGCCGCAATTGCAGCGGGCGGCGAAGCCTGTCGCTTCGCCGCCCGCTCGCATCATCGATTCCAGCTGCTGGCTAGGGCTGCATCGCCGTCGCCACGGCCTTCTGGAGTTCGTCATACGAGTCTTGCACCAGTTCGCGAAATGGCCGCATCACGTGGGCGATTCTTCCGTCCTTGCCGACAACGAAGAGCACACGGGAATAGGTTCTGAGAAAGCCCCCCACGTTGTACTGCGTGCCGAGGGTCCTCGCGGTGTCGCTGACAAACGTCACCGGGTAGCCCGCCTCGCGGGCCCACGCGGCGTGGATGGTGTCGACGTCGACGCTGATGCTCAGCACCGTGACGCCCCTGCCACCGTTGAAGATCTGCGCGTACTGATCACGGTACGCGTTCATTTGAGCAGTTCAGCCACGGGTTCTTGCTTTCGGAAAGAAAGCAAGAACCACTACCTGGCCCTTGAGGTTGGAGAGGCGAAGTGGCTGCGCGAGTTTGCCTTCCTTCGTGCTGGCCGGCAGGGTGAAGTCTGGTGCGACGTCGCCGACCTTCGGTGCCAGCTCCTGCGGCGCAGCGGCTGGCGCCTGCGCCTGCAGCCCAGCACCAACGGCGCTCACGACGAGCGCGGCTGTGAGCCGCCTCACATTCACGTGCAGTTGCATCATGCGTCTGATCCTCCACAAGGTGCCGGGATACGAAAAGGTTGCATCCGCGAAGCGGGAGCGCAACCTGGTGCTGGCCGGTGACCTCGCGCGCGAGGCCCTCAGCGCGTCTGGCCTAGGGGATGTCGCGATGGCGCTGCCACCGTGCTGGTTATGGTGACACGACGCGGATCGCGCCGGGAACCGATCGGATTATGACGTCACGCTGCGCGAGCTGCACGAGCTCGCCGTCGAGGTCGCAGGCGGGCCCACGGCTGAACGTGAGCGTGAACTCCTTGCGTCGGGTCACCCGCACCTTCGGATGTGCGACATGTGCCCCGCGCACCGCGCTCACGAATAGGGGAATGCGTGCGAGGCCCCGTACATCGCCGATCTCGACCTGGTCGAGCAGTCCGTCGTCGATACGGGCAGAGGGCGCGACACGAAATGCGCCGCCGAAATGGGATCCGTTCGAGAAGACGAGCATCATCGCGAGCCGTGATTCGCCTTGCGAGCCCCCCTCCGTGTACGCGAAGCCTGGGTAGCCGATCAGTCGTTTAAGCGCAGCCACGATGTACACCGCGGTTCCGCCGAGCCTTCCGCCTTTCGACGTGTCCTCGAGCACGGCCGCGTCGAACCCGAAGCCCGCCACGTTCAGGAACCAGTGTCGTGCCGCACCGCTCTCCACGACCCCGACGTCCACCCGCCGTTCGCACGATGGGTCCGTGACCAGCGCCGCCATTGCCGTGAAGTCGCGCGACGGGGCACCGAGATTTTTCGCGAAGTCGTTGCCGGTGCCGGCCGAAAGAAACGCGAGTCGCACGCGGTCGCCGGCCGCCGCGTCGAGCACTGCGCCAGCGCAACGGCTCCAGGTGCCGTCGCCGCCCACGACGACGATCGTGCCGGCGCCTGCGTCGAGGGCATCGCGGACGAGGCGCGTCTCATCTCCCGACTTGGCCGTGAGGCGCACGATCGCGATTCCCGACTCTTCGAACGCCGCGCGTACCCGCGGCAACAGCTGTGCGCCGCTCCCTCGCCCGGCCGCCGGGTTGACTACCACCGCTACCGTATGGGGCACTGGGATCGACTCGAGGGATGAGTGGGCAAGCAGCAAACCGGGGGCTCCGCACCCCCGGACCTCACGCAACTACCGCGCCAGATTCCTGAGCACGTACGGCAAAATTCCGCCGTTCGTGTAGTAGTTCAGCTCTTCGGGTGTGTCGATCCGGCTGCGCACGCTGAAGCTCTTCGTAGCGCTGCCGGCGCTCACCGCCCGTACGGTCAGCGTCGCCCGCGGATTCATCGAGTCCGACAGCCCCTCGACAGTGTACTCCTCGAACCCGGTCAGTCCGAGTGACTGCCGCGTCTCACCGTTCGTGAACTCGAGTGGGATGATGCCCATCCCGACGAGGTTCGACCGGTGGATGCGCTCGAAACTCTCGGCGATCACGGCGCGAACGCCGAGGAGCATCGTGCCCTTTGCCGCCCAGTCGCGCGAGGAACCGGTGCCGTATTCCTTGCCGGCGATGATCACGAGTGCGGTTGCGGACTTCCTGTACCCCTCGCTCGCGTCGAAAAAGCTCGTCGCCTCGGCGCCGGGAGCGGTGCGCGTCCACCACCCCTCCATCCCGGCCGTGAGTTCGTTCTTGAGGCGGATGTTCGCGAACGTGCCGCGCATCATCACTTCATGATTGCCGCGGCGGGCGCCGTACGAATTGAAGTCCTTCTTTTCCACGCCGAGCGACGTGAGCCAGACGCCGGCCGGGCTCTTCGCTGCGATCGAGCCTGCGGGCGAAATGTGGTCCGTCGTGATCGAGTCGCCGAACATGCCGAGCACGCGCGCGTCCGCGATGGGCCGCACGCCAGGCGGTGTCATCGTCATACCCTCGAAATACGGCGGGTGTTTGACGTACGTGCTCTGGCTGTCCCATTCGTAGCGGTCACCGGTCGGCACCGCGATCGCCTGCCACGCGGCGTCGCCACCAAAGGCGTCGGCGTATTCCTTCTCGAACTGTTCGCGCTTCACGCTGTTAAGGACGATGTGCTCGACTTCATTCGATGTCGGCCAGATGTCACGGAGGAACACCGGACCATTTGGGCCCTCGCCAAGCGGTTCGCTTTTAAAGTCGATGTCGACTCGCCCGGCCAGCGCATAGGCCACGACGAGCGGCGGCGACGCCAGATAGTTGAAGCGCGTCTGCGGATTGACGCGACCCTCGAAGTTGCGGTTCCCCGAGAGCACGGCGGCCACGGTGAGTTTGCCGTCATCAATCGCCTTCGACACGGACTCGGGCAGCGGGCCAGAGTTGCCGATGCAGGTCGTGCAGCCGTAGCCCACGATCTGGAATCCGAGCGCGTCGAGCGCGGGCTGCACGCCGGCCTTGTCGAAGTAGTCGCGAACGACCTTCGAGCCCGGCGCCAGTGAAGTCTTCACCCAGGGCTTTGGTCTGATCCCGAGCGCGTGCGCCTTCTGTGCCACGAGTCCTGCGGCGAGCATTACGCTCGGGTTGCTGGTGTTGGTGCAACTCGTGATCGCCGCGATCACTACGGCGCCGTCCTGCAGCGTGAACTGCTCGCCGCGGTGCTCGCAGTTCACGCGCGCCACGTCGTACGACGCGGCGCCTCCCGCGGCAACGCGATCGCGTTCCGCCTTGAATGCCGCGTCGTAGTTGGATTGCATGTCTGTCAACGCGATCCGGTCCTGTGGACGCTTCGGGCCGGCGAGACTTGGCACGACGGTGCTGAGGTCGAGTGTCAATGTGTCGGTGTAGACGGGGTCAGTCATCCCGTTTTCGCGAAAGAGCCCCTGCGCTCGGCAGTACGCCTCGACGAGCTGCACCTGATGTGCGCTGCGGCCGGAGAGACGGAGGTACTTGAGCGTTTCGGCGTCGACGGGGAAGAAACCCATCGTGGCGCCATATTCTGGTGCCATGTTCGCGATCGTCGCGCGGTCGGCGAGGGCCAGCGATGAAAGGCCGTCGCCGTAGTACTCGACGAATTTGCCGACGACCTTTTTCTTGCGAAGCATTTCGGTGCAGGTGAGCACGAGGTCGGTCGCGGTCGTGCCTGCGGGCAGCTTGCCCGTGAACTTGAAGCCGATGACTTCGGGAATCAGCATCGAGACGGGCTGGCCGAGCATCGCCGCCTCGGCCTCGATACCGCCAACGCCCCAGCCGAGCACGCCGAGTCCGTTGATCATCGTGGTATGCGAATCGGTGCCGACGAGCGAATCGCAGTAGGCCACCGTGTCGGTGCCCTCGGCGGCGGTGAAGACCACCTGGCCGAGGTATTCGAGGTTCACCTGGTGGCAGATGCCTGTGCCGGGCGGCACGACGCGGAAGTTCTTCAGCGCGCCCTGCCCCCACCGTAGGAACTGGTAGCGCTCGAGGTTCCGTTCGTATTCGAGCTTGGTGTTGATGAGCAGCGCGGCATCCGTGCCGTACTCATCCACCTGGACCGAATGGTCGATGACGAGGTCCACCGGCTGCAGCGGGTTGATCTTTGCGGGATCTCCGCCGAGCGCAGCGAGCGCATCGCGCATCGCCGCGAGGTCCACGACGCATGGCACGCCGGTGAAGTCCTGCAGCAGCACGCGCGCGGTGCGGAAGGCGATCTCTTTGTCGAGTGACGCCTTCACGTTCCAGGTGGCGAGTGCCTTCACGTCGTCGGGTTTCACGAACGCGCCGTCCTCGTTCCTCAGCAAGTTCTCGAGGAGGACTTTGAGCGAGAAGGGGAGCGTCGCTACCGTCGAGCGGGGCAGCGTTGCAGCCGCACCGAGCTGGTAATAGACGTAGGTGTGCCCGTCCACCGAGAGGGATGAGCGCGAGCCGAAACTGTTGTTCGTTGCCATGGCCGTTTGTGCGTTGGTCCGCGGGGGAAACCGAATCTTGGGCGGACTGGTGATGGCCTGAGCCACTGGCGACGCCCACTGCTCGATCGCATTGGCGCTGCCAGGCTGACTCGAATATACAGTCACAAGCAAAACGGGGCGGGGCCGTGTGCTACCGGCGCCCGCCCCGTTGCTGTGACCGCTGCGGCGTTACGGCTGAATCGCCGCGGTCGCGGTCCGTGCGTCGAGCGTCTTGAGCAGGTCGGCCCACTTCAGCTTGGTATCCTTGCCGAGCACATGTTGCTCCATCCAAGCGAACTCAGCCACGGCCTTGGTGTACTGGTCGCGCGGGTCCGGGATGCCATGCGTGGCGCCAGGATAGACGAACAACTCCGTCGGTACGCCGAGCCTTTTGAGGGCCATGTGCATCTCCTCACTCTGCGGCCGCGGCACACGCGGATCGCCGTCGACGACGTGGATCATCGTCGGCGTCTTGGCGTTCTTGATGTAGGCAATGGGCGATTGTTTCCACCACTTCTCGTACTCCTTGCCCTCGAAGTAGAGCGTATCGCCCAAGTACCACTGACGGACGCGCTGGTTGTCGCTCTGTGCGTACATCGACACCCAGTTGGCGACGCCCGCGCCCGACGAGATGGCTTTGAAGCGGTCGGTGTGCGTCAGGATCCAGTTGGACCAGTGGCCGCCGGCGCTCCAGCCCAGGACTCCCATCTTGTTGCCGTCCACCAGTCCTTGGGCGATGAGGTAGTCGACGCCCGCCATGATGTCTTCATAGCCCTTCGTGAAGTAGTCACCCTGACTCTCGATCTTGAACTTCTGGCCGTAGTTCGTCGAGTTCCGGTAGTTGGGCTGCAGCACCATGTATCCGGCACCCGCGTACGTCTGCGAGCCGTAGCCGCCATTAAACGTGAGCAGATCGGCGGCAGCCGGCCCTCCGTGGATCGCGACAATGAGCGGATATCGTGTGCCCGCCTTGTAGCCCACCGGTTTCACGAGCACACCACCGACCGGCGTGCCGTCCTTGGACTTCCAGGTAATCTCCGTTTCGTCACCGAGCGCGAAGCCGTCGACCTGCGGGTTCGGCCGCGTGAGCTGAATCCAGGAGGCCTTGGTCGGAACCTGCGCCAGCGACGGCGCTGCGAAGACGGCGGGCGGCGTGACGGGGTCGGAGTAGTTGACGAGGACGCGGCCGGTCGCCTCGTCCCTGCTCACGTTGACCGAGGCCAGTTCATGTGTCAGTTGCGTGACCTTGCCTGACGCGACGTCGATCGACATCAGCTGGTTGGTCGCCTTCACGCCTTCGTTGAAATAGATCGTCTTGCTGTCATCGCTCCACCAGCCGATGGTGACATTACAGTCGCAGTCCTTGCCGATCTTGCGCCACGCGCCGCCGCCGAGGGGACGGAGGTAGATCTTGCTCAGGTGCATCATCTTGAACTCGTCGGCCGCCGTGTAGGCGATCGTACTGCCGTCGGGTGAAAAGCTGACGCTCCCCTCCGCGACTTCGAAGTTATTCGTGAGGCGCTCGGTCTTTCCCGTGGCGACTTCCATGAGGTAGATGTCGGCCGTGTTGCGTTCGTCGTTCGTGCCGCGGTGGCTGCGGTCGTCCGGCGTGCCGCTGTACCCGATGTACTTCGCGTCGTTCGAGACGGTGAACGAGGTGACACTGTAGGCCGAGTCGCGCGTGAGCCGGCGGGTCTGCCGCGTCGCGACGTCGAGAACGTAGACGTGTGAGCGCGGCTGGAGCTGGTTCCGGATGTCCACGCCGAACCTCGCGGCCCGGCGCCGCTGTTCGTCCGCGTCGAGTGTGTCGGCCGCCATGAAGAAAATGGACTTGCTGTCCTTCGAGATCTGCCAGTTAGCCACGGGCGCCGACTGGCGGGTGAGCTGTAAGGGGCTGCCACCGGCCAGATTGGCCGCATTCAACGCCCAGAGCTGCTGCTGCCCAGCGCGGCCGGCGCTGTACACGAGCAGTCGGCCGTCTGGCGTGACCTGGAACTGGCCCACTGGCGCGCTGTCGGTGATCTTCTGCGCTTCGCCGCCGGAAAGCGGGAGGAGATACAGTTGGCTGCCGGCGCCGTCCGCTGCGGCTGGACCGCCGCCCCGCCCGCCGCGTCCACCACCGCCCGCCTCGCCCGACGAGGCGCCAGCGGCGGCGTCACGGTCGGACGCGAATACGATCGCGTCGTTCCCGGCGAATCGCGCCGGTCCTTCGTTCTTGTCTTTGGTGAACGTGAGCTGGCGCGTGCTGGGCAGCCCGGCGGTCAGCGACACGAGATAGAGGTCGGATTGGCGCCGGCCCGCCCGCCAGTCTGGTGTCGAAATGGAGTAGACCCCAAGCTGCCCGTTGGGTGAGATCGCCGGCGCGGTGGCCGTCTTCATCTCCTGGATGTCCATCGGCGTCATCGGCCGTTTTGTTCCCTGCGCGAATACCATGGCTGGGATCAGGCTCACGGCGACTAGCGGTGCGCAGCGTCGGATCAGGTCCATCGAAACACCTCGGGGTGAACAGTTGGCCCTTGGCCGCCTACCGCGGCCCTTGCCTACGATGGCGAGGTCAGAAGCGTTGGGGAAGGGGTTCAACCGCCAACGGTCGTCGGGCAGTAGGTGAACGAAGCGTGCGAAACGGCGTCTGGTGAAACACCTTGATAGCCGAGTGTCACGCGAATAGCGGCTACTGCCGGGAACGTATTTCTACGATACCTTTCCCGCCACATTGCGCATACCTGATCAGACAGCTGACGGAGGGGATGTGACGGAACGCACAGCGCTCGACGCCGAAGGCGGACTTAGCCGGTCGCTCGGTGTCCGCGAACTGACCGCCGGCATCATTACGATCACCATTGGCGGCGGCGTATTCCTGCTGCCGGCTGGCGTGGCCGGATCGTTGGGCGGCGCGGCCTGGCTGGCCTATGTCATTTGCGCGGTCGTCTTCGGACTGATCGTGCTCTGCTTCGCCGAGGCCGGCAGTCGCGTCTCACGCTCCGGTGGGCCATACGCATACGTAGAGCAGGCGTTCGGGCCCTTTGTCGGCTACCTCGGCGGGGTGCTCGTGCTCCTGTTCGGCACGATTGCCCACGCGGCGGTCGCTGCCGGATTCACGCAGGCGGTGAATGCGCTGGTTCCAGGCGCGGGCGAGGGTGTGTCGCGCATTGCGCTGATCCTCGCCGTGTTCGGGTTCTTTACCTTCATCAACTTGCGCGGCGTCGGGCAGGCTGCGCGCGTCGTCGAGATCGGCACCATCGCCAAGCTCGTCCCGCTGGTCTTTATGGCAACCATTGGCCTCTTTGCCGTACAGGGCGCCAACCTCGCGTGGCCGGGGATGCCGCCGCTCGGTACGCTCGTTAGCGCGTCGATGACGCTGATGTTCGCCTTCTTCGGTGTCGAAACGGCGCTGGTGCCTAGCGGCGAGGTGCGCGATTCGGCGCGCACGGTGCCGAGGTCGATCCTGCTCGGAGTGGGTATCGTCACGCTGATCTATCTCGGTGTGCAGGAGTCGGCGCAGGGCATCCTCGGCGCCGACCTCGCGAACCACAAGGACGCGCCGCTCGCCGCCGCCGCAGAGAAGGGATTCGGACCCTGGGCCGGCCTGTTGCTGATGGTCGGCGCAGCGGTGTCGATGGTCGCACACACCTCGGGCATGATGCTCGCCATGCCGCGCAGCGTCTTCGCGATGTCGCGCGATGGATTCCTGCCTTCTGCGCTTTCCCGCATCAGCCCGGCAACCCACGTACCGACGAACGCGATTCTTGTGTACGCGGTGGTGGTCACGATGCTGGCCGCGTCCGGCACATTTATGTCGCTCGTGAAAGTCGCCAATATTTCGGCGCTGCTGATGTACCTGCTCTGTTGTCTTGGTGTGGTCGCCCTGCGCCGCAAGAACGTCCGGCTCGAAGCCAAGCCGTTCACGATTCCGGGCGGTGCGCTCGTGCCCTGGTTGGCGTCCGCCGCCATTCTCGCGTTGCTGTCCACGGTGTCGTTCGACGAGTTCAAGGCCATTGGCATCGCGCTCGTGATCTCCGTCGCGCTCTACGCCCTTCGCTCCGTCCGCGGACGTGCCACCGGGGGTGCCACCGGGGGTGGGGCCGGGCGCGCGAAATGACCTCAGATCCGCTGCTCGCCTTTCGGGGCGAGTTTCCGATTCTCGATCGCTGCACCTACCTCGTATCGAACTCGCTCGGCGCGATGCCGCGCACGGTGCCGGACCGGCTGGCCGAGTACGTGGACCTGTGGGCTGGGCGCGGTGTGCGTGCCTGGGCCGACGCCTGGTGGGAGATGCCGGTACGCGTTGGCGACGAGATCGCCCCGCTCATCGGCGCCAGTGCGGGCGAAGTGGTGATGATACCGAATGTCTCGAACGCACAGGCGACTGTCCTGTCGGCCCTCGACTATTCCGCGCCGCGCGACACCATCGTGATGAGCGCGTTGGATTTTCCGTCGGTGCGCTACGTCTACGACCACCTCGCGCCGCGGCTAGGCGCGCGCGTGGTCGTTGTGGAGAGCGATGATGGCGTGTCGATCGACGCCGCCAAGCTTTGCGCGGCCATCGATGAGCGCACGCGGCTGGTTGCCATCTCGCACGTGCTGTTCCGGAGTGCGTTCATCGTGGATGCCGCAACGGTCGCGGCGCATGCGCACCGGATGGGCGCACTGGTTTCGCTCGACGCGTACCACTCCGTCGGGATCATACCGGTGGACGTGGGCGCGATTGGCGCGGATTTCCTGACGGGCGGCGTCCTGAAGTGGCTGTGCGGCGGGCCGGGTGGCTGTTTTCTCTGGGTGTCGCCGGCGATGAGCGACCGCTACGCGCCTGCGCTCACCGGCTGGCTCGCGCACGCGCGCCCGTTTGCCTTCGAACCGGAGATGGACTACGCGTCTGGCGCGGCGCGTTGGCTTGGCGGCACGCCGGCGATTCCAGCGCTCTATACGGCGACCGAAGGTGCGCGCATCGTACGGCGCGCGGGCATCGCGGCGATTCGTGAAAAGTCTGTCCGCCACACCACGCGCCTGATCGCGCTCGCCGATGAGCGTGGCTACCCGGTCACCGTGCCACGCAACCCGGCCCGCCGTGGAGGCACCGTCGCCTTCGATGTACCGCACGGTGCCGAGGTATCGCAGGAACTGCTCGCGCGTGACGTCGTGATTGACTACCGGCCCGACGCGGGAATCCGTATTGCGCCGCACTTCTACACCACCGATGATGAAGTGGATCGCGTCGTGCACGAAGTGGACGACATTCTGGCGACCGGCGCGTGGAAGGCGCATGAATCCACCCGTCGCGTGGTCACCTGAGGCGCGATGCCCACGCCTCCGCTGAAGCTCCGCAAGCAATACCTGAATCTCGACTACCCGAACGTGGTGCTCCGGTTCGAGGATGGCCACGAGATCGTACTCACACGCGGTGTCGGCAAGACCTTTGACTGCTACGCCGGCGAAACGATCAAGCTGCTGGCTGTGCGCGACCCGGACCTGCGTGAGCGTGACCTGCTCGCCACGCGCAAGGCCGACGAGTTCGACGACGCCTAGCCTGCCATCGCGCACCACACCATGTCGAATGCAATGATGGCCTGGAATCCGGAGGTCGCCTCAGCGCGTGATGCGGGCACGCCGATCGTGGCGCTCGAAAGTTCGGTGCTGGCGCAGGGACTTCCCGCACCGGCAAACCGAGAGGCCTACCGCCTGATGTGCGCGGGAGTTCGTTCCGTCGGTGCGGTGCCCGCCGTGACCGCAACGGTCGGCGGCAAGGCCGTGGTTGGGCTCGACGGCGAGGCGCTTGAGCGGTTCCTTTCCGTCGGGGCGATGAAGGCGTCGGCACGTGATCTTGGCTACGCCATCGCGTCGGGTCGGGATGGCTCGACGACGGTCGCCGGCGCGCTCGCGATTGCCACGATGGCTGGCCTCGATGTGTTCGCCACCGGCGGCATTGGCGGTGTGCACCGGGCGGCGCTTGGGGAGCCATCGTTCGACGAGTCCGCCGACTTATTGGAGCTCTCGCGGTCGAGCGCGGTGGTCGTCTGCGCTGGCGCGAAATCGATTCTCGACCTTGCGGCGACGCTCGAGCGACTCGATTCGTACGGCGTGGCGGTCATCGGGTATCGTACCGAGGAGTTCCCGGGTTTTTTCACCGCCTCGACCGGCCTCCCGGTGTCGGCAACGGCCGATTCCGCGACGGAGATCGCGCGTGCGTTCCTCGCGGGCCGCCAACTTGGACGTCCCTCAGCGGTGCTCGTGGTTCAGCCGCCGCCAACCGGTGCGGCGCTCGACCCGAGATTGGTCGAACGGGCCGTCCGCGTGGCGCTCGCGGCGGCGGCGACCGGCCCGAATCGCCCGCGCGGTGCCGCGGTGACTCCGTTTTTGCTCGCCGCCGTCGAACGGGCGACCGGCGGGCAGTCGCTCGCAACGAATCTCGCGTTACTCGAATCCAATGCCCGGCTTGCCGGTGAGATTGCCGTCGCGCTTGCTGCCGAGAATATGCGGAGGCCGTTGGGGTCGCGACCGCGATAGTTTGGGTGGTCCGGTCTGGTCATCCCTTGTTCTGTTTTGCGCCTTCTGATTAGGTTGCCGTCAGTTCCTCGAGCCGGAGGTCAATAGGACGATGCCTTCGCCGTTTCTGAGCTCCGAGGAGTACGACGAGCGGGCTCACCAGCTCTACAACGAAGGGAACTACGATGACGCCCTCAGCATGCTGCGCGAGGGGTTGACGCTCTATCCCAACGCCGTCGAGCTCCACATTGGTGTCGGGTATGCGCGCTTGGCGCGCGACGAGTTTGCTTGGGCGCGCAAGTGTTTCGAAGAAGCGCTGGTCCTCGACCCCGACCACGAAAACGCGCTCGCCGGCTTCGGCGAGACGCTGCTCAAGTTCGGCCAGCAGCCGGCGGCCGTTCGGTCGTTCAACCGGATCCTCGACCTCGGCTACCACGACGACGTCGAACTGATGCTGCAGGTTGCCCGCGTGCTCTTTCGCGAGAACTTGTTGGACGATGCGCAGGGCTTCCTTGACGTGGCACTGCAGCAGACCCCCGACCACGCCGAGGCGATCGCGATGTTGGGGTATATCGAGCACCGGCGCGGCCAGGACACGGAGGCCATCGCCACGCTGCGTCGCGCGCTGCAGGTCGATCCGGAGTACTCCGAGGCGCGCATCTATCTCGGCAACATGCTGTATGACCGCGGCGAGTTCGAGGCGTCGCTCTATCACCTCGAACAGACGGAACCCGAGGACCACTGGGACGAGCTCGGCATCTGGCGCCTCATCGAGTTGCGCAAGAGTACTTACCGCCTCACCGATGACGATGAGTCGATTCAGCCGTGGGATGCGCGTCTTGGTGAACTCGCTGGTGAGCCCGACTCGCTCGACGAGATGCTCAGCGAGATCGAACAGAACGCTGTGGACACCGCCGAACGGGAAGTGCGCGGTCAGCTCGAGTTATTCGGCGCGCTGCTCGCCGACTTGTCCGGTCAGCAACAGGAATCGGCGACCCACCACGTTGTGGCGCGCGACGGGCGTGAGTACAACGGCACGTGGGACGAGATCGTCAGCGAGATGTGCACGGACAGCACCCAGCCGGCGCGATCGGTGTTGGAGTTCATGCAACAGGAGTCCCGTCGTGGATTCTCGCTTACGGGCATCCTGATTCCGGCAGGCGACGCCGAGTCGTTCCTCCGCGGGAGCGCCGATGCTGGGCTCCTGAGGATTCTGAACTGACGGACTGCCGTGTAGCGCCCGCCCGGAGTGATGGATGATTTCGCTCCGGGGCGTTTCGAAATCGTACCGGTCACTGACCGGCCGGCCGGTGCTCGCCGTGAACGATGTGACGCTCGATGTCGCAGCCGGCGAAGTGGTCGGCATCGCCGGCCCGAACGGCGCTGGCAAGACGACGATCATCGCGATGCTGCTCGGATTCCTTCGTCCGACGGCCGGCACGATGACGATCGCTGGGCTCGAGCCGCGCCGCTACGTCGAGCAGCATGGCATTGCCTACTTGCCCGAGCTAATGACCCTGAGAAAAAGCTGGCGTACGGACGATGCACTGCGTCGACTCGCGACGCTCGACGGCGTTCCGGCCGACCGGGTCGAGGTCGAGGTGGAGCGCGTGATTGCGCTCCTCGAAATCGGCGAGCATCGGCGGAAGCCCGTGCAGGCCCTCTCCAAGGGAAACTTCCAGCGCGTGGGGCTCGCTCAGGCGTTGTTGCG
>Ga0049085_10000264_pt1 | contig 21846 bp, 17 predicted proteins | sample GreLakmeSU08MSRF_FD_66721 | JGI IMG/M metagenome (GOLD analysis project Ga0049085, IMG submission 66721) | Freshwater lentic microbial communities from great Laurentian Lakes, MI, USA - Great Lakes metaG SU08MSRF | ecosystem: Environmental > Aquatic > Freshwater > Lake | place: Great Lakes... | reverse complement strand
CAACGTGCTGCCGTTCGTGCTGTTTATTGGTCTCTGGTTGTTCATCATGAATCGGATGCAGGGCGGCGGCGGGAAGGTGATGAGCTTCGGTAAGAGCAAGGCCAAGCGGATGACGCCCGATATGCCGAAGGTCACGTTCGCCGATGTGGCTGGTGCCGATGAGGCTGTCGAGGAGCTCGCGGAAATCAAGGAGTTCCTCGAGAACCCGAAGAAGTTCCAGGCGCTTGGCGCCAAGATCCCGAAGGGCGTCCTCCTGTTTGGGCCTCCGGGCACGGGCAAGACGCTGCTGGCGCGTGCCGTGGCGGGCGAGGCGGGCGTGCCGTTCTTCTCGATCTCTGGCTCCGACTTCGTCGAGATGTTTGTCGGCGTCGGCGCGAGTCGTGTGCGTGACCTGTTCGAGCAGGCCAAGCAGAACTCGCCGTGCATCATCTTCATCGACGAGATCGACGCCGTCGGTCGTCATCGTGGTGCCGGCATGGGTGGTGGCCACGACGAGCGTGAGCAGACGCTCAACCAGTTGCTCGTTGAGATGGATGGCTTTGAGGTCAACGTCAACGTGATTCTGATCGCCGCCACGAACCGCCCCGACGTGCTCGATCCGGCGTTGTTGCGTCCCGGCCGTTTCGATCGCCAGATCGTTGTCGATCGTCCCGATCGCTCGGGTCGCGAGGCGATCCTCAAGGTGCATTCGAAGGACAAGCCACTCGGCACCGAGATCGACCTTGGCGTGTTGGCCGGTCAGACGCCGGGCTTCACGGGTGCCGACTTGGCGAACCTGATCAACGAGTCGGCGCTCTTGACTGCTCGTGCGGGCAAGAAGACGATCACCATGTTCGAGCTCGAAGAGGGCATCATGCGTGTGCTTGCCGGGCCCGAGAAGAAGACGCGGCTGCTGTCGGAAGAAGAGCGCCTGATCACGGCGTACCACGAGATGGGGCACGCGTTGGTTGGGCATTTCCTGCCGAATTGCGATCCCGTCCACAAGATTTCTGTCGTCTCGCGCGGTCAGGCATTGGGCTACACGATCTCCCTGCCGACGGAAGACAAGTTCCTCGTCACGCGTGCCTCGCTCAACGATCAGTTGGCGATGACGCTCGGTGGTCGCGCGGCCGAAGAGCTCGTTTTCAACGAGATCACCACGGGCGCCTCGAATGACATCGAGAAGGTTACGGCCACGTCGAAGGCGATGGTAATGAAGTACGGCATGAGTGAGAAGCTCGGCCCGCGCGCCCTCGGCCACGATCAAGGTAACCCGTTTCTCGGCCGCTCATTTGGCGCCGAGGCCGACTACTCGCAGGAGATCGCCCGCGAAATCGACGACGAGATCCGCCGCATTATCGAGGAGGCGCACGAACGCGCCCGCGTCATGCTGATGGAGCACATGGATTCGCTCCACCGCCTCTCGAAGATCCTGCTTGACCGCGAGACGATCGATCGCAGCCAGTTCCTCAAGCTGCTCGACGGTGTCCCTGAAGACGAAATCTGGGTTGCCGAAGTCACACAAGACTCGACACCCGAGAAGCCAGCAAGCACGCCGGAGCGCTCGTCTGGTCGACCACGCATTCCTGGCTTCCCGCTGCCGGCTCCGCCGGACGCACCGCCTGCTGGGGCGTAGCGCGCGGGTCGCTGAGGCGTGTTGCGTGTGCAAGCGCCACACCGATTGGCGCATCTCCGGTAGTCTTCGCCAGCAAGGGAGCAGCCCCGCTCCGCGCTGCCTGTCAAGCGACAGGCAGGGTTGACCTTTTGAGAGGATGTGGCTCGTGGCCAAGTCTGGAATTCGCATCGCTGTCACGATGGCCTGCACCGACTGCAAAGAGCGGAACTATCAGACCAACAAGTCGAAGCGGAACACGCCCGACCGCATCGAGTTGAAGAAGTTCTGTCGCCGCTGTGGCACGCAGACCGTACATCGAGAGACCCGCTAGTCCCGTATGGCTGAGGCCGACGACACCGTTCCCGCACCGCGGGACAAGGACGCTGAGCGTCGTGCGAAGCGCGCCGAGCGCGCCGCTCGCGCACGCCCTGCCAAGAGCCAGACTGGTAGTCCCAAGGATCGCCAGGGCTTCGGCGCGTTCGTTCGAGAGTGTGTCGCTGAGCTCAAGCGCGTCCAGTGGCCGACTCGTCCGCAGCTGATCCAAGCAACGGCAGTCGTGATCATCACGTGTTTCATTGTCGGCGTGTATCTCTACGCGCTCGATTCCCTGTTCTCTCGTCTCGCTGGGTGGCTCATTACCCAGCAGGCGGGGTAATCAACGAGGTCCATACCTATGTTCCGCTGGTACGCCATTCACACCTATTCGGGTCACGAGGACAAGGTCCGTCGTAACCTCGAGCAGCGCCGTCGCACCCAGCAGGGTGGCGAGGGTCTACGCCGCATTGTCGTGCCGACCGAGCACACCGTCGAGACGCGTGACGGCAAGAAGGTCGAGAAGGAGAGCCGCGTGCTCCCCGGCTACGTCTTGATCCAGATGGACTCGACTCCCGAGGCAATCAGCCTCGTGCGCAACACGCCTGGGGTGACCGGCTTCGTCGGCGCCCAGGGCAAGCGCGAGGAGATGACGCTCGTACCGCTCGGCCAGGCCGAGGTCGACAAGCTGCTCCGCACGGAGAGCGCTGAGGCCAAGCCGAAGGCTGTCGCCGAGTTCCAACTCGGCCAGATGGTCAAGGTCACGTCCGGTCCGCTCGCCGATTTCGACGGCGAAATTATCGAGATCAACAACGAGTCGTCGAAGCTCAAGGTGCACGTGTCGATCTTCGAACGTCAGGTGCCGGTGGAACTCGGCTTCTCTGATGTGAAGCGCCTCGACTAACGCTCGTCTAGCATTCTGCCGCGTTCGCCATTAGGCAACGCCTGACAGTGGGAGCTCGGAAGTCCGGGCGTTCGCACCACAGGAGGTCACGATGGCCAAAAAGGTCGTCACCATCATCAAGCTCCAGATTCCCGCCGGACAGGCCAACCCTGCTCCGCCGGTCGGTCCCGCACTCGGCCAGCACGGCGTGAACATCATGGACTTCTGCAAGGCCTTCAATGCCGAGACGGCAAGCTCGCAGCAGGGCCGCATTACGCCAGTTGAGATTTCGGTCTACGAGGATCGCTCCTTTACGTTCATCACGAAGACGCCGCCTGCGGCCGTGCTGATCAAAGAGGCGCTGAACCTGAAGAGCGGTTCGTCTGTGCCACACCGCGACAAGGTCGGCACGCTCAGCCAGGCTCAGCTCCGCTCGATCGCCGAGACGAAGCTACAGGACCTAAATGCAAACGACGTTGAGGCTGCGATGCAGATCATCGCCGGTACCGCCCGTTCGATGGGCGTGGAGGTAGAAGCATGAGCGGCAAGAAGCTCGCAGCAGCGCGCGCGAAGATCAATCGCGAGCACCTGTACCAGCCGATCGATGCTGTCCGACTCCTGAAGGAGCTCGAGACCGCCAAGTTCGACGAGACCGTTGAGGTGCACTTCCGCCTCGGCATCAACGTCCGTCACGCCGAGGAGCAGCTCCGCGGCACCGTCATGCTGCCGCACGGCACGGGCTCTGACGCCCGCGTGATCGTGTTCGCTCAGGGCGAAAAGGCCGCTGAGGCCGAGGCTGCTGGTGCCGAGATCGTCGGTGGCGACGAGCTTGCACAGCGCATCCTTGACGGCTTCGACGACTTCGATGTCGCCGTCGCCACGCCCGACATGATGGTCGTCGTCGGTAAGCTCGGCCGCGTTCTTGGACCCTCCGGCAAGATGCCGAACCCAAAGACCGGCACCGTCACGATGGACGTCAAGAAGGCCGTGGAAGAGATCAAGAGCGGCAAGATCGAGTACCGCACCGACCGCACCGGCATCGTGCACGTGCCGCTGGGTAAGAAGTCGTTCGGCGAGCGCGAGCTCGGCGAGAACTACGCGATGGTGCTGGAGGAGATCCTCCGCGCCAAGCCGGCCTCGACCAAGGGTCGCTACATCAAGTCTGTCGTGCTCAGCTCCACCATGGGGCCAGGCATCAAGATCGATCCGTCGCGCATACGCGACGTGCTCGAGGAGACGACCGCCTAACCAGCGTCGTTCTCCCACACTCTGCGTCCTGTCGCCAAGGACCGCCGGCACCAGCCCCGTTGTGGGGTTGGAGAAGACCGGCGCAGGCGGTGAGTCACCACAGAGGCCGACATGTGTCGCGCCTTTCGTTGTGTCCGCCGTCCAATCGGCGGGCACGCATACGAAAGGAGGTGGTATCACATGTTGAAGGAACGAAAAGAAGAGGTCATCAACCAGATTGAGCAGCAGCTCAATTCGGCGACCTCGCTGATCGTCACGGACTATCGCGGACTCGGCGTGCAACAGCTCGCCGAGATTCGCAACGAGCTACGGCCCCTTGAGGCGTCGCTGCTCGTGTCGAAGAACACGCTGACGCGCATTGCCGCTACGCGTGCCGGACAAGAGGGCATCCTCGAGTTTTTGTCCGGTCCGACGGCGATCGCATTCTGTCATTCGGATCCGGCTCCCGTTGCCAAGGCACTTGCCAAGGCGGCGAAGGAGACGACGATTCTGAAGTTGAAGGGTGGCCTCGTTGACGGGGCCGTGCTCAATGAAGACGGAATCAAGGTGCTCGCAACGCTGCCGTCGAGGCATCAGTTGCACGCACAGCTCGTGTTCGCCCTGGCAAGTCCGATCACTGGACTCGCCGGTACTCTCGCAGCAATTCCACGCAGTCTCGTGATTGCGTTGGATCAGATCGAAAAGCAGAAGGCCGCCGCGTAAGCGGACGGTTACACACCGATACAAGGAGTAAAGGTCATGGCATTGTCCACAGATCAACTGATCGAAGAGATCAAGGGTATGAGCGTGATGGACCTTTCGACGCTGGTGAAGGCGCTCGAAGAGGAGTTCGGCGTTTCCGCTGCTGCTGCTGTCGCCGTTGCGGCACCAGCTGCAGGTGGCGGCGGTGGCGAGGCCGAGGCAGCCGAGGAGAAGACGTCGTACGACGTCTTCCTCGTCGAAGCCGGCTCGCAGAAGATCCCGGTCATCAAGGTGATCCGCTCCGCGACGGGTCTTGGTCTCAAGGAGGCCAAGGACATCGCCGACGGCGCACCTGGCATGGTCAAGGAAGGTGTCCCGACTGCGGACGCCGAGAAGATGAAGGCCGAGCTCGTCGAGGCCGGCGCCACCGTCGAACTGCGCTAAGCAGCCTCGTCACCGGGCTCGCGCTCGGGTGGTGTGTTCGTCAGAAGGGCCCCGGGGTAACCCGGGGCCCTTCGTCGTTTGTGACCGTCGCAATCCAGGTCGACTCGTGACCCAGGGAGGACATGACAACCGCGCGGATGTGGTGTCCTCCCCTCAACTGCGAGTGGGCAGGTCAGGCGTCTTGGTGCGGGAGGACACCACATCCGCGCGGTTGTCATGTCCTCCTAGCAAGACCGTCAGCCCGGCACCTCGACACGACAGACGATTGCTGCCCGCTCGGCCAAGTCGCGGTCGAGCGTGGCGAGGGGAGCGCCGATCAGGCGGGCGAGCGCGACGTATTCGGCCGCCTCGGTGCGGGGGTGGTTGAGGAGGTCGGCGACGCGCCACGACTCTTCGCCAAGTTGGGGGTGGCTGAGTTCGGTGATGGGCGCGCGATCAAGTGCCCGGCGCATGCGGCGGGCTTCGGCCGTCGGGATCACGCCGCGGCGCGCGAGATCATGGAGCAGCGAACGGCATTCCGACCAGAGCAGGGGAGGGGCGACCAGATCGTCCGAGCCCGCACTCGTCCACGTGGGCTTGGCGGCCAGCATCGGTAAGACGATCGTGGGGTCGACGACCAGCATTAGACGTCGGCCTCTGTGGGCGGCTGATGTTGGTGAGCCGATGTCACAAAGGGGTCAGACCCTTTAGTGACATCACGGCGAGGACGACTCCAAGTGCCTGAAACAAACGCAGTGATGTCACTAAAGGGTCTGACCCCTTTGTGACGGCGAGGACGACTCCAAGTGCCTGAAACAAACGCAGTGATGTCACTAAAGGGTCTGACCCCTTTGTGACATCGGCGAGTTGCGGCGTGGCAGGCGGCTGGCGTGCGTAGGGTGTCGGCAACACAGCAGGTCATCGCGCCAGCCGCCTGCCACCCCGCGCGCGCCGCAACTCGCCCACCCAATCGGGCTGACGCGTCCCCCAACTGGTGCGGCTCCAGCCGGCCGGAGGGTCGTGGGCGGGGCGGGCGATCAGTGCGTCAAGGTCGTCCTGATGGACGAAGAGGCGGCCGCCACTGCGGTGAGCCGTCAGGCGACCACTGCGAATCCAGCGACGAATCGTCTCGGCTCCGCGGCCGGAATGGGTAGCTGCTTGAGCGACAGAGAGCACAAGCAAATGCTACACCTTTCTGGAGTCATGACAAAAATTGGGTGGACTCGGAAGGGCTGTACGTGTACCTTGCAGGGGTCCGACGGTTCCGCCCCGGTAGGGGCGTAGCATGGTCCGCGAGACTCTGTTAGGCTGCGCGTTCGCTCGCCGTATGCCCACGGTTGAGCTTCCGTCTACCTTCCAGCACCGAGGAGGGCCCGTGGCCTCTGCCAAGCCCAGTCCGAAGCGTCAGCGCCGCAATTTCTCTCACCTAGAGAAGACCCCTGCAGCGCGCATCCTTGACGTCCCGAACCTGATCGACATCCAGAGCACCTCTTTCAAGAAATTCATGGAGACAGGTATTCGCGAGGTCATCAACGACATCTCGCCGATCGAGGACTACACCGGCACACTTGCTGTGGAGTTCGGTGACCACGTCTTCGAGCCGCCGGCACTGACGGAGCGCGAGTGCCGCGAGACCGACAAGAGCTTTGAGTCGGGCCTCTTCATGACGGTCTCGTTTATCAACAAGGACACGGGCGAGATCCGCGAGCAGCGGGTCTTTATGGGCAACTTCCCGCAGATGACGGCTGCGGGCACGTTCATCATCAACGGCACCGAGCGCGTCGTCGTAACGCAGCTGGTGCGTTCGCCGGGCGCGTACATCATGGAGCCGAAGGATCCGGCGAAGCAGGTCTTCACCGCGAACCTGATGCCACAGCGCGGTTCGTGGCTCGAGCTCGAGATCGACAAGAAGGGTCTGGTCTTCGCACGCATCGACCGCAAGCGCAAGCTGCCGGTCACGACGCTGCTGCGCGCCCTCCCCGAGGTCGACGCGACCACGGGCGAGACGTTCGATACTCATTCGGATGAGGGCATTCGCAACCTGTTCCGCGACGCAGACACGGGTGAGCCGAACCTCTTTATCGACCTGACGCTCGAGAAGGACCCGGCCAAGACGCACGACCAGGCACTGATCGAAGTCTTCAAGAAGCAGCGTCCGGGCGAGCCGCCGACGATCGACAACTCGCGGAAGTTGTTCGACACCCTCTTCTTTGATTCGAAGCGCTACGACCTGACGCGCGTTGGTCGCTACAAGTTGAACTCGCGCCTCGAGCTCGACGTTGACCCGAACACCCGCGTGCTCACGCACCGCGACCTGATCGAGCTCGTGCGCCGCATCGTGCGCCTGCCGATCATGCTCGGTGTCGATCCTGAGTCGCGCGACTTCGCCGACGCCTGCCGCGAGATTACGCGCACTGACGAGGTTGCTCGCGAGCTCGACGAGTACGAACACTTCGGCAACCGTCGCCTACGCACCGTGGGCGAGCTGGTCCAGGAGGCGTTCCGCGTCGGCCTGTACCGCATGGAGCGTGTCGTCAAGGAGCGCATGACGACGGAAGACGTCGACACGATCACGCCGCAGACGATCATCAATATTCGTCCTGTCGTGGCCGCGCTGAAGGAGTTCTTCGGCTCGTCGCAGCTGTCGCAGTTTATGGACCAGACGAACTCGCTGTCCGGCCTCACGCATCGCCGCCGCCTGTCGGCGCTTGGTGCTGGTGGCCTGACCCGCGAACGCGCACCGATCGAAGTGCGCGACGTCCACCCGACCCATTACGGCCGCATGTGCCCGATCGAGACACCAGAAGGACCGAACATTGGTCTGATTGGCTCGCTCTCCTCGTACGCGACGGTCTCGGAGTTCGGCTTCGTGCAGTCGCCGTACCGGATCGTCAAGAACGGTGCCATCACCAAGCAGGTCGTCTACATCGACGCCTCCCAGGAAGAGAAGCACCTGATCGCGCAGTCCGATACGCCGATTGACGCCAAGGGCAACCTGACCGGCGAGAACGGTCTCGTCGTCGTCCGCCAGCACGGCGGCGACCTCGGACTGGTACCGCCGACTGAGGTCACGCTGATGGACGTCGCTCCAGAGCAGCTTGTCTCTGTCGCCACGGCTCTGATTCCGTTTCTCGAGCACGACGACGCTAACCGCGCCCTGATGGGCTCGAACATGATGCGTCAGGCCGTGCCGCTGCTCGTCTCCGAGGCCCCGGTTGTGGGTACCGGACTCGAGGGTCGCGCCGCTGTCGACACCGGTGATGTTGTGATTGCGCTGCGCGCTGGCGTGATCAGCGAAGTCGACGCCAACCACATCGTGGTCAAGGCGTCTGATGGCGAAGATCGCTACGAGCTCGTCAAATTTATGCGCTCGAACCAGGGCACCCTGATCCACCAGAAGCCAATCGTCCTCGAGGGCGACAAGGTCACGGCGGGCCAGGTCCTCGCCGACGGCAGTGCCTCGGACGAGGGCGAGCTCGCGCTCGGCAAGAACATGCTCGTCGCCTTCATGGCGTGGGAGGGCTACAACTTCGAGGACTCGATCATTCTCTCGGAGCGCATCGTCAAGGACGACGTCCTCTCCAGCGTGCACATCGACGAGTACGAGGTTGATGCCCGCTCGACGAAGCTGGGTGACGAAGAGCTGACGCGTGACATTCCGAACCGCTCGGAGGAGTCGCTTCGCGACCTCGACGAGACGGGCGTGATTCGCATCGGGGCCGAGGTTGGCTCTGGCGATCTGCTCGTCGGTAAGGTCACGCCGAAGGGCGAGACCGAGCTGACCGCGGAAGAGAAGTTGATCCGCGCAATCTTCAAGGAGAAGGCCCGCGAGGTGCGCGATACCTCGCTGAAGGTTCCGCACGGCGACGGCGGCAAGGTGATCGACGTGAAGGCGTTCGATCGCGCGAATGGCGACGAGCTGAATGCCGGCGTCAATCAGCTGGTCCGCGTGTTCGTAGCCAAGAAGCGCAAGATCTCCGAGGGCGACAAGCTCGCCGGACGCCATGGCAACAAGGGCGTCATCTCGAAGATCGTCCCCGAAGAGGACATGCCGTTCCTCGAGGACGGCCGACCGATCGACATGATCCTCAACCCGTTGGGCGTGCCAAGCCGCATGAACATCGGGCAGATTCTCGAGACGCACCTCGGCTTCGCCGCCAAGTACCGTACCGATGGCGACCCGAACCCACCGGAGTGGATTTCCACCCCGGTCTTCGACGGCGCGACGGTCGAAGAGGTCGATAACGAGCTCTACGAGTGGGTCCAGAAGCACAAGGAGTCGCCGGTCAAGCTGACGGTCGACGACGAGAAGGGCCGCCGCGTTTCGGGCAAGGTCCAGTTGTATGACGGCAAGACGGGTGAGCCGTACGACCAGAAGATCACGGTCGGCTACATGTACATCCTCAAGCTGCTGCATCTCGTGGACGACAAGATCCATGCCCGTTCGACGGGCCCGTACTCGCTCGTCACCCAGCAGCCGCTGGGCGGCAAGGCGCAGTTCGGTGGCCAGCGCTTCGGCGAGATGGAGGTCTGGGCGCTCGAGGCGTACGGCGCCGCGCACACCCTCCAAGAGATGCTCACGATCAAGTCCGACGATACGATCGGCCGCGTCAAGGCGTACGAGGCAATCGTCAAGGGCGAGAACATCCCCGAGCCGTCGGTGCCGGAGAGCTTCAAGGTGCTGCTGAAGGAGATGCAGTCCCTCGCGCTCGACGTCCGTCCGATGCGTTCGGATGGGCGCGACGTGTCGGCCCCTGAGGAGGATGACGAGTTGATTCGCGCAGCTGTCGAGCTTGGTGTTGACCTGTCTGCGGATCGCATCCGCGACGAGGGCGATGCCGATATCGACGTGGCTGATGTGATGGAAGACGACACCGACGAGGTCGCTGCAGACGCGACGCTCGATTCGGAGATCGACCTCGCCGCTGAAGCGGGCGACCCGGAAGACGAAGACGCCCTCGCGCTTGGTGCGGGCGACGCTGACGAGGAGGGGGAGCTGTAAGGCGCCTCGGCGACTAACAGCATCCCACCCGCAAAGGAGATATTTAAATGATTGACGTCAGCGACTTCGATTACATCAAGATCGGCCTAGCCTCGACGAAGGACATTCAGTCCTGGTCGTCGGGCGAGGTCACCAAGCCAGAGACGATTAACTACCGCACCCTCAAGCCGGAGAAGGACGGGCTCTTCTGTGAGCGCATCTTCGGACCAACCCGTGACTGGGAGTGCTACTGCGGTAAGTACAAGCGCGTCCGCTACAAGGGCATCATTTGCGAGCGCTGCGGCGTTGAAGTGACGCGCCAGAAGGTGCGTCGCGAGCGCATGGGTCATATCGACCTGGCCGCGCCTGTCTCGCATATCTGGTTCTTCAAGGGCGTGCCGAGTCGCATCGGCTACCTGCTCGACATCGCACCGAAGGACCTCGAGAAGGTTCTCTACTTCGCTGCACACATCTGCACCAATGTCGATGAAGAGGCGCGTGCCGCCGACCTGTCGGAGTTGGAGCGCAAGGTTGTCTCCGAGCGCGACGAGCTTGAGGCCGAGCGTGAGGGCGAGGTCGGGCACGTTGCCGAGCGCCTGATGCGCCGTCGTAAGTACATCGCGACTGCCACAGAAGACGGCTTCGACGATGACGACGAGTACTGGGCCCGCATGCTCAATGCGTGGGCCGAGGAGCAGGGCTTCAGCCTCGCCGAAGATCGGCTTGCTGCTGGTGGCCTCTTGGCCGAGATCGCGATTCAGCTGACCGACACGACGAAGAAGGTTGTTGGCGACACGATTCATCGCTTGGCTGTCCGTGAGGACCGCAATCTGACCCCGAAGGAGATCGACGCCGTTGCTGCCGTTGCAGCCGACGCGATCGACATCCTGAAGGAAGAGATCAAGCGCGTCCGCGAAGGCAAGGGTGCTCAGAAGAGCGCCGGTCGTCGTGCGTTGGAGGCCTCCGCGGCCTTCCTCGCTGGCGATGATTCTGCGAAGGATGCAGAGGCACTTGCCGAGAAGCTGACGGGTTCGACCCGCACGCGTAAGGAGCTCGACAAGGCTCGCGGACTCGGCAACGGCCTCTTGGCCGACGTCGTCCGTCTCGCCCCGGACGTGCCGGCCAAAGAGCTGGACGTCAAGGAGCTCACGAACGATCTCTGCCTGAAGGCTTCGGGCAAGATGACCCGCGAGGATCATCGCCGCATCGAAGAGTGGACCGCCAAGATCACCGAGATGCTCAAGGACGCCGAGCAGCGCAAGAAGGACGGCCACGAACTGTACGACGAGCGCCTCGAGATGCTCGATCTGGCGTGGCAGAAGTTCCAAGACATCAAGCCGAAGGAAGTCATCGGCGACGAGAAGGTGGCGCGCGAACTGAAGGACCGCTTCGCCTCCACCTACGGGTTCGGCGAGTACATCGGTCTCGGCATGGGTGCCGAGGCGGTTCGCGATCTGCTCTCGCGTGAGGACATTCCTCAGCTGGTCGAGGAGCTCAAGGAGATGATCGCGACGGGCAAGGGCCAGAAGCAGCAGCGCGCGATCAAGCGCCTGAAGGTCGTCTCCGCGTTCCACAAGAGCGAGCAGCGCCCTGACTGGATGATCCTCGAGGTGATTCCGGTGATTCCGCCAGAGTTGCGCCCAATGGTGCAGCTCGACGGTGGCCGCTTCGCGACCTCGGACCTGAACGACCTGTACCGCCGCGTGATCAACCGCAACAACCGCCTCAAGCGTCTGCTTGATCTCGGTGCGCCGGAGATCATCGTCAACAACGAGAAGCGGATGCTCCAGGAGGCCGTCGACGCACTGTTCGACAATGGTCGCCGCGGCCGTGCCGTGACGGGTCCGGGCAATCGCCCGCTCAAGTCGCTGTCCGACATGCTCAAGGGCAAGCAGGGACGTTTCCGTCAGAACCTGCTTGGCAAGCGCGTCGATTACTCGGGTCGTTCCGTGATCGTCGCTGGTCCGCAGCTCAAGCTCCAGCAGTGTGGTCTGCCGAAGCTGATGGCACTCGAGCTCTTCAAGCCGTTCATCATGAGCCGGCTCGTCGAGCGCAAGGCTGTCCCGAACATCAAGGCCGCTAAGCGCATGGTCGAGACGCGCGAAGGCGACGTCTGGGACGTCCTCGAAGAGGTCATCACCGAGCATCCCGTGCTCCTCAACCGTGCTCCGACCCTGCATCGCCTCGGCATTCAGGCGTTCGAGCCCGTCTTGGTTGACGGCAAGGCAATTCAGGTTCACCCGCTCGTCTGTCACGCGTTTAATGCCGACTTCGACGGTGACCAGATGGCCGTGCACGTGCCGCTCAGCGTTGAGGCACAGGCAGAGGCACGCCTCTTGATGCTGTCGGCTCACAACATCCTCTCGCCGGCCAACGGGCGTCCGCTCGCCACGCCGTCGCAGGACATGGTGATTGGGCTCTACTACCTGACGTACTCGAGTTTCGACTCGAACGAACTGCAGGCCAAGCTCGACAAGGGTGCTTCCAGCAAGGATCTCGGCTCGCATGGCACGTTTGCGACGGCCGAAGAGGTTCAGGTTGCTCTCGATCACAAGCGGATTCCGCTGCAGGGCGCAATCATCCTGCGCGGCGAGGGTGGCGTTCGTAAGGTCACCACACCAGGCCGCGCAATCCTCAACTACGAGCTTCGTCTCGCGCTGCAAGTGCAGCTCGGCCGCGAGCTTGACGAGGACGACGTCGAAGAGGTCACGACGGCCCTGACGAAGCGCGAGATCACGGACTTCGTGACCACGCTCGTCGACCGCCACGGCCCCTCTGAGGTCGCGATGGTGCTTGACACGATCAAGGACCTCGGCTTCAAGTACGCCACGCAGTCGGGTGTCTCGATCTCGAAGAACGACATCGTCACACCGCCGCAGAAGCAGGAGATCCTCAAGGACTACGAGAAGCGCGTTCAGGTTTCTCGTGAGCAGTACGACGATGGTCTGATCACGGAGCAGGAGCGTCACCGCAAGGTGGTTCAGCTCTGGAACGAGGCCACCGACGCAGTCGGTGAGCAGGTCAAGGACGGGTTCTCGGAAACGAACCCCGTCTACATGATGGCTAACTCGGGTGCTCGTGGTTCGTTCAAGCAGATCCGCCAGCTGGCGGGTATGCGCGGACTGATGGCCAATCCGAAGGGCGAGATCATCGAGCGTCCGATCAAGGCTAACTTCATGGAAGGTCTGGACGTCCTTGAGTACTTCATCTCTACCCACGGTGCCCGCAAGGGTCTTGCCGATACGGCGCTGCGTACGGCCGACTCCGGCTACCTCACGCGTCGACTCGTCGACGTGTCGCAGGACGTCATTGTCCGCGAAGAGGACTGTGGTACCGAGCGCTTCGTCGAGGTACCGGCGTTCATGGATCGCCGCATCACGTACGAAGTTCGCAGTGGTGCAATCGTGCGTCGTTCCGCCACGCTCGACGTCCGCCCGAGCGATCAGCTCGCCGGACGTGTGCTGGCTCTGGACGTCACGATCGGTGGCGGCGAGACGCTGCCGAGTGGTACGCCGATCAGCCGCTCGTTCGCTCAGGAGCTGTACGAAGAGAAGTTCCGTCACGTCGAGGCAGCACTTGTCAAGATCGACGACGAGGTCAAGAAGGCCGGCAAGGAGCCCGATCCAATCGCGCTCGCCAAGGCTGTTGGCCTGACGGATCTCGCTGAGGTCTTCAAGCGCGAGAACAAGGGTGAGGATCCGTACTTCACGCTCGAGGCAATCGACGACATGAAGAACCCGGAGAAGTTCCTCCGGCGTCTCGAGGAGGAGGGCTATCCCTCCAAGCCGCATGCCGATCGCACGCCGGAAGAGGTGCGCATCCTTCAGATCCGCACACTCACGTGGGCACTCAACGAAAAGGTCGATGCCGAGTGCACCGTGCCGGTGCGCAGCGTGCTCACCTGCAACGCCGAGATCGGCGTTTGCGGTGCCTGCTACGGCGTCATGCCAGCAACGGGTAGTCGCTCGGAGGTCGGTGACGCGGTCGGCATTATCGCCGCGCAGTCGATCGGCGAGCCGGGTACTCAGCTGACCATGCGTACGTTCCACACGGGCGGCGTCGCCGGCTCCGACATCACGCACGGCTTGCCGCGCGTCGTCGAGCTGTTCGAAGCCCGCACGCCAAAGATGCCGGGCGCTGTTGCCCACGTCGATGGTCGTGTGATTCGCCGCGCCAAGCTGACGGGACAGTTCGTCTTCGTCTTGCCGCTGCGCGACGACATCGAGGTACGTGAAGTCAAGGGTGAAGGCACCGTCATCTTCTACCGTGGCGAGCGCATGACGCGCACGCTGCATGAGTGGCTGACGAAGGGCATTCCGTACTCGCGCTCCGCTGAGGAGATCGTCGAGGATGGCCAGATCGTGGTGCGTGGTCAGCAGATCGTCAACGGCGTGCTCGCCGCTCCCGACCTGATGGCTACCGGCCTCGATCGTGCCACGCGCTACCTGACCGAAGAGGTCCAGCGCGTGTACCGCGACCAGGGCGTGGAGATCAACGACAAGCACATCGAGGTCATCGCACGTCAGATGACGCGTCGTGTGCTCGTGGACTTCCCGGGCGACACGGACTACCTGCCGGGTCAGCTCGTCGAGGTCTCCGATTTCGTTGCGAACCGTGCAGCACTCGAGAAGAAGGCGGCCAAGGTCAAGAAGACCGAGGTGCCGACGGGTGAGCAGCAGGTGCTTGGTATCACCAAGGCCTCGCTCGCGACCGAGAGCTTCCTCTCGGCGGCCTCCTTCCAGGAGACCACCAAGGTGCTGACGGATGCCTCGATCGAAGGCAAGACCGACCACCTGCTCGGCCTCAAGGAGAACGTGATCATCGGTAAGTTGATCCCGGCTTCGACAGGTCTCAAGCAGTACCGCAACATCGAGATCGAGCCGCGCGAGCCGTGGACGCCGGAGATCATCGGCATCCCCGAGTTCGACGACGATCTTGGTATCGCCGGCGAGGAAATCGAGCCGATGATTGGTCTCGAAGAGCGCTTTGAGGGCAACAGCGGACTTAACTAGAGCGTCAAGCGAAGGCCCCGTGATGCTCGGCACTAGCCGGGGGACACGGGGCCTTTTTTTGTTGATCAGCTTTGCTTTGGGGTCAGGCCCCTAAGCAAAGCTGATCATGGCCAGCTTTGCTTAGGGGCCTGACCCCAAAGCAAAGCTGATCCATCTTGGCGGGGGCCTTGCTCGCGGTCGCCAAAATCGTCAGACTCGGTGGCATCACAATCGGGAGGCTCACAGTGGAGTGCACTAGACGATGGCGTGGAGTATTGACTCTCGTAGTGGCGGCGGTGATCGGTGCCGTCGCACTGCCCGCGCTCGCTGACGCCGGCGCGCGGGCGGTCAAGGCGACGATCGGTACCGCCAATATCAAGAATGGTGCTGTCACGAACGCCAAGATTCGCAAGGGAACGCTGCTCTACACCGCGTTTAAGCGCGGCCAGGTCGCCCGAGCGAATTTGGCGGGGATCAAAGCAGGGGGTGTCCTGACTGGGACCTATCCACGGCCGGGTCTTGCAGTTGGCAGCGTTACGGCCTCTGCAATTGCGACAGGCGCGGTTGGTAGCGCGGAGCTTTCCGCGGGTGCCGTCGGCTCGGCCGAGCTGGCAGCGGGGGCGGTGCGCGCCTCGGACATCGCTGATGGCTCGATCGGGCCGAATAAGATCGCGGCGAACAGTATTGGCCGCGATCAACTTGCCAAGGGTGGGGTAGGGTCGAGTGAGATTGCAGCCGGAGCAGTCGGGGTCTCTGAACTGGCAACGCTGCCAGGAGCCCGTGCCTATCGGGCCGCACCGATCAGCATTGCGAGTGGCGTCGTGACGGAGATTGCTCTGACCGACACCGCCTACAACCGCGATGGTGTCTGGTCGACGAGCCAGCCGGCTCAGATGCGAGCGCCCGTGACCGGCATCTACGCCGTCACCGGCGGCGTCTTGTTTCAGAACAATGGCGCTGGGACCCGTGGCGTCTGGATCATTCCTGCGGGCGATCCGGCGAACCCGTTTGCCGGTGAGCAACAGAGCGCGGTCAATGTCGGGGGTCAACCGTCAGAGCTGAATGTCTCGACGATCCTCAGATTGTCTGCCGGCGACTCCGTCGGAATTGCTGTCATTCAGACCTCAGGCGAGGCAATCCAAGTGCTCGGAAATGGCCAACGCACCTCTCTGGGACTGCAATTGCTGACGCCGTGACGATCGGTAACGCAGGTGGTGGGAAGCTTCCGTCCGACGCATCGCGTATACCTCCGTTTGACACACAGACAGCCGTGAATCCTCGGAATCTTGGCTGTAAGGCACGTCCAGAACGGATCCGGCCCGTCGTGGGTGACGGTTGTCGTTTGGCGCTTTTGCTGAGGTGCCGTAAGGTTCTCGGGCTGCGACTTTGGTCGCACTCGTACACGTGCGTCTTCGGGCGCCAACCCCAACCGGACTTCGAGGTCCATGCCCACTATCAATCAGCTCGTGCGCAAGCCGCGCACGCCAGAGAAGTCGAAGTCGAAGACACCCGCGTTGAAGGGTGCCCCGCAGAAGCGCGGCGTCTGCACGCGCGTCTACACGACAACCCCGAAGAAGCCGAACTCGGCGCTTCGTAAGGTTGCCCGTGTCCGACTCTCGAACGGCATGGAAGTCACCGCCTACATCCCCGGCATCGGCCACAACCTGCAGGAGCACTCCGTTGTGCTGATCCGCGGTGGTCGTGTGAAGGATCTCCCAGGCATCCGCTACAAGGTCGTACGGGCAGCACTTGATACATCCGGCGTTGCTGATCGCAAGCAGGCTCGCTCCAAGTACGGCGCAAAGAAGTCGTAGAGCTATGCCACGTCGAGCAGACATTGTCCCCCGCGAGCTGATTCCCGATCCGGTCTACGGATCGACGCTGGTCACCCAGGTGATCAACAAGGTGATGCTTGACGGCAAGCGTTCGACCGCTGAGAGCATCGTGTACGGCGCCCTCACCATCGTTGGTGAGAAGTCCGGCCGCGATCCGCTTGAGGTGCTCGACCAGGCAATCAAGTCCGTCACGCCCGTCTTGGAGACCCGCAGTCGCCGCGTCGGTGGTGCGAACTACCAGGTTCCCGTTGAGGTTCCTGTTCGTCGCGCCCGTACGTTGGCAATCCGCTGGATCGTCACGTTCGCCCGTCAGCGCCGTGAGCGCGGCTCGCATGAGCGCCTCGCCGCTGAGATCCTTGAGGCAACGAATCAGCAGGGTGGCGCGTTCAAGCGCAAGGACGACATCTACCGAATGGCGCAAGCCAACAAGGCCTTCGCGCACTACCGCTGGTAATTGACATGACTACCGTTATCGAGACACAGACTGAGTCCTCCGCCCCGCGCGCCGACCAGTTGGACCTGTACCGCAACATCGGCATCATGGCCCACATCGATGCGGGCAAGACCACCGTCACCGAGCGCGTCCTGTTTTACACCGGCCGCACCCACAAGTTGGGCGAGGTGCACGAGGGTGGCGCGACGATGGACTGGATGATCCAGGAGCAAGAGCGCGGGATCACGATTACCTCGGCTGCCACGACGGCGCTGTGGAGCGGTCATCGCATCAACATCATCGATACACCCGGGCACGTGGACTTCACCGTTGAGGTGGAGCGCTCGTTGCGCGTGCTCGATGGTGCTGTCGCCGTCTTCGACTCGGTTGCTGGTGTTCAGCCCCAGTCCGAGACCGTCTGGCGCCAAGCCGACAAGTACAGCGTGCCGCGCATCGCCTTCGTCAACAAGATGGATCGCGTTGGCGCCGACTTCGCGTACGTCAAGTCCACAATCATCGATCGCCTCGGAGCTAATCCGGTTGCCATCCAGATCCCGATCGGTGCCGAGGACAGCTTTTCCGGCATGGTCGACCTCGTGCGCATGGTGGCGATCAACTTCGATATCGACGACCGCGGTCTGTCTTGGACTGAGTCCGAGCCAGAGGGCGACCTGTTGGCAGCCGCTATCGCTGCCCGCCACGAGCTGGTCGAAGCCGTCGCCGACCACAACGAAGACATCATGATGGCGTTCCTTGAGGATCAGCCAGTCGACAACAACGACCTGATCAGCGCGATTCGCTCCGCGACGCTCGACCTGTCGATCACGCCGCTCTTGTGCGGCTCGGCCTTTAAGAACAAGGGTGTCCAGCAGATGCTCGACGCCGTTATCGCCTACCTGCCGAGCCCGCTCGACATTCCGCCCGTCACCGGTACGAAGCCGCGCTCGGACGAAGAAGTGATCCGTGAGGCTACCCTCGACGCACCTTTCGCCGCGCTCGCCTTCAAGGTGATGAGCGATCCGTTCGTCGGCAAGCTGACCTACTTCCGCGTCTATTCCGGCCGACTCAGCGCCGGCTCGCCGATCTACAACTCGTCGACGGACAAGAAGGAGCGCGTTGGCCGCATCCTCCAGATGCACGCCAACCACCGCGAAGAGCGCGACGAGGTCGGTGCCGGCGAGATCGCCGCAGCCGTCGGCCTTAAGGCGACCACGACGGGTGACACGCTGTGCGACGAGAAGCAGCCAGTTTTGCTCGAGTCGATCATCTTCCCCGAGCCCGTGATCGAGGTCGCGGTCGAGCCGAAGACGAAGGCCGACCAGGACAAGCTCGCCACCGCATTGCAGCGTCTCTCGGAAGAGGACCCCACGTTCCGCGTCAAGACTGACGAAGAGACGGGCCAGACGCTGATCGCTGGCATGGGCGAGCTTCACCTTGAGATCATCGTGGACCGTCTGATGCGCGAGTTCGCCGTCGACGCCAACGTTGGTAAGCCGCAGGTTGCGTACCGCGAGACGATTCGCAAGAACGTCGAGAAGGTCCAAGGCAAGTTTGTGCGCCAGTCCGGTGGTCGTGGCCAGTACGGCGACGTCTGGTTGCGCGTCGAGCGCGCCGAACCGGGTGCAGGCTTCTCGTTCGAGAGCAAGATCGTCGGCGGCGTCGTGCCGAAGGAGTACCACAAGGCTGTCGGCGAAGGTGCCCGTGAGGCACTCAACACGGGCGTCATTGCAGGCTTCCCGGTCGTCGACGTCAAGGTGCAGCTGATCGACGGCACCTTCCACGATGTTGACTCTTCGGAAATGGCCTTCAAGATTGCTGGCTCGATGGCCCTCAAGGAGGGCCTGCGACGTGGCGATTCCGCGCTGCTCGAGCCGATCTTCTCGGTCGAAGTTGTGACCCCCGAGGAGTACATGGGCGACGTGATCGGCGATCTCAACAGTCGTCGTGGCCGCGTTGAGGGCATGGAGCCCCGCGGCAACGCCCAGGTCATCACCGCTCGCGTCCCGTTGTCGGAAATGTTCGGCTACGCGACCGACTCGCGCTCCCTCTCGCAGGGCCGCGCAACGTACACCATGCAGTTCCTGCATTACGAGGAAGTGCCGAAGAACATCGCCGAAACGATTACGGCGAAGGCCTAACCGGCCACCTCTCAGTCCAGTCCACTAGCTCAGTCCACCAGAACCAGACCAACCGCACCAGCCCAGGGAACCCGGGAGAAGATAATGTCCAAGCAGAAGTTCGAGCGAAACAAGCCCCATCTCAATGTCGGCACCATCGGTCACATCGACCATGGCAAGACGACGTTGACCGCTGCAATCACGAAGGTCCTTGCCGAGCGTAATGGCACCGGTGCCGTCCGTGACTTTGCATCGATCGACAACGCTCCTGAGGAGCGCGAGCGCGGCATTACGATCAACACCGCGCACGTTGAGTATGAGACCGAGGCGCGTCACTACGCCCACGTCGATTGCCCGGGCCATGCCGACTACATCAAGAACATGATCACGGGTGCCGCCCAGATGGACGGCGCAATCCTGGTCGTGTCCGCTGCTGACGGCCCGATGCCGCAGACGCGCGAGCACATCCTCCTGGCTCGCCAGGTCGGCGTGCCGTACATCGTTGTCGCCCTCAACAAGGCCGACATGGTGGACGATCCCGAGATGCTCGAGCTCGTCGAGCTCGAGGTTCGCGAGTTGCTCTCCAAGTACGAGTTCCCGGGTGACGACATTCCGGTGATTCAGGTTTCCGCTCTGAAGGCGCTCGAGGGCGACGAGAAGTGGTCCGATTCGATCATGGAATTGATGAACGCTGTCGACTCCTACATTCCGGAGCCCGTCCGTGACACGGACAAGCCGCTCCTGATGGCAATCGAGGACGTCTTCACGATCACCGGTCGTGGCACCGTCGTCACGGGCCGCATCGAGAAGGGCGTCGTCACCGTCGGTGACGAAGTCGAGATCGTGGGCCTCAGGGACACGCAGAAGACGACTGTTACCGGCGTCGAGATGTTCAACAAGGATCTTGATCGTGGCGAGGCTGGCGACAACGCTGGCTGCCTCGTTCGTGGCCTCAAGCGCGAGGACGTCGAGCGCGGTCAGGTTCTGTCGAAGCCCGGTTCGATCACCCCGCACACCGACTTCGAGGCGGACATCTACGTCCTCACGAAGGAAGAGGGTGGCCGTCACACGCGTTTCCTCTCGGGCTACCGCCCACAGTTCTACTTCCGCACGACGGACGTCACCGGCTCCGTTGTCCTGCCTGAGGGCACGGACATCTGCCTGCCAGGTGACCGCACGTCGATCAAGGTCGAGCTGATTCAGCCGATCGCCATGGATGAGGGTCTCCGCTTCGCAATCCGCGAAGGTGGCCGCACCGTCGGCGCCGGCGTCGTAACGAAGATCATCAAGTAACTCAATTGGCTGAGCAGAAAATCCGCATCCGCCTTAAGGGCTACGACCACCAGACGCTGGATCGGTCGGCAAAGGACATCGTCGAGACGGCGGTGCGCTCCGGCGCGACCGTCTCCGGCCCTGTGCCGTTGCCGACCGAGAAGAACGTCTACTGCGTGATCCGATCTCCGTTCAAGGACAAGGATTCTCGGGAACACTTCGAGATCCGCACCCACAAGCGGTTGATCGACATTCATTCCCCCACGCCGAAGACGGTCGACTCGCTGATGCGACTTGATCTGCCAGCCGGCATCGACATCGAGATCAAGCTCTAGATCATGAAAGCAATCATCGGACGCAAACTGGGTATGACCCAGCTCTTCACGGAGGACGGCGCGCGCTTGGCCGTGACTGTGATCGAGGCGGGCCCGTGCCCGATCGTCGGTGTGCGCACGCTTGACATCGATGGCTACGACGGTGTTCAGCTCGCGTATCACACCGTTGATCTGACGGATCTTTCCAAGCCGGAGGCTGGCCATCTGAAGAAGGCCGGCGTCGGACCGCATCGTCATCTGACGGAGTTCCGCGGTACGACCGACCTCGCCGTCGGCGAGGCCGTGACCGTTGGTGTGTTCGGCCCTGGCGATCACGTCAAGGTCTCGGGCACCAGCGTCGGTAAGGGTTTCGCCGGCACGATTAAGCGCCACGGCTTCAGCCGCGGCCCGGTCAGCCACGGCTCGCACAACGTGCGTGCCCCTGGCTCGATTGGTCAGTCGGCGTGGCCGTCCCGCGTGTTCAAGGGCAAGCGCATGGCTGGGCAGATGGGCAACAAGCGCATTACGCAGCGCGGCCTGACCATCATCGATGTGGACCCCACCCGCAACGTGCTGCTCGTCTCGGGCGCGATTCCGGGTCCCAAGGGTTCGCTCGTCGAGATCCGAGAGGACGTGCACTGAGATGGCGCTAACTGCTCCCATCATTGGCGGCAAGGGCACTGTCCCGCTGCCCGCTAGCGTCTTCGCTGTTGAAGTTGCTCCTGGCCTGCTGCATGAGGTCGCCAAGGCGGAGGCCGCTGG
>Ga0049085_10000263_pt1 | contig 22107 bp, 34 predicted proteins | sample GreLakmeSU08MSRF_FD_66721 | JGI IMG/M metagenome (GOLD analysis project Ga0049085, IMG submission 66721) | Freshwater lentic microbial communities from great Laurentian Lakes, MI, USA - Great Lakes metaG SU08MSRF | ecosystem: Environmental > Aquatic > Freshwater > Lake | place: Great Lakes... | reverse complement strand
CGGATCGGCCCCCATCGGGAGGACGGACGTTTCGCGGAGAACAGATTGTTTTGCGACGATGACCGGCCCTTGGAATGTCTGGCCGTTGACCGTGACTGATTGACCAGCGGCGATCTCCACCGTGTCGCCGACCAACGCACCGATGGACGCTTGCCACTGATGACCTGCCGCCGCCTGTGCGAGGACTTGCTGACTCATTGCCGATTGACCTGTTACCGCACCCGCCATCAACAGCGTCCTGCCGTCGTTGGTGATCGTGTCCGTCAGGCCGAGCGTTGCTTCGACGGACTTCGTGTGGTCAATCAAAATCGGAACGCTGGCAGGAATCGTCAGGCCGGCAAGATCGACAATCACCGGCAGATCGAAGCCATCAACGGCGAGCTTTCCGCCGGAGTATGCGAGGATTGAAAAGCGTCGCGGAGAACCGTCCGCTTTCAAATTCAGTGAGGCGAGCAAGCTGAGATTTTTCATACCGGCACCGCCGATCCGCTCGCAGCCGGGTCCAGGTTTGGTGACGTAATCGCACCATCGCGGGCATCGTCGATCAACGCCTGAGCCGCCGCATCATCCCAACCGAGTCGCAAAAGGCTCGCTTTTGTCAACACTTCGGACGTTCCAGCGATCATTGCCGAGAGGACTTCCGCCGTCGCTTTTTGGTTGTTCGTAAAATCGCGTCGCTTCGTGCCGGTGAATGCTCCCGCCGTCGCCGCTGGTGCAGCACCTGGCATTCCACCGACTGCTGATTGACCGGCACCCGGCGAGGCGAATGTTTTCGCGAACAACGCCGCCTTGTACGTCGCCACGTCAACGCCGAAGTCGGTCGCCGCTCGCGTCGCTTCGGTCTCCCAATCTTGGCCGGCGTCCGCGTGAATCTGTGTCAGCGTCGATTGACCGCTGCCGAGCTTGATCGAGGCCGCGTTTGCTGTGTCCACCGGGTCGAGGTCCGGCAACGGTGGCCAATGCCAACGATGATTGATTTCCGAAAGTTGCGGCAGTCCGTCCAGCAAGCCGGGAACGTAGATGGCCGCTTCGAGGAACCAAGCGAAGATTGGTTCGATGATCGACGTCTCGATTCGGTCTTGCTCGCTCAACACTTCCGGCCGCCACACGTTTCGCATGTCGCCCTTGAAGCTGCTGAAGTTGCTGTCTTGAGCAGTACCGGCCGCGAGCGGGTACGGCATGTTGGTGCAACGCGCGAAGCTCTTAAGCGTGTGATCTTGGAACTCTTTGTAGTTCGGCCCTGGCTGCTTCGGCTCGACCTGCCCGATGTCCCAACCGCTCGGCAACGTGGTCAGCATGTTGCGAGCCATCTCGATTTCGGCGAAGTCGGCGGGCGAAGCAGTCGGGTCAATCGCTGGCGAATTGCTCTTGAGGTACAGGGCGAAGTTCGCGGCAGTCTCGGCAGAGAACAGCGTCGCCATCTGCTGACGTCGCATCACTGGCAGCAACGGCAACGCAGGAGTCGCTCGCGGAAGCCCTCGCACTTGCCCAGGCCGCTCGGCTCGGAACAGGTGCAGCACTTCGCGCGACGGATACCACTGGCCGCTGAGCGTCGAAACCGGATTGATTCCGCCCGGATGCCGGTCGAAGACGTGATACTCGATCTCGTTCGTAGCTTGATCGAAGCGGATGCCGTCATCGACGAACGGATCAGACAGAATTGATCCCATCATCGGCGAGGCAACTTGTTCCGTCTCGAACGTCCGCAGGTCCAGCGTCATCGGATAATTGCGAGGACGCTCCGACCGCATGAAGAAAACTTCGCCGTCTCGCCAATACGCCTCGACCGCCGTTCGCAGTTTGTCGGCGAGTTGAATCTTGCGGCACCAGTTCCCGAATGCCCGTTCCAATCGCGTATTGGCTTCCGGGTTGTCGGTCAGCACTTGCAGACGAGGACCGCAGCCGACGATGTGGTTCGTCGCAGTGCGGAGCACGCCGCTGTACCACGAGTTGTTTTCGGACTCGTAGCGCGAGCGAATGCGAATGACGCGACGAACGGCCGGCGACATCGAGGCCCGTGCGGACAGCGAATCAGCGTTCGCCCAATGCTTGCGGTTGTCGGCGTTCGTTTGAGCGATGTCAAAACGAGCGTTGATCGTCCTCGGCAAGAATCGCTTCATCCAGTTGAGCACGTTACGGCCCCCCTGGTGCGACGATCTTGCACGTCATGCCGCGAAAGAACGCGGCGGGGTCATTGGCAGCCGCCAACGCTCTGCGGTGATTCTGCAACGCGATGAAATCGGATGCCGAGCGGTTGGACTCAGACACACCGTCAGCCGCCTGCGAAGCAGGCTTCGCGAGCGCGGCATCAATCGCGGCAATGTCGGTGGCGTCGGACATGCTCGGCATGATGCCGACACATTCCGCAACCACAACGCAGCTTTGCTATTAGTGGCGATTGCAAAAAAAGCCCGCTGAGTTTTCCCAGCGGGCTTTGATTACTTCCCGTCCTTTCCATTCCTCTCCCTTCCAATCCCATCCCCTCCCATCCAGTCCTTTGGAAGTTCCACCGTCTCATTTCTGCGACGGCGGAAAGAAGAGCCATTCCAATCCGCTCCATTCCCCTCCGCTCCAGTCCCATCCCCTCCACTCCATTCCTATCCGCTCCATTCCGCTCCTTTCACTGCAACCGTTTATGCGGCTCCGGTGCGGGCAACGCCTTTACCTTCAGCCCTTCGACCATCATCGCCAGCCGGCCCGCCTTTTTGTCCCAATCAAGCCGCTCGTCCGGCGTCAGCTTCGACAGGTCAATCGTCGCGTGCCGGATCGTCGATCGGCGAATCCGCCTCGCACCACTGCCTGCGAAACTGAAGTTGTATTGGTTCGCTTCCGCGTCAGTCAGAATCACAATCTCGTTCTGACGAATGACACACGTCGCCGGTTCGCCACGTCGCGCCAACGCCTTCGCGATGAAGTTCTTCAACCGCAACAAACGAAACGCATAGCGCGACGTGCCCGGCATTGCCTTCGTGATTTCGATCAATCGAGCCATCGTGACAACCGATCCTTTGTGCAGGTCGGTCGTGTCGATCGGGTATGTTTCTTGTCCGTCCATCAGTTTTCCTTTCTGTGAAAGAAGCCATTCCTTTTCCTTCCCGTCCAGTCCTCTCCTCTCCCGTCCGCTCCATTCCTCTCCCATCCATTGGAAGTTCCGCAGTCACATTTCTGCGACGGCGGAAAGAAGAGCCATTCCGTTCCCCTCCATTCCAGTCCAATCCCGTCCTTTCCCATCCAATCCCCTCCGTTCCCGTCCAGTCCTCTCCAGTCCGTTCTCCTCCTTTACTTCTCTTCGCTCACGCTGAACCTGCCGTACCTCGGTCGCCAATCGCTCAGCCCAATCTGAGCACCGGCCACGTTCACCCACGTCAGCACGTTCGCTTCGTCGATCAACTTTTCGTCATATTGAATCGGCACGACCAATTCCCACTGCCGGAAGATCGGCCGCGTTCGCATCACCCGCGACATGCCGACCTTCACCGCTGCGACGATGCGGAACTCTTCCTTCTCCCACAGCCCGTCAGCCGTCTTCGGCCCGGCGTAAATCAGCGGGCACACGCCATCAACGAAGATTGCCATCTTGGCGATCTTGCCCTCTTTGGATTTTCGTGCCGCCTCGCACAGCATGGCCTCGATGTTCTCCCCCGGCCAACCTGGTGATCCATCAGCACACAGATAGAGCGACCCCATGAATTCGATCTTGGCCATCGCCTCGAAGTCCTCATCGGCCTTCTTTCGTTTGCCGGTGATGACCTTCAACGCCTTCGCGAATTTGTTCATCGGGTTGGCCATCTGGCCGCTGTGAATAATTGTTGGACTCGTGCCCCTCAGTCTGACTGTCAATGTTTGCATTGCTTGCCCTTGCGTGTTTGAGTGTTGAAAAAAAACCAATCCTCTCCGTTCCGTTCCATTCCTCTCCTCTCCCCTCCCGTCCAGTCCCCTCCCCTCCTCTCCTTTGGAAGTTCCGCCGTCACATTTCTGCGACGGCGGAAAGAAGAGCCATTCCCATCCGCTCCCCTCCGCTCCTCTCCTGTCCCGTCCTCTCCTTTCCGTTCCTTTCAAACGAAAAAAGCCGCGACCAAGGGCAAGTTGGCGCGGCTTCGTTTGTTAGCCTGTGACGGCTTTCAATTTGTTCGGTCGCGTTGATCTTGCCCATCAACTGGCACACAAAATACCGATTGCGTTTCGTTTGTCAATCCTACTCCGCAGCCTCGTGCAAATATCGACGACGCTCGCGTGTATCAATCACTCGCTCGCTCGTAGTGTTCAACTTGCCGCACGACTCGCAGACACGCTCACGCATCACCAGCCCTTGCGTCGTCACCGTCCGATTCACGCGTGTCAGCACGGCGTCGCAGTTGCCGCATTTTACACCGCCCGGAAGCGAAAACGTCCGCAAGTCCATCACACTCTCACAGGTAGTTTGAATGTCCGCACCGCTCGTTTCTGTTGAACTTCACCAGCCAAAGAGCACCCCAGCATAGAAGCCGCCACCGCATTGCCGACGATGCAGTCGAGCCAATCATTGTCACGCCCTGGGATAGCCTCGTACACGATCCCCGGCGAGCCATCATACACAATCGGCAACGCTCGCTCTGCCGTTAAATGCTCGGCCAGCAGCATCAATTCGGATTCGTTGTCGCCCGGAAACATCATCGCCGACGGTGCGCCGACGATTGTTTGCAGCCGACGTGCGACGTTGGCCTTAAAGATGTTGGCATCGAACTGAACATGCACCGGCTGCTCGGTTCGCCGCTCAACCCAAAACGATTTCGTGTCACGATCGCGTTGCTTGTCACCGTAGTCGTGGATCGGTTTCTTCCCCGGCTTCGGAGCGAATCCCTTGCTTGGTCTGATGCGTGACCGAAACTTGCTTGCCATGATCTGCGACTCGATCCGCGGCTTCTGTCCGCCGTCGCTCCAGTCTTTGAGCAGCAAGTCGATCTGTCGCGTCTTGCCGTCTTCAGTCGGCCAGTCCTGACCGAGCAGGAAGTCATCGAGCCGATTGTGAGCGTTGACGAATGCCTCTTCCCACGAGGCTCCCGGTAGTTCGTGTTCGAGCATTCGTTGCAGGTCCGACTTGTAAAATTGCTGCCGCCCTTGGTCCGGCCACGTTCCCCACTCCACAATCTGCGAAGTCATGTCTTGCTTCCACGCCACGACCGCGAACCAAAGAACGTGATCGGAAGAGTCCACGAACGCGGTGAGATAGCTGGCCCATGCCGGTACGATCCCACGCGGCACACCGCTGAACCGCTTCACGATCTGCGACGCTTCCAACTGAATTGCCGACCCCTTCGGCCTCGCTCCCTTTTGTTGCAACTCGCAGCGGAAGTAATCCGGTTGCAAGATGCTCATGGTCATGCACCACTGCAACGCAGAGACGTAGTTGTCTTCTTTGTCGTCTTCCCACGCGACAATGCCGCCGGCGTCCATCTCCGCACGATGTTCGACGTAGTACGCCGTGGCCGATGCGAACCCCGCTTCCGGCGTGTCGCCGTCTCGCAGTTTCAACCCGTACTCTGCCCAACGTTCTTTCGCTTCCTTGCTCGACGGCTCGACCAGCAAGATCGGAAACGTCTGGCCATCCCAATCGGGATGCTTCTTGCGGTCACAAAACCGCATGGTGAGGTCATCTTCCTCCCGCACTGTGCAGACCATGATCGCCGCAATGGTCTCGCCCAATCCAGCCAAGCCCATGAACGTCGTGCAAATCGAGTTCTCTCGCTTGCTCGTCATCATAAACGACTGAGCCGATTGCGGAGTTTGCACGTCGTCGAAGATCAACGCATCAGGCCGCACCACCTCGCCGGACGTGTTCACGAACGACAGGCCAGATACGTCCGTTGATTGCATCGAATACGGCGAGACGCGGCACTCCGACGCCTCGCACTCGATCGCGTTCCCGAAGCGGTCGCGAACGAAGTCGATCCTCGGAAAGACAATCGTGCCTCGCTCATCCTTTGCCGTGACCACCAGCAACTCGCCGCCAAGCCGCAGCATCTTCTTTGGATTCGCTCGCTTCAACATCACCGGCTTCCATTCAGGAAAGTCCTCAGTGTGCTTTTCGCTCGCTCGAAGCATGTCAAGAAAGTTGTCGCGATGCTCGTTCGCTTTGTCGTCCGTCGCGCCAACCAACACCGGGAAACGCCGATGCCCGAAGTCCACCGCCCACGCCGTCGCAATCCTGGCCAACGTGCTCTTGAGTCCGCCACGCCGCACGGCCCGCGCCTTCTTGCCGCCGTGCAACAGCACCTCTTGAAACGTCGCCAGCATCTCTTCCTGGTACGGAGCGAAACCACGCCAGCACGACGCCTCGAAATACGTCCAAGCGTAAAGCCGCAAGTTGTGCCGGCACGACTCGCGGCGGACTGGATCGACGACGAAACCAAGAGTGATGGCCTGCGACTGCTCCGTTCGCTCACGGTCGAGCTGAATTTTGGTTGTCAGCCGGTCATCGTCCTCGGCCTCACTCAGCAGGTTCGCCGCTTCCCCCGCCATCAACCGCTCGACTTCCGCCAACTCCTCCCCGCTCATTAGCAGTGCGGCAGATTTCAAGGATGCGGCTTCGTCGCTGGTCAACACTGACTCCAACATTCACAGTCACCCCCTCAGGCTTTCGTGACTCCCGCTTCCCATTCCCGTTCTGGTCGTGCATCGCCTGCACCAATGACACTGCCTTCAACCGAGTCTCGGCCTTCTGATTTTTGTCCGTCGCCAACTGCAACACCAGCCCAGGCAACGCATCAAACGCCGCGTCCGGTATCTTCCACTTGCGACGAATCGCCGTGCGGATCATTGCCACGTCAGCCCGGTTGTGATGCGGGTCAGTCAGTAGGATTGACTGCGTCGGTTGTGTCGTCGCTGGCAACGAAGCAACCGCAACCGGTTCAATCGGCTCCCGTCTTCGCATTCTGTTTCGGTGTCGTGTCATTTCAAAAGCGTTGCGGTCGGATTCGCACCGCCCCCTACCCCTTACGTTTTGCGGCGATTTGATAGAAAAACTCAACAGGATGGGGGTAAGTATGTGGTATCTAGGAAAAAACTGGCCGGAAGTACCTTACAAGCCCCCCCCCCTATTCGACAACACGTGGCCGCCCACGCCTGGGAGCGGCGACCTCGATGCGGTAGTGCTCGGCGAGGATGCTGATGATGACGGCTTGGATCGTCACGCCGCCATTCTTCGCATCACTGGCCAGCCGCGTGCCAAGCGGCTCAGAAAACCGGATGTTAACCTGTGGGTTGCCCACGGGGGCGGGCTTTCGCCCGTCCCCCTTCGTTTTCTTTTTCATGCTGCCACCAGTTCGTTCGCGATCTTTCTCAGCGTCTCCGTGTCAATGTCTCTCGCAGCCTCTTGATTCAGCAGGAAGGCTTTCACCGTTACGGCGCGGTATCCGCATTGCCGCATCAAGTCCGCTGACCACTCTGCTCGTTCGCGTGTCGGTCGCAGAAACTTCACTGCGGCGGAGCCAAGGTCGTGATCGTCGGCTTGTACTGCGAAGGCCCATTTCAGTTCGTTGGTCGTCATTTTCGTGTCCCTTTGTTTGTGGTTGGTTGTGTCTGGCGGGTTAATGATACCATTATCGGCAAGAGAAGAAAGCCAAATTGATACCAATTCGAGAAAGTTACCAAAATAGTTTGGAACGCATAAAAGCTTCGTTATGAGTGCAATTTGATTACCAAACCTCGCGCACGCGAAGGGGGAAATGATAAAAGCCTATAGAGAGAGGTTTTCTATTTATTGATGGTAATAGGTAATAGGTCTACTTTTCCTTTACGCCGCAACGACTTAGCGTTACCAACCGAGTTGGCGACCGGTTTGGCAATTGGTAACAGGTTCAAACCTGTTGCCAAGTTTTTTTGGTAACTGGTTTTAGGTTTTGGCAATGGGTTTTGACCGAAACGCGACGTGCCGATACATTTTTTGAGGTGTTCCGCCGGTCGCGGATTCGACGATATCGAGGTCGTGATTGGTCAGCATGTCGAGCAGGTATCGGTCGCGGAGATACGGCTGGATCGACCTGAGCTTCCGATTCAAACTCCACGCCGCGATCCCTTTTGGTCCAGCCGCGAGCGTGATGCGGTCGATGAGTGCGTAGTCCTTCTCTGATTGTGTCTCGGCCACGTTTTTCCCTGTGCTGTCTACTTTCTGCTCGGTCAGCCAATTTGATAACGCGATTGCCAAATCAACGTCCGCCAGCGTGATTTCAAGCCCGAAGAATCCAACGCGGCTGCACGCGAACAGCAGTGCCAGCTTGGCTGTGTTCTCGGCAGTGCCGCCCCACATTGCGGCCCTGACATTATCTTCCTTGATGCGTGCTTTCGCGATCTTGAATTCGTGCTCAACGTACCTTGCCCATGCTTCGGGAATGTGTGGCACAACTCTCGCTTTCGCGGTCTTGAGGTTGCCCGGCACAACGTCTCCGGGGAACGCGAGCCATTGCGTGACTTGATTGGTGATCGCGGCTGGTATTTCGGCCCCTGGTGCCGCGTCAGAGTTCGGCAGCACCGCCCCGCGTCCCGGAAAGAGCAGCATTCGGCCCATGAAGCCGCCAGCCAGGTAGTCGCTCGTGACGTGCCGCCAGAAAATTTCAGGTGCAGAACTGGCGAACAAAACGAAGTGAGGCTGGTCAATCACGACCTGCTTTTTGTTGTCCGCGTAGCGGGCGGCTTTGTAGACGCCTTTGGATGCTGAATACATTTTAGTCATGGCGGTGACCATTTGAGCAGCTTGAGTGTTGCCACCCGACTTCGATCGTGCCAACGCGAGGAAGTCGCCAAACTCGTCCCACATCATCATCCCGACGCCGTGTTGTTCCTCCATGAAGCCATGCAACGCGGCCGCACTCGCTGAAGCCTCTTCGTACAGGCTCGGACAACCGACTGCTCGCAGGATGCCTTCGTTGACCGTGCGGGGATGCTCTTTGCCGGAGCGGGTTGGACCGAGCGTCGTGATCTGGAGGTTGGTTCGTGTGTTGCGTCGGTCGCAGATTTTGCGGCCGGTGATCAGCGACATCATGGCCAACGCACCAGCGAGTGCGAGTTCGGGCTGCGGATAGATCGCGGTCGCGAGCGTGAATGCCACGATTTCGCCGATCAGTCCCGGCGCGGCGAGGCATCGCGTTGGGAAGCGGCGGAGTTCTGGTGGTGGAGGTTCATCCGGCTCTGCCGCCTCCACCGCACGCGGCAACGTGAGGTCGAGCACGACGCTCGATTGATAGCTCGGCTCACGTTCTGTCAGCAGCCACCCGGCCGGCTTGTCGCACTGTGTGCCGATTGCACTTTCGATCTTGTGTGCCAGTTCGCGCTCCGACCACGGCGGAAGGCAGCCGAGGTTCCATTCGGCGAGGTGACTGGTCGCATCTTCAGCCGAAAGCTGAAATCCCGTCACGAGGCAACGTGCCGCCCACAGCGTGCGGTTGTGCCCACCCTGGCCGCTGACGGCTGGCGGGATGGTCTGCATGTAACGCCGGACACGCTCGCTGATCGCTACCGGGGCTTTGGTTTGGGGAATCGTGGCTGGCCAATAGTCGGCAAGTAATCGTCTGAGTGCATCACTGGCAGGCACCACCTCACCTCCGATCGCGTCGCCAGTAAACGTGAAATAACGCCCGTTGGAATAGATTTCGATTCCTGGTTGCTTGTCGCTTGTGGCTGGTTCGGTAAGTTTAGTTTTTCGTCCGCGTCCATCGGGCAACCCCCCTTGGCAAATGATGTGTATGCCTTTGCCGCTCGGCGAAAACTCCGCGTAACAATCCATCGCTTTCACGATCCGCAACGCCCACGGTGCGATTGCACCATCACAAACTGCCCCGTCGAGGTCGATGCCGACCAGCCCGTCAGCCGCTCGAAACATGAAGCCGATTCGGTTGCCGAACTGGTCAGCAACCGCCAACACGTTCGCGAGCGTGTTCCACGTTGACGGGTCGTTTGACTTGGCCGGCTTCCCGTTCGGTTGAAGCGGAATCTTGTCGGCGGACCAAAGTACCCAATTCGGCAATTCAGCGAGTATTGGTGGAAACCTCCAGAACTCTGACGGTGTAGCGAGCTTGATGACTTTCTCGTAAACCTCATCCGTGAATGCCATGTTACTTACTCTATCGGTTTTGAAAATAGGTGAGTGATTTTTGTGCGCGTGTCGCGGCCGTGTATCTCCAATGCGGGCAGGCGATCGCATCTTCGACGACCACTACTTTTGCAAACTCGCTGCCTTGTGCCTTGTGGCATGTCACGGCAAAACCGTCTTCAACCAGCACGCACTTTGTTTTCGTTTTGTCGAATGTGGCTTGGAACATTCGTCCGCAGGTTGTCGAGATTTCTGATCCCGTGTTGCTCTTAACCTCAAACATTTCACCGTTGCATATTTTCTCTCGGTAGTGATTTTTCGAGCAAGTAATTTTCAAGCCTTGGCAAAATCCAGTTTCCGGCATATCGAGCAATCGACGCATCTCAATATTGAAGCCTGCTCGCCATTGATTTGTGTAACAAATCACGATCGAAGCGCCACACTCGGCAGCATATTGCACGACATCCTTACCGTTCGCGACTGGTGGGTTGATCGTCACTGTCGCGATGGCGACGAACTCAGAAGGTGATTTACCTGCTCGCAAGTGATTCGCGAAGTCGATCAGTTCTCCGTTGCCGGCGTGTCGATGTTGAGTTGTTAGTTTCGCGTTGAGCGTTTCTTCATTCATTAAACAAAATCCACTCGCGTCTTGTTCGACTGGAGGAAGTTGTCCGTAGTCGCCGATCCACACCACTCGATCCGCACAGCGCATGATTTTTTGGTACATACCACGCGACACCATCGAAGACTCATCAACTGCCATAATTTGTCGGTGAGCATTTTTGTCGATGAATTGCGGGACGACGCGGCCACGGTCATCAATCTCTTCGTGCGTGAATTTCATCAAGAGCGAGTGTAGCGTGTTGGCTTCGATGCCTTTTGCTCGCAAAACCTGTGCGGCCCGTGCGGTTGGAGCGAAGACATCACACTGGCCGATCATCTCACAGATTTGACTGACAATCGTGGTTTTTCCGGTGCCAGCCAGTCCGCCTAGCCGGAATTCACGCGAGCCACTCGCCAGCCATGTTTTGAATTGTCGCAGTGCTTTAGTCTGGTCGTCGGATAACGAAAAGCGAGACATACGAAATTTATCTTTCAATTTGTGGAACATCCGCCGCCGCATCCTGCCACGCTGTCATCCCGCATCGCGCGGTACGCCAGTTCGAGCACGGCCAGCAGTGTTCGTGGGTCGATATCAACCCACTTAATGACCGGCCTCGCGGCGGCAGCGGTGGCTTGCTTGTGCAGGTCGTTCAGGATTGATTCGTTGATGGCCATAGTTTTGCTTTCTTGGTTTGAGATCACGTCTTAGAACGGAACTTCCGCCGCCTCGAATGGATCAAACGCTTCTTCTCCCAACTCGCCCTCGTCCGCCCACTCTTCCGGTCGTTCGTCTGTGATTTCCTGCCGAACAATCTGCGTGAACTTGCCTTTCGGCACGGTCCAAATTCGACTCGCCACCACGACTGCCCCACGCTGCCACAGGTCGATTGCCGGGTCGATCAAGCTGCCCTGCTCGTCCTCCACCAGTTCGGCCAGGCTGCGTTCTTTCCACCACTTGATCGCGTTGCGTTTTGGGAAGCCGACGTGGTCCAGGCACACCCATTCGCTGATCGTCTTTTGCGTCAGGTTGCCTTCGCTCTCAGCCAGTTGGCAAACGTAATCAATCCGCAACGTGTTCGGAGCGTCGGGAGCATCGCGTTTGACGTGCCGGCTGAACGTAGCACTTTCCACGAGGTATTCCGTCGGCTCGATCTGTGATTCAAGAATAGCCGACTCGATATCCGCATTCGCATCGTGGCGAGGCTTGGCCGGCCACTCGAACCCGCATTCCGTGCAGGTCTTCGCTTGTATCTGCTGAGGCTCTCCGCACGCTGGGCATTCTTTTGACGGCATGCCATCAACCACGCCTTCGCGTGTTTGCTTCGGTTTCGGGATTCCGTAATCGTCCGCGTCGATGGGGCCGTGACGGGCAATGTTCTGGCCGAGGTCGAGCACGAGACAGTTTCCCTTGGACTCATGCACCCGGAATCCACGTCCGCAAATCTGCGCGAACAGGCCCGGCGAAGCCGTGGCACGCAAAACACAAATGCAGTCGATTCGCTGGGCATTGAAACCGGTCGTCAGCACGTCCACGTTCACGAGCCAACGCAGCGTTCCCGCCTTGAACATCGAAAGCAGGTTAGATCGTTCGAGCGGCATAGTCTCGCCCGTCACGAGGCCAACCCGCTCGCCAGACATCGTGGCCAACACTTCGGCAACGTGCCCCGCGTGCTTGACGCCTGAGCAAAACACGAGCACGGAATGCCGGTCGACTGTCTTGCTCAAGATTTCAGCCACAGCCGCATTGACGTGGTCATCCGTGTCGAACAGCCGCTCGCTGTCGGCCGCGTCAAACTCATGCGTTCGGGCAATGATCTTCAGTCCCGACGTGTCGAGTTCGCTGGACATTGGTTTGTTGATGATCGGGCACAAATAGCCCTCAGTCATCAGCCGCGAAACGCTGGCCGTGTAGGCAACTTTGGTCAGCAAATTCTGCGGCCCGCACAACGCTCCGCTGCCGGTGCGGAACGCCGTGGCGGTCATCCCACAGAGTCGCACGTGCGGGCACAGTTCTTTGATGGCGTGCAAAAACGTGCGATATCTGCCTTCGCCGTCTGGTGCGATCAGGTGGCATTCATCCGCGATGATGATCTCACGCGAGCCGAACAAATGAGCCTTGTCGAAACAACTTTGGATGCCGGCAAATACAATCGCGTGGTCCGTATGTCGCTTGTTGAGTCCGGCAGAATACAGCCCGACATCAACGCCCGGCATCAACGCTCGGCACTCGGCCGCGTTCTGCTCGATCAACTCTTTGCGTGGGTGCAGGACGATCACTCGCCCGCCAGCGTCGATGGTACGCTTGGCCAGCATGGCCACGATGATCGACTTGCCTGATCCGGTCGGAAGCACAGCAACGGGCGAGTGGTCACGCATATCACGCCACAACGCTTCCGCAGCGGCGTCTTGATAATAGCGCGGGACGATCAGTGAAGTGGCGGTGCCGAAGGGGAGACTCACGCGATCCTCCAAACGCCAACCCCGTCAGGCGTGCAACGTGTCGCAAACTTGCGACCGCGCAACGACGGCTTGCGACTGATGCTCGATAGATTTTGCTGCATGGCACGGCGTGCGGTCGGGCAGCACGCGACCGCAAAACATTGGCCAACCTCTAGCAGGTGGAACGGATAGCGTTCGCGGGCGAATAGCGGCGGCAGTGGTAGTGTTTGGATCTTCATTTTGTGTCCGTTGAAAAATGGCGGTCTCTCCCGCCCGTCAAGCCAGTGTCTTTATTTGTACGGCACATCCCGGCTTCCCCGTGCCTTGGTCGTCAATTGTATTTTTCCCACGGTGCCGCATTGCTTGCAGCGACCTGCGGCACATTCTCACTCGCTGAAGCCATAACTGGAGCTGTCGACGTCGCTCCGCTCGCAATCCGTCGCGGCTTCTTCAGCACGTTTTGCAAGCCGCCGTCGTTGTCTTTGACATCGACGTAAGCCATAAACGGAACGCTGATTTGACCACCCTGCCCGTTGAGCAGTTGGGCGGTGTCGGTCAACTTCAGCACGCCGATCGCTTCGCAGATTTTCTTCAACATCTGCTCACTCATTGCCTGAGCAGTCGGGTTGGGATTCTTGATGTTCAATCCCTCGAACAAAGTCCTGTTGCCGTACTGGCCACCACACACCGTCAGCTTGAGGTTGAGTCGCAGGCCGTCGCCGGCCTTCGTCGGCTTGATTTCCGCACCGGAAATCACGAGCCGGTATTCGCCTTTCGGAATCACGTCGTTCTGCACTTTTGCGGGGTCGAAATCTAACGCAGCCATAGTGTTGCCCTTTCGGAGCAGATTTGCTGGTGCCTGTTCCACGCGACAGCGTGGTCAGTTACCCAGCGACAGAAGGAACTGTTGGCGTGGTCGGCAAGTATTGGCCGATAAGCTCGTGATAGGTCGAGGTCTTGAGCACTGGAATCTCTTCAGGCACATTGGCCAGCCGAGACTTGGCGACGTAGCCCGGACGTTTCGCGGTGAACAGCGAACGCTGACCGGCTTCGACTGCGACGTTGCGAGTGCGATTGAAGCCCTCATCTTTCGCAATCACCATCGTGCAATAATTGTAAAAAAACACCTCGTCGCACCAGTCGCAGACCAGTGCAGAACTCTTCGCGTGAAGCCTTGGCGAATAGAAGTTGTAAGACTCGCCGAGCGGATCGTTGAACTTTTCAATCTGGCTGTGAGCCAGCAACACGATCTCCAAACCGCGATTCAAATTCATCCATTCCAACGCGTTAAGGATCGCTTTCCAAGCGTCGGCGAACAGCCCAACATCCTTGCCGTAACCACGCTCTTGGTCCGTATAGACCTCGCTGACGTACTCCACAACCAGATGATGAAGGCCGTCGATTGTGTCGATCACGAGCGTGTCGAACGGGAGCGGCCCCTTCGCTGCCGCGATGCCGCTGATGAGTGCCATCAGGCTCGGCGTCTTGCCTTCCGGTATCGCCTTGCGGCGGAGCATGTCGCCGAGCACAGTGACGATCGGCCACGCCGAAACGCCCTCAATATCACGCAGGCCATCTTCCGTCGTAATGAACGCCACGCGGCCTTTCCATCGCGATCCAAGGCCGCTCTTCCCGACGCCCGGTTGACCATAGATCATGGTCCGCCGTGCCCGTTTCGTCGGCGAATTGAGTAAATTAAAAATGCTTTCCATCGTTTCCCCCCAATCAAGCAAAAGGTCCGCCTTCCAGTACCAGCGACGCCGCTGGCTTCGTTTCTACCTCCCAACCACAACCCGCCCGCACTTCAGGCAGGTGCAGGCCACATCGCCATCAGCCTGCCGCACGCAGCGGTGCAGCCGCTTCTCTCCGCATTGCTTGCACTCGGCCCGCACTGTGACCGGCTGAGTGTCGGTTGTTTTCGGCGGACCAAGTCCTCTGTCGTCGTATTTCATGTTGTTCCCAACACGGTTTCGATTCGTGTGATGAGTTCCGCGAACTCAGCAGACAGCAGCGACTCCATTCTGCCGTCGGTCAGCACGCTCAAAGCGTGCCGCAACTCAATCTCGAACACCGATTGCGTTGTTGGCTGGCTCTCGTCGCCGGTGCCGATGCCAACTGGGTTGTCGTCGATCCACACGGCTTCCTTGATGTCGTAGCCGGCCTCGATCGCCGCCTGAGCCTTTGTTCCCTCAGCGAACACGATCGGCCAACTGACACCGGCGAACGCCATCTCCTGCCGATTCTGGAACGTGTCGCGTCGATGCGTGACCGTGATAACATCGTGGCCACGCTCGAAACAATCCTCGACGAACGCGAGCCAGAGTTTCTGGTCTTCAGCGAACGTGCCATCAAAATCGAGAGCAAAAATCATTTCCTTCCCCTCATGGCCAATAGGTCATCCATCGCACCCCGCGCAGCACGGCTGCCGGGACTCGTCGCGAAATACTTCTGCCACAACACGGCGTCGGTCTCAGCAACAATCTCGTCGCCATCGTCGTCGAATTTGGCATCTTTGGTCGGCCCGGTCTTGTGGACTTTCCTCGCGTTTGAACTGAATCCGTTTTTGTTCTGGCTCGCGTGCCGCCGCTGGATCGACTCGGTGACGCCGCCCTGGTCGGCAGGCTGTGCGATTTGCTCACCGGCTGCGGCGCGAGCACGCATAAGCTCCTCACGTTCTGGAGTCATTGGCGACGGAAGTAGTGGTGACTTTCCGCTCATGTTTCCTCCTTGATACTGACAACAACGTGAGGCATCTCGTCACCGCTCGCAATGACTTTGCAAGCCGTCACCGCGCTGACCTGCGAATCGTCTCGCCAGCACAAATCTTTGAGAGCATCCATCACGCTTTTTAGAAGATTGTCGATGTCCGGTTTCTTCGTGTGAGCCTCACGCGGCATCAACCGTTTTTTCCAAATCATTCCCTTTGGCCTCGGCATCACGAACAAAACGTCGAGCAGTAATCCACCTTCGAGCGGCCTTGTCGTTTCTGACGCCGCAGCGAGCCGCACGTCCGATTTGAATTGCGTTGCCGGATGCTTGCTCGGCGTGTAGTTCTGCGAGAATGTCCGGCCCTGTGACTCCACGATCCGATGCCGTTGGCGAGGCTGTGCGACTGGCACTGACTCAACCCGAAAAATGATCTGCATTGGTCAAGCTCCATCGCCGGCCACGAACAATTCAAGGTCGTTTATTGCGTCCAACTCGTTCGCGACGCTGGGATATAGCGGTGAATCGACTTGCAGCGTCACCGTTTCGCCGTCGTCGATCGACACAAACGCAACGCGAGTTTCGTCACCGATCAACAAAATCTGTCCAACCTTAATCTGCAAAAACATCTCGATTCCTTTCGATGGTTTTTCGTCCGATGTCCGCGACGTCTTCGGGTCCAGTTTGAATCTTCGGGCATGTGCCGACCAGTTCATCGCGGGCGATGTGCATGGATTTTGGAGCTTCGATCCCAAGCCGAACCTTGTTTGGACTGATGCGGCAAACAGTGATGACGATGTCATCGCCGACCATAATTCGCTCACCAACTTCACGCGAAAGTACCAACATAGCTCGACTCCCTTCGAGGAAAACCGGCCCCGCATCCGTGCGGGTATGAGGCTTCGTGCCACGCCGGCGTTGTTGTTCGGAGCCGGCCTGCAACAAGCAGGCCGGCGTCACTCTCCACCGCCGCTCACCTCCCCAGGCTCGCGGCAGCTAGTAGTCCAACCGAGACTCGAACTCGGAAAAGCCCTATCACGGACTCGCAAGCTACCGCTACCACACTTGGACTTCGGAGCCGGCCTGCAACAAGCAGGCCGGCGTCACTCTCCACCGCCGCTCACCTCCCCAGGCTCGCGGCAGCACACATCAAACCACTTTCGGACGCTTAGCATCCGCCATGACCTGCCGCAGATGCTCGGCCTGCTCCGACTGGTACATCTGCCTCGTGCTCGACTCGTCGGCCTTCTCGTAGGCCCTGTCTTCAGCGTTGTGCGCGGCGTCGTGATCGACCTGGACGCCATCGGTGTTGTACGGCCATGCCATTGATTTGCTCCGAAGTTAAAGGCCGCCAGCGCGGCGAGTGGTCCGGTGATTGGTCGGAGCCGCGCCAGCGGAAGTGGACGCTGTTTGAATGAGCAGCAGGGGGACGCTCTTCTAATGCCGCAAGCCCGCGTTTGCGGGCTGGCGGCGGGCGGCTCAGTATGCAGAGCCGCAAGTATTGCCGCGATATTTTCCGCAGGCCCGCTTGAACGTCGCGAACGACTTGCCGCTCCGAGTGAAGTCCTGGTGAATCGTGACCACCGGGTTATCTTGGATCACGTCTTGGTTAATTGACAGAACCGGGTTCCCGTCGCGAGCGGCAATTTGGATGGCTTCGGCGAGTTTGTATTTGCGGACCATTTTTCGTTTCCAAGTTCGAGGTCAGGTGGTTTGCGTTTGTCTGGTCGAATCTTACCAACGTCAGCAAGTCCCGTCCAGCTAGTTATCGACAATTTATGGAAATCTCTTTAACAAATCGGCGAAAGCCGCTATTTCTTCGGCGTTTTCAGCGTCTTTTTTCTTTTGGCTTCGGCCAATTTCTTCGCTTCGATGTTGCGAATCCGAGCCATCGCACCCTTTCGGCCTCGCTCGGCGAGTTGCTCCGGCGTCTGAGCCGCAGCGGACGCCCGGCCCATCGCGGCCAGGTGCTCGCGGCGTTGAGCCGGCGTGCGGTTGGCCCAACCGATAGCCTGCATCTCGGACGCGGTGAGGTGTTTCTTTCGCAAGATCATGTTTCAAATTCCTCGTGTGAGAACAACGACCGCTCTTGTGTTTTCTTTTTTGTTTCCTCGCTCGCGAGATGTCTGCAAGCGGCCTCGAAATATGAGTCCTTCAACTCAACGCCGACAAACTTCCTGCCACGCCGCAACGCCCCAACGCCTTCGCTTCCGATTCCGGCGAACGGCGACAACACAATATCACCAGGATTTGACCACAATTCAATCGCTCGTTCGATCAGCCCGATCTGAAGCGGACAGATATGCCGCTCATCACGATCCGTGCGAGCGTGCTTGAAATTCAGCACGTCCATTTGGTCGATATCCCACCATACCGGCTCAGCGTAGCGTTGCCAGATTGCGAGTGCAGGATCGCGGCTTGGTGTCCGTGAGAAACGCGATGGATGGTCAGGCTGGTTTTCAAGTCGCGGGTCTTCGGTGCCGACGTAGTTAGTGATTCCGTTCGGCCTCACGATCGGCTTGTCACTCATCAGCGTCCCGAATGGCGGCTTGCGAAACGTCAACAGGTAGTCGGCCATACCTTGCCGCACCTGCGACGAGTCCCGCTTGATTGTCTTGTGCAAAAGTCCGTTGTTGTTCGTTCGCTCACGCTCAATCACCGGGCACTTCCATACCGTGACTCGCGAATGATATGACCATCCGAACTTCTCAAATGCCCGAATGATGTCGCCAGGGAAATCGAAGAGTCCTGTCGTCTCGTCGCGGTTGGCGTACTTCGGCAGGTCTTTGCAGTGGACCGAGCACAACCGGCCAACGACTGTCACGCGGAACAACTCCGCAATCAGAAACTCGTAATGCCGAATGAATTCCTCAGTGCTGGCACAGTTCCCCATGTCGGCTTCTGAGTCTGAATAAATGAACAAATTCGCGAACGGTGGTGAGTGGACACCGTAGTCAATAGAGCAGTCTGGTAACTGCCGCACAACATCCACGCAGTCGCCATGAAACATCGTCCAATCTTGTCCGTGCTGTTCGTTGATCGCTTTCATCGCAGACTAGCCTTTCGTTTGAAGCCACTTTGGAATTTTTACAGTCTTCGCAGGTTCGTAAACCCGCAACGTAGTCGAACCGATTCCGAGTTCCTCTTTCATTCCCGCTTGCATCCGCCCGGCCATCTCGCGTTGCATCTCTTGATGCTGTTCCTGTTTTCTTCGCACGGTCTCGACGATTGATTCCTCGCGGTCGGTGCGGACAACGTGAGCCTCAACTGGCTGCGTTTGGCCGAATCTCCAGAGTCGGCGGATCGCTTGATACCAACGCTCGTAGCTGTAGCCAGCGAACCACGTCGTTTTGTGGCAGTGCTGCCAGTTCATTCCGAACCCGCCGATCTCCGCCTTTGTGATGATGACTCGAATTCGGCCATCGGTGAAATCACGCAAGCGAATCTCTTTCTGTTGGTTCGATTGCGAGCCACGCACCTCGCAGGCGTCGGGAATGCGTTTCAGCAATGCGTCGGCCTCATAGTCTGTGTCGCACCACACCGCCCAAAAATCAGAGTCTCCGTTGACGAGTGCCGCGACTTGATCCGCTCGCTCGTTCAACGCGGCCCGTTTCTCGCGATGTACATTCGTCGCTGAGATTAGTTCGGTCGGTTGAAACAGATACCCGGCCGGCACGAGGCAATCAACGATGTGCTCTTGCAGCCTCAGCGGCGGCAGCTCGTAGCGACTTCCGTCGAACCCAAGATCGCTCGGCGATGAAATGCACACTGCCCATGAGGCTACCCAACGCCAGAATTCCTCTTCGCCATGCTTCCGAAGTCGGTACGCTCCAACCTTGTCACCAGCATTCACAAACCACCTGGCGAGCATCTCATTGCTCGGCATCACTCCAAGGAACTCCGCGTGATTGCCGAGTTCCATTCTGTCATTCGGGGCAGGCGTTGCGGTGCAGGCGAGTCGATATTGAGTGTCCGCGAATTGCTTAACGAGTGCCTGTTTTGTTTTCCCGGTGTAGGATTTCAAAACGCTAGACTCGTCCAGCACAACGCCGACGAACTTCGTCGAATCGAAGTGGTGGAGCTTCTCATAATTCGTGATCGTGATACCGTTGCCAACGTCCGCTTGCGTCTCGCAGACTTTACACGGTGTCGCAATCGCGAACTTCTCAGCCTCGCGGATCGTCTGCCATTGGACCGCGAGCGGACATAACAGTAGTACGTTTCCGCCAGTGTGCTGGCAAACCTGAGACGCCCATTCGAGTTGCTGAAGAGTTTTGCCGAGTCCGCAGTCCTCGAACAACGCCGCACGACCAACTCGTAACGCCCACCGAACAATTAACCGTTGCCAATCGAACAGCGATTGATTGATCGAGTCGTCGGTCACGTCAAAACCGTGCCGCAACGCTCGGACGTGTTTCGTGGCCATGAAGTCTTGATACGAATTCATCGCAGTGTTTCCTCGTTCAGCCCGCCGCGCGATTGCGGCGGGCGGGTGCGTGGTGGGTTATTTGGCTGCGAACGCTTTGCCACGCCTGGCGACTTCGTCCCAAGCAGCACGATCACGCTCTTGTTGACGCAATCCGTTGAGACAATCGACCGCCCATTCCTCGACCTCTTCGAGATCGGTTTCGGCGTCTTCGGGAATGCGTCGTGCCTGTCGATACAGGCCGTCTGTCACAAGATCGTTGATCGTTGCGGTGTTGCTCGACGCAAGGTGGTCTCTCAGCTTCATCGCGATGGAATCCATCATGTTCTCTCGTCTCCGGTTAGTGGTTCGGTTGGCTGCGTGTCTTCAAACGCCGCAAGCCCGCGTTTGCGGGCTGTTGGCTGGGTGCGGGTGGTGGTTACTCAGGAATCTTTTCGTTCGCCATCGAGTAAGCCTTGATCGGCTTGACGGCCAGCGTCAGGTCGTGCTTTTTGGAAAACAACTGAATGGCACGCTTTTTCGTGCCTGCGATTTGGCTTCCAATTTGTCCGATTGCGTCGTGAATCAGGTAGAGTTGTTTCATTTCGTTTCCCCTTGCGGTTGGAGTCAGTTGGTTTCGATTGGTGAATCTTAGCCGCTAACGTCAGTAAGTAAACCGATAAATCGGCATTCGGTAAAGAATTCTTGAGATTGGTCGCGGCCTGCCGGAGAGTCCGGCGGCCGGTTGGCCCAGCCAATAGCCTGCATCTCGGACGCGGTGAGGTGTTTCTTTTTCATGGGGTCTACTCCGCTACAGTGGTGACTGTGATCGTCAAAGAATTTATGTCGAATCGCGTCGTGTCAATCTCTCCGTCAATCGCTCCGGCCAGCCGGCAGTCGTAGGCGATCTCGAAGACGTTGAACTGGCTCGGCTGCATCATTGACCGCTTTCCAGACACGATCTCGACCGCTCCAGATTCATCGGTGACGCGGTAGCCGTTGCGGTGTGGCGTGATCTTGTAGGTCGCTGGCATGATTCTCTTTCCTCGTTCGACCCGCCGGAGAGTTCGGCGGGCGGGTGGATTCGGTGCGGATTAGGCTCGCAGGTCGTCGTAGAGTTTGCCGATCATCGCGTTGGTGTTCTCGACTCCGCAGACTTCTTTCATCGCGTCCACAGCGGACATTCCCGCGTCAACCAGCGTCTTGATGCAGACTGAGAAAACCAAGTTCTTGTCCGTCGTTCCGAGCAGCGTTGCGACTTGGTTCAGTTGGTTGGTCGTAATCATCATTCGTTCCTTTGGGTTAGTGGTTTCGTTCGCGTCTGGGTGAATCTTAGCCGCTAACGTCAGCAAGTAAACAAACAAATCGGCATTCTGAAAAGAATTCTTGAGATTGTTCGCGGTTCGAATCACTGATCCGCGTGCCACCACGTCACGTCGCACGCTCCGCAGCGGTGCGTGTGGTTCGGCCCGCTGCCGTTGGCGATGGCGTACTGCGTCCGACCGCATGACGGGCAGGCGTGGCCGGCGTGCTGTGTGATTGTGCGATCGACCGCTGGAACAAACGGGAGAGCAGACGCGGCACCCCCGGCCCGATGCGGCTTTGGTGTCCGCGTTGCCTTCCATCGCTGCGAGAAGTCTTTGACTCCTGACCATCCAGTCGTTTGCCGAGTGTTGGCCACGTCGGCTTGCGTCGGTTGCTGGCCGCTAACGTGCCACCAGAACGCGGGGCGGGACGTCAGCCAGGCCGGAGCGGCTTCGTCGCGCCACACCACTCGGAACGGCAGGTCGGTTGCAGCGGCAAGCTCGCGGCGAGCGACGACGCATGGCTGGCAACCGACCATTGAATACGCGAACACCTCCGGCAGTTCGCTCGGCGTTGCGGCTGATCC
>Ga0049085_10000262_pt1 | contig 22110 bp, 19 predicted proteins | sample GreLakmeSU08MSRF_FD_66721 | JGI IMG/M metagenome (GOLD analysis project Ga0049085, IMG submission 66721) | Freshwater lentic microbial communities from great Laurentian Lakes, MI, USA - Great Lakes metaG SU08MSRF | ecosystem: Environmental > Aquatic > Freshwater > Lake | place: Great Lakes... | reverse complement strand
CATAAAATTTTAAAATAAAGGTTAATAAAACTTGTAAATTAATTTAAGAATTAAAAAAAATAAATCAAGAGTTTTTTTAATTAATAAAGATCGTAAGAATTAACACCGCCGAAATAAAAGCGATTTTTACAAACACTGCATTTGGAATTTTTGGCAATAAACAACTCAATTGCCCTCGGCTCTTTCAAGCAAATTAGCCAAGCGATTCCATGAAGAAGTGGTAATAAAACTAACAGATAAAAAAAGTTATTGGTAAAAATAAAAGTCATTAAACATACCAATAAGTTTAATGTTGCAAATGTATAACTTACGCCAAGAAGCATTGGTGGGCGCGTTAAGCCAAGAAATAAAGGATCGACATCGAATTCACCACTCATAAATAAAAAACTAAAAATTAGTTTGACAAAGAATCACTAATTAATAAGAATATTTTTTCAAATGAAAGTCAATCGCTTTATTAAATTTTAAAACAAATAAAATATTTTTATGTCATTACTTGCCAAATCTTTATCCAACATTAAACCATCTCCAACAATTGCCGTTTCGACAAAGGCTTCAGAGCTTAAAGCCCAAGGATTCGACATAATTTCACTTGGAATGGGAGAGCCAGATTTTGATACTCCAGAAAATATTAAACAAGCTGGAATAAAAGCGATTCAAAAAGGTGAAACCAAATACACCGCCGTTGATGGCACGCCTGCCCTTAAAAAAGCCATAATTGAAAAACTTAAAAGAGAAAATAATCTTGAATATAAATCTTCGGAAATCTCTGTTAGTACTGGCGCAAAGCAAGTAATTTATAATGCACTGATTGCAACTTTAAATCCTGAAGATGAAGTTATTATTCCTGCGCCATATTGGGTTTCTTATCCCGATATGGTTTTACTCGGCTCAGGAGTGCCGGTTATCGCCGAGTCTTTAGAAAAAAATAATTTTAAAATTTCACCGACTGAACTTGAATCAAGAATTACTAACAAAACTAAATGGCTTATTTTAAATTCGCCGAGTAATCCTACGGGCGCTTGCTATTCTGAATCAGAATTGCGTGCTTTAGCCGATGTTTTATTGCGTCATCCGCAAGTGCATATTTTGAGCGATGATATTTACGAACATTTAATTTTTGATAATTTAAAATTCTCAACAATCGCCGCAGTTGAGCCGAAGCTTAAAGAGCGCACTTTGGTGGTCAATGGTGTTTCAAAAAGTTATGCGATGACGGGCTGGCGTATTGGATTTGGCGCGGGTCCAGAAAAATTAATCAAAGCTATGGGAATAATTCAATCACAAAGCACTTCTTGTCCAAGTTCGATTGGTCAATCGGCTGCGATTGAAGCTTATAATGGCACTCAAGAATTTATTAAACCCAATGCAATTTTATTTCAAAAGCGTCGCGATATGGTTGTGGAAATGTTGAATAAAATTGATGGCATTAATTGCAATGTTCCAAACGGCGCGTTTTATGTATTTCCTAGTTGCAAAGGGCTTTATGGTAAAAAAACTCCGAAGGGTCAAGAAATTAAAAATGACAATGATTTTGCAACTTATCTTCTCGAAGAGGCTTTGGTTGCGGTCGTTCCTGGAGTTGCTTTTGGAGCCGAAGGATTTTTTAGAATTTCCTACGCTGCTAGCGATGAATTTTTGCGTAATTCGATGCAAAGAATTACCGAAGCTTGTGTTAAATTAAAATAATTTTATGCTACTCGCCGTTGATATTGGTAATACAAATATTGTTATTGGATTGTTTGAAAAAAATCTTTTAAAACATAAATGGCGAATTATTTCTGATTATAAAAAATCGGTCGATGATTACGCCGTTGACATTATTGAATTATGTTTAACAAATAAGGTCGATTGCTTGAATATCAGCGGTTGCATCATTGCTTCGGTAGTGCCAATTTTAACTTCAAGAATTCACGAGGCTATTAAAAAATTTATTAGCGAAACCGTTACTAAAAAAATTTTAGTTATTGGCGAGGAATCAACAAAGTTAGGCATCGAGATTAAAATTAAAAATAAAAATGAAGTTGGTCACGATCGTTTAATAAATGCAATTGCTGGATTTAATAAATTCGGCGGAAACCTTATCATTGTTGACTTCGGAACTGCCACAACTTTTGATGTTGTTGGGCAAAATGGCGAATATCTTGGCGGAATAATTGCTCCAGGAATTAATTTATCGCTCAAAGCCCTTCATGATATGACGGCTCAACTTCCAAAAATTTCGATCAAAGCTCAAAAAAATGTTATTGGCAAAAGCACGGTTGAAGCAATGAATTCAGGGGTTTATCATGGTTATATTGCAATGGTTGAAGGCTTGATTAATAAAATTGAAAATGAACTTCAAGTTAAAACAACTCGAATTATCACGGGCGGTCTTGCGGAGATATTTAAAGAACCTCTCATTTCATCAAATATAATTCATCATCATCAACCCGATCTTACTCTTGAAGGCTTAAAGATAGTTTTTGAAAAGAATTAAAATGAGTGCATAATTAAAAAAATACCTAAAATGCCGATGAATTTTTAAGCAATAAAAAAATGCAATAAAAGAGGTAAAAATTGCTTTAGATTCAGATCGTGTTTTTATTAATGAATCAAAAACAGAAAAAATGTTTAAAAATCAACAAATTAGTGAAAAATTTTATTCCCACTCAATAGTGCCGGGTGGCTTGGAAGTGTAGTCATAAACTACGCGATTAATCCCGCGCACCTCGTTAATAATTCGATTACTAACTTCGCATAAAAAACTTGATTCAAAGTTATAAACTTCTGCGGTCATGCCATCGACGGAAGTAACTGCTCGTAACGCCAAAACATATTCGTAAGTTCGAGCGTCGCCCATAACGCCGACGGTTTTAACGGGCAAAAGAGCGCAAAAGGCTTGCCAAATTTTGTCGTAAAGCCCCGCTTTTTTAATTTCATCGATGTAAACCGCATCGGCTTCTTGTAAAATTTTAATTTTTTCTTCAGTAATTTCGCCAAGAATTCTAATTGCTAATCCTGGGCCCGGAAATGGGTGCCTTGAAACCACAATTTCGGGAACGCCAAGTTCACGACCAAGCGCCCTCACCTCATCTTTGAACAACATGCGCACTGGCTCAAGAAGTTTTAGCTTCATATTTTCAGGTAATCCGCCAACATTGTGATGTGATTTTATAGTTTGACTTGCGCCTTTATTTGGGTGTGAAGATTCGATAACATCGGGATAAAGCGTGCCTTGCGCTAAAAATTCTGCGCCGTCTATTTTAGAGGCTTCTTCGTCAAAAACTTCGATGAAAGTTTTGCCAATAATTTTACGCTTTTGCTCGGGATCAGAAACGCCTTTTAATTTATCCAAAAATAATTTTTTAGCATCGCAATAAATAAAATTTGTAACAAAATTTTTAGTAAAAATTTCTTTAACTTGCTCGCCTTCGTTCTTGCGTAGCAAGCCGTGATCAACAAAAATGCAAGTTAATTGTTTACCGATTGCCTTGTTAATTAAAGTTGCGACTACCGACGAATCAACGCCACCACTCAATCCGCAAATAACTTTTTTATCACCAACAATTTTTTTAATATCAGCAATTTGTTCATCTTTAAAATTTTTCATGCTCCAATCTGGCGAACAACCAGCTATTTCTATAACAAAATTCTTTAAAATTTTAGCACCATCGATTGAGTGATAAACTTCGGGATGAAATTGAACGCCGTAAATTTTTTTCTCTTCATTGGCAATGCCAGCATATGGTGCTTTTGGAGTTTTGGCGATTACTTCGAAACCTTGTGGAATCTTGCTAATGTGGTCGCCGTGACTCATCCAAACTTGATGATTTTTAAAATCTTTAAAAAATTTTGAATCTTTAACAATTTCGATTTCAGCTTTACCAAACTCGCGCTCAAAAGACTTCTCAACCTTACCACCAAGCATGTCACAAATTAATTGCTCACCATAACAAATGCCGAGAATTGGAATATTTAAATCAAAAATTTGTGGAGAAATTTTTGGTGCATTTTCTTCGTAAACCGAAGATGGCCCACCTGAAAAAATAATTGCGCGCGGAAGATTTTTTTTAATTTCTTCGAGAGGAATATTAAAATTTTTTACTTCACAGAAAACGCCAAATTCACGAATTCTTCGTGCAATCAATTGCGTAACTTGACTTCCAAAATCAATAATAAGAACAGAATTATGCGACATTTATTTAAGATAAAATTGCTTTGATGATACGAGATTTAATCTCGTTTCTAGAAAATTTTTCAATAATAATTTTACTTAGCGCTTCGCATAAATCCAGTTTTAATTTGTATTTTTTGGCAAACTCGACAATAACTTTTGCAGAATTGGCGCCTTCGTAGGTTGTATTTTTATCGGGTGTTTTGCCTTGAGCAATAAGGGTTCCAAGAGTATTATTTCGTGATTTTGTTGACGAACATGTTAAAAAAATATCGCCAAAACCTGCTGGATTTGCAACATCGCTCGAAGCCTTAATTTTTTTACACAAAGCTTGAATTTCAGAAATTCCTTTTACTAAAAGTGCCGATTTTGTATTGACTCCAAGCTCAAGCCCATCAACGATTCCGCATCCAATTGCTAAAATATTTTTAACAATTCCACAAATTTCGGCGGTTCTTGGATCGTTAAAATATAAAGCTTTAAAATTTTCATTATTAAGAATTTTTATAACTTTTTGTGCGATTTTTTTATTTTTTGAAGCAATTGTGGTAACGCTTGGAACCTGATTTGCGACTTCAACTGCAAAGTTTGGTCCAGATAAAACGACATAGTTTTTATTTTTAGTAATGCGTTCAAAAGAATCGCTTAAAAGACTTAAGGTTTTATCTTCAAAACCTTTCGAGCAAATAACAAATCCGCAAGTTTTTTTAAAATTAGTTGTAGAAATTTTTTCAAAAACGGATCTTGCGACATTGCTTGGAACAACTATGAATACAAAGTCGACATCACTTTTAAAATCAGTTCCCGCTTGGATATTTTTGTGCAATTTTAAGTTAGGAAAATATTTCGAATTAGAATTTTTTTGATTAATTTCGTTGACGACATCTTTCTCAATTGAATTTAAATAAACGGCACAATTATTGACCGCTAAATGATTCGAAAGCGCTGTGCCCCAAGTTCCAGAGCCGATTACCATAACTTTAGAATGCGTATTTTTCATATCAAAATTTAATATAATTTATAAAGTTTTTTCGATAATAACTACCGCTCCCGATATTGATTTTTCATCGCTAATAGTCAAATGAATAATGTATTTTTTGCAGTTTAGAATTTCTTGAATTTTTGTTTCTTTATTGTTTAAAATTCTAATAAAAGGCTTGCCAAATTTATCATTAAAAATTTCAATATCATTGAAGTCAATTCCGCGACCAATTCCAATGCCAAGAGCCTTAGAAAACGCCTCTTTTGAAGCAAATCTTTTAGCAAAAAAATTAATAGCATTTGGCGTTAATTTTTCTTGATCTTTATATCTGTTATCAAAATCAATTAATTCATTTTTTGAAAAAATTTTTTCTTTAAAATTTTTATCAAATTTTTTAAGAATTTTTTTTATTCTATCATTTGATATTAAGTCAATTCCAATTCCAATTATCATAAAAAACTAAATAATGTTGCATGTTTTTTTATTAATCAGTAAAAATATACAATATGTAAATTTAAAATTTAACTTTATTTTAAAATGTCTAGTAAAGCCATTGTGGTGCTAATTGGAAATAATGGAACTATAATCACCAAGCACACTGGAAATGCTGTAATTACAGAGTTTGTTGATAAGCTAAATGATGAAAATAAGCCAAATTTAGTAAATTTTTTTAATAATTCCAAGGGTTATAAAATTTATATAATGCTCGATACAATCGATCAAACATATAAGAAAAAAACCTATCCGATGATGCGCAGATTTGATCTTGATCGCATTGCTAAAAGAGATTTGTCTTCAGATGGAGATAAAGAAGGTTTAAAAAATTACATTATACTAAAAAATCACAAGCCATCTTTAGATTCAAAAAAGAAAAACTTACTTAAGAAAGTCGAATCTAGTAAGTCTGAGTGCTTGTTTATAACATCTTCAAAATCTGAAAATATTGCTAATTGGCTAAATTTTATTTACGAATTACCTAATCGTTTAATTGGAATCTACATGCTTCCAGTTGAATGTTTTAATGTTTTTGTGCAAATTTTAAAGCTTGATAATCTGTTGGCGATGCCAGCGGTTTTAAAATTGAAAGAAAATAATATTTTTTGTTTAGTAATTCAAACAAGAACTGGGGGTGCCAGACAAATTGTTTTTTCAAATTCGAGCATTGTTTTTACTCGCGTTGTTAATTATAATTTTGATGAAATTAACTTTGTTGAGAAGTATTCGCAAGATGTTTATAGCACCTTTGAATATTTAAAAAGACTTTACATAGACTTGACTATTCAAGAATTTGAAGTAATAAATATCCTACCAGAAAAAGCTTCTAGCGAGATAATGCGCTCTAAAAATATTGAGCTAAATATTAAGAATTATACCGTCCAAAATACCGCTGATTTATTGAAAATTAAATATTTAAAAATTGATGATGATTATTTCGATTTGTTGATTAATGATATTTTTGTTAAATCAAAAAAAATTCTAAAATTTTCGAATCATAGAATAAAGACTGCAGAAAGTTTTTATTTTATACTAAAATCTTCATATTTTCTAAATTTTATTTTTTTAATTTCGCTTATTTTCGTAGTCGCTATGGTCTATATTGTTAATGAATCTATTTCACTAAAAATTGATAAAGCTCAAGATCAAAAAATTATTGTTCTAAATGAGCTTGCGAAGGTCAAAAAAAATTCCATGCAAGGTTCTTATCAAGAGGGTGATAAAGAGATAAATATCGAGAGGGTTGGAGATATGGGAAGGGTTGAGCAAGGTCTCGGAAGGTTTGATTATGATTTTATAAAAACTTATTCATTAATGGCTTTTGCAAAAGATTTTAATATAAGATTTACTTCTTTTTCTTACGGCTTGACGTCATTCGATTCTCACAATGAGGTTAATAAAAACACTGATAAACAGCTTACCTTGCTTGGAACTTTATATAACAAAGATGGCGATATTGAAAATTTATTTACCGAGTTTGATAAATTTGTGGTACAGATGAAAAAATCGTTGCCAGATTACGAAATAAAATACAATGAACTTCCAAGAAATATTGATTTTAATCAAAAATATTACGACTTTCCTGTAGAATTTAGAATTATATCTAAAAAAAATGAAAATTGATAAATTAAAGAAAAAAATTAAATACAGTTTAATATTAATCGTTACAACCGCTATAATTATAGCGACACTTTTATCAATGTATTTTTATTTAAACGCTTCTTTTTTAGACCAGTACGATAAAATTGTTATGGATATTGCGGACATAAAAAATAAAACCCAAGAAATAGAAAGAAAGGCGCAAGAAAATAAGAAATACATGGAGTTGTGGTCAAAAATTAATGCAAGTAAAAAATCCTTAGAGGGTATAAAGGTTGATGAAATTAACAAATTAATTGTAAACCTTTCCGAGAAATATTCAGTTTCCGGGTCGATTTTTAGAATAAGTGTTCCCGAAAATTATTCGTCTAAAATTTTTAAAAACGAGACTATATCAATAATTTATTCAATTGCCGAACTTTCCTTTTTAGCTTATCACGATGTTAAGGCTATTCAATTTATTGATGAGTTCATAAAATATTTGCATGGTTATCCAATAATAACAAGACTAGAGTTTTCTAAAGATAGAGATTATGCTGTTAAAGATTATTTTGATATAAGTGCTGGAAAATCCAATGGAGCAATCAAAGGGAGACTGATATTCTCCTGGTATGTTTATAAAGAGGCCGATCCAAGTAAAAATAAAGAAGCTCCTTTAAATCAAAAATCTACAGAAAATGAGAAGTTATAAAATATTATTTGTTGTACTTATATCTTTAATTCAACTCCTTTTACTCGAAGAATCTAATTCGCAAAATTCTCCAATTCAAAAAAGTATTAATATTGACAAACTAAGGGATTCTGAAGCTACGCCATTGTCTTCAAATTCAATAAAGAAAGCTCTTGACGAAATATTTTCTTCGTCAAAATTAAAATCACTCATGTATGATGAAGAGCAATTTAATAATTTAGAAAAGGCGATTGAGGCGATGAGAAATAACCAATCTTTCGTTCCAGAGGGCGAAGAAGCGCAAAAAGAAAGCGATGAAAATGCTAAAAAACAAGATGAGGAACTTAAGAAGCTTGAAAGTTTAGAGGATAACGTTAAGTCCTATGTATTCCTATCGTCAATTATGTACTTTTCTGAAAAACAGTGGTCATTATGGATTAATGACAAAAAATTTATAGCGAACGCAAACTTAGTTGAAAATGAATTATATTTTAAAAATATTTCGCAAGATAGAGTTACTATTGTGTGGAAACTTAGTATCAGTAAATGGAAAATTTTATCTGGCAAAAAATCAGAAGAATATGCTCCGAAAATTAATGAGAATAACCAAGTAGAAGTTGAATTTACTCTCAAGCCAAATCAAACTTTTATATTAGGATTGAATAAGGTTGCAGATGGAAGAGCCGTTGATTCTATTAATAGAAAAAAATAATAACCTAATTACCGCAATAGCATTAACTTAAAATAAGTAATTATCTATGATTAACCTGGAGTTATGTCTCTATGCGCGGAGCCGGCTAGTTGGATAGCTTTGGTGTTAGGTGTTGATGTTGATGCTGGCGGACTTTCTGCGAGTCTACTTGACAAAAGATTATAACATTTAACCTGACCGTCCAAGCAACTCTGTAACAATGACTTACCGGTAAGGAATGACTCACCGTCGGCGTCAAGGATTTGCATTTTAGCAAATGCCAAAAATTCTTTACTAGCTGGTATTGTTAGTTTTCGTTCGTATTCAGTTGGTTCGTATTTTATGCGATAGATAGTGGAATTAATAGTGTCAGTAATGGTTTTCACATTTCCCTTATTAATTTTGTGATCATCACTAAGTTGCGCTTGGTGGTTATTGGGATGTACAAAAAAATTACGCAAAGCTTTTTCATCCCTCTCCGGATTAATAGAAACACTTTTCAATATATTTGCGACTATATTTGCGACTTCGGCTGGATTATTTTGAAAATAATTAATTTTATCTTTATCAACTAAATTCAGGTTAGCTCCAGCTTCAAGTAATGCATCAGTGGACTCTAGGTCTCCTAAGGCGTAACTATAAAATAAAGCAGTGTGACCATCTTCATCCTCTAAATTAAGGTTTATTTTGCAACCTTCTTTTTTTAATTCGCACAATTTTTTAACAATAACAGCTTCCCTCATTTTAGCTGCCAAACAAAGTATTGTTTTTCCTTCTTTTTCCTCCTTCTTCCCTTCTGGCCCTTTTATAATTTTGTCTCTTTTATCGAATTCAAAATGTTTTTTAATAGAGGGAAGCCCTAAAACATATTCAACTAAAGACTTTCCAGAAGCAAAGCGATGTTCATTGACAATTAGAGTGTGTAAGAAAGTGTTTACATACATATTTCCACTTTCATTAAAAAAAGCTGTAGCAACATCACTCAAATTATCCCCTACTTTGGTAACATGGTTTGGATTGCATTGTTTTTTTTCAAAAACATATTCAAAAAGTCCGAGCATCTGTTCTTCGTCTGGATGCCCTAATTCTCTAAATGCAAGATAGGTTAATAAGTTTGCTTCTCTATTATCTGGCAATGTAAGCTTTGTAATATCTACATCCTGACGCATGGCATTATTATCTTCGATCTTTAATTTTAGGAGTCTAGTACAATAATCGGGGGGAGTCCTTAAGAATTTGTTTAATGTTTCTGACATTTCACTTTCTGCTGCCGTAACTTGGTTCGGCTCTTCTTTTGTCATATCAATTTCTAGATTGTTAAAATTATAGATAGAATTAATTTAATCCTATTTCCTAGCAAAAAATAGGATTAATTATTCTAATATCAAGTGAAAAAATAAGATTATACTCGTTCTTAAAATCAATCGCAAAATAGCTTTGAGGGTAATGCAACTCTTCAATAAAAACTAAAATTTATAAAAAAGTTGAAAAAATTTTCAATGAAGATTGCGTAATTAATCGTAAATAAGTGTTTTTTTATTAAGTATTTTCGAGTACTTCTTGTTTATCATCTTTTGAAGGAGCTACTGAATTACTAGGCTTCTTAAGCTTGAATTTCTTGATAGTCGAGCCTTTTTCTTCTGAGTTTTTTTGCATAGATTCGTTCAGTGAAGGTAAGGATTCTTCTTTTTCAAGAGGCGCTAGTTTCATTGATTCGCTTTCTATGCTTGAATTAATAATTTGAGGGCTTGAAGATTTTTTAAATTTAAAAACTTTATTTGGTTTTTTTACGACTTCGCTTAGTGATTCTGGACTCTTAAAATCTTGATTCATTTGTTCATTAACTTCTTCATTTTTAAGGTCTGCAATAGGCTCTTCATTTTCAGAATTTTCATCATTTGTATTTAACTTTTTTTTAATCAAGAAAATAGTTTCTTGAGGCGCAACTTCTTGATTATTTTTCTTAGAATTTGGAATAAAAGTTATCTTATTTTTCTTTAATTCAACTGGGCTTGAAGATTGACTATCGGGGTTTGGTATGGATTTTGGTTCACTTATTGAATCTTGAACTGGCATAGCTGAATCATCTTTTGTCGGAACTATTGAATTGCTAGACTTCTTAAGCTTGAATTTCTTGAGAGTCGAGCCTTTTTCTTCTAAACTTTTTTGTATAGATTCATCCAATGAAGGTAAGGATTCTTTTTTTTCAAGAGGTGCTGATTTTATTGGATCACTTTCTAAGTTTGAATTATTAATTTGAGGGCTTGAAGATTTTTTAAATTTAAAAACTTTATTTGGTTTTTTTGCGACTTCGTTTAGTGATTCTGGGCTCTTAAAATCTTGATTCATTTGTTCGTTAACTTCTTCATTTTTAAGGTCTACAACAGGTTCTTCATTTACAGGATGTTTATCATATTTATTTGATTTTTTTTTAATCAAGAAAATAGTTTCTTGAGGCGCAACTTCTTGAGTTTTTTTCTTAGAAGTTGGAATAAAAGTTATCTTATTTTTCTTTAATTCAACGGGGCTTGAAGATTGACCATCGGGGTTTGGTATGGATTTTGGTTCACTTGTTAAATCTTGAACCGCAACAGCGCTTAAATCATTTTTTTCTAAATCTTTTACATCGGAGGAATTTAAATTTTTGGATATTAAGCTTTGTTGCCCAGCTTTAAATTTAAATTTCTTCGCTTCAGGTTTTGATATTTGTTGATTAGTAAAAGTTTTTTCTTGAATCGGAGTGTTATATATAGGTTTTTTATTATTTAGATTGTCAGTATTCAATGGCGGTGGGAGTAAATTTTGCTTTACTATATTGTTATCGACAGCTGACCTAAGTTTATACTTTGTTTTTGGTTCTTTTGTTTGTATAAGCGGAATATCTTGTTGAGAAATTTGAGGTAATTGATAAGCCGAATCTTTTTTATTAGTATATTTATTTGATAATGGCGGAAGATTTGGATCTTCAAGAACCGAATAAACGCTTTGTTGTTCTGGTGTTAACTTTTCGCTATCTTGATTTTTTAATATAAAATTTTTTGAGAATCTATTTAGTTTTGAATTACTAATTTTATTTTGATTTAAGGATAGCGGTAAACTTTCTTGATCGTTTATAGAAGAGTTTCTTGCAACCAATGGAGCCATTCTGGAGGTATAATCTAAAAATGATTCTAAAACACCTTGAGAACCTTTATTTTCTTGGCTTCTAGCAATTAAAAATGCATCAGCAATTTGGCTTTTTAAAACCAAGATATCCATTTTTTTTATTAAATCACCATTCTCAATTATTTGTTCTATACATTTTATGCATTTTGATGTGGTGGCATGAATTAAAGCGCTTTCATTTAATGAGTTAAGTAGGTTAGCTTTGGCACCATTTTTTAAAAGAATTTCAACAATTTCTTCATTACCAACTAAAGAAGCTCTCATCAGTGGGGTCCAGCCTTCGTTATCAGCAATGTTAACATTCGCGCCATTGTCAATTAATGTTTTTGCGATTTCGAAATTTCCTTCGCGACAAGCGATGTGAAGAGATGTGGCACCACCTCTATTGCGTTGATTAATAACCAAAGCACCCGCTTTACTAAAAAATTTGACGCCATCAACATCGTTATTTGCAGTTGCAGACATTAGTGTCGAGATTCCAGCAAACTGTTCAGTAGAGGAGTTGTAAAGGCTTTCTATTTGAGCCCAAATTTTATCGCTATATGCAAAAAATAATAAAATTATAACTGAAGCAATTATTAGTTTTTTTCTAAAAATATCGAATGAGTACTGGCTTTCAGGCTCTATATGATTATCTTGCAATGAATTTTGAATTTTTATGTTTTCTGTTCGCATTATTTTTTTAAAAATTATATACCTAAAAATAAAGTATTAAAATTATTAATCAGTAAAAAGTTTTACATTGTCTCAAAATAATTTCTAAGTATTTTATTTAGAAATTATTATTATATTATTTCAATTTAAAATCACTTTATTTCCAGCGATTATTCAATTCGTCTATATAATATCTTTTTTGAGGATTGTAAGTTTTTTCAATCCAAGTTTTAGCACCATTTTTTAGCAAATATTGTACTACTAGTTCTTTGCGATGGCGATATGCAACTGATAAGGCCGTAAAGCCATCATCATCCATATCATTTATGTTTAAATTGTTCTTTACCAACAAATCTACCGCCGGTAAAAAACCAACTCGCGAAGCGTGCATTAAATAACTTCTTCCAAAAGCATCTTTATATTTCAGATCTACATTATTTTTTTCTAGCAATTCTAGCGCTTGAAAATCAACTAATTCAATAGCAATTGAAACTGGAGTGTGACCAAGTTTGTTTGGAAGATTTGGGTCGGCACCTTTGGATAATACTGACGAAATAACTGAATATTTTTTTAAAAAAATTGCATATGTTAAAATTGTATCGCCCTGATCGTTTTTAATATTGGGATTTAAAACATATTTAAAAGCCTCGTTAAAATATGAAATGCTTCCCATTGAGATGGCGGAGAACATCACATCGATATATTCTTTTGGAGTATAAACAAAAGGAATATGAAAATTATCAGGAGTTCGCGATCGATTTAAAATTGGTAAAGCTGGCAATTCTTCAATTGCAAAAGGCGCCAATTCTTTTCTTTTTGGAATAATTTTTTCTTCGTTATCAAAATCTTCTGCGGAAGAATTTTTATTCACAATTAAATCCGATAAATAAAAATTTTTTAATTCATCAAATTTTTTTAATTTTTCTTGTTGTTTTTTGGCATTAAAATCAACCCTCTCCTTCCTCTCTAATTCTGATCGCAAGATGATTTTTTTGATTTTATTTCTTGCGTTAGATTGAGATTCTATTTTAGGTTCATTTTCTAAATCATTTTGATCTTCTATTTCTTGTAAATCATCAACATAATCTTCGTCAATTTCATCTTCTTTTAACTTTGTTGGAGTATTTTTTTTGTTAATTTTCTTAGATTTATTTTTAATGATTTGCCTTTTTTTAAGGGGTTTCTTTACAGATTTTCTTGGTAATTTTGCTGTGTTTTTCTTCGCTATTTTTTTAATATTTTCTTTGGTTTTTATATTAACTTCTCTTGGAACTTCCCTCGGAACTTCCATTGAAATTTTTAAATCTTGAGTATTTTTTTCTTCAACTTTAGTTATGGTGTCAATTAAATTAGATTTTGGAATATCTTGCTTTGGTTCAAGAGTTGGTTTTTCAATATTATCTAGGCCTAAAGATTCTAAATCAACATTTGCTTGAATTAATTTTTCTATGCCAGAAATATTATCCTGAGCTTGCGATTGTTGAGAGTAAACAATAATTGAAATTAGAAATATAAAAAATTTTATCATCAGAATTTTTACAAATCGAAAACGGTTAATATTTTATTTCACAGGATCAAAGCCTGATTTTTTAGATAATGGATGACACTTTAAAATTCTTAAAAATCCTAAATAAATTCCTTTTATTAAGCCCTTTTTTTCAATTGCTTCGATCATGTAATTTGAACATGATGGAGCGAATCTACAATTATAAGATCCTAGAAAAAAAGTTAAAAATCTTTGATAGAATTTTATTAACAAAATTGCCAATTTTTTTAATATTTTAATTAAGAAATTAAATTTAGCCATTCTTCCTCATTTAATATTTTTATTCCTAGCTCCTGAGCCTTTTTTAGTTTAGAGCCAGAATCTTCTCCGGCAACAATATAATCTGTTTTACTCGAGACTGCACCCAAAACTTTCATCGATAAATCTTCGGCAATTTTTTTAGCTTCGGCGCGACTCATTTTTTGTAAACCACCCGTAAAAACTATCGATTTTCCAGATAATGGTGAATTGTTAATTTTTGGTTTTGTTGAATTTATATTAAGATGAATAATGAGATCATCAATCATTTTTATATTTTTTTCATCGCCAAAAAAATCTAAAATTGCTTGCGCCATTTTTTCACCAATGCCATCAATCGAAATAAATTCAAAATATTCAATAAATTCAGGTAAAGAATTTGATTTTTCTAATTCTAAATTAGAAATTTTAGAAAATTTTTTTACAAATTTAATAAAGTTTTCGGAATTCAAGAAATGATTCGCAAGGGTTTTGGCTGTAGTTTCTCCGACATGACGAATGCCGATCGCATAAATGAATTTTTCTAATTCAATATTGCGTTTTTGATTAATTGCAAAAAATAAATTTTCAACCGATTTCTCGCCCCAACCATTCTTTTTATTCAAGGGTTGAGGGTTAGATTTTTCTTTTTCTTCGAGGGTAAAAATATCTGCAAAAGAACTAATGCGCCCTTCTTTAAAAAAGTTTTCAATTTGTTTTTTGCCGAGTCCAGAAATATCGAAGGCGTCTTTTGAGACAAAATGCTTGAGGGTTTCAATTAATTGAGCTTCGCAAGATAACCCGCCACTACAACGCAGAACTACGTCATCATTATTTTTAATGATTTTTGCTAAGCAAATTGGGCAGAGATTTGGAAATTCAAATTTCTTTTCTTGACCATTTCTTTTGGCAAAATCAACTTCTAAAACTTGCGGAATAACATCACCCGCCCTTTGAATAACAACGACATCGCCAATTCGAATATCTTTGCGTAAAATTTCATCTTGATTATGAAGAGTTGCTCTAGAAACAACAACTCCACCAATATTTATACTTTCAAGAATAGCTACGGGAGTAAGTGCGCCAGTTCTGCCAATTTGTATAACAATATCGTTAATTTTAGTTTTAGCTTTCATCGATGGAAATTTGTGAGCAATCGCAAATCTTGGACTGCGCGCTATAAAACCTAAGCGATCTTGAAGCGTAAAATCATTAACTTTATACACCATTCCATCTAAATCATAATCGAGTTCAAAACGATTATCGACTATTGTCTTATAATGCGTAATCAACTCTTGAATATTTTTACATAATTTAGAATTAGGCTCGCTTAAAAAACCTAATTCTTGTAATTTTTGGTGTAATTGATTTTGTGAATCACAAATAAAATCATCGGAAAAATCACCCAAAGAATAAGTAAAATAACTCAAATTTCTTTGAGCGGTAATTTGTGGATCGAGTTGTCGCAAAGACCCTGCCGAAGCATTGCGGGGGTTAGCAAAAATTTTTTCAGATTTTTGTTCTTGTGATTGATTCAACTCTAAAAAATCTTTTTTTCCCATATAAATTTCACCGCGAACTTCTAATATTTTTGGTGGATTTTGAGTTTTTAAAATTTGTGGAAAATTTTTTATCATTTTAACATTTGCCGTTACATCTTCGCCTTCATAACCATCTCCTCGAGTAGCACAATGCTTTAAAGTGCCATTTTCATATCTAGCGCTAAATGATAATCCATCGATTTTGGTTTCGCTAAAAAAAATTAAATTATTTTTTGAAGAATTTGATGAAATATTTGGTGAAAATAAATCGATTTGTAAATTTAAATTTGAAGATTGTTGATTATTTTTTTCAAATCCAAGAAAGCGTTCAATTTTTTCAATAAAATCTGCGATATCTTCTTCGCTAAAGCCGTTAGCAAGCGACAGCATTGGCTTGGAATGTTTAATTTTATTGAAAATATCGAGAGATTTTGCGCCAACTTTTTCTTCATCCGTGGAAAAAAAATGTGGATAATCATTTTGATATTCCAATAATTTTTTTCTTAATTCATCATATTCTGCATCAGAAATTGTGGGATTATCATTGCGATGATAATCTTCGTCATGCTTAGTTATTTGTGCTTTTAATTGATGTATTTTATCAAAAATTTCTGTCATAAATTATACTAAATTATCATCGTTAACATTGTTTAAATTTATGATATTTTTCAATAAATCAAACTGATAAAAATACTCTTCGTGAATAGCGTGAATCAATATTTCATCGCCATCGACACCGATAGCAAATAAGCCTGCACTCATATTGAAGCTAGAAATTAATAAAGCAGAATTAAATCGATAATGATCATGAAATTTTACGCGATGAACCGTGGGATGAAGGGATTTACGATTAATCGCTAAATCAAAAACTAAATTCATCGATTTAAAGAAATTTTTAAAATATATTCCAAAAAAATGGTGATAAAATCCAAGGCTGAGATAGAGTAATTCACTTTTATTGTTTATCAATTTTAATTGATAAGAAATTATTGAAATCACCAATGAAGAAATTATTCCAAATATTAAAAATGGGATTGAAAAATCATGTCCAACGAACATGAAAACGAACCACAGAGTTAATAAAAATAAAAACAGGTTGAAAATATTTAACATTGCCGTTTAATGCTATTTTTAATTTAAAAAATTATTATAAATCTATATTTCAATTTTTTTTAAAAAAAACAATGAAAAAAATTTTAATTGTTCAGGCAATTTTTTACGAAGATATTTCAAAAATGCTTTTAGAAGGCGCGATTGATAAAATTATTAAAAATAATTTTGAATATGAAATATTGTCCTTAAAGGGCGCTCTTGAAATTCCTTGCGCAATTTCGATTGCCAAAGAAACTCAAAAATATGCGGGATTTGTGGCGCTTGGATGCATAATTCGCGGTGAAACAACGCATTATGACACGGTGTGCCAAGAAAGTGCTCGAGGCTTAAATGATTTGGCAATAAATTATCAATTAGCAATCGGCAATGGCATTATTACCGTTGAAAATGAAGATCAAGCTCTAGAAAGAGCGGATGCAAAAAAACTCGACAAGGGCGGATTCGCTGTTGAAGCTTGTTTAAGCATCATTTCACTCAAAGAAAAATTTAAAACATTATGAAAAAAATCTATTTACTCTTATTAACAATCTCTCTTACTTCGTGCATGATCGGTTCTGGTGAAAATTCTTTAGTTAAAGCTAATATGGATAAATTTCCGTTGCTTACGGGCATTAACTTGGAAGGCAAAAAACATGATTTACCAAAAGATTTTATCGGTGAGTTAAATCTTGTGGCAATTGGCTTTGAAAGAGAGCATCAAGAGGCCATCAACACTTGGATTGCGGTTGCTGATGAGCTTGTTAAAAATAATCCAAAAATTAAGTTCTATGAAGTGCCTTTAATTTATGAATTGGGAACCTTTTCGCGAACTTGGATTAATAATGGTATGCGTCTCGGAATTCAAAATGAAATCGCTCGTAAAAGAACTATAACTGTTTATACAAATCGTGATAAATTTTTTGAAATTATGGATATGAAAGGTGATAGAATTTATGTTTTATTGCTTGATAAAGATGGCAAAATTTTGTGGCGCTGTGATGGCTTGGCGAATCAAAAAAATACCGATTCTTTACAAAAAATTCTTAAAAAAATTAAATAAAATTAACAGTTTCTTGAATTTTTTTGACCTTACCAATCATTGCGGTAGTAGGTTTTGAACTAAAGATTTGTTGCGCTATTTTTACAATATCCTTCTTGGTTATATGTTCAAATTTTTCTATAATATCTGTGTCGCTATAAGTTTTATTAAATAACAAAATATCCGATCCGAGCCTTTGCATTCTTGAGCTGGTGCTTTCTTTTGCCATTTTTAAACTTGCACAAAATTGCGTTTTAACTCTTTGAAGTTCAGCGTCGTCAACCTTATCGCAAATTTTCTTAATTTCGCTAGAAATACAACTAATCATTTTTTCGCATTTTTCGGGAGTTGTTCCGCCATAAATTCCAAAAACTCCTGAATCATCAAAGCAACTATTAAAAGCATAAACTGAATATGCTAAACCATGATTCTCACGCAATTCTTGGAATAATCTTGAGGACATTCCGCCACCCAAAATCATCGCTAAAATTTGTGCTTCATAATATTTTTTATCATGATGCGATATGCCTTCAAATCCTAATAAATAATTTACTTGCTCAAGCTTTTTTTCTTTTTTAAAAAAACCTCCGTGATATTGAGATTTTTCAATCGATTTTAAAGAACCATCTGATAAATTTGTAAAATATTTTTTAACCCATTTATTTAAATCTTCTTGTTTAATATTTCCGCAAGCACTCACCACAATATTTTTGTAATTATATTGCTTATCAATATACTTCAAAAAATCTGGACGAGAAAATTTTTTAATATTTTTTTCTAAGCCTATAATGTTTCGCCCCAAGGCTTGATCTGGGTAAGCAGTTTCTTGAAAATGATCAAAAATAATGTCGTCTGGAGTGTCAATTGTCATTGCCAATTCTTGTAAAATTACCTCGCATTCTTTGTTAATTTCTTGTTTATCAAACAAAGAATTTTGTAAAATATCGGCAAGAAATTCAACGGCAAATTCACCATATTCTTTTAAAACTTTAACATAATAAACAGTTTTTTCGCGCGAGGTATAAGCGTTGATATAGCCCCCTATTCCCTCAAATTCTTCGGCAATTTGTTTGGCACTTCTTTTTTTAGTCCCTTTGAACGCCATATGCTCGAGAAAATGCGAAATTCCGTTAATTTTAATATCTTCATTGCGACTTCCAGTTTTAACAAAAACTCCAATTGAAACAGTTTCGGCATCTTTCATCTCATCTGTGGCAATGCGTAAGCCATTTTTTAATGTTGTAATTTGAGGTTTTGACATAATTAGATTTTGAATATATTGTTAAGATTCAATTATATTACATTTTGATTTTTAAATAATAAAAGCTTTTTTCATGAACAAGCCTCCAATTTTATCGCTACGCAATATTACAATTTCTTTTGCCAAGAAAATTCTTTTTGAAAATTTAAATTTAAATTTATTTCCAAACGATCGAGTGTGCTTAATCGGCAAGAACGGCGTAGGGAAATCAACTTTAATGAATTCAATTGCGGATGTATTTGAGTTTGATTCAGGAGAGCGCTGGGTCGCTCCAAATTCTGTTTTGGGATATTTAACTCAAAGTGAAAAAATTCGAGAAAATGTCAAAGTAAGCGATTACATAAAAGAGGGCATTGAGATAGATGAGCGTAAGGAGTATTTGATTGATATTGTTTGCGAAAATTTAAAAATTGATAAAGAGCGCCTTACGAGCGAGCTGTCGGGTGGACAAAAAAGACGAGTTAATTTAGCAAAATCTTTAGTGATTCAGCCCGATATTTTATTATTAGATGAGCCAACGAATCATCTTGATTTAGAAATTATTGAGTGGCTTGAAAATTATTTAAAAAACTTCCCCGGCTCTTTAATCATAATCTCTCACGATAGAAAATTTTTAGAAAAAGTTTCGAATAAAGTTTTTTGGATTCGCGCCGGAAATGTAAAAATTAATAATGATGGTTATAAAAATTTTGATGAATGGTCGCAAAATATTGTCGATCATGAAAGTCGTGAAGTCGAAAATTTACAAAAAAAAGTTAATCTTGAAAGTGGTTGGCTTCAAACAGGAGTAACTGGAAGACGCAAGCGCAACATTGGTCGTTTGCATCATCTTCTTGAGTTAAAATCCAAACTCGAAGCGCAACAAAAAGTTGTTTTTGCCAATCAAAATAAAATGAAAATAGAAGTGCAAAAACTCGATGAAGATTCGCCACAAGTAATCATGAGTTTCAATAATGTTTCTTATAAAATTGATGAAGAAAATTTGTTAATTTCAAATTTTAATTACAAAATTTTACGAGGCGAACGCATTGGTATTATTGGGCGCAATGGCGTTGGTAAATCAACTCTTTTAAAAATGATGATTGGCGAAATTTCGCCAAATCAAGGTACGGTAAAAATGGCAAAGACTATTGATTTTGCTTATTTTGATCAATCACGAAGTGCCATCAGGCCAACTTCAACTATTCAAGAAATTCTCTGCGAAAGTGGTTCGGATTATGTAAAACTTGCTAATGGAAAAACTAAACATATTTGTGGTTATTTGCGCGATTTTTTATTCGATCCGAAGGAAACTCAAACTATTGCTGGAACCTTGTCGGGCGGGCAACAAAACCGTTTGCTTTTGGCAAAAACTTTAGCTAATCCGGGAAATTTTTTAATTCTTGATGAGCCGACCAACGATCTCGATATGGATTCGCTCGATATTCTCGAAGATTATTTAGAAAAATATCAGGGAACTTTGGTGGTAGTTTCGCATGATCGTGATTTTTTAGATAATGTTTGCACAACGATTCTGGGCTTTGAAGGTGAAGGCGTCATTAATTATAATATGGGCGGATATAGTGATTATATTGCTCAATATCCGAATAAAAATCAGTTAATTTTAAATGAAAAAAATCTTAAAAATATTGCGGATAAAGCTACAAAAATAAACGAAGAAGATTCTGCAAAAACTCAAAAAAATTCAATAAAAATTAACAATAAAACAAAAACTGAACATAATAAAATTCCGCAAAAAATTGCAGAAATTCAAAAGAAAATCGAAGAGTTAAATAATGAATTTGAAGATGGCGAAGATCGCAATCCATCAAATTTAGCTTTGATAAATATGGAAATTGCTAATCGTCAATATGAACTAGAGAAGCTTGAAGAGAGATGGCTTGAATTGGAATATTTAATTATGGAAAATTAAAAAAGCCATCAGGTTCTAGCTCCCCCCTTGAGGGCTCTTCGCGTATAAAAAATAGCCTAAACGGCTATTTTTAGCGAAGAGCGGGATTAGGAGCGAATGCGACGCGGTCCCTGGGGCGAGTCGTCTTCGAAATCAAAATGAAATTTTCAATTAAGAAAAGCGACGAAGCAAAAAACTTACAAAAAAAATTTCAAAGATTTCGATTTCTTGATTTTAACTTTTCATTGCTTAGTCGCTTTCGCTTCGTCCTTTTCTTTGAAAAGAACTCGCGCCGCGGACCCGCGTCGCTTTGGCTCCTGATCCCGTTATTTGCTAAAAATAGCCGTTTAGGCTATTTTTTAAACGCAAATAACCCCTCACCCTAACCCTCTCCTAAGCATGTGGGGAGAGGGGATTGAAAGGAATTTTTCTTTTTATTTGAAGAAAAAATTGTGATATTTTTTTAAAAATTATTTAGATTATTTTAAATTTTAAAATTATTTTGATTTGGAATAAAAATTGTAAAATTCAAAATTTTTTAATTTCATTTTTAGCTTAAGAAATTATCGTCCTTATCCCCTCTCCCCACTTGTGGGGAGAGGGTTAGGGTGAGGGGTTATTTTCTTTAAAAAATTTATAAATTTATGGATTAAATTTAAAATCAAGAAATCGCCATCTTTGGATTTTTTTTGTTTTAATTATTTTTATAATCTCAAACCCTTTTACGCTCTAGGTTTCTGACCCCCCACGGCTCTTAAAATCGCAACTACCGTTGCGATTTTATCGCCCCTCTTCGCTAAAAATAGCCGTTTAGGCTATTTTTTTAACGCGAAGAGCCCTCAAGGGGGGAGCTATAGTCCGTAGGCGTTGCGAGTATTTTCGTAAAATGTAGTGGTATAAGCCCTCAAGGGGAGAGCTTAAGCCCGTAAGTCTTGGCAAGTTCCTTCTTAAAATTAACGACCTCCTCCTGTCGTAACTCCTTTTGTTTCAGCTTGTTGAGACTTTTCAACATCTATTTTTTTCGAAGATTCTTTAAGCACTTCCTTTGTTGATTTAACAACATCTTTCGAAGATGTTCTTTCCATTGTATT
>Ga0049085_10000260_pt1 | contig 22376 bp, 27 predicted proteins | sample GreLakmeSU08MSRF_FD_66721 | JGI IMG/M metagenome (GOLD analysis project Ga0049085, IMG submission 66721) | Freshwater lentic microbial communities from great Laurentian Lakes, MI, USA - Great Lakes metaG SU08MSRF | ecosystem: Environmental > Aquatic > Freshwater > Lake | place: Great Lakes... | reverse complement strand
GCGGTGATGGGAGATGATTGGCCCGATTTACCAATGATGCGTCAGGCGGGGTTGGTGGCTTGTCCAGCCTCAGCCCATGTTGGAGTTAAGCAACAAGCCCATTTTATTACTGCCCAAGCAGGTGGAAACGGCGCTGTACGCGAGTTATGCGATCTCATTTTAAAAGCGCAAAATCACTACGAAGCCTTATTAAAAAAGGCTGGTGAGTAAAAAATGATCTGGAACTTACAGCGGCTTCAAATTGGGATATTACGTACCCTATTTAGCTTATTGCCGCTGGCATTAATGGTAATCCTAACCCTTGCAACCTATTGGTTGGTGGAGAAAAATGCTCTACCTTCGCTGCCTGCAATAGCCCCAGCCCGCCTGCATGTTCCTGATTACACTATTACGAATGGTGCGTTAAATACCCTTAATGAGTTGGGAGAGACTAAAAATCGAGTAATCGGTAAAAAGTTAATTCACTTTGAGGATGATGCCACCATTGATATTAATGCACCCCGCATGCGCTCGTTTCAACCGCCCAAGGTTCCGATAACTGTCCAGGCAGATTTTGGCCACCTCGATGGTGATATTTCAATTCTTGACTTATCGGGTCATGCGGAAATTTTTCGGCCTGCACAAGTAGCCCAAGAAAATCAAAGGGCTGTAGCGCAAATGATTGCGTTTGCCGATTACTTTCAGGTGCTCATTAACGAAGATCTGATTAATACCCGCTATCCCCTGACCCTTGAACAAGGCCTGTCGATCTTGACTTCAATTGAGGGTGGAAGCTTTAATAATGTAACCCAAACCATGACTTTATTTGGCAAAGTAAAAGGTCGCATTGAACGCGAACAACAGGGCCAACGTTAAGATGCCAAAAACTCTTATGACTCTTTCTTTGATCACACTAAGTATTTGCTGTACTTGTTTTTCCCCAATCACTAAAGCAGAAAAAGCAGATCGAGATAAGGCCTTAGTGCTTAATGCTGATGCCGTTTCAATTGATGATGTTGACCAACGTTATATTTTAAAAGGGGATATTTTATTAGTGAAGGGTAGTATTGTGATTACCGGTGAGAATGCTGATATTCAAATTGATCCTGAGGGCTATCAAGCAATTCAAATTAAAGGTACCCCAGAACGGGTTGCTAGTATTCGTGAACGACGGGAGGGGCCTGCCGAAGAATTTATGCAAGGACGTGGTAAAGAAATTTTGTACGATAATAAAAATGAAGTCTTAACTTTAATTGGTGAGGCAAACTTTAAGCGTCTGTTAAATATGCAAACTCTTGACACTTTATCTGGTTGGAAAATTCAGTACGATGATCAAAAACAACGCTACCTAGTGATTCCACCAACTACAGAAACTGCTCTACTAAATTCACCCCCTCTAGCGCGAGCTATTTTGACACCACGACGCAAGACGCCCATCAAATGAAATTAGAGCTCCCAACCACTAATCAACCTGCCGTTTTAATTGCGCAGCATTTACAAAAAAAATATGGCTCACGTGCAGTTGTGCGCGATGTCACGATTGAGGTTAAAAGCGGAGAAGTAGTTGGGCTACTAGGTCCAAATGGTGCTGGCAAAACAACTTCGTTTTATATGATCGTGGGTTTAGTGCCCTTTGAGGGCGGGACTATTTTGCTAAATGGTGTAGAAATTAGTCATTTAGCAATTCATGAGAGAGCGCGTCTAGGCTTATCGTATTTACCGCAAGAGGCCTCTGTATTTCGTAAGCTAACAGTTGCCGAAAATATTCAAGCAGTCCTTGAGTTGCAAGTTCAAGGTGGTAAATCGCTTAGCAAAAAAGAGCTGCGTCAACGGCTCGACGAGCTATTAAATGAACTTCAGATTACCCATTTGCGTGATAACCCTGCTTTGTCTCTTTCTGGTGGCGAACGTAGGCGCGTAGAAATTGCCCGTGCCCTTGCCTCACAACCAAAGTTTATTTTGCTAGATGAACCCTTTGCAGGGGTTGATCCCATTGCCGTTGGAGAAATTCAACGGATTGTGCGCTTTCTACGTGATCGCCAAATTGGCGTACTAATTACTGACCATAATGTTCGAGAAACCTTAGGAATTTGTGATCATGCTTACATTATCAGCGAAGGCAGTGTATTGGCAGCGGGCAAGCCCGATCAAATTATTCTAAATGATGCTGTTAGGCGGGTCTATTTGGGTGAAAATTTCCGCATGTAAGTAAAAATTAGTAAAACTCTTGGAATTGCATCAAATCACTGCTAACCTAGAGTTTCGCTGCTGCAAAAATGGCTTTAAACTATCCAGGAATTGCCCATGAATCTTAAAATTAATAGCCGTCATCTTGAAGTTACCCCAGGAATACGCATGCATCTTGAAAATGGTGTGCAAAAAATACTTAAACACTTTGATCAAGTGATTGATGCTTCGGTATTTTTAATGATCGATAATGCAAAAGAAAAAAATTTGCGGCAAACTGCAGAAATTACCCTCCATTTAAAAGGCAAGGAACTTTTTGCTCAAGCACACCACGCTGATCTATATCATGCGATGGATAGCGTAGTTGATAAATTAGAGCGACAAGTGATGAAATACAAAGAGAAATACCAAGATTATCAGCATGAAAAGCCGTTTGAATGAATGTTCTAACCCCCTTATTTACTACCGAATGCATTGCATTAAATAGCCCAGCCAAAAATAAGGATGAAGTTTTTGCTGCTGCTGCTACCTTATTTGCCAATCAACTCGATACCATTTCAGCCGACTCTGTATTGAGTTTTCTGAATGCCCGTGAACAGTTGGGCTCAACAGGCTTAGGTGCTGGCCTAGCAATTCCCCACGGGCGCGTCAAAGGCCTAAAGCATCCCTGTGCGGCTTTTATTACAGTTGCTAACCCAATCGACTTTTCAGCGCCCGATCAATTACCCGTGACAATCTTAGTCTTTCTTTTAGTGCCTGAAAAAGCCACCCAAGAACATCTAGAAATTCTTTCGGCTATTGCCCAAATTCTTTCTGATCCAAGCGCCCGTGCTGCTCTAAAGAATGAAGATGATCCTGAAAAAGTATGTCAGTTATTGTGCCAATGGAAGACCTAAAACATGACGCAGTCATTGCTCCTTGAAAGTTTATCTGCCCAACAAATTTTTGATGACAATGTTGGTGATTTAAAGCTTTCCTGGATCGGCGGCCTAGAAGGTGCTGACCGTAAATTTCCAACTGAAGCAGTCTTGGCTGCCGCTGCATCATCCGATTTAGTAGGCCACTTAAATCTAATTCACCCCAGTCGAATCCAAATTTTTGGCACCCAGGAAGTTGCTTATCACGCTGCGCTTGAACCCGAACAACGCCATGCGCAACTAGCGAGCATGCTCTCAAAAGATCCGCCTTGTGTGGTTGTAGCCGATGGGCAAGAGCCTGACACTGATCTCCAGCTCTACTGCCAACGCTCATCAACCCCTTTATTTGCTACAACTGTTTCTGCTGCCACTGTAATTGATAACCTGCGTACCTATTTAAGCAAAATTGGTGCTCCCCGCGTTACGATGCATGGCGTTTTTATGGATATTTTGGGCTTAGGTGTTTTAATTATGGGTGAATCGGGTCTTGGCAAAAGTGAGTTGGGCCTCGAATTAATTTCACGTGGACATGGTTTGGTTGCTGATGATGCGGTCGATTTTGCGCGCCTTGGTCCTGATTATATTGAGGGTCGCTGTCCAATTATTCTGCGTGATTTATTAGAAGTTCGCGGTCTAGGCTTGCTCGATATTCGTACTATTTTTGGAGAAACTGCAGTTCGGCGGCGGCTGAAGTTACGTTTAATTGTGCAGTTAGTGCGCCGTTCAGATGGTGAATTTGAACGCCTGCCTATTGAGGCGCAACATATTGGTGTTCTTGATGTGCCAATTCGTACCGTTAAAATTCAGGTTGCCGCTGGTCGTAATTTAGCTGTTTTGGTTGAAGCTGCTGTACGCAATACTATTTTGCAACTACGTGGTATTGATACCTTAAAAGAATTTATTGACCGCCAGCGTAGTCAAATGAATGCTGAGGCAGAAAGCAATAAGCTACAAGGGCGTTTACTTTAAGATGCAAATTCATCTCATTACTGGTATTTCTGGCTCGGGGAAATCAGTAGCGCTTCGCGCCTTTGAAGATTCAGGTTACGACTGTATTGATAATTTACCCGTATCACTTTTAGAGTCCTTAATTGCTACTCTTGAAACTGAAAAACGTGAGCGCGTGGCTGTCGCGATTGATGCCCGTCGTGGCAGCTCAATCGCGCAATTACCGCAACTGCTAGAGAAGCTTCAAGCAAAACATCAGGTGCGCGTGCTATTTATTAATGCCGATACCAATACTTTGGTGCAACGCTTTTCTGAAACTAGGCGTCGGCATCCGCTCTCTGTAACAGCTGGCGTTAATTCTGAGCAGACATTAGCGAGCACTTTAATTGAAGCACTCGATCTTGAACGTAAACTTCTCGAGCCGCTTAGCAAATCAGCTCATAGTATTGATACTAGTAATCTGCCTGCCCATACCCTGCGCTCCTGGATTCAAGATCTCATTAAAGATAAGCCCGTGGGCTTAACCGTCATTCTTGAATCTTTTGGGTTTAAAAAAGGCTTGCCAGGCGAGGCTGATTTGGTATTTGATGTCCGTTGTTTGCCTAATCCCTACTATGACAAAATACTCCGCCCTTTAACTGGCAATGATGAGCCAGTTAAAATTTTCTTAAGCGCAATTCCCGAAGTAAATGCTATGGTTGATGACATTATTCGCTTTGTACAAAACTGGCTGCCCCATTACATTGCCGATGGGCGTAGTTATCTCACCATTGCTATAGGCTGTACTGGTGGGCAACATCGCTCGGTTTACTTAATTAATCGGCTCGGTCAAGCACTAGAGCAAAACATCCCTAATGGGTTGCCGATTCATTTACTTTATCGCCACCGTGAATTAGATTCCAATTTCGAAAAATAATTCGAATTGCCTGTGGTAGCCCAAGCCTATCTAACTGATCAATCTTGCACCAAGCATAATCTGTAATATGAGGTAGCGATACTTTAGTCAACGAAATGCGCCACGGCTGAATTCTTAATACCCGATGGGTAAAAACATGCTTCAACGGCAAACCCTGTTCAGGTTTGCCACTCAATTCATGTAATAAATCTGCTGCTTGCTCCGAATTAAAAACCATCTGCAGTAATTGTTTGGCGCTCATATTTTTTTTTATTTTTTGAGACTGCTTTAAATGATCTGCTGTTTGTTGTTGCCAACTTGATTCTGGTAAAGACCATAAACCACCCCAAATACCATTGGTGGCGCGACGCTGCAGTAATACATGATCTTGCGCCTGAATAATAAGCATGGTGCAAGTCAATTCAGGTGATTTGGCTTTCGGTATTTTTTTTGGTAAATCAAGTACCTGCTGTGTTTTTTTGGCAACACATTGACTGGCGAAAGGGCATTTTTTTGCTTGGCTATTTTCGTTGTTTAAGCAAATTGGCTGCCGAGCAGTGCAATAAGTTGCACCAAAATCCATTAGGGCCTGTGTATAGCGGGGCATATCGCGAGCTGCTGATGGTAAAAGATTTTGTGCTAATTGCCATAATTGATCACTAACTGGCTTACTCTGCACATTACCATCGATGCCAAATAATCTTGCTAGGACACGCTTCACATTTGCATCTAAGATAGGTACGCGTAGCTTAAATGCAAATGCAGCGATAGCTCCGGCGGTTGATCGACCTACTCCTGCTAAATTTTCTAATTGGGCTAATTGCTCAGGAAAATAGCCGCCGTAGTCTTGCACAATTTGCTGCGCACAAGTGTGGAGATTTCGTGCGCGGGTGTAATATCCGAGGCCGCTCCATTCGGCTAAAACATCATCTAAAGGGGCAGCAGCTAGTGCCTGTACCGTTGGAAAACGCTGCATTAATTGGGGATAACGCTCAAGTACGGTGCTTACTTGAGTTTGTTGCAACATAATTTCAGAAACCCAAATCGCATATGGATCATGTAAGTTTTGCCATGGTAAGCCCTTGCGGCCAGCCTGCGCATGCCAGCGTAAAAGTGTTGCGGCAAATTGCGGGGACGTTAGCGTTTTTGGCACACTGGGCAATAATAGCTTGAGCGCTGACTTTGCACTATTTGGCGTATCGGTGTTTGGCACACTCGACAAGCCTCTCCCCGTCGACCATATACTTTGGTTTGCATCATAAAATGGCCAGGTTCGCCATCGCTATTGACAAAATCGCGTAATGAACTACCCCCCGCTTTTATTGCACGGCTCAAGACTGCACGAATGGCGGTGGCTAAATGAGCACAATTAGGACGACTTAATCGTCCGGCTGGTTTGGCAGGATGTATGCCTGCAGCAAAAAGACTTTCGGAGCAATAAATATTACCTACTCCCACCACCACTTGTCCAGCCAACAAAAACTGTTTGACTGCGATGGTGCGACCGCGCGAGGCTTGATAGAGCAAATCAGCAGCAGCTACCCCCGCAAAATCTGCTGATAGTGGCTCTACACCCAATTTACTAAGTAAAGCATTGTTAGCAATCGGCCCTTTACTATGTGGATGCCAGAGCACCGCACCAAATTTTCTGGGATCATGCAGCCGTAAGCTTAAGGAGTCAAAATAAAAAATTACGCGGTCGTGCGGCTTGGGTAAATCAGCTGCTGGCAAAATCCGTAAAACACCGGTCATGCCCAGATGGATCAACAAATATCCCTCATCTAGGCGGAAGAGCAAATACTTACCGCGGCGCTCTATAGCTTGTACTTGTTGCCCACAAATGAGTTGAGCGAGTTTTTTTGGCACTGGCCAACGTAAGCGCCCATCATGGATCTCAAGGCTAGAGATACGGCGCCCCTCAATGTGGCTTTGAATACCAAGACGGGTTACTTCTACTTCAGGTAGTTCGGGCATCTATAGATTGTAGTTTCGGAGATTAGAATGGGGTTATGAAATCTTTTTTAGTCCTTCGTTTTGCCCTTGCCATTGCCCTTGGGCTTGGAATCCCTTTGCCTGCTGCTGCCCAGCAATCCCCAGCCCAAAAAGGTGCTTTTGAAGAGCGTGGCGGTGGGCAGACCATTTTTGAAATATTAGCAGCAGAAATCGCCTTCCAACGTGGGGAATTTGGCTTGGCATACCAAACCTATTTGAGCCTAGCGCGAAAAACCCGCGATCCTAGGTTAGCGCAACGGGCGATGGAAATTGCTTTAGCAGCTGGAGCACCTGATAGCGCCCTAGAAGCAGCTGAAAGCTGGGATAGCTTGGCGGGTAATGCGCCTGGAAATTCAAAAGAAGTATTAATTACTTTGTTAATGCTAAACCAACGCTGGGCTGATGCCGTACAGCCAACTATTGTGCTTCTTAATAGCCAGAATGCTGTCGAACGTGAATCGACCTTAAAGCGCTTAACCCCACTATTTGCAAAAGCAAGTAATGAGGATGCAGCAATGCGAACTTTTTACAGCATTATTTCTGCTCTTAAACCGTTGCCGCAAGATAAAGATCTACTTTTTCTGTATTCGATGGCGGCAGATAAAGTTGGCCAGCCAGCAGTGATGGAAAAAGTATTACGCCTCATTTTGCTGAAAAATCCAAATGATGTAAATGCTTTAAATGCCTTAGGTTACTCTTTGGCAGACCGTAAACAAAAATTACCTGAGGCCTTTGATTTAATCAACAAAGCGCATCAACTTTCTCCAAATGATGCTTTTATCTTAGATAGTTTAGGGTGGGTTAATTTTCGTTTAGGTAATATTGCTTTAGCTACTCAGCAACTTCAACTAGCCCTGCAAACTAAACCTGAAGCCGATATTGCCGCCCATTTAGGAGAAGTCCAGTGGAGTCAAAACCAAACTAGTGCTGCTCAAGAATCTTGGCGTCAGGCAGAAAAATTAGATGCAAATAATGCAACTTTGCGTGAAACCTTGACTCGTCTTAAACCAGATTGGATCAGCCATAATGAAACTAAATCGGCTCAGTGGGATGGTCGCTTTTCAGTAAAAGTAACTGGTAGCGTAGAAGGCCGGAATCAAGGCGGTTCGGGTGGTTTTACTCTCACCCAAAATCAATTAAGTGACGTGTTAGAAATTCGTAATCCAATTGGTGGGGCGCTTGCTAAAATTACAATTACGCCTAGCGAAGCAACTCTAGAGCGTAATGGCGAAACAATTAAGGCATTTGATGCCGACACTTTAGTAATGAATGCGCTGGGCATTGCATTGCCTGCTCGAGGCCTATCTGATTGGCTTCGAGCTCAAGCTAGACCGGGAAGTAGCGCTAGTATTGAACGCAATAGTGACGGTCAAGTTACCCAAATAAAACAAGATGGTTGGGCGTTAACTTATGATTGGCTCAATGCTAATAAACTTGAAAAACTGACCATGCTTCGCAATACAAATTTAGGTTCAGTTGAGGTTCGCTTGGTTTTTGACTATGCCAGCAACTAAGAAAATTCAACTTTTAGCGCCCGCGAAACTCAATTTATTTTTACATATTGTGGGTCAACGTACAGATGGCTATCATCTGTTGCAATCAGTTTTTCAATTAATTGACTGGTGTGATTTAATTACGCTTGAGCTAACTGATAATCAGCAGATTGAATACCTTACGCCACTTCCTGGTGTTGTCGCTGCAGACGATCTAATCGTCAAAGCAGCGCAACTAATTAAAGCCTTTAGCGGTGCACAGGCTGGGGTTTCAATTTCCCTTGAAAAAAATATTCCAATTGGTGCTGGGCTTGGTGGTGGCTCATCTGATGCTGCTGCAGTTTTGCTAGGACTTAATTATTTATGGGATTTAAATTTAGATCTCTCTACCCTAACGCAGCTTGGCCTAAAACTTGGGGCAGATGTGCCTTTTTTCTTATTCGGAAAAAATGCTTTTGTCGAAGGTATTGGAGAGCAATTACAGGAAATAGAATTATTCCCAAAAGCCTATTTAGTTATTTTCCCAGGGCGGCCAATTCCGACTGCAGCAATTTTTCAAGCGCCTCAATTGACCCGTGACCATGCCCCGATTACAATTAAAGACTATTTAGATGCGCCTTTGTCAGAAAATATCTTTAGCAACGATTGCCAGACGGTGGCCATACAAATTTGCCCTGAAGTTCAGCAGGCCTTAGATTGGATTGCACTGATGTTACCTTGTTCTAAACCCAGCATGTCTGGCTCTGGCAGTAGTGTTTTTGTCGCGCTCGCCGATTCATTAGCTAATGACCGCGCCAATGAACTTTGTAGGCAACTACCAAAAGGGTGGGTTGGTCGAGTGGCGGAGGGTTTAAATCAAAATTCCGCTTACAATTCCATTTCATCAAAATGACGCACTACAGGGGAGTCGCCAAGCTGGTTAAGGCACTGGATTTTGATTCCAGCATGCGAAGGTTCGAATCCTTCCTCCCCTGCCAAATAACTGCATAGCCTAAATGTCTGCCCCTATGAACTCTGATTTCTTGACCTTATTTACTGGCAACGCCAATTCTGCATTAGCGAATGCAGTTGCTAAAGAGTTAAGTCTTCCCCTCGGTAAAGCCTTTGTAGGGCGCTTCTCAGATGGAGAAATTCAGGTGGAAATTCAGGAAAACGTACGCGGGAAAAATGTGGTTGTGATTCAGTCAACTTGCGCGCCAACAAATGATAATTTGATGGAATTAATGATTATGATTGATGCTCTCAAGCGTGCATCTGCAAGCCGAATAACGGCAGTGATCCCTTACTTCGGTTATGCCCGTCAAGACCGTCGCCCTCGCTCAGCTCGGGTAGCTATTTCTGCTCGCATTATTGCGAATATGTTGCAATCTGTGGCCGGCATTGAGCGGGTTTTAACGATGGACTTACATGCCGACCAAATTCAAGGTTTCTTTGATATACCAGTAGACAATATTTATGCTTCGCCAGTTTTGTTGGCTGATCTGCAGCGCAAGAAGGGTGATGACTTATTGGTAGTCTCTCCTGATATTGGCGGTGTTGTCCGTGCCCGGGCGATGGCTAAACAACTAGACTGTGACTTAGCAATTATTGATAAACGACGCCCTAAAGCCAATGTTTCGGAAGTTATGCACCTGATTGGTGAAGTTGAGGGTCGCCATTGCGTCATTATGGATGACATCATTGATACGGGTGGAACCCTATGTAAAGCCGCTGCAGCCCTCAAAGAGCGGGGCGCTAAAGGGGTTACCGCATACTGTACTCACGCTGTTTTATCGGGTGGCGCGGTGGCTCGCATTGCCGCCTCTGAACTTGATGAAGTGGTTGTAACTGACACCATTCCCCTTACTGAAGAGGGTCTTAAAGTGAAGAAAATACGTCAATTAAGTGTTGCCCCCCTTTTAGCTGAAACTCTCCTTCGAATTAGCAAGGGCGATTCAGTCATGTCTCTTTTTGCCGAGTAAATAGCTGTTTTCGGCCCCTTTGGGGGCCAATTGTTAAAAATACCCCAAGCAAGCTATAATTTGAGGCTTTTCTGTTTGGTCGCGAACGGAAATTAACCTCAATTTGGGAGTCATTATGAAAGTCGTTGCTTTTGAAAGAAGCGTACAGGGAACGGGTGCGAGCCGCCGCCTACGCAACTCCGGTAAAACTCCGGGCATTATTTATGGTGGCCAACATGCACCGCAAGTTGTAGAACTAGACCATAACGCTCTATTTCATGCATTGCGCAAAGAGGCTTTCCACTCATCCATTTTGGAAATTGAAATTGGTGGCAAAGCCCAAAAGGCCCTGCTACGCGATTACCAAATGCATCCATTTAAACCGCTGGTTTTGCACATTGATTTTCAACGCGTGTCAGCTACTGAAAAAATTCATATGCGAATTCCTTTGCACTTCACGCGGGCCGACGAATCGGTTGCAGTTAAATTAGGCGGCGCGATGATTAGTCATATCATTAATGAGCTTGAAATTACCTGTTTACCTGCTGATCTACCTGAATTCATTGAGGTTGATCTCAGTAAGATTGAAATTGGTCATTCAATTCATGTGAAAGATGTCATCCTACCAAAAGGGGTTGCTTTGGTCTTGCATCTTGAACAAGAAAATCCAGTGATTGCTAATGCCCGTATTCCAACTGTTAAAGCTGAACCTGAAGCAGTTGTTGCGGTGGCTGCCGAGGTAGCGCCTGCTGCTGCAGATGCTGCTAAAGATAAAGACAAAGATAAAGATAAGGACGCTAAAGCTTAATTTGGCTAGCTATTCTTTTTATTGAAGGTATTTGCTCTACCCTTACTAAGAAAGCCCGCAATCAGCGGGGGTTTTTTTGAAAACCCCATGACATTTTTTCTAGCTTAGGCTACATTGGCTGCATGATTCAGTTAATTGTTGGGCTTGGTAACCCAGGCGAAGAACATAAAAAAGACCGGCATAACGCTGGCTTTTGGTTTGTTGAGGCCATGGCGTCAGCATTAAAAACTCGCTTGGAATATGAAAAACGTTTTCTTGGCTACTTCGGCAAAGCTAAATTACAGGGGCTTCAACAGTTTCTTTATTTATTAGAGCCAGATACTTTTATGAATTTGAGTGGGCAATCGGTTGGTGCCTTGTGTCGCTTTCATCAGCTTGCCGCCAAAACGGTGCTAGTCGTTCATGATGAGCTAGACCTTAAGCCTGGGGTGGCACGTCTAAAATTTGGTGGTGGTACGGGTGGTCATAACGGCCTTAAAGATATACAGGCCCATCTTGGAAGCGCCGATTTTTGGCGCTTACGAATTGGCATTGGCCATCCGCGCGATCTTGCTGGCGATCGTAAGCCCATCGAGGTAGTCGACTATGTTTTAAAAAAGGCCCGCAAAGAAGAGCAGAGTGCGATTGAAGCTGCGCTAGCCAATGCCTTAGCAGTAATGCCGCTAGTGCTTGCTGGAGAAATGCAAAATGCCACTCAAACCTTGCATACTAACTGCTAATGGCTGTCATTTGTGACAATGATAGTTATGGCTGGCATGCTAGGGCTTAATTGCTGATATTTTTTTAAGAGTTGTTCAGGAGTTTCGATAAAATCTGGATTTAGGGGGATGCAATCAACTGGACATACTTGCCGGCACTGGGGTGCTTCAAAATGGCCCACACACTCAGTACACTTCGCCGGATTGATTTCATAAATCTGCAGCCCCATAAAAATCGCGTCATTGGGGCATTCTGGCTCACAAACATCGCAATTAATACAATCATCGGTAATCATCAAAGCCATCAATACGCCTAAAAGCTGTTTATGTTTTTTGTTCAGCCAATTTTTTGGCTAACCATTTTTCAACCGAAGGAAAAACAAATTTACTCACGTCGCCACCCATTAAAGCAATTTCACGCACAAAGGTGCCAGAAATAAATTGATATTGATCAGATGGTGTTAAAAATAAGGTTTCGACATCGGGCAATAAATAGCGATTCATACCCGCCATTTGAAACTCATACTCAAAGTCAGATACTGCCCTTAAACCTCGCACAATTACACGTGCCTGGTGCTCACGAGCAAAGTCCTTTAAAAGACCTGTAAAACCAACTATTTTTACATTGCTATAGTGATTTAAGACTTCTTTAGCAATTGCAATCCGCTCCTCAAGATTAAAAAAAGGTTTTTTACTGCGGCTATCAGCAACCCCCACAATCACTTCGCCAAAAATACTCGAGGCGCGACGGACTAAATCTTCATGCCCTCGGGTGAAGGGATCAAAGGTACCTGGGTAAACAGCAACAGCCATACATCCCCTTTTTTTATTATTACAGTACTCTACATGAGTAGGCTGCAGTTTAGCCTGAAGTTGCCCGTAACAGCAAAGCTAAAGCCTGACCCATCTGCAACTCTTTGACACAAGTCCAGTTTTGCAAGCTAGCCAGAAGCTTGGCTTGATTGGTTTTTACTGAACACTCAATATAAATTGCACTACGACTAGTGGCCGAACATACCCGTTTTGCCTCTTTGATGGCCTCTAGGAGCAATTGTGGCTCTTGAAATGGGGGGTCAATAAAAATCAAATCCCAAGACTGATCTGCTTGGGATTTTAAAAATTGGCAACCATTAGCCTGAATTAATAAAACTTGACCTACTACTGGATAACTATTGAGGTTTTGAAGGTTATTTGACAAATTTAAAAAAGCATTTTTGTCTTTTTCAATTAATTGCACCACAGACGCATTTCGGGATGCTGCCTCAAACCCTAAGGCACCAGAACCAGCAAATACATCTAAGCAACGTAAACCACTTAAATCTTGACCCAGCCAATTAAATACCGTTTCGCGTAAACGATCGGTGCTCGGTCGCAAACCAGATTGATTAATTACTTTAAGTTGTCGACTACGCCAAACCCCGCCAATAATTCTGACTTGCTGTGGTAAAGCTTGTGGCGATTTGATTAAGCCCATCACATCATTTTAATTTTTACAGCTTATTTTGGCGAGGCAACACTGGCGCCGACCACTACCGTCTGCATCCGATTCATGGCTAAATGCTTTTGAAAAGCTTGACTTACCTGCTCGACCGTAACCGCCTCAATCTTTTTGGTCCAAGTATCTAAGGTATCGAGCGGTAAATTATTCCAAGTGATTGAGGATAAGTTATCTAGTAACTTACGATTGCTATCTATGCGTAAAGGATAACCATTACTCAAATTAGCTTTTGCTGCCACTAGATCAGTTGCACTAGGGCCTTCATTAATAAAACGGGCAATCGTCTCACGCATTACACCTAAAGCTAAACTAGCCTGATCATTTCGCGTTTGCAATCCAGCTTGAAAAATACCAATATTCTTGCCGGGAATAAAATAGCTTGATACGCTATAAGCTAAGCCCCGCTTTTCCCGTACCTCATTCATTAGACGGGAAACAAAACCGCCGCCACCTAAAACATAGTTACCAACGAGCAAAGGGAAATAATCGGGATCATTGCGCGGTATGGCAGTCATACCCATAGCGATATGGGTTTGCTGTGTATCAAAAGTAATTTGGGTTTCTCTTGTAGAGGCCGGCTCTATGGGTGACTCGGTTAGCTTAGGCAAAGGGTTGATGGCTGGGCCCGTAGCGGCCAGTTGCAAGAGCAATGCTTGGGCAATTTGGGTGGCCTCTTGGCGATCAATATCACCAACTAAGTTCACAGTGATGCGATCGCCACGGTAAAACAATTGATGAAATTGCTTAAGATCGCTAACTTGAATTTGAGCGATAGACTGTGCAGTGGCCGAAGATCCCAAGGGATAACTACGAAAGACAGCTTTTTTAAAACGCCGCTCAAGAATATACTCAGGCTTGGTTTCTGCTTCTAGTAATGAAGCAATTAGGCGCTGTTTTTCACGCTCAACAATTTTTGCCTCAAAACGAGGATGCGCCAAAATCGTCGCACCTAGCTCGACAATGCGCTGACGCAAATCAGCGCGACTTAAACTACGAATGCGCATTGTGGCTCGTTCTCCGCTGGCCATAACCGACAAACTGGCACCTAAATCAGCAATTTCATCGGCGATAGCAGCTTCACTAATCATTTTTTGACCACTTTGCACACCAAGACTTAATAAGCTAGCAGTTAGTTCTGCCAAGCCTGTTTTATTGGGCGGATCGTAGCGCGCACCCGCATCAATTGTGACCTCGATATCAATAATGGGCAAAACATTCGTTTGAATTAAATAGGCTCTTGCCCCATTATTTAGTGTCAAGGTTTGAATAGGCGGAATCGCCAAGGCGACCGACACAAAAAAAATAATATTTACCACTATAAAAGCAAGTAGCTTAGTGATTAACTTCATTGACTCTTCACCATCTCTCCTAAATGCGTTTTGACAGGTGCGGCAGTGCCGCTAATCTGCTTTTTACGTAACTGAGGCTCTAAAACTGCAATAGTTAAACCAGCATCTATCAAGTAACGCTTTGCCACTGCCTGTACTTGAGCTGAAGTGACATTCTGAATTCGCTCTAATATAAGATCTAAATCTCGCCATGAAAATCCTGCAATTTCAGCGCTACCAATTTCCATTGCTTGACCAAAAATTGAGTCGCGTTTATAAATTTGATTCGCTAAGATACGCACTTTAATACGCTTTAATTCGGCTTCGGTAACGCCTTGCGTCATTACTTCTTGTAGCACCTGGCGAATACCGGCTTGAGTCTGAGCAATTGTTTTGCCTTTAGCTACAGTTGCGCCAATTTGAAATAGTTGTGGTCCTCGTGAAATTAGGTTGTAGCTTACATCGATACCATCGACTAAGCGTTGCTGTTTTACCAAGGCACGGCTTAGACGGGCATTATCATAACCATCCAAGACCCCGCCTAACACCTCTAAAGCATACGGTTCGATTTGATCAGGCGCACTAGGCTCTAAATGTGGCACCTTCCAAGCCATGGTAATTTGCGGTGCATCAGCTGGCGCTTGCACAATGACATTCTTGATCCCAATTTGTACTGGCTCAACTTGTGGCTTACGCACTGGTAAAGTTTTAGTCTTACTTGGTCCGTAATACTGCTCAGCCAATACCCGCACTTTTGCTGGGTCAACATCGCCACTGATCACGACGATGGCATTATTGGGAGCATACCAATTTTCATACCAATTACGTGCATCGACTGCCTGCATATTTTCTAGGTCATTCATCCACCCAATTACTGGATGTCGATAGGGAGAACTCATAAAGGCAGTAGCCATTAGCGTCTCATTCATGATGGCACTGGCGTTATCTTCGGTACGCAAGCGTCTTTCTTCCATAATGACTTGCATTTCTTTCTTAAATTCAGCATCATCAAACCGAAGGTTGCTCATGCGGTCAGCTTCAAGTTGCATTACTGTGGCAAGTTTAGATTGCTCTACTTGTTGAAAATAAGCGGTGTAGTCAAGCGAAGTAAAGGCGTTTTCTCGTCCCCCAACCGCAGCAACTAAACGGGAAAATTCACCGGTCTTAACCTCATCTGTGCCCTTAAACATCATGTGTTCTAGCACGTGTGCCACCCCTGTTCGCCCATTGGTTTCATCCATTGAGCCAGCGCGATACCACACCATATGGGCCACAGTAGGAGCGCGATGGTCTTCTCGCACAATTAGACGCAAGCCATTTGCGAGAGTAAATTCATGGGTATCGGCAGGCGATGGCCTTACTTGACCTACTGAATAGTTACTCAGCAAGAATAAAATACCGATTAAACAACTTTTTAAATATGGGTAGCGCATCGATTAATTAGGGTAATTTTTAAATTAAATTGATAAGATGCATCCTTTAGATTGTATCGATAATGTTCGGCTTACGTAAAACCCTCGGATCCCTTTTCAATGCAAATCAGCCTGATGAGGCTTGGTTTTTGGCATTGGAAGAAGCCTTAATACAAAGTGATGTAGGTCTACCTACGACTGAGGTTTTACTTTCAGCCTTGCGACGGGCGGCTAAGTTGCAAAAAGTTGCTGCGCTAGACGAATTACAAGCCCTTTTAATTCAATTGGTTGCTGAGCGTCTAAAAACCTTAGAGCCCAGCTCCAATCCACTACTGCACCCTTTCACTACAACCCCTCCTGAGGTATGGTTAATTGTGGGTGTAAATGGGGCGGGCAAAACCACCACCATTGGCAAGCTCTGTCATCATTTTCAAAAACAAGGCAAATCTATTCTTCTAGCTGCGGGGGACACTTTTCGGGCTGCTGCACGCCAACAACTTCAAGAGTGGGGCTTGCGTAATCATGTCGAAGTTATCACCCAAGATGGCGCAGATGCCGCTGCAGTTGCGCATGATGCGATTCAGGCGGCTATTTCACGTCAATGTGATATTTTGCTGATTGATACTGCAGGTCGACTTTCTACTCAAGACCATTTAATGGCAGAGCTAAAAAAAATTAAGCGGGTCATTGGCAAAATTTTGCCCGGAGCACCACACCATACGCTTTTAATTTTGGATGGCAATACGGGTCAAAATGGACTTAGCCAAGTAAACGCGTTTCACGCTGCGCTTGGTCTCACTGATTTAATTATTACTAAGCTAGATGGCACGGCCAAGGGGGGGGTGATTTGTGCCTTGGCTCAGGTACTACAAGGCCCATTAAAACCGCAAATTTTGGCGCTCGGTAAAGGTGAGGGCTTGGGTGATCTAATCGCCTTTAATGCGGAAGCCTATGCAGCTGAATTATTCAATTAAATCATGTACTTATAATGATAATATTGGCTTGGCACTCGCTTGCTATGAGTGCTAAAATAGTTTATTATTAGTCCTAAACCAATTCAACTATGAACTACAAAAAACGGAACACTCCACTTAGCGAAGCAATGCGGCCCGTGGCGCAGGCAGGCTCAAACTTTGCTGCATTTTCCACACTACCTACCCTTGGGGTTGGCACATTAGACGCTTATATTAGCTACGTCAATCGCTTACCCATGCTAAGTGCTACTGAAGAACTCCATTTATCGCATGACTACCGGCGTACCGATAATGTTGATGCTGCTCGCGGCTTAGTACTATCCCACCTCCGCTTGGTTGTATCGGTAGCGCGGCAATACCTTGGTTATGGCATTCCACATGCTGATTTAATTCAAGAAGGTAATGTCGGTCTGATGAAAGCTGTTAAACGCTACGATCCAAATCAAGGTGCGCGCTTAGTCTCGTATGCCATCTATTGGATTAAAGCAGAGATCCACGAATATATTTTAAAAAATTGGCGCTTAGTCAAGTTGGCAACAACGAAAGCGCAGCGTAAATTATTTTTTAATTTGCGTAGCAATAAACCTACTCTCAATACCTTATCGCCAAGTGAAATTGATGCCTTAGCGAAGTCTCTTGACGTACGGGGAGCAGATGTCAGAGAAATGGAAATGCGCTTGGCTGGCGGTGATATTGCGCTTGAGAGCGATGACCAAGACGATTCATCTGCCTATGCACCAATTCAATGGTTGAGCGACGAACGTCACGAGCCTACCGCAGTGATGGCGCAAGCTGAAACCCAAGCAATGCAAGGGCCTAAATTAAAAAAGGCCTTGCAGGGTCTTGACGAACGTAGTCGTGATATTGTTCAGTCGCGCTGGTTAGCAATTAATGCCGAGGGTGATGGCGCTAAAACCTTACATGAGCTTGCAAATGAATATGGTATCTCTGCCGAACGGGTGCGTCAGATTGAGGGCGCCGCCTTAAAAAAAATGCGCACGCTATTGCAAGACCGCCTTTAAATCATGGGCTAGGGCTTCGGGCCCTTGACCATGCTTAATGTATAAGCGCAGTTGTCCTTTTGGATCAAATACATAACTACCTGAAGTGTGATCAATAGTGTATGCATTTGGCGATAAGCCTGGCACACGTTTATAGTAAATTTTAAAATCTTTAGTGAGTTGCATTAAGCCTTCTTCATTGGCAGCCCGTAATCCGATAAAGCTAGGATTAAAAGCTGGCACATATTGTCTTAATAATTCAGGGGTATCGCGCTCTGGATCGAGTGTGATAAAAATGACCTGTACTTTAGCGGCCTGTGGACCCAATAATGTCAGCGCTTCTTGCATTTCAATTAAGGTTGTTGGGCAGACATCAGGGCAATGGGTATAACCAAAAAACATCACTACAGCCTTATCCTTAAAATCAGCCAGCGTGCGCGTTTTACCATCAACATCGAGTAGGCTGAAATTGTTTCCAAAAGCCTTGCTACCAGTGATATCAACATTTTTAAAATTAGGCTTTGACTCGCACGCCACCAATGCCAAAGTAAGCCAAGTAAGAAAAAGTAGGTGAATAAAAGGGCGAAAAAAATTACTCATGAATTATTTTAATTAATGTAATGATCGATTAAAAGGGCAGCAAATAATAAAGCTAAGTAAGAAATTGAATAGCGAAAGGTTTTTTTCGCTAGGGCGTCGCTATATGACATATATAAAGCAATTGCATAAGCGATAAAGATACCCCCTAAAATTAGTGCCGAAATTAAATACACCCAACCACTCATGCCGTATAGATAGGGTAATACAGTGGCTGCAAGTAAAATAAGGGTGTAGAGCAAAATATTGAGTAAGGTAAATCGCTCGCCATGAGTTACTGGTAGCATCGGTAAGCCCGACTGCACATAATCATCACGCCGATAGAGCGCCAAAGCCCAAAAATGTGGGGGCGTCCAAACAAAAATAATGAGTACGAGTAACCAGGCTTCCGCCGAAACCGTATTAGTTACAGCAGCCCAACCAAGCGCTGGCGGCATTGCTCCCGATAAGCCGCCGATGACGATATTTTGGGGGGTAGCAGGCTTTAATAGCCAAGTGTAAATGACTGCATATCCTACAAAAGTGGCGACTGTCAGCCACATGGTTAAGGGGTTAGTAAAATTCCATAGCACTACCATGCCTAAGGCGCCCAGTAAAACTGAAAATACAATAATCTGGTACGGCGATAGCTCTCCTGTGGCAGAAGGTCGCCATGCTGTGCGTCGCATTTTGGCATCAACCACTTGCTCGATTAGGCAATTTACAGCAAATGCAGCGCCGGCTAACAACCAAATACCAACTATGCCACCGATTAAGACAGAGTACGGCACCATGCCAGGAGTAGCTAAAAACATTCCAATCACGGCGCAAAAAACTGCTAGTTGCGTAACTCTGGGTTTGGTTAACACCCAATATTGACGCCACTTGGGCATTTCATAAATAGGCTTCAAATTAAACTCACGCTGTAGCTACCAAACGTAAATGCCGAGGTGACCAGCTAGCCCAATAGCTCATGCGAACTAAACAAAATACAAGACCAGCAGCCCCGGCAGTATGAAGCAGTGCGGCGATTAATGGCCATTGAAAAATGACATTAGAGATACCAGTGAAGACTTGCAATAAAACTATTAAAAATAAGGCTGTTGCCCAAATGCCTAAAGGGGATTGATATCCGCGAGCTAATTGACGACCACGCCATGCAACCCAGCTCAAAATAATCAATACCAATACAGCAAAGCATCGATGAGCCCAATGAATTGTCACCAAGGTCTGGGCAGTGAGGTAAGTGCCATTATTTCCTTGGCCTGCTTCGCGCCAAAATGTAAACCCACCCTGCCAATCCATTGGTGGCACCCAAAGCCCAGTACACAATGGAAAATCGGGGCAAGCTAAAACAGCGTAATTTGTACTAACCCATGCGCCTAAAAAAATTTGCATGAAAAGAATGGCTAAACTTAAAACAATTAATTGCATGGGGAAAATGGCTTGATTGCGCGCCCCTTGCCATTGCCATTGGGGCCAAGGTTGTTGTGCATACCAGACCAAAGCACCAAAGAAGATCAAGGCTAATATTAAATGGCAGGTAACAATAATAGGCTGCAATTTTAGGGTTACAGTCAACGCTCCAAATGCGCCTTGCAGACAGACCAAAAATAGCAAGCCAAGACTGGCATAAACAGCATGCTTACTTAATGTGTCACGCTGGCGAACTGCGAAAAATAATTGCAACAAAATGAGTGCTCCAAGACTCATGGCTAAGTACCGATGGATCATTTCGATCCATGCCTTAATTATCGTTACCGGTCCATTAGGATCTGCAGCTTCAGCCAAACGGATTTCTGCCAAGGCAGTAAAAGGATTTGATGTACCGTAACAGCCCGGCCAATCTGGACACCCTAAACCAGAATGACTTAAGCGCGTGAAGGCGCCAAAAATAATTAAATCAAAGGTTAAAAAAACTAAGGCCCAATTTAAACGCTGAAAATTACCCCATTTGCGTTGATAAGACAGCACGGCTGCTGGTATGCCAGCGACAAATAGGGCAATTAAGCCTAACTCAAAGATGAGGATGATGCTGTCATTCATTGCAAACTTTCGCCCATATGATTAAGTCGCAATAATTTATCAAGGTCTTTTCGAATCGCGGCAAAATCTGTGGGTGATGCTGTCGCTGGAAACCACATCATCTTGTCGCCACGGGGATCAATTAATTGAATTTGCTGCCCAGCATTTTCTCGATTTAACCATTGCTCCCATTGCGCTTTAATAGCTGGCGAAGTTGGTGCATTAATAATCTGAAACCCTGCAGTTGCTTGATCGTAAGCACTACTAATGGCTGGATCGACAGCCTTGCCATCACTGACTACCCACACCAAGCGCATGCGAGCACTTTCTTTGCTTAAGGCTATCCGCAGTTGACGCATTAGATATAAGGTTTTGACACAAGCATCATTCCCTAAACGACATTCGTCTGCGGGGCGCGCTACCAATAAAGTCCACTTGCCGGTAAGAGGATTATCTAACCATGCTGGGTTAACAGTCTGCGGCGGAATGACAAAGGTACCAAAATTTGTTTTAGCACCCTCTAGTTTAAAAACATAGTAAGCTAAATAGGAAGCAATTACTGGGGCAGCGCAAAATAATAACAGCAAGATCATTTGAACTCGGCCATGCCGAGTTTGCGGATTTGGCGCCTGCAGCTCTTGTTGCGAAGCAGGGATTAATAATTCTTTATCTTTCACTAGACCCTTTACCAATTGAAATTTTTTGTCGCTGCTTTATTAAGCCATGAATTAACCAAAATAAAAATACGCATAAGGCTAAAGCAAACCATTGAAAAGCATAAGCATAATGGCGTTCAACGCCGGCTGCTTGCGGTGCCCAGGAGCGCACTAAACCGTCGCTGGGTGATTGCGCTACTTGCCGCAAAATAAAAGGGAGCTGATTCCATTGGTGCTCGACTTGCAAGGCAACAAGATCGATGTTTTGCTGAATTCGTACCTGATCTTTGGCTTGTGCTGGTTTTGCCTCGGCTGGCGAAGCTAAATCTAACACGCGATCGGCATAAGGAAAGACAATGCCTTCTATTACAACTAACTCGGTAGGCGTTTGAACTTGCGGTAATTGCGTGCGTTGTTCAGCGTTACGTGGCACCCAGCCACGATTAATCCAGAGAATATTTTGCTTTCCGCCCTCTAAACGTAGGGGCATTAATAAATAAAAGCCTACTTGGCCCTGCGATGGTTCAGCACCACTTGGGCGTGGGCGATTATCTAGCCAAATCGCCTCACTTGGTAGATAGCGCCCTAGGGCACGCATCCGCCGTTGATTTGCTTCAATGAGAGTCCAGTTATTGGCGGCGGCGTCTAATACGGGCAATTGCTCTTTCGCCTGCAAATTTAGAGCCCTCTGCATTTTTTGTGCAGCACGTTGCATTTGCCAAGCACCTAAAGCACAAGCTAATGTGAGTACAAAGAGCATGGCTACCGTAGCAGCAATACGATCAACAATTAAACGTCTAAAAATATTCAATGGTAGGATTCGGTTATGAAATGGATTATTTTGCTAGCCCTCATTCTCATCATCACGAGCCTTGGTTCGGCCTTATATTTCATGATGAAAGACAAAGGGGGTAGTGCACGCATGGTGCGCTCGCTAGCCCTGCGTATTGGTTTATCAATTGCCCTATTTGCTGGCATTTGGCTTGCCTACTACTTGGGCTACATTCAATCCACTGGAATTAAAATTAGCCAGTGAGAGGCTCTTGGTT
>Ga0049085_10000258_pt1 | contig 22648 bp, 24 predicted proteins | sample GreLakmeSU08MSRF_FD_66721 | JGI IMG/M metagenome (GOLD analysis project Ga0049085, IMG submission 66721) | Freshwater lentic microbial communities from great Laurentian Lakes, MI, USA - Great Lakes metaG SU08MSRF | ecosystem: Environmental > Aquatic > Freshwater > Lake | place: Great Lakes... | reverse complement strand
TGGCGTGCGCGCTTCGTCGATCAGGATGCTGTCGACTTCGTCGACGATCGCGAAGTGGTGGCCGCGCTGGACCATCGCGCCGAGGTCGAACTTCATGTTGTCGCGCAGGTAGTCGAAGCCGAACTCGTTGTTGGTGCCGTAGGTGAGGTCGCAGCCGTAAGCGACCTGGCGCTGCTGATCGTTCAGGTCGTGCTGGATCACGCCAACCGACATGCCTAGGAAGCGGTAGAGACGGCCCATCCACTCCGAGTCGCGGCGGGCCAGGTAGTCGTTGACCGTGACGACGTGGACGCCCTTGCCTTCGAGTGCGTTCAAGTACGCGGGCAGCGTCGCGACCAGCGTCTTGCCTTCACCGGTCTTCATTTCCGCGATGGTGCCCTGGTGCAGCACCATGCCGCCGATTAGCTGCACGTCGTAGTGCCGCATGCTGAGAATACGGCGGCCCGCCTCGCGGACGACGGCGAAGGCTTCAGGCAGCAGATCGGCGATGGTCTCGCCATTGGCCAGTCGCGTTCTGAACTCCACCGTCTTGGCCTTGAGCTGTTCGTCGCTCAGGGTCTTGATGTGGGCTTCGAACGCGTTGACCTCGGCGACGCGCGGGCGCAGCTTCTTCAGGTCGCGATCGTTTTGACTGCCGAGGACTTTAGTAAGGAGCTGACCAAGCATGATGGAAAGAAGGCAGGATGCCTATCCAGTGATTATACCCGCCTTCGCCAAGACTACGGCGGGGCCAGCCCGGCTAAATTTAGTTGCCGGTGGCGCGGCGGGGAGTCAGCAGGAGCTGGAGGGGGTTCAGGATGCGGCCGTTGGCGCGCACTTCGTAGTGCAGGTGTGAACCGGTGGTTCGTCCGGTGGCGCCTACCAGGCCGAGCAGGTCGCCGCGCTTCACCGCCTGGCCGTCGCGGACCTTGAACGCTGACAAGTGGCCGTAGCGCGTCTCGATGCCGTAGCCGTGGTCGATGATCACGAGGTTGCCGTAATTGCCGGCCATGGCCGCACTCGACACCTTGCCGTCCGCCGTGGCGTAGACCGGATCGCCCTTATCGGCGGAGATGTCCAGACCGGGGTGGAAGTCTCTCTCGCCAGTGAGTGGATCGGCGCGGTTGCCCATGCTCGACGACAGCCAGCCATGGGTCGGCCAGATCGATGGGGTCGCAGCTGCGAGCGAGTTGCGCTTATCGACGTTGGAGCGAACCGTCTGCAGGCGGCTCTCGAGACTCTGCAGCAGGTCTTTCAGCACGCTGAACGTGGTCTCGGGCGACGCCAATCCTGGCGTCACGGTGGTCAGTGCGGCGCTGGCGGTCGGGCCGCCCATGGCGCGGTTCTTCACCACGGTGGGGAGCTTGTCCATCGAGTTCTGTAGCCTAGGGTCGAGTGCGGCCTTGGCGCCAAGATCCGACATGGTTGTCTGCAACGCCACGATCTGGCCGGCCAGCGTTTCAGTGGCGGCGCGGTAGTTGGCGTTCTCGAGTTCCAGCGTGGCGTGCGAGGCATACAACTGCGCCACGTCGTACTTGGCCTTGAACGCCGCACCAACGCCGACCAGCATCGGTACGCACGTCGCGATCACGACCACGGTCGCCGCCGCCTTCACGCTGATCGCGAAGCGACGCACGACTCCGGTCGTGCGGTCGGCGAAGACGATGGTGTATCGCTTGGAGAACATCAAGTACCTGATTGAATTGGGTTTCTCGCCTCGTCGACGTTAATCCCCAAGCCTAACATGGCCCCTCCGGGATCCCGAAGCTGAAATTGCCGGAGTGTGTAAGGTTCGCCCGTTGATCGCCCCTGATGGGGGGGCCTGAATGGTTACGGCTCGGCGGTGAGCGGGTCGATCGGTTCCAGAAACGGAAAGCGGTGGAAGTCAGTATCGCGGGTGCAAATGCGGCGAATGCCGTGCTCGCGCATCAAGGTTGCGGTTTGGCTGTCGTGGATGATGTTGCCGGCCAGCCCCGGCACCTCGGCAACCACCGTTGTCAGCACGGCCGCGTGGCGGTTTGTCGGTACCAGGAACGCCAGACCGGGTGATTCCTGCAGCGCCGCGATGAACGCGACGCCGGCCTCCATCGTCCAGGGCTGCCGCATCACCCTGGGGTGGGTCACCACCCTCAGGAATTCATAGACCACGCCCCAGGTCAGGAACCACGCGCCGTGACGTCGGCGCCATTGCTCGATCAGGGCGCGGCAGCGCGCGTGCTCGACGGCGCTCTCGTCGGCGGCGTACACCAATACGTTGGTGTCGACGACGAACATCAGCGCCCTTCCATCGCACGATACAGGGCCTCGCGGTCGGCGACGTCGACGAGGGCGCCGCCACTCGTGAAGGAGGGCAGCGGCCGCAGTTCGACCGCCGCCGGCTTGGCCTGCAGCAGGCCTCGCAGTGCGGTCTCGACGAGCTCAGACATGGTGCGGCCCGTGCGAGCGGCCTCTCGCCGCAGCCGCAGCATCACACCGTCATCAATGTTGAGGGTGGTCTTCATATGGAAAACCATATCATTTGTATGGGTTGGCGTCAATTCTGTGTCGTCAACGTTCGCGGGCATCATGGGTGACTCTCCTGGCGTTACGAGGTTGATTCAACGAACCGGTACTGCAGCGCTTCCATCAGATGCTCGGTGGCAATCGCCTCGGCGCCGGCCAGGTCGGCAATCGTCCGCGCGACGCGGATGATGCGGTGGAAGCCACGGGCCGACAGCTGGAGCTTATCGGCCGAGCGCTCCAGCAGGCGCCGGCCGGCGAGGTTCAGTGGCGCGTGTTTCTTCAGCTCCGTCCCGCTGAGCTGCGCGTTCACCCGCGCGCGGGCGCAACGGGCGAGTTGACGTGCCCTGGCCGCCAGCACGCGTTCGCGAACCGCCGCCGACGATTCTCCGGCGGGGCCTTCAGTCAAGGCGGTGATCGGGACCGCCTCGACTTCGACAATCAGATCCAGGCGATCGCGCAGCGGCCCGGATAGCCGGCCGCGGTAACGCGCGATCTGTGGCGGCGTGCAGCGGCACACGCGTTTCGGATCGCCCAGGTATCCACACGGACAGGGGTTCATCGCGGCCACGAGCACAAAGCGCGCCGGGAACACCACCGATCGCAGGGCGCGTGACACCGTGATGCGGCCTTCCTCAATCGGCTGTCGAAGTGCCTCGAGCACGCGACGATCGAACTCCGGCATCTCGTCGAGGAACAACACGCCGTGATGCGCCAAGCTCACTTCGCCGGGCCGTGGCGTGGACCCGCCGCCGACCAACGCGACGTCAGAGATGGTGTGATGCGGCGCGCGAAACGGCCGTTCACTCAGCAGGCCCACGCCGGATCGCAGTTGCCCAGCCACCGAGTGAATGGTGGTGGCCTCAATCGCTTCATCGAATGACAGCGGCGGCAGAATACCGGGCAGCCGTCGCGCCAGCATGGTTTTGCCCGCGCCTGGTGGACCAACCATCAACAGGTTATGGCCGCCCGCCGCCGCCACCTCCAGCGCGCGTCGGGCGAAGGCCTGGCCGTGAAGGTCGGACAGGTCAAGGTCGAGGGTGCCAAGAGTGCCAGGGGTGCCAAGGGTGCTCGGTGCCGGTATTGGCCAGTCGGCTGGCGATTGGTTCAGGCGCGTCACCGCCTCGACGAGCGTGCGGACCGGCAGCAGCGTGAGGCCCGAGACGACCGCGGCTTCGGCGAGGTTGTCGTAGGGCAGCAGTAAGGCTCGCGCGCCGTGGCGCCTGGCTTCGGCGGCAATGGCCAGCACGCCACGGGCCGGCTGGATGGCGCCGTCGAGCGACAGCTCGCCGACGTGCAGGATGCCCGCCAGGCTGGACGGTTGTACTTTGCCGGTCGCGGCCAGCATCCCGAGGGCGATGGGGAGGTCGAATGCCGGCCCCGCCTTGCGCACGTCCCCCGGCGCCAGGTTGATGGTGATTCGATGCGCGGGAAACTCGTAACCCGAGTTTCGAATCGCGGCGCGAACGCGGTCGCGGCTCTCGCGGACGCTCGCGTCTGGCAACCCGACCAGCTGAAAGTGGGGCAGGCCGAAGCTGACGTCAACCTCGACGTGCACACGGCAGGCGTCGATGCCAATGACGGTCGCGCTTTCGACGGTGGCCAACATGCGCCCTCCAGGTGCAAGCGGACTGCCGCCGGTGGTGTGACGAATTCGGGCGCAATTGTTCCGAGGGCGTGGTTCCCATCTCCGGGGCATTGCAGGAACAGCCACCCGGACGGGCCAGGGATGCCGCAATTTCTGCGGCTACCGGCCTGTCCTCCCGACCCGCCGGCGCGATCTACCCTCGAACGTGTCCGAGAAGATCACCGCGCCGGACGGCGAGCTGCAGACACATCGCCTGGCGGTCAACCAACTGGCATCGCAGGCGCTCGAGAACCAGGCCACGATCGAAACTCTCCGCACGGAGTGCGCCTCGTTCGAGGATCTGCACGGGCAACTGAAGGTCTCGACCGCCGAGGTGGCGCGATCGGTCGACGTGGTCCGCTCGCGCAACTGCAGGAACTGAGCAAGAACACCAAACAGCGGCTTACCTCGCTCACTGCCCTGGCCGAACACGTCTCGCAGAAGGCGACGGCGCTCGAAGGGAGTCCTGATCTCTTGAACTCCTGTTGATTGATCCTACTGGTTGGCGTTCTTGGCGGTGGGCGGCTGCACGATCAGCCGGTCGCCGACGTTCAGCCTGGTGCCGCGCATCTTGTTCCAACTCTTGAGCTGGGCCACACTCGCACCCGTCTTCCGCGAGATGGCTGACAACGTATCGCCGGCGCGCACTCGATAAATCCTGGCGGGCGCCGGTTCCGGCAGTGCCGTCGTCTCAGCAAGAATCTCGGCTACGGTCGCGGCCGCGGCGTTCTCGAGGTCGGCTGACGAAGCCCTGGCCAGCAGGGCCGATGACGGCATGCGCGGGATGATCAGCCTGGTGCCCACCTTGATCCGCGAGTTCACCTTCAGGTAGTTGGCTTCGGCGAGATCGGTGCGATTGACGCGCAGCTTCTTGGCAATCGCGGCGATGGTCTCGCCCTGCTTCACCGTGTGCCACTGCATGGCGTTCAACTGACCAGGCGCGGCCGAGGCCAGGCCCTCGCGGACGCGGTCGGCGGTGCCCTGCGGCACGCGAATCGAATAGGCACCCGTCTTGACCGGGGTCGTCCAGCGGCGGAATTCGGGGTTGAGCTTCTGGATCTCGTCGACGGGCACGCCGGCCCACTCGGCGACGCGACGCAGGTCGAGCGCCGGTGGTGCCGTCACCGATTCGGTCACCGGCAAGACCATCGGGGCAATGTCGAAGCCGTACTGGGCGGGGTTCTTGGCGATGATGACCGCGGCCAGGATCATCGGCACGTAGTCGCGCGTTTCGCGTGGCAGGTAGCGCGTAGTCGCGCTCAACTGCCAGAAATCGTTCTTTTGGCTGCGGGTGAGCGCGCGCTTCACGCGACCGGGTCCGCCGTTGTACGACGCCATGGCGAGGTGCCAGTCTTCGAACATCCGGTGCAAGGTCTTGAGGTACTTGGCCGCCGCCTGCGTGGCCTTCTCGACATCTGCCCGTTCGTCGAGATACCAGTCGGCCTTCAGGCCGTTCTCGAGAGCCGTGCCGCGCATGAACTGCCACACGCCACGGGCTTGCGCCCGCGACAGGGCCGACGGCTTGAAGGCGCTCTCGATGAGAGGAATGTAGGCCAGGTCCAGCGGCAGGCCCTCAGCCCGGAACGTCTCCTGAATCATCGGCAGGTACTGCGTGCCGCGCGACAGGCCGTCAGTGAGAAACTCTCGCAGCCGGCCCTGAAACAACTCCACGTAGCGAAGCACGCGGTCGTTGGTCGGAATCGGAATGTCGTGCGTCGTGGTCTCGAGGTCGGCTACAACCCGCTCGGCAGTGGTCAGCGCGGGCTTGGCGGTGTCGAAAGTTTCAATCGCCAGCAACGCGTCAATCGAGGCCGGCTCGGTCCTGGTTTCGGTGAAGCCGTCCCCCTTGGCGAGTGCCCCTTGCTCGAGCACGCTGATGCGGTCGACGAGGCGGTCGAAATGCTCGCGCAGCCTGGCATCGGCGCGGGCGCCGCCGGGCGACTCGAGCAGGAGGTCGAGCGAACGGTTGAACTCACTTCGGGCGCGCTCGAGGTGTCCGAGAGTGAGCTCCTGTTGGCCGGTCGTGAAGTGCTGATCGGATTCGGCCATCAGGGCGACCGCCGGATCGGGCAAGGCGGGCGCGGACGGCGCCGGCGTCAGGACGGCCGTGGGCGGTTGTGGAATGACCTTAGCGGTCTTGGCGCCCGAGCCTGTGGCGCATCCGGCCAGCACCGTGGTGCAGCACAAGAGCGCGATGGGGAGGGAGCAAGGACGCAGCATTTGACTTGGGAAAAACTTGTTCCGCGGCAGGGTAGCACGCCCCAAAGTTTTGGGTCAACCTGTTGTGGCTCAGCTGTTTACGGAAGGCCAGCCGACCTGCACGAACACCTTCGCCGCCTCACCTGCATCCCGGGCAGCCGGAGTGACGATGGTTCGCTCGCCGATCAGGAGCGTTCGACCCTGTTTAATGGCTAGTCGGACGTCATCCTCGCAAACGAACTTCTCGGCGACAGCAGGTGCCTGGGGCCTGCCTTCGCGGCTGGAGGCCGCTTCGGCGAGGTCTCGCCGCAGCTCGCCTGCTTCCGGGCGAGCGGCGGCGGATGCCGGTGCCAAGCCCCGGGTCGCCAGGAACTGGTCGATCCGGCTGGTCAGTGCGTCCGCCGAAATTGCCTCCGGTTGCGGTCTCGCGGGCGCTTTGGGAAGCGCAGGAGCACCAGATGTGAGTACCCCAGGCCCCTCAGGCACGTTAGGCACCCTTGGCACCTGCGGCGAAGCCATGGCCGGCCGCAATTCGTAAGCGACCCGTTTGATATTGAGGAGATGCTTCGGTGAAATGTTGTCCGACGTGATGTTGCCGCCGAACCCGCCGCAGCCAAGCGTCATCGCCGGGTCCAGACCGGTGGTCAGGCCGATCGAGCCATGGGTGGTCGGCGTGTTCACGCAAATGCGGTAGGCCGGCTTGTGCAGTCCAAATGCGAGAATGACCGCGTCGTTCTGCGAGTGAATCGACATGGTGTGACCCATGCCGCCGTACTTCAGGATCTGCTTGCAGCGCTCGCAGGCGTCGCGCCAATCCTCTACGACGTAGTACGACAGGACCGGACACAGCTTTTCGATCGACAGGGGAAAGTCTCGGCCGACGCCCGTCAGTTCCGCAATCAGCGCGCGCGTGCCCGCCGGCACGGCGATGCCGCACTGCTCGGCGATGTAGACGGCCGACTTGCCGACAAACGCGGGGTTGGGCAATCGCTGCGGTGTCACCAACTGCCTCGCCAGCGTTTCCGCTTCCGCCGACGACAGGAAGTAGCCACCCTGATCCTTGAACTGACGCCGCGCTTCCGCCTCGACGGCTTGATCCACCACCACCGAGTTGGGCGATGAGCACAGCACGCCGTGGTCGAATGCCTTGCCAGTCAGGATGTCGTTGGCGGCCTTGCGCACGTCGGCGCTCGACTCGATGTAGCACGGCGCGTTGCCCGGGCCGACACCGTAGGCGGGCTTGCCGGCGCTGTAGGCCGCGCGCACCAGGCCCATGCCGCCGGTCGCGAGAATCACCGCGACCTCGCGCGCCTTCATCAGTGCCCGCGTGCCTTCGAGCGTGACGGTCGTCATCCAGCCAATCGCGCCGTCGGGCAGCCCGGCGCGGCGACCGGCCTCGTTCATGAGATCGGCCGTCTGGGTGATGCAGCGGGCGGCCGACGGATGCGGCGTCATCACGACCGCGCAGCGCGCCTTGATCGCGATCAGGATCTTGTAGATCGCCGTCGAGGTCGGGTTGGTGGATGGAATAATGGCCGCCACCACACCAAACGGTTCGGCGATCTCGATGATCTTGCGATCGTCGATCCGGTTGATCACGCCGACGGTCTTCATGGGCTTGATGAACTCGAACACCCGTTGCGAGGCAAACAGGTTCTTCTGGATCTTGTCGCTGACGACGCCGAAGGTGGTCTCTTCCACGGCCAGTCGCGCGAGCGCCTCGGCATGCGGCACGACCGCCATCGCCATCGCCTCGACAATGCGGTCGATCTGGTCCTGGGAAAATTCGGCGAGCGTGGCCTGTGCCAGCTTCGCCCGGCGCGCGAGCGCCCGGGCCTCGGCGATCGACGCGAGGTCCTGGTCCGACAACCGCTAACCCTTCGGAAGAATCCGTTCGACCTCGGCGTGGGGCCGCGGGATGACGTGCACCGAGACCAGCTCGCCAACCCGCCGCGCGGCCGCGGCGCCCGCGTCGGTTGAGGCCTTGACGGCGCCGACGTCACCGCGAATCAGGACCGTCACGTAGCCCGCGCCGATGTATTCCGTGCCGATTAACACGACATTGGCCGCCTTGACCATGGCGTCGGCCGCCTCCACCGAGCCGATGAAGCCCTTTGTCTCGACCATACCCAGTGCGTCTTGTGGAGTGTCCATCTGAATGGTCTGCATGATATTCTCGTTTCGACCCCTATGCAACGAAGAGACATGGTTAGTAGATTTTGGACCCTGACGGTCCTGACGACCCTGGCGGTCACCCTGGCGGCCTGCGGCAAGGCTGCAGACACCACCCCGCCGGTCGGGACACTGCAGGTGTCGCTGTCGCGCGCCAAGGTGGCGCTCGGTAGCCCGGTCGAGGTGACCTACAAGTTCACGCCGGCCGCCAACGCCTCGAACCTGGGCCCGCGCCGCATGTTCGTCCACTTCCTCGACGCCGACGATGAGTTGATGTGGGCCGACGACCACGAGCCACCGACCCCGACCACCGAGTGGAAGGCCGGCCAGACGGTCGAGTACACCCGCACCATGTTCGTGCCGAGCTACCCCTATGTCGGCGCGGCCAAGGTCGTGGCCGGTCTTTACGCTCCTGGCAATAACGAACGCCTCAAGCTGTCGAACGAGGACCGCGGCGACCGCTCGTACAAGGTCGTCGATTTCGAGTTGCTGCCGCAGACCGAGAACATCTTCGTGATCTTCAAGGATGGCTGGCACCCCGCCGAGGTCGTGGCCGAGGGCGCCGGCCGTACCGAGTGGCAGTGGACCAAGAAAGACGCGACCCTCGCGTTCCGCAACCCGAAGCGTGATGTCGTCCTGTATCTACAAGTGGACGATCCCGCCACCGGCCCGAACGCCGCGCAGCAGCTCACCATTGCGGTGGGCGACCAAGTGTTGGCCACCGTGCCGTTGAGCGCCACCGAAGCGCCCGTGCGCACCTACCCGATCACCGCCGCGCAGCTGGGGCAGGGTGATATGGTCGAAATGAAGTTCACGGCCGATAAAACCTTCGTGCCGGCGCTCGAGCCCGCCATGAAGAGCGGCGATCCGCGCGAACTTGGCGTTCGCGTCTTCCACGCGTTTATCCAATAGCAATGCTCAGCGTCTTCGCGCTGTGCCCGGCGGTGCTGCTGTTCGCGAATGTCGCGAGCGCGTAAATTCTGGTCTTCAAGACCGGCCGCACCATGCCGGTGCAGTCGTACCGCGTGGCCGGCGACATGGCGACGGCGCAGCTGAGGGCCGGCGGGGAAAGGATTTAATGAGCCGGCTGGACCTTCCCAAGGCCCTGGCCGCCTACTACGCCGGGGAAGGCACCCTCCGCCGCGACGGGGGCCTCCCGCCGTTCCCCGAGACCCAGCACTACGTCCGCCAGATCCTGCAACGGGTTGGCCGGTAACCCGCTTAGGACTATTCGGCCTGGTTGACCGTCTAAACGGGTGGGAATACAGGTTCCAGTTCCGTATAATCCTCTGTGGGTCAATCTGTTAGGGATGGAATTCCGCTGCCGGCTCGGCACCATATCTGGTGAGATCATCGAGGGCGTTTACGTTGCCCAGAACGAAGCGGCCCTCAGGCGTGAGCTCGAGGACAAAGGGCTGCACGTTCTGGCACTTCGCCCCCGGCTGGGCTTTGGCAACGTTTCGTTCACGACCGGTCGCAAGATTTCCCGTCACGAATTCCTGGTCTTCAACCAGGAACTGGCGACGCTGCTGAAGGCCGGTATGCCGCTGGTGCAGTCACTCGACATCCTGCGCACCCGCCTGACGAACCCGTTGTTCAAGTCTGTCCTCGACGATGTCTATGAGAAAGTGCGGGGCGGCACGGCGTTGTCGGATGCGTTTGCCGGGCACGGCGAGTTGTTTCCCAGTGTCTACACCGCGTCGTTGATGGCGGGCGAGCGCGCCGGTAATCTCGATGCGGTACTGCGGCGCTACGTGTCGTATTCGAAGACGGTCGATGCGGTCCGCTCGAAGACCATTTCCGCAATGATTTATCCGGCCATCCTGATCGGGCTCGCGGTGGTGCTGGTCGCGATCATCATGGTGAAGGTGGTGCCGACTTTCTCGGAGTTCTACCTGAGCTTCGGTTCCGATCTGCCGCTGTCCACGCGCGTCATCGTCGCGGTCTCGGACGTCATCCGGCAGCAGTTTCTGCCGATCGTGATTGCACTCGGTGTCGGCGGCGCCGCGTTCTGGAGCTGGGTGCGGCAGCCGGGGCACGGACCGAAGTTCGATTCGCTGCTGTTGAAGCTGCCGTTCGTGGGGACGAGCTTTCACAAATTCGCGACCACGCAACTGGCCCGCACGCTGGCGACGTTGCTCGGCGGCGGTATTCCGCTGGTCAACGCGCTCGAGATTGCGGCCCGGTCGACCGGCAACCGCCACCTGGGCCAGGAACTGGCGATTGCGGCCACCAGGGTGCGCGAAGGACAAAGTTTATCGGCCACCATGCTCGAGCGCAAGACCGTGCCGGACGTGGCCATCAAGATGATTGAGGTGGGCGAGTCCACCGGCGCACTGACGGAGATGCTGAACAGCCTGGCCGACTTCTACGACGACGAGATCGAGACCGACGTCGCCCGGTTCGTGACGGTGATTGAGCCGGCGATGCTGGTGTTCATGGGCGTCGTGATCGCGGGCATTGTGCTGGCCCTCTACATGCCGTTGTTCGAGCTCACCTCGGTGATGGGCAACCGCTGATGACGAAGGGCCGCGTCCCATGGATGTAACTCCGGACCAGCCGCTCGACCCGGCGGCGCTGATCGACGAGCCGGTCACGGCGCCGGAGGTCTCGGCCGCAGAGCGCAGCGCCGAGGAGGCCGCGGCCCGTCGCCTGGCCGAGCGCTACCGGCTCGACTTTCTGGACATGCATGACTTCCGGATCGATCAGAAACTGTTCCGTTCGATTCCGGCGGACCTGATGCTGCGGTATGGCTTCGTGCCGTATCGCCGGGATGGTCGGTCGCTGGTGATTGTCGTGTCGGATCCGACCGACCTGCCGATGCTCGACGAGCTCGGCGTCATTCTGGGCACCCCGGTGCGGGTGATGGTCGGCGCCCGTTCGGCGATCGAGGGCATGCTGAAGAAGAGCGAGAGCTCGCAGCGCGTGCTCGACGATGCGACCGAGGAATTCCAGATCCAGGTCCTCAAAGACGATGACCGCGGTGATGACAACCTGACCGTTGAACGGCTGACCAGTGACAGCAGTCCAATTATTCGCCTGGTTGACTCCACCATCTACACGGCCATCCAGCGTCGCGCCAGTGACATTCACATCGAGACGCAGGACGATGGGGTCTACGTGAAGTACCGCATCGACGGTGTGCTGCAGTCGGCGATGCGACCGATCGCCAAGCGGTTTCACAGTTCGATCCTGTCGCGCATCAAGGTGATGGCCGAGCTCGATATCGCCGAGAAGCGTGTGCCGCAGGACGGCCGCTTCCGCTTGCGCGCGGCTGGCAAGACCATCGACTTCCGGGTCTCGGTGATGCCGAGCGTACACGGCGAGGACGCCGTGATCCGTATTCTCGACAAGCAGTCGATGAGCGAGCAGTTCACCGAACTCCGGCTCGACATCCTCGGCTTTCCCGAGGAGGAGCTCAGGCGGTTCCGCAAGTACATCCGTGAGCCGTACGGCATGGTGCTGGTCACCGGTCCCACCGGCAGCGGCAAGACCACCACGCTCTATGCGGCGCTGGCCGAGATTCGCACCAGCGAAGACAAGATCATCACCATCGAAGACCCGGTCGAATATCAGTTGAAGGGCATCACGCAGATTCCCATCAACGAGAAGAAGGGACTGACCTTCGCGCGCGGGCTGCGCTCGATTTTGCGCCACGACCCCGACAAGGTGATGGTCGGAGAAATCCGCGATCCGGAGACCGCGCAGATTGCCATTCAGTCGGCCCTGACCGGTCACCTGGTGTTTACCACGGTGCACGCCAACAACGTCTTTGACGTGCTCGGCCGTTTCCTGAACATGGGCGTCGAGCCCTACCAGTTCATCTCCGCGCTCAACTGCGTGATGGCGCAGCGCCTGGTCCGCAAGATCTGCGCGGCCTGCAAGCAGCCGGTGCTGATCGCCCCGGAGTTGCTGGCCGAATCGGCCATCGACGCGGGGGTCGCCGCGAAGCACACCTTTTACGAAGGTGCCGGCTGCATCGACTGCAGCGGTACTGGTTTCAAGGGCCGCATGGCCATCTGCGAGTTGCTCGATCTGACCGACCACATCCGCGAGATCATTCTCGACAAGCGCCCGATCTCGGAAGTGAAGCGGGCGGCCCGCGAGCAGGGCATGCGGCTGCTGCGCGAGTCGGCCGTCGAGCGGGTGCTGAACGGCGAGACCACGCTGCGCGAGATCAACAAGGTGACGTTCGTCGAATGACCGTCCGCGCCTTCTTCCAAACGCCGCCCCCCGACGTGGCCATCGAGATTGATCATGCGCACGTCGGCGCCGCCCGGCTGGAATGGCGCAGCGGCCAGGCCGTGATCGCGGCGCATGCGCACGAGGCGCTGCCACCCGGGCTGGTGGTGCCGTCGTTGTCGGTGCTGAACCTGACCGACGTGCCCGCCGTGGCGACGGTGGTGGCTCGCGTGCTGGCGCAATTGGGCCAGAAGACGTCGCGCGTCGCGTTGGTCGTGCCCGACACCGTCGCCAAGGTGTCATTGCTGCGGCTCGAGAAGGTGCCGGTCAAGGCGGCCGACCTGCGGGAAATTGTTCGCTGGCAGGTGCGCAAGACCGCGCCGTTCCCGATCGAGCAGGCGGTCCTGAGCATTTCGCCGGGCGCGGCGGCCGTCGACGGCAGCCACGATCTGCTGGTGTCGTTGGCGCGCGCCGACGTGATTCAGCAGTACGAGCAAGCCTGCCGGCTGGCCGGCGCTCATGCCGGCCTGGTCGACATCGCGTCGTTCAGTGTCATCAACGCCATTGTCGCGGCGCCCGCGCGTCCGACTGGCGACTGGCTGCTCGTGCACATCACCAGCACCTACCTCACACTCGCGGTGATGCGCGAGCAGGCGCTGTTGTTCTTCCGCCATCGCGGCGAAGAGGCCGAGGGGACGCTCGCGGATTTGATCCACCAGACGGCCATGTACTACGAAGATCGTCTGCACGGCGGCGGTTTTGGGCGCGTGCTGATTGCCGGCGGCGCGCGCCTGCCCGGCGGCGCCGAGAGCGTGCGCCGGGGGCTCGAAGAGCGCCTGCGCGTCGGCGTCGAGTCGGTCGATCCGCGGCCGGCGGCGACGCTGGTCGACCGCCTTGGCGCCACCCCTGAACTGCTGGATCTGCTGGCGCCGCTCGCGGGCATGCTGGTGCGCGAAAGACAGGTGGCCTAGCTATGCTGCGCGCCAACCTGTCGACGCAGCCGTTTTACAACACCCGCGCCGTGCGGGCCGGGCTGATCGGGTTCGCGGTGATCGCCGCGGCGCTGACGGTGTTCAACTCGCTCGAACTGTGGCGGTTGCAGCGCGCCACTCGTGAGCTCGGCCAAGTCGTGACCGAGAACGAGAATACGGCGCGCGAATTACGGCAGAAGGCGCGCACCGTACAGCAGACACTCGATAAGACCGCGCTGTCGCAAGTGGCGGCGGCGGCGCGTGAAGCCAACGAGCTCATCAATCGTCGTGCGTTCTCTTGGACGGAACTGCTCAGCCAATTCCAAGCGACGTTGCCGCCAACCGTGCGGGTGTCGTCGGTGCAGCCTCAGGTCGACAGCGACGGCCGCCTGCTGGTCGCCATCACCGTGCTGTCGAAGCAACAGGAAGATCTGGACAGCTTCATCGAGGCCCTCGAGAAGACGGGAGTCTTCCGCGACGTCCTGTCACGGTCCGATTCAAGTGTTGAGGACGGCGCCCTGATGTCGGTACTGCAGGCTTACTACGGCGCCCCGACGTCGGCGCCGACGGCGCCGGCAGCCATTCCGCCAGCAGCGTCTGAACCAGGCAAGGACACCCCGGCGAACCGCTCGGCAGCCAACGTGGTGGCAGGAGAGCGGCCATGAACCTGCTGTTGGCAGTCGGCGGCGACGTGCCACTGGCGCGAATGGTCTTGGATCACCGGCGTGTCCTGCTGCCGCTGGCGGCGTTACTCGCCGTCAACATCGCCGTGCTGGTGCTGTTGGTGCTGCCGCTTCGGGTCTCGGTGGAGCGTGGCGGCGTGCGGGCAGGCGTGTCGAGCCAGGCCTTGAGCGACGCGCGCACTGAATTGACGGCGGCTGAAACGGCCCACGCTGGCCAGGCGCAGGCGACCCGGGACCTCGAACGGTTCTACCGCGAGGTGCTGCCGGCCAATATCAGTGCGGCGCAGCGCCTCACGCACTCGCGACTGAGCCTGCTGGCCCGGTCGCATGATGTCATGTTCCAGCAGAGTTCGACCACGCCGGAGGTGTTGCGGGACTCGTCGCTGGAACGGCTGGTCGTGAATTACTCGTTGAGCGGCCAATGGGACGATGTGCAGCAGTTGATTCACGCCATCGAGACCCTGACTGAGTTTGTCGTGATCGACAACTTGGCGTTATCGGCAGGCAGTTCTGGCAACGACGGGTTGGCGTTGAGCTTGGCGGTATCGACGTACTACCGCGCGAGGAGCGATGTTCGCTGATCGCCGCCTGAAGGCGTCGGACCTGAGCCCGATTTACATCGGGATGCAGAGCAACATGCAGCAAGGTATCTTCACGCGGCGCGGCGATCAGACCGGCGCTTCGATTGCGGGCTTGCTGGCGGCGTTGCTGCTCGAGCCGCCGCAGTTCCTGCCGGCCGGCATCACGGTGCGGTAATGGTGCAACGGGGCTTCACCTTCATCGAGTTGCTGGTCGTAACCAGCATCGTGCTGATTCTTGCGTCAGCGATTCAGCCGCTCGCCAGGGTGACGATCCAGCGGACTCGTGAAGCCGAACTGCGGCGGGTGTTACGCGACATGCGGACCGCGATCGACAAGTTCAAGGACGCGGCCGATCTCGGCCAGATTCCGACCACCGCGCTCAAGGCCAATAGCGAGGGCTATCCGCCCGACTTGCAGACGTTGGTGGATGGCGTGTCGGTGGCCAACGACGCGACCGGCCGGAAACTGAAGTTCCTGCGCAGTGTTCCGGTTGACCCGACCATGGGCGATGACGAGTGGGGGCTGCGCGCGTATCAGGACAAGCCTGACTCGTCCAGTTGGAGCGGGCAGAATGTCTACGACGTGTACTCGAAGAACCAGGGCACGGCGCTGGACGGCACGAAGTACCGCGACTGGAACTGAGGCAGGACGGGCATGAAGCAATCACGACTTGCATCGGCACGCGCGGACGGGTTCACGATGATCGAACTACTGGTAGTCATCACGCTGATCGTGATCCTCGCCACTGTGGGCATGACCCAGTACCGCAACAGCGTCACCCGCGCGGAAGAGGCGGTGTTGAAGGAAAACCTGTTCCGCATGCGCGACGCCATCGACCAGTTCTACGCCGACAAGAACAAGTACCCGACCGACCTCGCGGAGCTGTCGTCGGAGAGCTACATTCGTGAGGTGCCCACTGATCCGATGACCAAGTCAAAGAACACGTGGACGACTACGCAGGCCGAGCCGGATGCGAACAACCCGGCGTCGCAAGTCGGCATCTACGATGTGAAGAGTGGCTCCGACCGCACGGCGCTGGACGGCACGCGCTACGCCGACTGGAATTAGTCAATGTAGCGTCAGCCTTCAGATGTGGTGTCCGGCTTCTTGACTGCTGTCGCCTCGGCGAAGGTGGTCAGCCGGACCACTCCAAGCAAACACAAAGGGCCAGAGCGCGAATCGCACTCTGGCCCTTTGTGTTTTGTGCGAGCGCCGAGGTCAGCCCTGAACGATCAGTTGGCTGGTTGTGACACTGCCAGCAGAGTCCGTGACGGTCGCGGTCAGGATCGAGTTCGCCGACACGCCGGTCGCACGACACGGCGACCACGGCGGCGACCACGGTAAAAGCAACCGTGGAGGTAGGCACGGCGTCATTACCCGAAGGGAGCGAACCGAGCGATGGAGCCAAAGATGAAGGCGGTTGGAACGTGACAGTGAAAGGCCTATTAAAGATAATAGAATCATGAAGTTAGCGGGCCAAGGAGGCTATGCAATGGCGGCCTTGCTCGTCGGCATGAGCGTGATGGCCGTCTTGCTGGGGGCCCTGATGCCGCACTGGAACACGCTCGGCCAGCGCGAAAAGGAGCTGGAGCTCATGTTCCGCGGTAACCAATACGCCCGCGCCATCGGCCTGTTCCAGAGAAAATTCGCCAATACGGCACCGCCGTCCATCGATGTGCTGGTCGAGCAACGCTTCCTCCGCAAAAAATATAAAGACCCGATGACCGACGGCGAATTCCAGCCGATTTACGCCAATCAGGCCGCCCAGGCGATCACCTCGCCCACCGGCGCCGCCCGTCCGGGCGAGCAGGGCAGCGCAACCTCGGGTACTCCAGCCCGCCAAGCCGTGCAGTCCGGCGTTGGCACCACCGGTGCCACGGGAGCCGGCGGCATCATCGGTGTGACTTCGAAGAGCACGGACGCCTCGCTCCGGATCTACAACGGTCGCAGCAAGTACAACGAATGGGCGTTTGTCTATGTCCAGACGACGCAGCGACTCCAGGGGCCGGGGCAAGGTGTTCAGCCAGGGGCCGGCGGGGGGCCTGGGCAGAATCCGTTTTCGCCGGGTGGTTCGCAGCCCAGCCGGCCGCCAGTGACTCAACCAGGCCAGCGACCGTTCGGACAATAGCCACTAGCCGGCGACCGCCAGGTCGTGCACGACGGCATCGTGCAGCGCTCGACGCGCTTCCTGAATGCCCTCCCCGGCTCGCGTGGGGTGGACGCGATTCGAAAGAAACACCACGTAGAGATCCTGCTCAGGATCGATCCACAACGACGTGCCCGTAAACCCGGTGTGGCCGATCGCGCTCGGTGACAGTCGTGTGCCACACGACGAGGTCGGCAGCATCGTGTCCCAGCCAAGCGCGCGAGAACTGCCAGGGGTGTTGCTCTTGCGGGCGAAGAGCGGACGCGCGGGAGAGGCCAGCCACCAGCGCGCGCATGCACCGACCGCGGCGGCGGTCCCGAATAGCCCCGCGTGACCGGCAACGCCATCAAGCGCCGCACAATTCTCGTCGTGCACCTCGCCGCGGCGTTCTTCGCCGTGAGGGGTGTCTTCGGTGGGAGCGATTCTTTCGAGCCACGCCGAGGCTGGACGGAACCCGACCTCGACCGACGGTCCCAGCTCACGCGAACGCCACGCATCAAACTGCTGGTCGAGCGCTTGCGAAGCGGCGTGCTCGATCGCAAACCCCAGCAACATGAAGCCCGGATCGCTGTAGATGGCTTGGGTGCGCGGCTGGCAGGCGAGCGGCTCTTCGCAAATGGCCAGCTCAAAGGACGCGCGGCCCCGCCGCTGTTCCCAGTATGGGCGATGCGCCGGCAGGCCGGAGCAGTGCTCGAGTAAATCCTGGATCGTCACGGGCTGGCGCTCGTCACCGGTCCACGACGGGATCCAGTGCCGTACGCGGTCAGTGAGCCGCACGCGTCCGCGGTCCACTTCTCCGACCATCAGCGCGGTGGTCGCCAGCACCTTGGTGAGTGACGCGAGATCGTAGACCGTGTCGAGCGCGACCGCCGAGGCGTCCGATGCGTAGGTCTGGGCGCCTCGAACGATCGTCGCCAGGGCGCCACCGGCGCGGCCGACCTCGACGACCGCACCCGGGAACACACGGTGCTCGATGGCGCGATTGAGAACGCTGGCAACGGTCGGGAACGGCGCGGACATGATCATCACTGCGAGACGACCGCGCGCGGCCAGATCATTGACAAGGCCCCGGCAACGCCGCAGGTCGCGACCGTGCCGACCAGCACGTACCACGTGAAGGCCACCGGCGTGCTCCACCACACGGCCGTCATGACGACGAGTCCGGTAACCATGCCCCAGAAGGTGTCGCGCTCGCGGACACCTGGCGCCAGCGTGCCCAGGAGGAACGCACCCAGCACCGGCCCTGACGCGAACGACAACACCGCCAGACCGGCATCGAGCACCGAGCGCTCCATCCACTGCGCGCCGATCGCTACGGCCAACTGCACCACGCCCCAGCCGACGGTCGCCAGCTTCGAGACTCGCATCTGCGTTGCCTGATCGGCAGCCGGGTTGAAGTACGGCAGGTAAAAGTCGCTCACGGTCGTGGCCGCCATCGCATTCAGTGACGGTGACAGGGCCGCCGCCACGATCGCCGCAACAATGAAGCCCGCCAGACCGTTGTGCAGCTCACTGACCACGAAGATCGGCAAGATCTGATCAGCGCGCGACAGTGTCTGCGGCAGCGGGACATGCTGGTAGTACGTGAACAGCATGACGCCGATCAGCAGGAACAGGATGAACTGCGCGAACACGATGAAGCCGCTCAGGATCAGTCCGCGCGAGGCTTCCTTGGCGCTGCGGGCCGACAGCAGCCGCTGCACCAGGAACTGATCGGTGCCATGCGTCGACAGCGTCAGCGCGACGCCGCCCAGCACTCCGGCCCAGATCGTGTACGCCCTCGTCAGGTCGAAGGCCGAATCAAAGAAGACGAATCGGCCCGTCTCTTGCCCGGCGCGAACGACCTCGGGCCAGCCACCCGGGATGCGATCGAGCAGCGACCAGGCCACCGCGACGGCACCGGCGATGTAGACAAACATCTGCACGACGTCGGTCCAGATCACCGCCGATACGCCGCCGCGCATGGTGTAAACGATCATGGCGGCGCCGAGGACCAGGACGACGCCGGTCACCGGCACCTGCGTGACGATCGAGATGACCAGGGCCGTGGTGAACAGGCGAATGCCATCCGCCAGCGATCGGGTAATGAGAAAGATCACGGCGGCCAGTGTCTTGACCCTGGTGCCGAAGCGTCGCTGCAGCAGCTGGTACGACGTGAACAGCTCGCCGCGAAAGTAGGCGGGGATGAAGATGATGCTGACCAGGACGCGGCCGATGATGTAGCCGATGGCCAGTTGCAGGAACGTCATGTTCCCGCCATACGCCTGCGCAGGAATGCCGATGAACGTCAAGGTGCTGGTCTCGGTGGCGACAATCGTGAAACAGATCGCCCACCAGGGCACGCTGCGGTCGGTCAGGAAATAGTCGCGGGTGGTCTTCTGGTATCGCGCGAACCACGATCCAAAGGCGGTGATGGCGAGCAGGTAAACGCCGATGACGGCGTAGTCGGCTGCGGACAGCGACATGGCAGCCCGCAGTCTAGTGCGAACTGGCTCCGAATGCCGCCCGGCCCAGCTCGCTGAGGGAGCCGGCGTTATTGGGAGCCGCAATCAGGGCGTCGTATGAAAACAGGATCACGCCGCTCACGCCGAGCGTGCGCGCGGCGGCCATGTGCTGCAGCGTCTGGGCGGGCGTGAGGCGGTAGGCGCCAATGCCGGCCCACACCGGCACGTTGCCCGCGTAGTTACGTGCGGCCGCGATTTGCTGGGAAAATACCGCCGGGTCAGTCGTGTACGCCATGGGGCACAGCGCGTCAAGCAGCGACTGGTCCAGCCAGTCGCGCCAGTCCTGCAACCGCGATTCGGTCGCTTGGCGAGCGTCCGGGACGACCGCCGCGCTGATAATGGTCCCCGGCCGTGCCGCCTTGACGGCCGCCCGCACCTTGACGACGAGTTCGGTCAGGCCCGACCGGCGGAACTCGTTCCAACGCTCGGGAAACAGGTTGGGGTAGGCGGCCGGGTCCAACGGTTCGCGGGCGGCGGCCGCGCGCCGCTCCTGATTGGTGAGGTCGGGGAGAATTGCGGTCTTGAACAGTTCGATCGCCGCCGGGCTGTAGTCGAACTGCTCGTTTGGAAACCGGACGTAGTCCAGGTGGACGCCGTCGACGGCGTAGTTCTGGACCAGTTCGCCGATGACTGCCGCCGCGTGCGCCTGCGCGCCGGGATGCACGGGCGAGGTATATAGCCCCTCGACCTCGTCCGAGTGGGCGCGCGTCCACCGGGCCAGCCGGCCAATATAGGCGGGACTGCGCACGTCGACCTTCTTCATTTCCGCGGCCAGCTCGAGCGGAACCATCAGCCACTCGGGTGCGCGGTAGATCACGTGATGGCGTGCCGCCGGCAGGCTGACTGAGCTGGAGACCAGGTTGACGGCGACCCAGGCATGCACCGTGAGGCCTGCGGCATGGGCGTCCTGCAGCACGGTGGCGAGCGGATCAAACGCCGGCTTGGCCGCCAGTTCCGAGGCGCGCGGTTCAACGGTCCCGTTGTAATAGGAGTCGCCGCGTCCGCGAACCTGCACGACCAGGGTGTTGAAGCCGCCGGCCGCGGCGGCGCTCACCAATTGGCGAATGCTCTCGGGAGACGCCATGGTGGTGCGCGTCACCCACAGGGCGCGCGTGGCCACCTGCGCGCGTTGCGCTGCGGTCGACAGGGCCACCGGGGACGGCGGAGCGGCAGCCCTGGCGCGAAACGTCGTCGTGACGCAGAGACTGGCGAGCACCAGCCAATAGGCCGCGCGCACGACCACGGGGGGAATGGTACGAAGCATGGACAACACATCAACTTAGCATGCCGGCAGCCGCGGCGCCCGGGTTGTAAGCTAGCAGCATGCATGTGCTGGGCATCGACGCTGGCGGCACCAAGACGGTGGCGCTCCTCGCGGATGCGGATGGGCAGGTCGTGGGCGAAGGCCGCGCCGGCGGCGCCAACCTCCAGGCGCACGGCGAACTTGAGGTCGAGAAAGTCCTGCATCACGTCATCGACCTGGCCCTTGACGGGTACGGCGCCTCGCCGGTGGCGGTGTGTCTCGGCCTGGCGGGCGTCGACCGCGACGGCGATGGCGAGGTCATTCGCGGCATCATGCGGCGCCTGGGATTCCGCGAGCGCACGCTGATCGTCAACGACGCCTTGATCGCCCTCGTGGCTGGTGTGCCGCTCGGCCAGGGCGACGGCATCGTCGGCCAGGGAGTCGTGTTGATTTCAGGCACCGGCTCGATTGCCTATGGCGTGAACAGCCGCGGCCAGGCCGCCCGGGCCGGCGGCTGGGGCAGCTCGCTTGGCGATGAGGGTTCCGGCTACTGGATTGGCTGCCGGGCGCTGAAGGCGGTGGCGCGAGATGCCGACGGCCGCGGGCCGCGCACGCGTCTCACGCCGCTGGTGCTCGCGCATTTCTCTGTGTCGCGGCCCGAACAGCTCGTGTCGGAGATCTACGATCACGCCCAGGGCAAGCGTGCCATCGCCTCACTCGGGCAGACCGTCGACCAGGCGCGTGCCGAGGGAGATGTCGTGGCGACTGAAATCATGCGGAAGGCCGCTGACGAATTGACGCTCGCGGCGGCGTCGGTGGTCGCGCGACTCGAGATGCGCGGCGAACAGTTTCCCATCCTGCTGTCAGGCGGCATGATTCGCGGCGCGCAGTGGCTGGCCACCGCAGTGACCAACCGGTTGGCGGAAGTGGCGCCGCGTAGCGCGGTCGGCTCCCTCGAGGTTGAACCGGCCATTGGCGCGGTGCGCCTGGCCCTGGCAGAGGCCCGGGGCGGCATCCGCATTCCGCCGTATCTTGCTGCCGTCGGTGCGACACCTCAGTGAAGATTGAACGCTTTGACAACGACGAGGTCCTGGCCTCGACGCTCGCCACTCGCCTAATCGACGCCATCTCCCTCAACCCGCGCCTGGTCCTCGGCCTGCCGACCGGGCGGACGCCGGTGGCGCTCTATCGCGAGCTCCGATGGCACAGCCAGCGTGGCCATCTCGATTGGTCGCACGTGCGCACGTTCAACCTCGACGAGTTCGTCGGGCTTGGCGCCGGCGACCCTGGCAGCTATCGCTCGTACATGCAGGCGGCGCTGTTCGATCACGTGCGCATGACACCAGAACAGATCGGCATGCTTGATGGCCGCGCTCCCAACCTGGCGGCCGAGTGCGCACGCTACGAGCGCGCGATTGCCCAGGCCGGTGGGATCGATCTTCAGATTCTGGGAATTGGCGCCAACGGTCACATCGGGTTTAACGAGCCGGGCGACACGCTGGAGGCCGAGACGCACGTGGCCGAGCTGCGCGCCGAGACGCGGCGGGCCAACGCGGGATGGTTCGGCGGGGACACCACCCGGGTGCCGAGCCACGCGTTGTCGATGGGGATCGCCACCATTCTTCGCGGCCGAGAGATCGTGCTGATGGCGACGGGAGCCGGGAAGCAGGATGCCGTCGCCGGCCTGGTGAACGGGCAGCTGACCCCGCGGCTCCCCGCGTCGTTCTTACAACTGCATCCGCGGGTCACGGCCATGCTCGACCGCGGCGCTGCACAAAGACTGGCTTAGAGTGCGCCGGCGATCAGCGCTTTCAGGCGGGGCTCGATGTCCTCGCCGATCGCCTCGCGGATCAGGTCGTTTG
>Ga0049085_10000255_pt1 | contig 22722 bp, 12 predicted proteins | sample GreLakmeSU08MSRF_FD_66721 | JGI IMG/M metagenome (GOLD analysis project Ga0049085, IMG submission 66721) | Freshwater lentic microbial communities from great Laurentian Lakes, MI, USA - Great Lakes metaG SU08MSRF | ecosystem: Environmental > Aquatic > Freshwater > Lake | place: Great Lakes... | reverse complement strand
GGGAACTCGACGGCGGCCGGTGATGGCGTCAGACATGTGCGCGCTTCCTTTGGAATGGGGCGAAGCCCTATTCTATCGAACGGCGTTACACCCTGCCGTGGAAGTTCGGCTGGGTCCGCGCGACGATCTACACCCGAAGCGCCTAGTGCGCGACGACGATGTGTCGCCACTTGCCCTGGCGGAAGCGCATCACCGTCAGCACGCAGCGGGCGAAGTGGCCGAGCACAATGGCGAGCCAGATGTCGCTGGCGACGAGCGGGCGGGTCGCCTGGATGATGGTGCACATCCCGATCGGCACGGCCACCTGCGACGCCAGGGTGATGAAGAGCGGGCTGCGGGTGTCGCCGGTCCCCTGCAGGCCGCCGGTGTAGGTCAACGCCAGCGTGATGAAGAAGCCTGACACGGCGAGGTACTGCAGCAGTTGCTGACCGAGCATCGCGACCGCCGGTTCGGTGGCGCCGAAGGCGCCGAGCAGCGTTTGCGGAATCGTGACGAACAGCAGGCCGACGAATGCCGCCACGCCCAGGCCGATGCGAGAGGCGGCGTGGACCCCCCGCATGGCGCGCTCGGGATGGCCGGCACCCAGGTTCTGTCCGGCGATGGTGGCGGCCGCGCCCATGAGACCGACCGAGGTCCAGGTAATCATCGAAAATAGTTCCGTGTAGCCAATGGTGAAGGCCGCCTGCGCGGCCGCGCTCTGCGGCAGCGAGCCGATGTAGCGCAGCATCAGGACGCCGGCCACGTTCATCGCGATCCCCTGGACCCCGGTTGGCAGTCCGAAGCGGAACAGCGCGCGAATAATCGTCCAGTCGGGGCGCCAATCCATCTCGCTCGAGACCTTGAATACCAGCCGGCCCTTGAACAACTGGTACAGCGCATACGCGCTCACGGAGCTCGAGGCGATGGCGGTGCCGAGCGCCGAGCCCGCCGTGCCCAGTGCCGGGATCGGCCCCAAGCCGGGAATGAAGATCAGGTTGAGGATGACGTTCAGGATCGTCATGGTCACGCCGAGACGCAGCGGCGTGCGCGTGTCGCCGGCGGCGCGCAGCGCCGAGGTCAGCATGAAGAACGACAACATGCCGAAGCTGAGCGCGAAGTTGATGCGCAGGAACGGCAACGCCAGCGACTTGACCTCGCCCGAGGCATTGACCATCTCGAGCAGGTAGGGCGACAGGACATACCCGACTGGCCCCATGACCGCGTACATCGCGATGGCGGTCAGCAGCGCCTGTTGCACCGTCTTGTTCACCTTCTCGACCTCGCCGGCGCCAACGAAGCGGGCGACCAGCACAGCCTGGCCGGTGAACAGCGAGGCGATGAAGACAATGACGACGAGGAAGATTTGCCAGCTGACGCCGATAGCGGCGTTGCCGGTGTAGCCGATCAGGTGACCGACCAGAATGTGATCGACCACGCCCTGGAGGCCGGCGATCACGTTCTGAAGCATGGTGGGCCACGCCAGCTTCCAAACGGCGGGACCAATGGGGCCTTCGACGAGCGACCGATCGAACGGCGACTTCTTCTTCAGGGACGGGTCCGACAAACGACCTGAATTCTACCTTTAAACGTCGAGCTCAACGGCGTCTTCGGCCCGGTCCATGATGAAGCGGAAGCGCGCCGAGGCGTCCTTGCCCATCAGTTCGTTGATCACGCGATCGGTCATCAGCTGATCGGCAACTTCCACCTTCAACAACCGCCGCGTGCGGGGGTTGAGCGTAGTCTCCCACAGCACCTTGGGCATCATCTCGCCCAGGCCCTTGAAGCGGGTGATCTCGGGATTGGCGCGGCCGGTTTTGGTCTTCAGGATCTGCGCCTTCTGCAGCTCGTCGAGCGCCCAGAATGTCTCCTTGCCGACGTCGATGCGGTAGAGCGGCGGTTGCGCCAGGTAGACACGACCGGCCGCCATCAATTGCGGCAGGTGACGGAAGATAAACGTCAGCAGCAGGGTCGCGATGTGATGGCCGTCAGAGTCGGCGTCGGCGAGGATGATCACCTTGCCGTACCGCATGCGATTAAGGTCGAAGTTCTTGCCGACCCCGCAGCCGAGCGCCGTGACCAGATCGGCCAGCTCCTTGTTCTCGAGCACCTTGGCGGTTGACACCCCTTCGGTGTTCAGCACCTTGCCGCGCAGTGGCAGAATGGCCTGGCGCGCACGATCGCGGCCCTGCTTCGCCGACCCACCTGCCGAGTCACCTTCGACCACAAACAACTCGCTGGTCATCGAGCCGGGATTGGTGCAGTCGGCCAGCTTGCCCGGTAGGTTGACGCGTCCTGCGGTCGGACCCTTGCGCACCACTTCCGAGGCCGCGGCCCGGCTGGCCTCGCGGGCCCGCGCCGACAGGATGATGCGCGCGACAATCGCTTCGGCGATCGACTGGTTGTTGTTCAACCAGTGTTCGAGGCCCGGCCGCACCAGCCCGTCAACAGCCGACATCACTTCTGGATTGTTCAGGCGATCCTTGGTCTGCCCCTGGAACTGCGGTTCCTGGATGAAGACGGACAGGATGCCGGTGAGACCTTCGCGGATGTCTTCAGCGCTGAGCGTCACGCCCTTCGGCGACAGGTTGTGGGTCTCGATGTAGTTGCGGACCGCCTTGCCGAGCCCGGCGCGGAAGCCGTTCTCGTGCGTCCCGCCCGAGGCAGTGGGAATGCCGTTGACGTAGCTGCGAAGACTCTCGTCGGTGGCCTCGGTCCACTGCAGCACCAGCTCGAGCTTGGTGCTGCCGTCTTTCTCGAGCGTGAATGGCGCTTCGTGCACCGGCTTCGCGTTGCGCTCGGCGACGATCTTCTTCAGGTAATCGACCAGCCCTTCTTCGTGCTGAAAGACTTCCTTCTGCCCGCTGGTCTCGTCTTCGAAAGCGACTTTCACGCCGCGGTGCAGGTAGCTGGCCACTTCGAGGCGCTCACGAATCAGCGCCGCTTCGAACTCGACCTTCGGAAAAATCTGCGGGTCGGGCCTGAAGAACACCGTCGTGCCGGTGCCGCGCGCCGGACCCACTTTCTTCAGGCTGCCTTGCGGCTTGCCCTGCTTGAAGGTCATCTCGTACTGGTGACCATCGCGCCGGACAGTCGCCACCAGCTCACGCGACAACGCGTTCACCACGCTGGCACCCACGCCGTGGAGACCGCCGGCGGTCTTGTAGTTGCCGGCTTCGAACTTGCCGCCCGCGTGGAGCACCGTGAAGATCACTTCCAGCGCACTCTTCTTCGTCTTGGGATGCGCATCGACCGGAATGCCGCGGCCATCGTCTTCGACCGTGATCGACGAGCCGTCCTGGTGCAGCGTGACGCGGATGTTGGCGGCGTGGCCATTCATGGCCTCGTCGATCGAGTTGTCGAGCGTCTCCCAGACCAGGTGATGCAGGCCCGTGCTGCCAACGCCGCCGATGTACATGCCGGGGCGCTTGCGAACCGGTTCGAGTCCCTCGAGGACGGTGATGTCTTTGGCGGTGTAAGTGGACACGAGTGACTGATTATATCGGCTTACGCTCCGGCCTTCTTTTTGCGCGGGGCTAGCTTCTTCTTGTCAGCCTTGGGCGCGGCAGTCTTCTTCGCGCGCGGGGCCTTTCTGGCCCTGGCCGCGGACTTCGGCGCGGTCTCGACGTTGCCATCCACCTCAAGCGGTGACGCCACCGGCTCGGCAATGGCGGGCGGCAATGGCTCGACCAGCATCGACGGTTCGAGTTCGTCGACCGGCGACTGGGTGTTGTTCACGACGAGGCCCCAGCCGTGCGGCACCGTGGCGCGCGCGGTCGCGCCGTTGGCGAACACGCGCAAGCCACCCTGGCGATCGCGCTCCAGACGAAGGATGCCGTCCTTCTGGCACGCGCGCATCAGGTCGGCGATCGAGCCGTAGCGGCGCTCGTCGAAGTCGGGCTGGGCCGCCTTGAGAAACTGCTTGAACTGGCGCGGATACATCGGCCAGCGTGGCGGCGTCGCCGCTTCGGCCAGCAGGCGCCGCACCAGGGCCACGCCATCACCGAGTGAGGCGGGTTCGGTCGGGGCGGGACGCGTTTCCTGCTCCTCGTCGAGCTCGGCGGCGCCGGAACCCGAGTTGGACTGTTCCAGCAGTTCGCGCGCGGCGCGACGGCCGGCTTCACGCGACGCCGAGATCGCGTCGCTCGATGCATCGGGCACGAGCGTCGGCGTTGGCGGCGGGAGCGCTGCCGGTTCGGCCGCGTCAGTGTGGCCATCGTTCAACTCAACCAGGGTGCTGCGGCCCTGGTGCTTCAGCGTGACGATGCCCTGTTGCGCCAGCTTGTCGGCAAAGTCGCGAAAGCTGCCGACGCCGTAGTCGCGTTCCGAAAACGACGAGTCGAGCTGCAACAGCGTGCTCTTCAGCAAGCCGAGCTGCGGCGAGACCTCGCGGTCGGCCAACACCTTCAGCGCGCGCTTCACGAGCGCGACGGACTGTTCGATCGGCTGCGTGCCGCTGCTGTGGCCCTGGGGGCGCGGCCGATCGCTGCTGCCCCGCTCGGGGCGCGGCTGGCTCGGACGGCGATCCGGCACGACGTTCTCGTAGGCGATGAACTCGGTGCAGTTCTTCTGCATCACCTGGCTGGTGAAGGCACGGCCGCCGACCACAAACACCTTGCGGTCGTACTGCTTGAGCTTTTCCACCAGCGTGATGAAGTCGCTGTCGCCGCCGACGATGACGAAGGCGTTGATGTGGGAGTGGGTGAACGCCATCTCAAGCGCGTCGAGAGCGAGGTTGATGTCGGCACCGTTCTTGTCGCCGCCGGGCGTCGGCACCCGCTGCACGAGGCGAACCGCGTGTTGCGCCATGGCGCGACCGTAGTCGCCGGACCGCTTCCAGTCGCCGTAGGCGACCTTGGTGATGACTTCACCGCGTTCCTTGATGGCTTCGAGCACGGCGCCGATATCGAACGGCAGGCCGAGGGTCGTCTTCACGCCGATTTCGACGTTGTCGAAGTCGATGAAAACGGCAATCTTCAGTCTTTGATCTGACATGTACTTTCGTTACTTTCGAGTTAGAGAAATCCTGGGGCGTGGCGGCTTGGGGCGTGGCCGAGAGTGGCTGAGTTGCAAGCCACCAAGTCTGCATGCCTCCGAGGGGTCACCGGGAGGTGTTGCCATAGAGTATACCTGCCGGCATGACGGTTGCAGTATCAAAAGGATGGAGTATCCAAATGACAGCAATGTGCACACGAAACAGGTCGCTTTTCGCCGTCCTCACGGCCCTGGCCGTGTGGATTCTTCCCGGCTTGGGCGTAAATGTGTCCGCGGCGGAGCAGAAACCGGAAGTCCAACGCCTGTTCCAATCGGGTGATTACGAGCAGGTCGTGGCGGCATCGCGCGGGGGCGATCCCGCCTCGACCTACCTGGCGGCGCAAGCCCTGCTCAAACTCAACCGGATGGACGAGGTCGCGGCAGAGTTCGCGCGACTGAAGGGGAACGGTCCGGCCTGGAGTCTCGTCGGCGAATCGGGCGAGGCGCTCGCCGCCAACGACGCCGGGCGCGCGACCGAATTGGCGCGCAAGGCCACCGCGGCCGACGGCAACAATCCGTCTGCGTTCTACCAGCTTGGCCTGGCCACGAGCAAAGGCAGCGACTGGGGCGGCGCGACCGCAGCCTTCAACCAGGCCCTCGCGCTGAAGCCTGACCTCGCCTACGCGCACTACTACGCGGCGCTCGCCGCGCAGCGGCAGCGCCAGTTGCCCAAGGCCGGCGAACACTTCGAAGCCTTCCTGCGCCTGGCCCCAGAGGCGCCCGAGCGCCAGGCGGTGCAGGCCATTATGCGTAGCTTGAAATAGTGCCCGGAGGCCGGCACTTCAGTGCCGGCGGAACTGAAGTGCCGCCCTCCAGGTTAGAAGATCTGTCCAATCCCGAAGTACCAACGGCCGTCACGCAGGCTGTTGGCGTCGCGGGTGGTAGCGCTCGGGACGGCCGAGGCGGGAATGCCGAAGTCCACGCGTAGCGTGCCGACGGGTGTGGCGAACCGCAGGCCCGCGCCGTAGCCGACCTTGACGTCTTTCCAACTGAACGATTCGTTGCGACCGAGGATGTTGCCGGCGTCGATGAAACTCACCCCGTTCACCCAGCGGTAGATCGGAAAGCGCACTTCCTGGTTCAGCACCAACAGCGCCTCGCCGCCGAGCGGCAAGCCCTCGACATCGCGCGGCCCCAGGCTGTCTTCACGATAGCCGCGCACGGTCGTGGCGCCACCGGCCTGGAAGCGGCCATCCAGAAACAGCGGGTCGGGTCCGAACTTCTTGCCCCACTGCGCGCGAGATGCCAAGACGACACGCCCCAGCGGCACGAACGCGTACTGCTGCAAGAGCAGCTTGCGATTACGCACGTCAGAGCCCAACCATGACGCCGCGTGATCGATCGACGCGGACGAGAATGTGCCCTTGACCGTCGACAGCGGATCGTTGCGGCGGTCCCACAGTGCCGCGGTGCTCAGCGTCGCCAGGTTACTGACAAAGTCGAGCGGCAATGGATCGTAGCCGGGCGCTGGGTCGAAGGTCTGCGACCGCTCGAAGCGATAGCCATAGACAATCTGCACCCCGCGAGCGCGCCACCGTTGGTCGGCGCTGAAGCCCTGCACGTCGTTGATCGCCAACACCTCCTGCCCGGCATCGTCGCGAAACAAGTCGCGCGAGTAGAACCCGTAGATGCTCGACCGCGCCCGCCAGCCGAACAGCCGTGAAGTCGCCAGCAACACCGTCGCGTCCTGGCGATCGAACTGATACATGCCGAAGGCACTGAAGGTGAGCGCACGCCCAAATAGATTGGGGTTCTTGAGCTCAGCCACCACGCCGGCATTCTGCGTGCTCGTGAACTCATCGAGTTCGAGCTGGCGGTCGCCTGCCAGTTGCAAGCCGTAGCGAAACGCCCAGGGCGGGAACTCCTGCACCGCCACGCGCGCCTTCACCGGCTGCACGCCGTCGACGACCTCGGCTACCGGCACCGGCTGGATGTCGACCAGCCGAAACACGTTGGTGTCGTAGAGCCGTTTGCGCGCAAGGGCCCACTCGTCGAGGTTCACCGGCGTGCCCAGCTCGAAACGCAGCGCACCGGTCAACACCGAGTCGCGCGTCAGCTCGAGGCCCGTAACCTCGACGTCCTGCAGCACCTGCCGGGCCCCTTCGGAAATCGCGAAGGTGAGATGGACGGTGTCGTCCGCAGCCACCTCTGACAGCACTTCGACGTCAGCGGCGTTGTAGCCGTCGCGACGGTACTGCTGCTCCACCCGAGTCCGCGCCCGATCGACGTCGTCAGCCACGTACGGCGCAGGCGACGGCAGCGCCGCGACGTTCTGGATCAACGCCTGGCGGCTCTCGGGCACGCCCGCGAACGTGACGGCGGTGACCTGCGCTCGCGGGCCCTCGACAATGGTGATCGGCAAGACGCCGACGTCACCCTCGATGGTCAACGGCCCGCCGGTCACCACGGCCTTGAGGTAACCCGCTTCGTTGTAGGCCGTGACCAGGGCGCGCTCCGCGGCAGTGCGGTCGAGCCAGGCGTCCACGGCCAGACCCTGCGCGGTGACCTCTGCCAGCAGCGCGCTACCGGCCAACACCTGGTTGCCGGTGATGCGAATCTCGCGGCCGCTGACCGGCACACCTGAAGTGACGTCGATCCGCAACTTTTTGGTGCCTTCAACGGTGCGGTCGACCGTGCCGACGACCACGCTCCCCAGCTCGTTGGTCGAGACCAGGTAGAGCCGCACCCGGTGGGTCAAATCGTCGATCAGGAACTGGTCGAACACGTTGCGGTGCCACGCCTCTTCGAGTTCGGCTGTCAGGCTGGCCGGCAAGGCGATGCCGGCGACGTCGAGCACGGTGCGGGGGCCGCGAGCCACCGTGTACTCGAGTGTCACGGTGCCGTCGGGCAACTCGACCCGGCGGGTCCTGGCCCGCGCCTGAAAATATCCCTGAGCCTTGAACCGATCGCGCACCCGGTCCACATCGCGCTGCAACACCAGGAAGTCAAAGTTGTCGCCGGGATCGAGCTTGAGTTGGCCGCGGACTTCCTGCTCGATGGCGGGTTCAACGCCGGCGAACGTGATCGCCGAGACTCTCGGTTTGACCCGCAGTTCGGCGGGCAACTTGCTGACGCCGCCGCCAAAAGTCACCTGGTGCCGAATGCCGATGCTGACGGTGTCGTCGTCGCGCGACACCGCCCGCACTTCGATCGCCGGCGTCAGGAAGTAGCTGATGATGAAGGTGGTGTTGCCGCTCTCGCGCAGGTTCTGCGAGATCGTGAATTCGACCTGGCGGCTCAGGCGTTTCGACAGCGTGAGGCGGGTGGTCGGGTCGCTGCCGTTGCTGCCAATCGCCGAGGGGTCGTCGCGAAAGTCGGGATCCGCGAAGTCACCGCGCTCAACGCGGAACGAATCCAGGCCAATCGCGCGGCCGGTCACGCCGAGCAAGTCGGCCGACAGCAGCGTCAGCGCGGTATTGCCGTTGGCCTCGCCCACCAGTTCAGACGCCAACTCTTCAGGCGTCTTCGAACCGTCGTCCGAGGTCAGGTCGATGGTGGGCCGCTCGAGCGTGCCTGACAGCGTCATGATCGCGTTGCCGCGGCTGCCGCTGAGCGGTGCATCGGCGACGATGTTGAACTCGGGGCTGATGCGGCGGAGATCGGTGAACGAGATGTCGCCGCGGGTGATCCGGAAGGTGCGGCCGGCCAGGAACATCTCGCCACCTTCGCGCAGCGTGATGCGTCCGTCCATGCCCGGCGCGGCAGCGGTGCCGGTCAGGCGGACGTTGGCTCCCGCAGCGAGACGGCCGTAATTGTTGTCCACGGTCACGTCGTCGCTCGTGGTCACGGCGAGGTTCAAGCGGATGCGCTCGAGGTAGGGCCGTTGCTGGGTCGGCGACACCGGCAGGGTGGCGCGCCGGGCCAGCGACGCGATCGTGATGGTCTCCGTGTAGGAGCTCTGCACCACGCGAATATCGCCGGTCACGGTCGGGCCCTTCGGGTCGGGCCGGAAGGTGACCAGCGCATCGAGTTCACTGCGCAGGCCGTCGATCAACTCGATCGCGACGCCTTGTGCCTGGATGTTGACCGTGCCTTCAATGGCATCGACCCCGGCGACCTGCAACGAGCCGCCGAGGGCGAGCGTGCCGCCATTGGCCAGCCCGCGGATGCCGTCGAGTACTACGCGCTGGCCGTCGAGCACGACCGGGCCATTCAAGTCCGACAGTACCAACCGCGGTTCCGCGACCGCGATCTCCGCGTCCTTCAGCATGATCTCGCCGTCGAACAACGGGCGCGACACGGTGCCGGTGATCAGAGTGTTGAGGTTGGCGCCGCCGTCGAAGGCGAGCGTAGTAGTGAACGCCGACAGCACGCGCAGGTCGATCAGGCCCTGCACCGACAGGTCGAGCGGCGGGTCCTCCTGCGCAAAGCCGATCGAGCCGCCAATCACCAGCGGGTTGTTGGCCACCAACCACGAGATGTCGGCGACCGCTAGTGAGCCGCGCGCAAACTCAACCTGCGACGGCCGCTGCTGTTCAACGGGGATGCCCGAGAACGTAAACTTCGCCGCATCGACGGTCAACTCGCCGGTAATTGCCGCCAGTTCGAGAACTGGCACCTGGGCGCGGGCGGACGCGGCAAAGCGGCCCACCACCCCCCCGCTGGCGACATCGCCGGACAGGCGTGAAACGGTCAGCGACTCGCCTTGCAAGACGCCATCCACGTGCAGGTTCGTGACCGCCTGTGGTCCGCCGCCCCAGTTGAACGTGCCGGCCTTGAGCGACAGCGTGGCGAGCGTCCCGGTACGGGTGCCGTTTGAGCGGAGGCCCACCGACAGCGCGCCGGTGCCATCGATCGTCACCGGCACGCCAAGCGCGCGGCCCAGGCGCAGGGCATCCCGGAAGTCGCCGGCGTAATGCCCCTGGAACACACCATCGAGTCGCGGGTTCCATTCACCCGATGCCGTCAGGCGTCCCGAGCCGATGCGGAGGTTCAGGTCTGTCAGCGTCACTTCGTCCCCGCGCAACGCGAGGTGGGCCGGCGCATGCAAGGTGACCGGCACGCCGCCAATGCCGGCATCGAGTTCGGTGAGATTGACGATGGCGACGCGGTCGCGCGTGTCGGCGAGCCGGCCCGAGGCGGTGATGGTGCCGTTGGCAAATCCCCGGATCTCGGCTTCAACCGCGTCGATCAATGGTGACAGCCGCGCCAGCTCAAGCCGATCAAGCACCGCGGTCGCCCGGTAGTCGTACGGCGATGCCGTGGCGACGTCGGCGTTGACCAGCGCGCCGATCGAGGGCAACCGCGCGACCACGTGCGCCTGGTCGCCCATCAACTCCGCCGTCAGGTTGCCTGAGCCGATCAGCGTCCCGGCTTCACCGCCGCTCAGCGCAAAGTCCACGCGCGCGTGGCCGCGTGGTTGCGCCGTGGTGCCCGCGCCCTCGAACTGCATCGAGAACAAGGCCTGGGTGTCGTTCGGGGCGAGCACGGTGCCCTGCCACGACAGCCGATCACCTTTCAGACTGGCGGTGTAGGCGCCGGTCTCCCACGCGTAGCGAACCCGGCCATCGAGAAACCCGGGGCCCTGGTGCAACTCGAGCGACGTGACATCAATGGCGTTGGCGGTCACCATGGCCTTGGCGTTGGCGCGGTCGAGCGACTGCCCTGCCCACGTCAGCGCCGAACCGGTGATGGTGGTGTCGAGCGTGTAGACATCGAACGTACCGCCGAGCGTGGCGGCGACCTGCAGCGGGCCGATGACACGCCACGCCTCGGGCATGTCACTTTGCAGTTCCTCGGCGTGCGGCGCCTCAACGCTGAAGTGGCCGGTCCATTCCTCAGCCGTGATGTCGGCCACGGCCTCGCCCTTCATCGTCGCGGTCCCGCGATGCACGGCGAGGTCGGTGATGTCGGCGCGGCGGGTGTCGGCAACGACGTGGGCCGAGGCGCGCACGCGGCCGAGCAGCGGCACATCCACCGCATCGCCGGAAACGCGCGTGTCCACTTGCGGAAACTGGTAGGAACCCGTCAGGGTCATCGGCAAGTCGAGGGCGCCGTGAACCTCGGCGGCGATCTCAGGCACGGGAAAGCCGAGCAACGCCAGGCCGCGCGAGGCCTCGGCGACATCGCTCACGCGCGCCCGCGCCGGCCCGGTCATCGTCGACAGGAGCGCCGAGTCGTGGTTGATGCGGCCCGACAGGCGGCCGTCGAACGTGAACGCGGGAAAGCGATGGCCGTGAGCGAACTGGTAGTGGTCGCCGACGATCGTTGCCCGCACGGTGCCGGTCATCGGCACGTGCCTCGGCTTGGTGCGACCCGTCGAGCGGTTGGTGATCTCGTAACGCCGAGGCTCGCTGAACTCGAACCTGCCGCTGCCGTCGAAGCCGGCGGCAATCGCCTGTGGGCTGACGTTCATCATGTCGAGCGCGGTCTGCGCGTCGAGCGCCTGCCATGACGCCGCGGCTGTGCTGAGCGACGAGTTGCCCCACGGCACATTGACGTCGGCGCGGATCTCGCCGCCCGATCGCGGCGTGATGAGCAACTGCGTGCCGGAGAACGACTCGAATGTCGCGAGCACCGGACCAGCCAGCGTGAGGTCACGCTCGCGGCCAACGGCCAGCGTGCCGCTGGTCGCCTGAAGCGCGGTCACGAAGTTGCTCCCGGGCCCCTTGATTGTGCCGTCGATGGCGACCACGCCGCCTACCGGCACGGGAGGAGGAGGCACCCACCTCGTGGCGTGCGCGAGGTCGACCGTGCCTTTGAGTGCGAGCTCCAGGTTCGGCGAATCGAGCACGCGATGAATCTGTCCGGTCAGGACCACGTTCAGTTCCGACGACACCAGGCGCGCCTCGGCGAGCGTCACGTCGGAACCGTCGAACGTCATCACGGTCTCGAACGGCGCGATCGTCATGGTGCGCTCGCGCAGGCGGACGGCGAGTGGGCCGCGGACCGCAAAGGCACCTTGTGCGCCGAGCGCGGAATCGACGAGCGCCGACTCGATCCGCGGAATGGTGACGCCCCAGTCACGCGCCGCATCAACGTACTGCAGGTCGAGTCCGCGTAGGGTGAGGCTGCGGATGTCGAGACGCCGAGGCGTGAGCGACGTCGGCTGCGACGATCCCGGCGGCAGGTTCACCACCCCGTTCGCGTCGCGATGGATGTCCACCACGCCGCCTTCAATCGCGAGGTGATCGATGGCGAAAGGGCCGCGCAGCGCCATCCATGGCAGCTGGACGTCGAGACGGCTGGCGACCAGGAACGGCCGGTCGTCGTGCCCCTTGGCCGCGAGCCGGACGTCGGTGAGGGTGATGCGGCGGGTGAACGCGTTGTAGCCGAGATCGGTGGCGCGGAGTGTCAGGTCAAAGCGGGTCACAAAATCGGTCGCCCACGCCAGTGCCCGGTGGCGCGCCCACGGCGTGTGGATCAGCACCAGGGCCACCAATGCGGTGCCGGCAGCCACCGCTGCCGGAAGAACCACCACTCGCCGCACCCAAACCCTCACCGTATCGATTCTAGTCCTGCATGTGGGATACCATTCAGGCTGTGGAGGATCAGTTTATGCGTATGAAGTCATGGCTCACGGTCGGCCTCGGTGCCGCCCTGAGCCTGGTGACCAGCGCGGCGGCAGCCCAGACACCAGCGGAACTGAAGGTTGGTGACATGGCCCCGGCGTTCTCGGCGCCCGGTTCGGATGGTAAGACTCACACGCTTGCCGAGTCGAAAGGCAAGCAAGCGGTAGTGCTGGCGTGGTTTCCGAAGGCCTTTACCGGTGGTTGAACGGCCGAATGCAAGTCGCTCCGTGAGAGCGGCGGTCTGATTCGGGAATACAACGTCGCGTACTACATGATCAGCACGGACCCGATCGAGGTCAATACGAAGTTCGCCAAGGAGCACGAAGCCGATTTCCCAATCCTGAGCGACGTCGCCAAAGAGATCGGCACTAAGTACGGCGTTCTCGGCATGACCGGCATGGCGAAGCGCTGGACGTTCTACATCGATCCGGACGGCAAGATTCTCCACATCGATACCGGGGTCAAGCCCGCTTCGTCCGGAGCCGACATGGTGGCCAGGTTGGCCGAGCTGAAGATCGCGAAGCGCAAGTAGAATCACCGACCTGGCCCGCCAACGCGGCGCGGCCAGGTCGGCATTCCCTCCTACTGTCACGGCACGGCACGATCGTCCCCCGGTTGCCTGTCTCCAAATGTCTTGACAGTAGCGCCCGACCCCCGTAACCTCCGCCGCTGACGCTCAGCATCACTTTTCTATATCAGGTGATCTTAGGATTGCTGTTGAGCTGTTTCTATTGGATAGAGGAGACGAACCATGCGTCGAGTCACATTGTCGGCGGCTATTGTTTTTGTGGCGATGTTGATGACTTCCCGGGAGGCCAGTGCGCAGGCCTCGATCACCGGTGCGGTGAGAGACGGCTCTGGCGCCGTCTTGCCCGGCGTCAGCGTTGAAGCCTCCAGCCCCGCGCTGATCGAGAAGACCCGCACGGTGGTCACCGACGCCGCCGGGCAATACCGCATCGTCGACCTGCGGCCGGGCACCTACGCGGTGGCGTTCACGCTGCCCGGGTTCAAGACCGGGCGGCGGGCCAACGTCGTGCTCGAAGGCACTTTCGCGGCCCAGATCAACTCGGCGCTCGAAGTCGGGGCTCTTGAAGAGACCGTTACGGTCACGGGTGCCACGCCGACGGTTGACGTCACCAACAACACGACGCAGTTCGTGGCCAACCGGGACATTCTCGATTCGATTCCCACCCCCATGCGCAACACGCCGGCCCGCGCGCTGCTGCTGCCGGGCACGTCGGTGACGCCGAATGTGCTTGGCCAGTACAACATGAGCGTGCACGGCTCAAACAACGCCGACCTGGTGATTGCCATTGACGGACTGCGCGTGAACAACCTGTGCGGTAGCGGCCAGTTCAGCGGCTTCTACATGAACGACGCGAGCGTTCAAGAGGTGACGTTCACGACCGGCGCGGAGTCGGCGGAAATGCAGAACGGCGGCTTGCGCATCAACAGCACTCCGAAGGATGGCGGCAACCGGTTCTCGGGCACGTTCTTCGCCTATGGCATGAACGGCGGGTTGCAGGCGGACAACCGCTCCGACGAGGTGAAGGCCGCGGGCGTCCCGCAGCCCAGCATCGCCTACACCTATCAGATCAACCCGTCATTCGGCGGCCCGATCAAGCGCGACAAGCTGTGGTTCTACTTCACTTACAAGTACGAAGACAATAAAACCTACGTCGCCAGCTCCGCCTTCGCCGACGGCAGCCCGGCGCATCGCCAGTCGATGGGTAACTACAGCGCCGTGTCGAGATTGACGTGGCAGGTCTCCCGGAAAGACAAGATTCGGTTCTATCTCGACCGCCAGTACAACGGCGAGTTCTACAACGGCTTCAACACCTTGCCGACCACCTCACCCGAAGCCTCGACCGATGCGTTCGGCCTGGGCTGGGTGCCGCAGCTCAAGTGGACGCAGACCACCAGCAGCAAGCTGTTGCTCGAGGCCGGCATCTCCTACTACACCCAGGATTACGAACAGAATTGCACCGACAGTGTGCAGCCTCGCGACTTGCCCCGCCTGGAGCAAACTACCGGCCGGCTGACCGTAGCCTGCGGCAACACCATTCCGCCGTACACCAGCTTTACCAAGAGCTACAGTTCGGCGGCCTCGGCCAGCTACATCACCGGCTCGCACGCCATCAAGACCGGCGTCACCATGGGCTGGGGCACCAACTCGCGGACGTTCTCGTCGAACGGCCAGATCAACACGCTGGTGTTCAACAACGGCCTCTTCGGCGCTCCCGCCAGCGCCACCAACCCGGTGCCGTGCGTCGCCTTGCCCTGCCCGATTGCTGTCGCCGTGACCAACGGCGCCGTCACCGCTCAGCAGAAGGTCAAGAACGACCTGGGCTTCTTCGTGCAGGACACCTGGACGATGAACCAGCTCACCCTCAACATCGGTGGCCGCTACGACCACTTCAATGCGATGGTCCCGGCCCAGTCGGCGGCGGCCAGCACCTGGATCCAGGCGCGCAGTTTCGCCGAGATTAAGGACGTCCCCAACTGGAACGACTGGTCGGTGCGCGCCGCAGCGGCGTACGACCTGTTCGGCAACGGCAAGACCGCGATCAAGGTGAACGCCAGCAAGTACATCGCGTCAGCCGCGGCCGGTTACGCTGCCATCTTCAACGGCATGACCTACTCGACCCAGACCCGCGCCTGGTTCGACCTCGACAGCAACAAGTCGCTGTTCGACTCAGCCGGCAACATCCAGTTCGGCGAGGTATTCGGCGGCACCTCGAACTTTGGCGGCATCACCAGCCGGCCGGATCCGGACCTGCTGCGGGGCCACAACTGGGAATACAACGCCTCGGTGCAGCACCAGTTGATAGATCGGGTGTCGATGACGGCCGGCATCTACCGGCGCCAGTTCTACAACCTGGATGTCACCGACAACACCAACCTGGCGGTCGCCGACTGGTCGCCGTTCTCGATTACCACCCCGGCCGACCCCAGGCTGCCGGCCTCCGGCGCGGCGATCACCATGCACACGCTCAACCCGACCAAGCTCGGCGTCCCGACCGACAACCTCAGGACGTTCTCGGACATCAACACCTCCGTCTACAACGGTTTCGAGGTGAGCGCCAACGCGCGGTTCACCAAGCTGTTGCTGTTCGGCGGCATCACCACCGATCGCCGGGCGACGACGACCTGCGACGAGCGCGACAACCCGAACTCGGCGCGCTTTTGCGACGCCACGCCGCCCTTCCGCACCACCTTCAAGATGTCGGCGGCCTATCAACTGCCGTATGAATTCCAGTTGAGCGGCTCCTTCCTGGCCCAGCCGGGGCCGAGCGTTGCCGCCAACTACACGGTGACCGCGCCCCTCGCCGGCCGGCCCATCATCGGCTCGACCGCTGGCGCCACCACGATCGGCGTGAACCTGATCCAACCGAACACCGTGTTCCTCGACACCAGGAAGGTACTCGACCTCCGCCTCGGCCGGACCTTCCGCTTCGGCAGCCGCACCCGGGTCCAGGGCTTCGCCGATTTCTTCAACATCCTGAACGCGGGCAGCGTGACCAGGGTCAATGAAACGTATGGCGCCGTCGCGGCGACCAATGCGTGGATGAGGCCCACCGCGATCATGGACGCGCGCTACGTCCGCTTCGGCATGCAGATGTCGTTCTAAGACGTTGGCCACCGAGGACGCAGAGGACATAGAGGCCTCTGTGTTCTCGGTGGCTGGTTCTTCACCGCGAGCGCAGCGAGCTTAATTACGGTGTTCCAGTTGCGGGCCGACGTTTCGAGCAGCTTCTCGAGCGGCGCAGTTGCGCGAGCGGGGCTTGCGAAGACCAGGTTGCCGCTCTGCAGCAGGCTCTGCGGATTTTTCATGCCGAGACCTGCCAGTAGCGCCTTCAGATCGGCCATCGACACCTTGTTGTGAGAGCCCAGGGTGATGGCAGGTAGCAGTGCGCTGTAAGTCGCTATCGCGCGTCAGCTCGTTTCCAACGTCGGCAGTGGCACTTCGTTCGGCACCACCCGCGTGAACTGACCTCGCTGCATCAGCTCGCGGCCCTTGCCGCCGCGGCCGACAATTTCGTACTTGGTGGTGCTGATCGTCTGCTCGGCGCCACGCGAGGTTTCCACCGTCAGCAGATCGCGATCGCCGGTCGAGACCAGCGCGCCGATCACCTTGTCTTCGGGGAAGTCGATCTTGATCAGGATGACGCCACGGCCGGGACCCGACAGGAAGTTCACCTCCTCGACCGGGCACAGCATGGCGCGGGCGGCGCTGGTAGCCGCAATCACGGTTTCCTCACCCGTCGTTAGGGCAACGGTCACCACTTCGGCACCGTCGGCGGTACGGGCGTAGCGGCGGCCGGAGCGGGTACTGACCTCAACCAAACCCTGCAGCGAGAAGCGCATGGCGTAACCGTCGCTGGTGATCGCCACCGCGTGCACGGGCGGCACGTCGCCTTCCTTCTTGGCCTCGATCTTCTTCGCGATGCGAGGATCGAGGCTGAACGCAGCAATCACCTTCTCGCCGTCCTTGAACTTGAACAGCTTCTGCACCGGCTCACCGTAGCCGGTGGACGCCGGCACATCGACAATGCGGCTGGTGTAGGCGACGCCAAAATTCGTAAAGAACACCATCGTCGCGCGGGTGCTGCCGATCACCGCCGCCAGCACACCGTCGCCCTCGCGCAGGCGCGTGGTGGTCAGATCCTTCACTTCCTTCTGTCGCTTCACCCAGCCATCGCGCGAGACAATCACGACGTTGTCTTCGTCGACGATGAACGACTCAGCGGAGTACTCGACCTCTTCGGCCTCCTCGATCAGCGACCGGCGCGGGTCGATCTTCGGGTTGCCGTATTTGGCCTGAATCTCTTCCAGCTCCGAGCGCACCAGCTTCCAGCGGCCCGCGTCGTCCTTCAGCAGGCCGGCGATCTGCCGCGCCCGCTTGCGCTTGTCGGCCAGCTCGGTCTGAATGACCTGGATCTCGAGCCGTGCCAGTCGATACAGCTTCAGTTCGAGAATGGCATCGGTCTGCTCGGCATCGAGCGAGAACCGCGCCATGATCTTCTCCGCGGAATCGGCCTTGCCGTCAGACTTGCGGATGATCTTGATAATCTCGTCGAGGGCGTCGAAGACTTGTTCGAAGCCCTCGAGAAGGTGGATGCGCCGGTTGAGCTGCGCAAACTCGTGCTCGAGGCGGTTGGTCACCACTTCCAGGCGGAAGTGGAGGAAATGCCACAGCATCTGCTTGAGGTCGAGCCGCTCCGGCCGTCCGGCTTCGGCGTTTTCCGTCGGCACCAGGCAGGTCATGTTGACGGCGAAGGTCGTCTGCAACGAGGTGTGCTTGAACAGGTACGCCATCACCAGGTTGTCGTCGGCGCCGGCCTTGACGTCGAGCTCAATCCGCACATCGTCGGTCGAGACGTCGCGGACGTCGACCAGGTACGGCATCTTGCGGCCGAGCACCACATCGCCGATCTGCTCGACCAACTGCGACTTGTTCACGGCATACGGGATGCTGGTGATGTAGAGCTTTTTTTCGGCACGCGCGATGGGGCCCGCTTCCCAGGTGGCGCGCAGACGAATGGAACCCGAGCCGGTGCGGTAGATCTCCTTGAGCTCGTCGGGAGAGTTAAGAATGTGGCCGCCGGTCGGAAAATCCGGGCCCTTGACCCACCGGCACAGCTGCAGGGTGGTGAGATCGGGATTATCGAGCAGCTTGACGAGCGCGGTGATGATCTCGTTGAGATTGTGCGGCGGGATGTTGGTGGCCATGCCCACGGCGATGCCGGTGCTGCCGTTGATCAGCAGGTTGGGCACGCGCGAGGGTAACACCACCGGCTCGACCTTGGTGCCGTCATAGCTGGGACGGAACGGAACCGTCTCCTGCTCGATCTCCTGCAGCACTTCGTCCGAGAGCCGGGCCAGGCGGCATTCGGTGTAGCGCATGGCGGCGGCGCCGTCGCCGTCGAGCGAGCCGAAGTTGCCCGAGCCGTCGACCAGCGGATAGCGCAGGGAGAACGACTGCGCCATGCGGACCAGCGTTTCGTAGATCGCGCTGTCGCCATGCGGGTGAAAGTTACCCATCACGTCGCCGACCACCTTGGCGCACTTGCGGTGCTTGGCGTCGGCGGTCAGGTTCTGCTGCCACATCGTGAACAGGATGCGGCGCTGCACCGGCTTCAGCCCGTCACGGACATCAGGCAACGCGCGCGAGGTGATCACCGACAGTGCGTAATTCAGGTAACGCGACTGCGCCGCTTCATGCAGCGACACGCTCGACGTCCCGTCGCTGCCGATGGGCGAGAACCCGCCCTTCGCCAGTGGCGGAGGAACGCCGGAGTCGTCGTTGTCGGGCAGGTCGAACAGGGAAGGCTCGGGCTTTCGCTTGGACATGTCAGGGATCGGGGATCAGGGTTCGGGGATTAGTTTACCCGGATTCATCAGGTTGTCCGGGTCGAGGGCGCGCTTGATCGACCGCATCACGTCGAGCGAGGCGCCGTGCTCCTTCACCGAGTACTTCAGCTTGCCGATGCCGACGCCATGTTCGCCGCTGCAGGTGCCGCCAAACTTGAGCGCGCGCTCGACCAGCCGCTCGTTCAGCCGAGAGATCTGCTCGAACTCTTTCGGGTCGTTGGCGTCGAGCATGAAAATCAAGTGGAAGTTGCCGTCGCCGGCGTGACCGACCAATGGCGCCACCACGCCCGCGGCCTTCAGGTCGGCCTGGGTCTGGAGGATGCACGCAGCCAGGTGCGAAATGGGCACGCAGATATCCGTGGTCCACGCCCGGGCGCCCGGCCTCGACGCCACCGTCGCGTAATAGGCGTTGTGCCGGGCCGTCCACAGGGTGTTGCGATCTTCGAGGGTTGACGCCCACTGAAACCCCGTGGCGCCCTGCTCGCGGGCAATCTCTTCAACCGCCTTGATCTGCTCGTCCACCATCACGTCACTGATGCCGTGGAACTCGAAGAACAGCGTCGGCGCGATCGGATAGTTCGTCTTGGAATAGGCGTTGACGACGCGAAGTTGGGCTTCGTCGACGATCTCGATGCGCGCGACCGGAATGCCAAGCTGGATGGTCTGGATGACGGTGGCCGCCGCACCCGCCATCGACTCGAACGGGCAGACCGCGGCACGAACAGCTTCGGGCCGTCCGTAAAGGCGCAGCGTCAAGTCGGTGATCACCCCCAGTGTGCCCTCGGAGCCGACGAACAGGCGCGTCAGGTCGTAGCCAGACGATGATTTTCGTGCCCGGCCACCAGTCGTGATGACCTGGCCATCGGCGAGCACCACCGTCATCCCCAGCACGTTGTCGCGCATGGTGCCGTAGCGAACCGCCGTGGTCCCCGATGCCCGGGTGGCGGCCATGCCACCGATGGTGGCATCGGCGCCCGGGTCGATGGGAAACATCAATCCGGTGTTCTTCAGGTGCGCATCAAGCCTCAGCCGCGTGAGTCCGGCCTCGACGGTGATGTCGAGGTCCTCTGGGCTGATCCGCAGCACGCGCGTCATCCGCGTCAGGTCGATCGATACCCCGCCGTGGATCGCGTTGACGTGGCCTTCGAGCGAACTGCCCATGCCGAACGGCACAATCGGCTTGCCGTGCCGGGCGCAGATCTTGACGATGGCGCTCACCTCGTCGGTGGACGTGGGAAACACCACCGCCTCGGGCAACCCGGGCGCGTGCCACGATTCGCCGTGGCTGTGGTGTTCGCGGACAGCGTCCGACACCGACACGCGGTCGCCCAGCAACGTCCTCAGTTCATCGAACACATCGCCATTATATCGGCCAGTTGTGATTGTTGCCACATGTGGCTACAATCTCGCTATGGAGCCGATTGGCATTCGTGAGCTGAAGAACAACCTCAGCCACTACGTCCGCCAGGTCGAGGGCGGCAAGCGCATCTCGGTGACTGCGCATGGACGTGTGGTCGCCGAGCTGGTGCCGCCGGGGACGGGCGCGACGGTTGGCCGGGGGAAGAAGAAGCTGAGTCGATACGAGCAGCTCGTCGCCGACGGGCTGATTCGACCTGCCCTCGAAGAGGGAGACCCGTTGCCAGATGATGGTCTGCAAATCAAGCTGAGTTCGGGCACGGTTCAAGAACTGATTGACTGGACCCGCGAGGACAAGTTCTGACACGTCGTCCACGCCGCGGGGATGGTGCGGAACCTGTCTCGTTTGCCGGCGGCGCAATCCTTCGCTACATCGAAAGCAGTGCCCTCGTCTCGGCGCTGCTGGACGAAGACGAGAGCGCCAGGCTAGCCGTCAGGGGGGACGGACAACGCTTCGCGTCGGCGCTAACTTTGTGCGAAGCCTCAAGGGCGATTCTGCGGGCTCGCATCGAAGGAAGGCTCAGCGCCGAATACGAGCGAGCCGCACTGCGCCGGCTTCGGCAGTTCGAGCGGCGGTGCGAAGTAGTCGCCATTTCGGTCCCGGTGTTGGTCCGCGCAGCACGGCCCTTTCCGGTCGAACCTATCCGAACACTCGACGCCATTCACCTGGCGACGGTCGAGGAGTCTGGCGAGACGCCTCAGTTGGTAACGATCGTGACCAGGGACCGGCGCATACGGGAGAACGCCATCGCGATGGGTTACACGGTGGAGTAGCACCTACATCTTCAGGCGCGTCGCGATCAAGAACAGCACGGCGCCGGCGGCGAGGGCGGCGGCGCCCGCGGTCAACTGCGCCTGGTTGGCACCGGCGAGAATGCCGAGTGCCACGATCGCGGCGACCACCGGGATGACGGGCCCCAGGGGCACGGTGAACCTGGCCGGTGCGACCGCCCCATCGAGGTCACTGAAGTGTGCGCCTGCTTGCGCGGCGATCTCGCGGTCGTGCTGTCGCAACACCAGCGTTGATGCGCAGACGGCGAGATACATCACCAACCGGGCGATGGCGCTCACCGCGGCCAGTGCCACAAACGATCCAGTCAGCGCCAGCATCACGGCGATCACTGCCGTGAACAGGATGGCGTTGGACGGCGTCTGGTAGGTGGGATGCACTTTCGCAAACCACTTCGGCAGGTCGCCGTTCTCGGCCAGCGCGAAAATGGTGCGCGACCCGTTCAGGATCTGGCCCATGTTGTTGCCGGTCATTGAGAGCGCCGATCCGACCGCGACCATCAGCGCACCGGCCGCGCCCAGGAAGATTGCCGCGCTGTCGGCCAGCGGCGTACGGCTTGCCGCCAGTTCCGGCAAGACACCCGTGACCACCAACGACGTCAGTGACACCACGATCGAGACGGTGATCAGCGTGGCGACAAACGCGAACGGCACGTCGCGCCGTGGGTTCGCCGCTTCTCCTGCCAACACTCCCGTCACCTCGTAGCCACCGTAGGCGAAGATCAACAGGATCAGCGCGCTCGACAGTTGCTGCTGGGTGACCGACGGCATGGCCGCGAACCGGACCGGGTCCACGAACCACACTCCGACGATGATGACGATGACCAGGGGCGCGAGCTTGCTGATGGTGAGCGCGTTGACGACCCACGACGACTGCTTGATGCCACGCACGTTGATCCATGTCAGCGCGAGTGTCAGCGCCGCGATCAGCGACATCCGCGGTACGCCCATGGCCAGCGCCGGCCAGTAGAACGCCAGCGCCAGGGACAGACCGTTGGCGACCGAGGCCTGGCTGGTGACGCGCGTGAACCACATCATCCAGCCCACTTCAAACCCGATGAACCGGCCGAACGCCGCGCGGGCCGGCAGGTACGGGCCACCAGTCTTCTCGAACCGGCTGCCGACCTCGGCGAAGCACAGGGCGATCGACAGCGACAGCAAGCCCACGCCCATGAACGCGAGCGGTCCCCACGGTCCGACCAGGCGCGCCACGTCCGCCGGCAACAGAAAAATGGCGCCACCGATCACCTGGTTCACGCCAATCGCGGTCAGGTCCCACCGCCCCAAGGTGCGTCGCAGCGTCGGCGACTCAGGTCGGTTAGCCATCAGCCTCCGGTGTGCCGGTGATTATTTCCTTGCTCCGAGCCGCGAGCGTGTCGGCTCTTCCGACGACCTCGACCATCTGTCCCACGTCGAGACTGGTACCCGGCATCGCCGGGATCACAACTATTCCACCGGTGGCGTCCTGCACGACCACCAGCGCCGCGATCACGCTCCGCGTCAGCGAGCGCCGGCGAATGTCGTCAGCGTTGATGATTGGCACCGGCAAGCCTGAAGGACCGAACGCCGTTTGTATCATGATTCCCGACGCCCCGTCCGCAATTGTCGGAGTTTGACCAGT
>Ga0049085_10000253_pt1 | contig 22791 bp, 36 predicted proteins | sample GreLakmeSU08MSRF_FD_66721 | JGI IMG/M metagenome (GOLD analysis project Ga0049085, IMG submission 66721) | Freshwater lentic microbial communities from great Laurentian Lakes, MI, USA - Great Lakes metaG SU08MSRF | ecosystem: Environmental > Aquatic > Freshwater > Lake | place: Great Lakes... | reverse complement strand
GCCTTCTCCAACTTGTAGCGGGCGGCGTTGCGCATGGCGCGGCGCTTCTGCACTTCGGGGGTGCCGTCGTACAGCTTGTACTCGCGGTCGTAGTCTCTCTTTTTAGCCATTAGAGTGTCTCCGGAATGTAGGGTTGTCTCGGCCTGCGTTCTAAATAACGTTTACGAACTCCCGCGCGCCCCTGCGGGTAGATAGCTTCCCACTTCTTACGTCCGTCTATGGTGTAGGCTACGTCCATTACGCCGTTCACGTACGTATAAATGGTGTGTATCTCCGGGTCAGCGGAGAGGAAGTTATCTACAGTACTCTTCATGTCAGGGACGTTACCTTCTTCCAAGAATAGACGACCAATACGCATGGTTATGTCTAGTTCTATCCGATCCACATTACACATAAAACTCCACATAATATTCTCCTAGTACTTGTTCATCTGGTTTATCATGACTTGCTTCACGGCGCTCCGGATGTCCCTTTTACTTCGTAGTCTTTTTGGACAAAACCTTCTTTGCTTCCGTGGACATAAGTGGAGCGGACCCAAATGTTTTTGGTCTCCAACCGTCTGATATGTCCCCGCCTTAGGTGGCTACGCGTACCTTCGCCTGTTCCTGTATGTTCGTGCGGGCTGTCCCACACTTCGCCGCCAATGGAAAGTACGTGATAGTCGTAGAGTCTTGGTTTACTACCATTACTTTTTGCTCTGCGAGCCTGTAGTTTTGGCGGCGCGGGTACAGGTATTTGTTTTGCATCGTGAACGCCTAACAATTTCCATAAGGTGAACACAGTTGTCAGGTCTGGTAAAAACTCTTGTAAAAGTTGAGGTGCCGTAACAGCCCCCTGTAGGATTTTTAAAACGTCAGACGTCGCAGGATCACCACCGAAGCTCATCCCGTATAGACCTGTATGATAATCTTTATTCATCACCACAGTAACAGGGGCACACGCCCAGCGTTTACTTTTTGGTTCTTGCGCTATACTCCACAGCAGTATCCTAGCATCGTTGAACGGCTGCATAGCCACGGTTATCTTCCATGAAGGTAGGCTAGGGCCGGTCAGCGTTGCTGCACCTATGTAGCTTGTCCCTCCTACGCGCTCGATGCTGATTTCCGGCGAGTCCAGCGCGGGATCATAGGCATCTACTTCGCTTAGGATAGCTATCGCAGGGTAGGGTAGCCGGATATCATCGGCTATTGTGGGTGGGTCTTTTAGTACGGCAGAGGCATCCGGTACGTAGAACCTAGGGCTTTTCTCTATAAATCTAGCCATAAACCCGCACATTGATTTACCTTCAGGGCTTAGCTGAGTACCGTACGCTTCAAGGCGTAGTAGTTCCTGTATCGCTGCCCCGAATTTTGCCCAATGCCCTTCCTGTTTCATCACCGCTCCCTATGGTGTGCGCATGACGTAACCGGGCACCAGCCGCACAGCGGGCCAGAGTTCGCGTTCCACACTCCGCTCAACATAGCCCCATCTAGCTGCTCCAGTTCTTTGTCAAACGTCTTTAGGTAGACTTCCTTCTCGTCGGCCCGGTGTTCTTTAGTAATAAAATCGCCGCTGACTAAGAACGCCAGCGCGGACTTTACCTTCTTAACCAGCGGGAAGTGGGAGAAGATAGCCCCGGCGACTAGGTCTAGCTGCTTGGTATCGGCGTATTTGGCGTTCTTACCGGTCTTATAATCTACCGAGTAAGCTCTCTCCCCATTAACAATTATAAGGTCGGCAATACCGCGCCACCAAACACCGCTGTCGAAGAAACCGCAGGGAGCGTAATCCTGCTTCAACCCCAGCTTTACTTCGCAGTGCTTGTCCCCTTCTATCTTACCAAGACTCTCTACTATCGGCTGCATGTACTTAAACTTTTCCGGGATAGGCACGTCAGATTTAACGAACTCCTCCGCAGCTTTATGTACGTCTTGCCCGTAGACCATGGCTTCGCTGCCGGTGTCCTTGACGTCTTTAAGGACTTTTAAATGGTAGTATTTCTTAGGGCACTGTTTGAAAGTGCTTATGGAAGAGTAGGACCACGCAATCATCTGTCGGCCACCCAAAATATAATAAACACCGCAAGCATCATAAGCAGCCCTAACTCCATAACATGACCAGCATACCAACCGCCAAGAGCAGCGCCCACAAGGCGCAGCCAATCCTTACGTTACCCGGTTCCAAGTACCGCATCTACCAGCCTCCTCCCCCATATGCGTTCCATAGCGTGGCGTGTCATGCCGCGAGCATGGCTTTGTTTTATAAGCCCTACGGACTTCATGTTGTGAACAAGAAACGTACCCAGTTCGGAACGCCGGTTGAACTCCGCCAATTCAAGGCGGCTACGTTCGTGCTCCTGCGGGGTCGGTTTCTTGCGTATATACAAGTTCATAACTACTTCTCCGACGCTACTTCTATAGTATTAATTGGGATACCAGACATGTAGCTTGCTTTGCGTATCCGGTCATTCTTGGTCCCTGTTTTACCTTCTAGCACATACTTAACAGTGCTGATAAGAAGCAGAAAATAGAGTTGGTTTACCCGGGCCACTCCCCGGACCTCATCGTACGGCTTAGGCTTGGGTGCCGGTACCGGCGCTTCTTTCACTAACTTGATATTCGGATTCATGTTTCTTTCCTCACTATGTACTGGTAGCTCATGTGCACGGGCTTCAGTTGCTCTGCGAATATGTTAACGAAGGCGTCTACAGCCAGCTTGGGTCTATGTAGGATGTCCTTGAGGTCGCCCCCCTCTAATAATAATACGCATCTGTGTCGCCGTAATTCGCGGTGGTTTCATTTTCCACGGCAAAATACTTGGTCGAGCATTTGAAGTCTGGCACCAGCAGCGTCTTGGGTGACAGCGACGTGTCTATGATCCGCAACCTGTTGTTTGGATAGGCGCAATACTGGCCGTTCTCCAGTTCAATGATGTTCATGCTTTTGTGTTCGCTTGGCGTCTCGCTCGTCGAGTAGTCAACAATGTCCGGCGCGGGGTGGTAATTGTCCAAGGTGCAGACGTATGTGCCGCGCAGCAAGCCGCCAGATTTTATCCTAACTTCATACACCATCGATGCGGTGAACTGTTTGATCACTGACACAACCCCGTAGTCCATCGCGTTCCAAAACTGTAGATCGGTCAGCGGCAAATCCCGGTCAGGCGTTTTCGGTTCCGTCACGAAGGCTGATATCGGCAGCTTGTCAAACATCGCGCCGTAAGCTGGCAGGTACGTCTCAAAATACAAAGCCCGTCCGGGTATGCTCTTGGCGCAGACCCATACACCTTTCACAAACTCGCCATGCCCGTCTTCCAAGTCGCGCAAGTATTCCTTGCGGACCCAAACGTGCTGGGCGGGTAGGTTTGTGATGAGATAGCTCATTCATCCTCCAGCGCTGCGTTAATCATGGCGCGATAAATGTTCGGGCTGGCGGACCCTTCCCAAAAACCCGCCTCGATCATTTTTTTTGTAGGTTCCCGCATAGCCTCGATGGCGGCGCGGGCTAAAAAATCAGGATCATAGTCGTCACGCAAAAGCATCGCTTGGTTAATTGCTACGGCCACCCGTTCAATCATGTCCATCAGCACTCTCCATACATTCCCGCAGTACCGCAGCGTATCCTGCCACATCCAACACGCTATCTACGTGTCCCGGTGTCTCCACCAGCCTAGCCATCTTCAACTGGATCAAACAGGTAGCCACTTGCGCCGCCGTAACTTCAACCCCCAGCATGACGGACCACAGCTTGGCGGTCCTAGTCATATTTTCTTTCATTGGGCCGTAAGTCTTGCCGCGCTCCTCTACGATCTTAAACGCTTCCTTAAGCATGTTAGCGCCTTGGCTCATGTTAGCGTTTCCTCGGGGATAGCGGCGTCATGGCGATCTTGTAGTGGGCTTCGCAGTAGGAAGAGTTTTCTTTCTTAGGTCTGCCGCAAAACCCAAACCCTGCTTCTCCGTAATGCCCGCTGGGAAACCGGCAGTCGTTTCTCTTTAGGTCCTCCATGCTAGGCACAAGGGGTTTTAGGGTGTTGGTACTTTCCACTGGTGTTGGCGGTACGGAACCGGAAGCATTCCAAATTTTCTTGCCCTGCGTTTCTTTTTTCACCCGTACCCGTGCAGGGCTTCTCGTTTTTTGGGCGTCCGGTATTTCCCGCTTGAGCAGCTTCAACCTGTGTACCTTGCCAAGGATAGAGCATCTGGTCCGATCCAGTATCCGTCCGATGACTGTTGAAGTGCAGCCAGCAGCCCACTTCTTGGCTAGCAAGGAAATGTCTTTAGCGGTCCACGCCTTCTCGTATGGTCTAATCATTTTACCACCTCTATAAGTTTTTCGCCCGACTTCAACCATCAGCAGTCTCCGTAAGTTAGGCCGGTACCGGCCTCGCAGTTAAGAGGTAAGTCTGGTGCCCAACTCGGGCGGAGACGCATACACAGCTCCACGAACTCTTTACCTGTTCCTTCCTCCTGCTTGGGTAGGAGGCATCCCACTGCGTCATGCACCGTCATTACCACCCGGTACTTCTTGGATATCCGCAGCATCTGTTCGCCGATCACGATACGCGCCAGCGCCTGACACACGTTCTCCGTCAGCTTCCCCCCGTACAACTTCGTAGTCACCACGCTCTTCCCGCGCTTGGTGTCGTAGACGTATTCTAACTTACCATCTTCTTCATTCTTCTCTTTGCGGAGGTTGGGGTACTGGAGGTACAACCCGTTAGGCAGTCGTATCCCCTTGGACCCATCCACAAGCACAACTCCGTCACGCCCGTAAGGCGCTGTCTCATCGGCAACCATTGCTTTGATTGCATCATCGCCCTGCTTCCAAAGTTCCGGTATCTTGTAGGCAGTCCGGCGGTAAGTGCTGATGATCTCTTGGGCTTCGCCGTCTGTAAGAACTACCTTCTGGTTCTTCATATGTGTTTGGAACCGGGTCCAGCCTAGGCCGTAACCACAACCTAAGATAACCGTCTTACCTAGAAACCTTTCTTGCGAGGTTATGGCTTCCGGTTTTCTGCCGTATATCTTCCCCGCCATGATCTTGTACACGTCCTCGCCCTTCTCAAAGGCTTCGACCAAGTCGTCCTGCTCGGCCAACCACGCAAGGGTTCTGGCTTCAATCTGCGAACTATCGCTATCGCATAATACGTAGCCAGCAGGGGCTAGCATCGCAGACTTAAGCGCTGACGCACGCGGTAGGTTCTGCATGTTCACCTTGTCATCGCCTCCCCACCGTCCGGTGTGCGCTGCGTAGTAACGCAGGGGGATGGGCAGCTTGCCCCGCTTGGCTATGCCTATTAACCGCTCAGTCCTTGTCTCTTCCAAGGTACTCTTTATACCTAGCCGCGCCGCCACCAGCGTCTGCACAAGTACATCTTCGTGTTCCAACAGCGCTATGAACTCTTCGTCTGTTTTACCAAAAGCCCAAGTCTCCTTGCCCGTGGCCTTGCTTATTTTGGTAGGCGGGACCGCGCCCATATTCTGTAGGGCAAGAGCAAACTTGGGGTTGCTCATGAGGACATCTTGGTTGGCATCTACTGATAGGAGAAGCCGCCCTTTCTGTTTTTGTATTTCATATAGGTGGGAGGTTAACTCAACCCCGGCCAACTCCAGCACCGGCTCTGAAAACATCCTCACCGTTAAATCAATCAGCTTGAACTCGTCCACCGGGAAACCCGCGCCCAGCACGTTAAACAGCTTGTACGTAAGTTCGGCGTCGTTCTTGCAGTATGCGCCGTACCTACGCAGTGACGCCGCATCGAAGTCCAGCCTACGCATACCCAGCGCGTTGACGACCTCGTCGCCCTTCTCACCCAGCTTGTATTGCTTGACCAACGAAGCCAAACTTACACTACCATTACTCCCATGCACGGCGCGGGCCATGCTCAGGGTGTCCGCGATACGCTTGGGTCTGATGTCGTACACCCAGCTAAGGATAGCCATATCGAACATGGCGTTATGGGCTACCGCTATCGAGTTATCCCAGTCGAACCGGTTAAGGAAGGCTTTGGTGTCGGCCCAAGACCCGCTGAACCACACAGCAGGTTCTTCGTTCTGTTTCACACTGACGCCAATGGTCTCAAACTCAGGCGAACGGATGTACTCCTCAGTAGTTATCTTACCGAGAGAATAGGTCTTAGAGTAATAGGTTTCAAAGTCGATGGTTAAGATGTTCACTTTGCTATCGGTTCCGGCTCTTGTAATACGGTCTGAATAACTTTCTGGGTGAAGCTCTCGCCCTGCACACTTAGCAGCTTTCTGTGTAGAGCCAGCACCTCCTCGTCGGATAGGTACGCCAGAGACAGCCGGTCAGTGATACGGGCCTTGTCCGGGTTAGCCAGAGCCCAGCCGCGCTCGCTTAGTGGTGCTACCAACCAGTCCCATTTCGTACTACGACCAACCAACACCTGAAACTCGTCTGGGTTGCTGCCCATGCGCTTGAGGAGGATTTCTACGCCTTGGTTCATGTGCGGTCCTTGGGGCTAAAGCTATCGGTACGGTCTGAACTCAAGCGGCGGATCATCGCGTCTATTAAATCTAAACTGTGTTCGTTAACCACCAGCGCCAGACCGCCCGCAAGGCGTATGCGTTCTATCTCGCGGTCTTGAAGAGCGGTAGTCTTGCTGAACGCAGCTTTGCATTCAAGAGCCAAGAAGGTACCGTGTACGCAGCAAACAATATCTGGTACGCCGCTGCGACCAAACCCACCAGTGGTGGGGAAGAAGTAGTAGACGTTGTGTTTCTTCAACACCGCTACTACAGCATCTTTTACTTTTTTCTCGGGAGTTTTTGCCATGGGGGGAACATAATAGGGCGACTGGACTTTGTCAAACCCTAAATACAAAAAAAGCCGCCCGGTTAAGGGCGGCTTTCTCTTGGGTAGAAGTAGCGTTACGCTACTTTATGCTTGGTCTGGCGTACGTGTTATAAAGAACAACCTATAGCTTGCCCTGTACCCTGCATTGTCTACGTAAGTATTATCAGGGTTCAGCTTCAGCAACCCAACGCCCTCTCGTATGTGAGGGGGTAGGCTGTCACTGGTATGCTCTGTGTATGTAAGGTTAGTACCAGCCGTTAAGGTAGCCCTATTAGAAAGAAAGTAATTAGCGCCGCGCGTAGCAACCACACTCCCCAGTTGAGATAACCCAACGCCTAGGCCCTTATACTCAGACATCTTCTCGTCCAAACCAGTCAGGTGTGCAGGGTCAGCACCGTGCTTGATAAGTTCCACGCTCGTAGCAGTCCAGTCAGTAAACAAGTAGGTCTTGACCGGGTCATCCAGCTTGTCGTAGACAACGGCGAACTCCCGGCCCTTCCTGTACGCTAACCCGCTGAAGTTTTCCTTTAGCAAAGGTGCCTGCTTGACCAAGTACTCCTCGTTAGACAGAAGAGCAAAAGTCTCCAGCACCAGTTTAATGGCCTTCTTCGGCAGGGTTGTGCGTGTGTCGCCGCGCCGTGTCTTTAGCTTCTGTAGCCGGTGGTTCGTCAGGCCGATTGTCTTGTCGTCGTAGAACCCACGGCTATAGATAGACCCTAGGTAGTCCGATCCACAGAACACATCGAAGTGCGTACAGGTGGCGTCAGTGTCAGCCGCGAACGTCCAGTTAGGACGCGCCCGTGCCAATGGTAGGATAACAGAGGCTAATACTCTACCTGTGCTAGAAGATAGTTTGGGGTCGCGTTTCATATGTGCAGAAAGTACGTTGGGCAACTCCATGGGTGCGTAGTCAAAGTCAACTCGGTTCATCTTAGGGGTGGGCGATGCCATGCTCTTGGTTCCTTGTTGGTTAGCTAAAGTCTATGCTTCTATTGACAGTTAGTATGTACTCGGCGTGGTTGGACTGGCGCATCTCTACATCGTCCGTCTCCTCGCCTAGGCGTACGAACTCCATAGCACCGCGCACTACCGCTTCTTCTCGGTCGAACAAACTACAAAACGAATTCAGTGCCTCGTTTATGGCTTGTATCTCGGAGTAGCTGTCGTACCACTTCCACCCACCAAAGCTGAACGCCATAATCGTACGCCCATCTATTATGGGTTCTTCGTAGGCGAAGTCTTTCTTCGGGAAGTTCTCATCTACCCAAAGTTTGATAGCTGCGTGGTTCCCCGGGTTTAATGCGTAGAACACGATCTTGCCGTCACTCCTGTATCCCATACTCCTACCCCCTACCAGTCGAACGTATTGAGAATGTTGTCCACCTTGGATTTGATACCAGCGCGTACCTCAGGGCATTCCTTGAGCGTGTCGATATCCGCTCCGGCCATAGTACTCTCCAGCATACGCCGTGCCTTCTCCAGCTTGGGGTCCTTGGTGACGTTGAGATGCCCAAGCATACCGCACAAGTCCAGCGCGTTTGTGATGAGTGTGTCGTGGTACCTCTTCTTAGTGTCTTCGCCTTCCACATCAGTCAATTTACCAGAGATACCCTCAAGCAACTTGTGGAGACGATCCCACGGTTCCTTCATGGCGTCAGCCAGCCTGTCGTTGAAGCTGATCTCGTACTCAGCCCGGACCTCGTCCAGTTCCTGTGCAGGGATATCCAGCCGGAAGTCTCCGCTCTCAGGCACAGGTGAGAACACCCACCGCATATCAAACATACTGCGGACCTGATCTGCCGGGGGGTAATCGTCGGGGTTGAACATATTACCCAACCCCTCGGAGTGGTTCTTGACGATCTGCACCAGAGCCGGGAAGTTCTGCGCAAACTTGTCAGCCATTACGCTGAACGTACTCTTACGCAAGTTCACCTCCTGCTTGTAGTCCATGAAGACGCTAGTGGACAGAAGGCGCGGGCCGCGATCTACCCACGGCACCGTCTGGCTTTTGTGCCACGCGCGGCAAGCGGTTGCGTACAGTTCGATCTCCCGCCTCTCGCTGGTGCCGGCCATCAGGTTCTTACGCACTTGCGCTGCTTTATGCCCGGCGTGGTTGCTAGTGTTGACCGTCTCAGTCTCCCCCTTGTCCACTTTTTCGGCAGACCACAGGTTGATGTTTAACTCGGCCAGTATCGTGCTTGATGCAATGCTCATTGGGAGTTCCCTCTGGTTGGTAACGTGGTAGGCTAGGGGGTAACGGGATGCTACCCCCTAGTAGGCCGTCACTGCATACGTAGAAGTTCAACCACCTTGCGCTCGTTATCGCGGGACGAAGTGTAGTTGCCCTTACCCCACATAGCGAAAGCATGAGAGCCGATGTTGGAAGCCAGCGTGTATGGATGGAAGCGATCAAACGGGATTTCCACCGCTTCACCCGGCTTCAAGTCCTTGATTAAGGGCAGGAAGTACGCCGGGGTTTCACCGCGCCTGTAGCGATGACCCGATGGTGCGTTCGTGCCAGCAGTCTTGGACACGCTGCCGTGTTGTAAACGTACCCCATCTGGCAGGAGTATGTCGTAGGAAGCACCCGCGCTTTTCAGCAGGGTGGTAAGCCTGTTGATTTCTTTCTTCTGGATGTTCAACATTATAATTGGTAGTCCTTCTGGTTAAAGTAGCGTTACGCTACTTATTGGTTGGTCACTACTACTCTGCACTAATGTCAACGTGGATGGTCTTACCCACGGGGGCGGTGATGCTAGAGCCGCCACTCCCACATATGACCCACAGGATAGGCGCGGGCCAATCAGTACCCCAGTTGCTGATGTATCCATCCGTGAACACGATGATACAGTCGGGGCTAATGTTCTTGTTTTTCATAAAGGGGATGGCAACAGTAGGCTCGGTGCCACCACCTTCCTTGGGCTTAGTCACGAACGCGATAGTGTCCATGGTGCTCTGGGTGTAGTGCTCATGGCCTGACACATAGCTACCCCAGTACAGTAGGTCCACGCTCTCAGGGTGTACTTCCTTGAGCATACCCACGATCTCAGACATCGCGGCCATGCGCTCATCGCACCCAGTGCTACCCGACATATCCTGCATCAAGACCAACGAACGCACGCGCTCGCTGACCATGCTAGGCATATATACATCGTCGGCAAGGAAGCGCCTGTTGGGTCTACGCCAGCTAGACGCATCATTACCCCGACACGTAGTCCGTACGAACTCACGCAGTTCCTCGCGCCAGTTCACCTTGGGTGTAGTCAGTTCGCCCAAGTCCCAGTCACCACCACCCATGCCCTTGCCGCATTGCTTGTTGGCCGCGATCTTGCCTTGGCGGATAGCCCGATCTACTTCCTGCGCCAGTTCACGTTCCTCTTCGTCGGTCCTAGCATTGGCGTCCTCCCACCCATGATCGTCCAAGGGTTCGCCATCGCCCTCTACCGGTGGACCCTTACCCGTGCCTTCTTTCTTCCTCTTCTTGAGGATGTCGAAGATTTGCTTGGTGTTCATGCCCCGGAACTTAGCGTCGAGACACCATGCTGGCCTACCATCCTTGTACAGCATGGCGATCAGGGTCTCGTTGGGGTCCTGATCCACCAGCTTGAGGTTGATATGGAAGTCACAAGCCATGTTAGCTAGGCGTGGGTCCTCGTCCCATAGCTTCTTCCACGTTGTCAGGTGCCGATACATCTTGTGGTAGTTCTCGTGCATACAGGCGAACGCAACGTGCCTGTCGTCAGTCAGACCGTTGATGAACTCCCGCCCATACACCTCATTGCGTCCGTCCGTGTACGCCGTAGGAACGCCATCTTTTACGGAGCAAGTACCCATCATCATGATGCCTGACATGGCGCAGAACATATTGCTCCGCATGAGACTGATGCGAACCTTCTGTAGTCTGCGTATAGTTTTATCTAATGGTATTAACATGTTGGTTTGTCCTTTTTTTATAGTGGTTTACAGCAGGTCTTCGTTCTTCTGGACCCAATTCGCAAACGCGCGGTTACCGTATGCGATGGGCGCTTGCTTCTTGTTCTTGACTACGTTGATGCCGAACACAGCCTGCCACTCCGGGTCGAACCGCTCCAGATAGTCCATGAACGGGGTCATGGTATCCTTGGTGATTAGCTGGATAGCGCCATACGCCATGACGGCACACGCACCCGAACTCTTGGGTACAGGTACGCGCTTGGGATCACGCACCATGTCTGCCCACCTCGGCAGCTCGTCCTTGTACGCAATGTGTGCCTCCATATCCCGCGCAGTCGCTTCGCCCACAGCGCCAGACAGCGCAGCAATCAGGGTATGTGCGTCATAGGCTTCCCTCTTGCTTATGATCTCGTTCGCCCGCATAGCGGAGCGCGGCGAGAAGAACGCCTTCTGCGTAATGCGCGGGTTGAAGATGTGGTGATTGCCAGTCTGGTCGCCGTCCGTGTATGACGCAAAGGCATGTGGGTTGTCCTTGACCCACAGAGCCAGCGAACCATCAAGCCCGTTGTCGAAACCCCAGTCCAGCCATTCCAGTGCGGTAGGCTTACGCACGTGGATCATGACCAAGCGGTTGCGCGTATGCGCTGCCAGACTATCGCCCAGCCCGTTGTCGGACAGGTTACAGGTAGCGAAGATATGAGACAGGGGGTGAATGTCCAAGTCCCCAAGGCGCGGCTTGTCAGTCTCGAACATGGAGTGGAGCATATTCTTAACCGGGGTCGCTCCCTTGGCATACTCATCCAGCATACAGATGATAGGACCGCCAAGGTGTATGCCAAAGCGAGAGTTGGGTGCGTATCGTGTGATGCCCAGTTCCTTGTCCACCATAGGCATGGAGATATCGCCTAGGTCCATAGTGGGTACGTCCATATAAGATGCGTGGTAGTCCGGGTGGGCTTCCTTTAATACCCGCATGATGCTCGACTTGCCGATGCCGGGTTCGCCTTCCAAGCAATAGCGTACAGAGGGGGTGGCAAGTATAAGCTGCGCCGCTTGAGCAAGCGAAAGCTGCGTGTTGAGGTTGATAGCAGTAGATGTCATAGGTCAGTTCCTTCTGGTTAAGTAGCGTAACGCTACTTTTGGTTGGTAGTCGGTTGGTGTTACAGGTGTAACTAGTCAGGCTTTTGGGTTCTTTTTTTTTCTTGCCCATTATGTACGTAGTATACCATACTAATTAGACTTTGTCAATAGGAGGGAGTACTACGCCTTTTTATATTTTCCGTATACATCTTGCACAATCCTACCTGTGCGTACTTCGATGGGTGTAAACAATGCGTCACTGGCGTTGTTATGAAACACCGCTTCCTGCACATACTTGCGGACCTTGTTGGGGGACACGGTAATCCTGTCGCCCCAGTGCTTGTAAGTTTCGTTGGCGACTATGGACATGAACGCCGTGTGCATCTTGTTGGGGTCTTCGCTCATCGCGTGTTCGGCAAGCTCGGGGTATTCAAGTAAAGCATTTTCACGTGCCTCTACCGCGACGAACCCATCTTGGTGCAGCTTCGTCATACCTACGGCGTACTTGAGGAACGGCTTGAAGGGTTTGAACAGAGTGTTGTACAGGGGTATGTTGAGTTTTCGGATCGTAGGAAACACCGGGTTGAGGCAAAATATATTGCCGGTGCCGCTCATCCTGCTGAAGCTGGTTTCTGTGGCTGCCTGTTTCCTTTTCTGACCAACAGGAACAAACCCATCCACAAGCACACCTTCCCCGTTATCGAACGTGGCGTTCACCCACACTCTGCCGTGTATGCGCTTGCAAGACACACCCAGTATGGACGCGACTTGCTTTTGGGTATTTTGACCCGCGTACGTGAATGTAAGTTTGATCGTACCATCGGGGTGGAAAGTGGTGTCCGTCCCGTTGTGGTGGCAAGCGATGATATCGCCCACCTTCTTGATCCCGCACCATTGCCACTTCCTGCGTTCGCCTAATGGCTTAGCGCCGTTCCTATTACCGCGTATCGGGCTGATAGATGCCTCTCTCTGCACGGCTTGGGCATAGTCCCTGATAGGTTCTACGCCATCGTATCCACAGTACCTCATTGTCATTCTCCCGTAGGTTGGTTAGTTGGTTAGATGATTTCGTCTGCGTGTCTTGTGTCGTAGTACGTCAGGCATAAGCTAACAAACAGAAGGTGGAGTTGCAGACTAAACCCCGGATGGTCCGTCTTTCCTGTCTTGACCCACACCTCCACACCTATAGCCACTACGCCGAACCAAGTTGCTTCGAACTCCACAACCTTGTTCTTGGCTACGTCCCACACTTTCCATAGTAATGTCTTGTGCGGTATCGGCGTAGATACTTGGACTACTGCGTTGATATACATATCTTCTCTCCTTTTGGTTAGTTGTCGTAAGCACAGGCAGGGCAAGCGATTACTTTATTGCCCCTCATTTTATGCCACTCGTTCTTCATTACTCCCGCACCGCACTGGCACGTGAGGTTCTCTCGGTTGATCTTGCTACCGGGTACGATGTAGTTGGCTTTGGCTTTCACGCTATTCCTGAAGGTCTTGCCCATCAGTTGACCTCCTTCGAACCGGACAGTGCGAACCCATCATCAACAAACCTACCCAGAAGAATATCCAAAGACGCCGTAGGTACAGCGTACCCTGCCTCCACCATTATGCCGGTGGCGTTGGCGAACAGCCAAGCGTTGGCATCCTCGTTCATGGGCTGGAGGATATACACGGCCCCACCACCCAGCATTATCAGGTCAGCTTCATGTGGCATTTTTCTTCTCCACTTCTGCATTGGCCAGCTCGTCGAAAAGTAGCGTAACGCTACGGGGTGCCACAAACTTAGTGTGCGCCGTGCGCGGGTCGAAGATATACATATTCTCTGTATCATCACGCAGCGCACACTTCTTATTGAAGTCCTCGGTCCAGTCTGCCCACTCATCTAGGGCGGGCTTATGCACGCGCATGGCAGAGGTATAAGGATAAGAAGGAAGCGCAACATCCCCAACATCTGCCTCCACTGCGTCCACCTCCGTCAGACCGTATTTTTTGGGCGCTCCTGTCAGCCAGTCAACGAACCGCTGCCACAGGGTACGCCGGAATATAGAACGCATGATGCTGGACTTACCGACACCGGGTTCGCCAGCGTCGATATAGTAGTGAGTACCCTTCTTAGTGATTGTCATTGTCATTCTCCTTTTTCAGTTTCTTGTATACTTGCTCGGTGGTCATGCCCTTGTACTTAGAGGGTACGTCTATCCCTGAGGCAGCAAGTATATCGTTGATACGTGCGTCTTGCGCTTTGTTCCACTCCTGCATCGTCACGCCGCCCTTCTCAAGCGCCTTGTGCAGGTTAAGGTAGACTTCGTGCATCTTGGTATGCACCATCAACCAGTCCTCTAGGTCGATCTGCCGGGGGTCTTTGTCGGTCTTGGGTTTCTTGGTCATTTGGTTTCTCCGTTGTTGTACTGGTCAAACAGTTGGCGATCATTCTCATCATCGAATGCCATATGTTGCAGGACGCGCTCGATCTCAGGGTGTTTCCCAAACCTTCCTGCCTCGTACGCAGCGCGCAAGTCATACGCAGCCCATGCCTTGCACACGGCGCAGCCGGGGCTGAACTCAGGGCATCTGCCCCCGTCTTGCATAAGCTCTTCGTGGGTGAAGGGTTTGGACAGGGTTTCCGCCAGTTCCTTCCACAGTCTGTCTTGTTTCTTGGTCATTTCTTTTTGCTCCGCTTGGTTGGATGGGTTCAACAGTTGGCGGTTTCCGTGGTCGAGGGCTGCGTTTATTATTTGGATGGCTTCGTACCCGACACCGCCTTCGTTGAAGGTATCCATATCAATACCTTCATCTGCTATATTGCTCAGTGTATCTAACGCAATAAATAAGGCGCTCTGCATCACTGCTATTTTGTTATCATCCTTGCTCATATCTCGCTCCTCTTGGGGTTCGGTCTTTTCTTTCTCAGTCATTGTCATTCTCCGTAGTTAGATGGGTTCAACAGTGCTTAGTTCGGCCAGTACGTCTTTGGGGGGTATCTGGCGGATGTTAGTCATGCCGTATTCCCCGTTGGTCACATAAAACTTCTCATGCTTAGTGATGGCATACGGCATATGCAGGAACGCATTGGCTCCGTATGTTCTCTTTATCGCTGCGGCCAGTGTCTCGAACGCAATCTTGTATTCCCGGAATAGCGGGTGCCACGGCGTCCGGTCCCCGTTGTTTGTTGCCCGCCACATCTCGTCCTCCGCTTGGGCTGTCACGCATACGCCCAGCCAAGCCAGCTTGAGGCAGGGTTGTTCTTGGTTAGTCATTGTTCTTCTCCTCGGCTTCGGCTATCAGCCGCTTGAGTGTGGCTTGGGCTATCCAGCCGTGTTCTTGGGAGTAGTTATCGTCCAGTTGTGACGTGAGGTCTCCCAGCGTGCATAGTATGTCCTTGAGGACGGCTATTTCTTCTTTGGTCATTGTCGTTCTCCGTGGTCGAAGTAGCGTAACGCTACTTTTGGGTTGATCTAGTTTGTGTTGATTTCATATTTTACGGTCTGAGGTGCGGCAGGGTTGCGCTTCACTTCGTCTCCACCCATTCGCTCTGGGTGGGCGTCCACACATAGGTGGTCACAGTCCCGTCCGGGTGCGTGAACCGCTTGGTCGGGAGTACGGCATAGGAAAACATAATGTGGTTCTTGCTGGCCCCGATCTTGGCCCGCTCGATCCTGATCTTTGCAGGGGTACGTTCAACCAGCACTCTGGTCTTGGTCATTGGGTAGTCTCCTTCTTCTGCTGTTTACTTGTTGGTGCGATCTGAGATGGTGGAGAGCATACGCAGGCAGCCTTCCACTGCGGCGGTAAGTTCGGCTTTCGGGTAGTGCGGGTGGTTGCGGGCAAGGTCGGCCAAGCACTTGTGCAGTTGGGTGATGGCGTGGGTATCGGCGTTCTTCTTAGTCATTGGGTAGTCTCCTTCGTTTGCGGAAGTAGCGTAACGCTACTTCCGGGGTGGGTCGGCGGTTGAGGGTCTGGGTTTTTTTCGGATTTCTAGCTACCTAAGGATACTACCACATAAGCTAGACAAAGTCAAGGGTTAGAGGGTCATAGAAACAACATATTTTCAATCTGCACAGGCGTGTTTTTTACGGTCTGAGGTGGTCAGTCCTCGCCCCATGCTTTCAGCAGGTCGGCGTTATCAGGGTCAGTGATGGTGGATGGTTTGGCGGGGAGTGGGTGCGCCTTGACCGCATCAATGCCTAGGTAGGCACGCAGCGCCAGCGCAACTACCGTTGTGGGGCCGGTGAAGTCCGCCTTGGCACGGGCTTGTAGTGCGGGGATCAAAATGGATGGTAGTTCAACGCGCATAACGTGGTACTCCAATGGTAGCTGGGTGGATTGGAACTGGTGTAACGTGGTAGGTATATGGCTGTTCAGTGGCCGTTACAATGCCACTCAGGTGCCACCTTTTTCACCCGGTAAACTAGAAAGTAGCGTAACGCTACTTGGGGCTAACATAGAAAACCCGCAGAAACACTGGATTCTTATGTTAGAATGTTAGGGAGGAAAAGTGAAAACTAACAATAGTTCTAACATTTGGGGGGTATAAAAAGTGGTAATGAGTTCAATGGGTTGTGAAGTGAAAGTTAGTGTATTGTTATAGTGTTAGCTTTTTAGATAAATATAATAGCCCCTAGGGGGATTTTTTTACATCGCCCTGCCAACTCGCTCGAACCCCAAATCCCCGAAAACTCCAAAATACCCCTTAACATTATAACATTCTTAACAAAGTAATGGGATCAAGTACTTAGCTTTAACATTACCCCTAACATAGCCTAACAATGCTAACAATGCACAATCGCTCTCGCTATCACCCTTTACGGTCTGACTAACATGGGGAAACTCTGGTCAATCGCTTTCACCATCACCCTTTACGGTCTGACTACTACAGTGGAAGGAAGTAGCGTTACGCTACTTATGGGCGCGGGTTATCCGCTCTGACGCTACCGCTAGCGCCTTCGATACGGTCTGGATAAACTAAACGGCGAAGCCAAAAAAAACCCCATCCCTTTCGGGATGGGGCTAAGAAGTAGCGTCACGCTACTTGTCGGAGATACTGTTGCTGCTGCTGATAGAGATCGCCCCGGAAAGTATCGTCCGGGCCTCGTCAAATCGGGCCGCAAGTTCGCGCTTGCGGATAGCGTATATGTCGCGGGTATCGTTACCGGCTGCTTCGTCTAACTGTAATGCTGCTCTAAATAATGCCTGTTTCGCCAATTCTATCGCGTCAATGTAATCCATTTTTTTCCCTTTCTAGGTTGCACTGGAAAGGGGCGCGGGAAACCGCGCCCCAAACCAGCAAAGCCTTACTTGTCGGACTTGGCCTGAACCTTGTCCACTTCACTGTCGAAGTTCACGCCTACGGCCAAACCAATGGCGCGAAGGTTTTTCACAACATTATCCAATTCAGTCTTTGGCGCAAAACCCATGACGCCTTCCTCGTACTTGGCATATGCGCCAGCAATCATGGGAACGATGACGGCCATGTAGGCGTGGAACGTTTTGGCCTCTTTCAGCTTGTTGGCCTTGCGTCCCTTGTTGCCGCCTTTCTTTTCCACCAAATCCTGCATGGCCTTGGCGGCTTCCTTCGAGATGGGGAGACCGGCGAGGAAAGCAATCTTGGCGGCTTTGCCCATCATGCGCTTTTTGTTAGTGCCGAATTGATCGTCGATATTCTTGCGGCGAATAGGACAGGCTTCATCCGCCATCCTCATATCCCGGTCCGCCGTGAGACCCTTGGACATAAGGACATATTCGGGAGTACCGCGCAGCAGCACATTGGTCCCGTGCTTGGCCAGATAGAAGCAAACCAGATTGGTTTCCGCCGCATCCGTCAAAGCTTCGACATTAATGCGGGACTTGCGCGCATTTTCCAGACCCGTAAAAACGGCGGCCTGCGTCATGCGTCCCGCCTTGGCCAGCAGGTCTTTGGCCTGCACCTGCGTCATGGCCTTGGCCTTGTGCGCCTTGGCCAGTTCCTTATCCGCCAAAGCCTTGGCCTTGTCCTTCAAGGCTTTCTCTTTGGCCCGCGCGGCGGTACGAACGGCGGCGGCGGCCAATTGCGCCTTGGTGGCCTTCTTCTTGGCAACCTTGGCAACGGGAGCATTCCCGTTTGATGTAATAGTAACAGTCATTAGAACACCTCTTTAGAAAGTAGCGTGACGCTACTATGGGAAGGGCTTGGCTTATGCCGCGCCGTTTCCATGTAAGTATTATGCCGGAGAATGCAGGGGCAAGCTAATCAGGGTCCAAGCTTGGACCCCACCGGGTGGCACCCCCCAAAACGTAGCAATTAAAGCTCTAGCCCCCATATTACTAAAACGCTCAAAGGATTAGCGTTTTTCACAGACCCCCCCGTAACATTGTCATACGCAGACCCCCCGGGGGGTATTTTTTGTCCAAAAACCTAGGGGGGAGTATATTTTTTACAAGTTTTCTTAAATTAGCTGTTTTTGGCCTGTTTGTAACACCCCCATCCCGTTGTTTTTGCTGTGTTTTTTTGGGTATTTGCTAGCAGATACCCACCCAAAATAGTACACCTCCTCACAATACCCCCCCCTTTTCCACCACTAACCATCCCCTTGACAAAAACCCCGGTTAACCCCCCATATGCAGACACTGTAGCTGGGAACCCCGCTCTTACATGCCAATATTAGATATCGAGCCTAGTAAAACTCACCCAATCCCCTACTCGTCCAGCCCGGACGAGCCCAAAACCTTCATTGAAGAGCTTGAAGTAGCGGGTAAAACCGCAGAATTCTTGGTTGGTATAGGCGCGGAACTGGAACTTGACCCAGAAGACGCCGAAACGCAGCAGAGGCTGCTTGAAGAAGCCGTAAAAGCCAAGAAAAGCACCAATTTAACCAGTATAAACACGGCTTTCGCAGCCGCAGCGTTCCTGCGCACCTATGGCCAGAACCTAGCCATGGACGTTGCCACGGCACGCGCCGCTATAACCAACAAACTGATGGAGCTGGCCAACTGCGGGGACCCGAAGTTCGAACTTAAGGCCCTAGAACTGCTGGGTAAGCACAGCGACATCGGAATCTTCACCGAGCGCAGCGAAATCACCATCAACTACAAGAACCCCGAGGAACTAGAGAACGCCATCAAGGAGCGGGTGAAGAGGCTCCTCAACGCCAACACAATAGACATCACCCCCCTATCCCAGAGTATAGAAAGCGAGCTTGAGGGCATTGGCCGGGAAGAATCTGAGGACGAAGAAGGCGAAGAAGAGGGAGAAACCCTCTGAGAAAACAAGCCACAGACCCATTCGCTAACATATCCCTCAAGGACATCCCCTCTATCCTGCCTCTCCTGTCCCCCGCCGAGCAGGAACGCCTGCTTGCGGAGCTGGATCACCTAGAGAAACTGAAACTAAAAACCCAGTGCCAGAAGCACTTCCTTCCCTTTGTTAGGGAGATGTGGCCGTCCTTCATCGCCGGGCGGCACCACGCCCGCATGGCCCATGCGTTTGAACGGGTGGCACGGGGGGAACTTAAGCGCTTAATCATTAACATGCCGCCCCGGCACACTAAGTCTGAGTTTGCCTCTTTCCTGTTTCCGGCTTGGTTTCTCGGCCTTTACCCCGAGAAGAAGGTCATCCAGACCAGCCACACGGCAGAACTCGCCGTAGGCTTCGGGCGTAAAGTTAGAAACTTGGTAGACACGGATGCCTACCACGACATCTTCCCCAATTTAGTTCTTCAAGCAGATTCCAAGGCGGCGGGCCGGTGGAATACCTCCAAGGGGGGTGACTACTTCGCCATCGGTGTTGGCGGTGCGGTTACGGGTAAGGGCGCGGATATCCTGATTATCGACGACCCGCACTCCGAACAGGAGGCGGCGATAGCCGAGACCCAGCCCGAGGTCTACGACAAGGTCTACGAGTGGTACACCTCAGGACCCCGCCAGCGACTACAGCCCGGGGGAAGCATAGTGATTGTGGCCACTAGGTGGTCCAAGAAAGACCTGACGGGGCAGGTGCTTAAGGCTGAAATTCAGCGTGGTGGTGAGGAGTGGGAGGTCATTGAGTTCCCGGCCATCCTCCCGTCTGGCAATTCCCTATGGCCTGAGTTCTGGTCTTTAAAAGAACTCACCGCGCTGAAGGAAGAACTACCGAACAGTAAATGGCAAGCCCAGTACCAACAAAACCCCACCAGCGAGCAGAGCGCTATTGTTAAGCGTGAATGGTGGATGACTTGGGAGCAGGAGAAGCCGCCGAAATGCGACTTCGTGCTTACTTCTTGGGACACGGCGTTCGAGAAAACCCAGCGTGCCGACTACTCGGCCATGACCACGTGGGGGGTGTTTTACCACCCGGACGAGGACACGGGTAAAATACAAGCAAACATAATCCTCCTAAACGCCGTACGGGAGAGGTGCGAGTTCCCCCGCCTCAAGCAGCTATTCCTTGAGCAGTATAAGGAATGGAAGCCTGACGGGGTAATTATTGAAAAGAAGGCCAGCGGTGCGCCGCTTATCTACGAGATGCGGGCTATGGGCATCCCGGTGCAGGAGTTCACCCCGACCAAGGGGAACGACAAGATCAGCAGGTTGAACGCGGTAAGTGACTTGTTTGCCAGTGGCAGGGTCTGGGCCCCGGGTAACCACTGGGCCGAAGAAGTCATAGACGAGGTGGCAGAATTCCCGGCTGGCGAGCATGATGACTACGTGGACTCTGTCTCCATGGCCTTGATGCGGTTCCGTAAGGGTGGGTATATACGTACAAGTCTGGACGAAGAAGAACCGAAGCAGCAGTTCAAGCGCAAGTTCGAAGGGTACTACTGATGGCCGGGAAGGGACTAGATTACTACGAAGATTACTCTGATCCGTACGTATCGGAAAGCGACAAGCTTGGTGCGAAGAGGCGTGACCCGTACGGCACCATCCCACTGCCTTCACAACTTAAGTATTACAAGGCTGACGCCAGAACCGGGAAGCGCGAGACGCTCCCGATGACGATAACGGACAAGCAGCTAGATTTCTTGCCGTATGGCCAACAACCTAGAAAAGATACTTACAACATTAACCCGATAGAACTTATGGCCGACAACCTTTTTGGCCTCCAACAAGCTCAGAAATACGGTGGCCCTAAGATTACGCCTGAAGAAATGACCGCGCTTTTGTTTCAGGAGGGTAGACCGGACTTTGGTTTGAACTCCGCTGATATGTACGGCCACGACAAGCAGGCTTCGGGGCTTAGGGATAAACTAGGAAAGGAAGAAGGCTACCTAGAGGATTGGCGACTCAACAGGAGCAGCCCCGCAGATTTAGCCGCGTCTATTCTTTACGCCAAGAAAAAGGGAGCGGAGCTGGGAGTACCGTGGACCAAGGTTTGGAACGGACTTGGGAGAAACGTTACGTTTGGTCGGTCTACTGACTCCGCTGTGGTTGGGGGGAAAGTAACGCCCGGGGCGCGCGAAGTGGACTACGTTAAGGAGCAGAACCAGAACCGCGACATAGTAAACGACCCTAAGAACGCGGAAATTCTTAACTTCATCAGACAGCAGATGGCCCCCCCGCAGGACTTTGATACTCTCAACCAGCAAGAGTTCCAGAGACGGACCCAAGCCCGCGAAGCTGATGTTGCTAACAAGGCGGCTGAGTATTCGTATAATTACGATTACGGCGGAAAAAAATCTACTGGTGATAAGATAAAAAGAGGTCTTTTGGACCTTTTTGAATTTAAAAACCCCTTCCCATCCCGGGAAACCCTTACCGCGCGTTTTCGGGGAGAAGCAGAGGACTACATCCCTAAAGTCCGTCCCTACACACCCAAAAAGAAAGACGTAAAGGTTGCGTCCAAAGCCAAAGGTGGCGCAATAACCATCGACGACGGTAATCCGGCGAAAAGAAGAAAGTTAATATAATGGCTGAGAAGAAGGGGTTGGTTGAGATTATTCCGCAGGACAACAAGTACGACTACTTTAACATTCTGCCTGTTCGGATAAACAAAAAAACTGGCGCGGCAAAACCGGCGGTTCCCGGGCTCCTGTCTGGTGCGATTAACTCTGTCTATGACGCCGTCACCCTACCCGGGGATGTCTACTCCGGTAAGCGCGAAGCAACCCCTGAGAATACTCTGAACGCTGCCATGAGCATGATGGGTGTGGGTTCTGCTATACCACGCAGAGCAAACGAGATGCGGGCGTTGGGCGGAATAAAACTCCCAGAACGTTCGCCTGATTATTCCTCGGTGCTGGCTGCGCACACAGACGAGCCCTTACAGTTGTTTTCAACCGCTAGAGGGTCCACATACGCGCAGTATCCAGACGCATCGACTATTCGGAATAGGGCTTCTGGTGTCTCTTCTCCCGGTTCTGGTTCGGAAGGTGGTCTGCAACCTAAATCCCGCAGAACAGTATTTATGAACGATAAAGACGTAACGGATATTGGCGGGCTACATCAGAACCGTGAGTTCCCGGGACTTCTGGAACCAGTACCGGATAAACCCGGGTATATGGGTATTCGTATGCAGGAAGATTACGGGCCGCGTAAGGCTGGAGAATTTATTCCGGGGACTATAAGGCCGTACAGTACGAAGCCAGAAGTAGGCGCAATTCCCGTGGAGTATTTTTCGAGCACCCCGAAAGGTATTCATTTTGGTAACAAAATTACACATGTGCAAAAGCACACACCGAAGAAAGCCGCCCCGGAAGTAACTAACTTGCTATACAATGAGCGTATTGGCGGTCCACCGCTAAAGTTTGGTAGTCCTGATCTTCCGAAGTACGCGGTGCGTAATGTTTTTTCTGATGCTGAACTAGCTTCCATACGCGAAACAGGGCGTATGCTTCCCGCGCCCGCCCATCGTGGGAAAGCAGCCAAAGGCACCAAGTATTTTACCGCAACGAATGAACCTAAAAAACAACACCTACGTGTTGAGACCAAGAACATGTCCGAATTTGAACCCGTGGATGCACGCTTCGTGGATATTTTTAACCCCTCCACGGGCGGGTATGACCCAATACTAAAAGCCAAAGGCGGCGCAATAA
>Ga0049085_10000250_pt1 | contig 22930 bp, 23 predicted proteins | sample GreLakmeSU08MSRF_FD_66721 | JGI IMG/M metagenome (GOLD analysis project Ga0049085, IMG submission 66721) | Freshwater lentic microbial communities from great Laurentian Lakes, MI, USA - Great Lakes metaG SU08MSRF | ecosystem: Environmental > Aquatic > Freshwater > Lake | place: Great Lakes... | reverse complement strand
AGTTTCACAAAATCCCAATCAGTCGACTGCATTTCCAACCGATATTGACTTTACAAGTCAAAATGGCAGCCCAGGTCCCACGGCGCCTAGCCTGCAAAATCGCAACTTTAATCTTTTATCGTACTCCGCAGGCGGTATGTTGAATTTAGATGGAGGGTATGGCGTTGGTATGGCTTTTACAGTTTCGCAAAGAGCGCCCAGTGCACAAGAACTTTACTCATATGGTCCGCACGATGCTACCGCTACCTTTGATGTAGGTAATTCGAATCTGTCAACAGAAACATCTCGTAATCTTGAAGTAAACATTCAAAAGACGGTTGGCTTAATGCGTGGTAAAGCTAGCATTTATCAAAATATGTTTTCTAACTATGTTTATGGTTTTTATACTGGCGCGTATAGCCCCTCAAACGAAAATTTTTCGGTTGTGCAGTCTTCGCAAGCAAATGCCACCATTCGCGGCGCAGAAGGCGAGCTCACTTATAACTGGAATCAAAAGGGCGCTGCTGGACGTATTTTTGGGGATGTTTCTTACGGAAAATTTAACGGCGGGGGGCAGATTAGCGGCAATTTACCCTTGCAGCCAGCTCCGCGCATGGGCCTAGAGTTGGCGCACAGAACGGGTGGCTGGCTGACTAATGCAACCTATATTTATGGTCTACAACAAACTCGTCTTGCTTCGTTTGAAATTGGCCCAACCCCAAGCTATAGCTTATTAAATGGCAGCATTTCTTATTCTGAAAAAATCAATAAAATTAATTGGACTGGCTATATGGTGCTAAAAAACCTGTTAAATCAAGATATCCGCTATGCCACTACTCCAATGCCAGTCCGCCTTTATGCCCCCCAGCCTGGGCGTAGCATAATGGTCGGCGTAAAAGCCAGCTTTTAGATATTTTGATTTAAGATGTAGAACATCACTCCAAAAAATAAATAATTAAGATGAGCGACACCCTAAGAATTTTTATCATTGATCATCATTTAGTTGCCATTGCTTTAACTCTAGGCATGATCCTAATGGTAGAAATTGGCTGGCGGGTAGGGGTGACTGTTAGGGCAAAATTTGCAGTTAGTAGGATCAATGCCAGCGATACGTTTATGGCTGCAATTTTTGGTTTATTAGCATTGGTAATCGCCATTACCTTTTCTGGTGCCTCTGATCGTTTTGATAAGCGTAGAGATTTAATTATGAGTGAGCTCACCACGATGAGCAGTGCTTATTTATCAGTTGATTTAATCAAGGCCGAAGATCAAGCCAATTTACGAGAATTATTTAAAAAATATGTAGATTTGCGCCTAGAGGTTTATAAAAAACCAATCCAATTAGAAGACCAAGCGAAAATTTTTCAACAACGAATAGATGTCGGTAATCAAATTTGGCAGACTGCCTTTAAATCAGTCAACAACATACATGCGATAAACTTTGCAGACAAACTTATTGCCGCAAAAATTCTGCCAAGCATTACTGCAATGTTTGATGCTGCTGATTACCAGCGCATGGCGATGCAAATGCATCCGCCACCAGAGATGTGGGCGCTATTATTTTTACTTGCCTTTGTTGGTTCCTTGGTGGCTGGTTACATTATGGGAGTAGAAGAGCGCCGAGACTGGCTTTTAACTGTAGTATTCGTTGTCATGATGGTGGCGACAATTTCATTAATACTTGATATGGAGCACCCACGAGATGGTGTGATTAACTTAGATCGAATTGACCATGAGATCGTTCAATTTCGTAAATCAATGAAGTAAAGAAATTATGGTGCAGGGCTTGGTAAGTGGACATGATCAATATACTGTCCAGCTTGATTGACTTTCACCAAGACCATATCTCCCACATTCACAACCTTGCCAGTAAATGCTTGAATATTCACGTGATGAGTAACTAAAACTAAGGGCGGCTGAGATTTTTTAGCAAGGGTATTTTTAATGAATGTTTCAAGCGCCTGTGTTTGGGTTTTTTCTAAAGCCATTTCATCAAAAAAAGAACCAAGTGACGCCTCAATTGTGACGGCGCCTTTTTTTAGTAATTTGGCAGTGTCAATGCAGCGGCACCAAGGGCTGGAAAATACTTGCGCTTTATCAATGCCTTGTTTACTTAGCCAAGCACCAATTAGCTCAGATTGTTTGCGTCCTCGTTCGCCTAAATTGCGCTGGGTAGCGCATTGATTGAGTTTATAGCCCGGTGGGTCGCCTATTCCTGGGGCATCGGCATGGCGCATCAACAGTACATGATGTCCATCATTCAGGTTATCTATTAGCGTCGCATAAGCGCTGATGCCAAATAGACAAAGATTTAGGCCAATAAAAAAAACTGTAAGCCTACGCCTGATAGGGTTATTCATAGAAGATATAAAGGCTTCACAAGCTTGAATTAATTAATAGATAATATTGGATCTTAATAGAAAATTTGATTATCGATTGCAACCTTGCATAGAAATACCTTTTAAAAATATATCTAGGAACTATTTTGCACGTGAATAAATTTATTTGCCTTAGCGCGATCTGCTTATTTACCTTAAGTGCTTGTGGCACATATGCACCCAATGTTGATATGGGCAATAAGGACCAAGGGTGTGTGCGTGAGTGCGATATGAACAATAATCTTTGCATGGAAAAAGCGACTGATTTGGTAGCACAAAATAGTTGTGCAATGAAGCGGCAAAATTGCATTAAGGCGTGCCCAACTGATAATTGTTAATTGCTTGTAAAGCGCGAACTAAGCAACAGCAAGTACTTTCTGTAAAAATAGAGAAATATCAGCTAGCTCAGTTGGATGAACCGAGTGTTCCATTGGGTAGGTTTGCCAATTGACCTGGTAGCCATGTTGAATGAGTAAGGCATGAGAATCTTCACCCCGTTTTGGAATCACAACTGGATCCCAAATACCATGCGCCATAAAGATTGGGGTATTAAAGTTAGCTGCATGCCTACTGCTTAAAAAATTTTCTGCAAGTGGCAGATAGCCAGACAAAGCCATGATGCCAGCAAGAGGATGGGGAAAATTAAGGCCCGTATAGAGTGCCATGGCACAACCTTGTGAAAACCCTGCAAGCACTATTTTGTTTGAGGGTATGCCCCGGTTCATTTCTTGTTCAATGAGAGCGGCAATTGCGAGGGCTGATTTTTTAATGCCATTTACATCTTGGCGATTAGTTAAATCGGGTGCAGCTATGTCGTACCAAGCTGGCATTACGTAACCACCATTAATAGTTACCGGCATACTAGGTGCGCTAGGGAAAATAAAGCGAATTGGTAAGCAGCCAATTAAATTGAGTTGAGGTACGACTGAAGCAAAGTCATTACCATCGGCGCCCAGACCATGTAGCCAGATGACTGCAGCCTGCGGATTTGGGGTAGTTTCAATTTCGATGCAAGGTAGTTGCGTGATCATAAGTGCTCAGTAACTATGATTTTTTATTAGCAGCCTGAGCTTGTTTTTTAGCTAAGCGCTCATTGATGGTTTTTAGCATCGCCTGATCGGGATCCTGCCATTTTGCGCCTGCTTGATTTGCTAAATAGACTACAGCGGCAGCAAATTCGCCGACAGTCAAATTCGGGTTACCTCCCCGCGCGGGCATTGCGCGAACGCCATAGTAACCATCAGCGCTGATGTTGGCTTGGCCTTCTTTAATTAATTTACCCCATTGAGTTTTATTGCCTAATTTAGGGGCATTATTAATACCCGTGGTGTGACAAGCCGCGCAAACTTGCTGATAAGTTTCAGCGCCAGTGGCTGCATGTACATTTGAACCCAAAGATAGTAATGCAAGGGTAATTACTAAGCTAAATAATGGGGAATAGATGCCGAGGGTGTTGCTTGAGAGGGTTGATTTCATGATAGTTTCTAATTTAAGCCAATGGAAAATTGTATAGTTGAAACTGCGATTCTGCAAAAACCCCTAAAATAGCTTGCAATTGTTAATAAAGAGCTTAACTGAGGGATTTTAGTAATGTGCAAAAAATCAAGTTTATTAGGTTTGTTGACAGCAGTTCTTGCCCCATCTTTAATGGTGCTATTTAGTCCAATAACTTTAGCGCAGGAATTTCCTCCGAAAAAAACAGTAACCATGGTAGTGGGCTTTGCTGCAGGTGGAGCAGCCGACACGGGGGCACGCTTAATTGCTAAAAAGCTTGGTGAAAATATTGGTCAAACTGTACTGGTTGACAATAAGCCCGGGGCGGGCGGGAATATTGCGCATGCCACTGTTGCTAATGGCCCCGCCGATGGCTCAATGATTTTGTTAGGCTCAATTGGCCCCTTAACCATTGCACCGCATCTTATGAAGTTGCCCTATGATCCAGTCAAAGATTTGATGCCATTAACGATGGGGATGAGTTTTCCTAATATATTGGTTGTGCCTTCGTCCTTAGGAGTGGGCTCCCTTAAAGAATATGTAGCTCTAGCGAAAAAAGAGCCAGGAAAATTAACTTATGCATCAACTGGCAATGGATCAGCTTCGCACTTGCAGGGTGAGTTATTCAATTTGCGTGCAGGCATCGATGTGGTGCATATTCCTTATAAAGGCGGTAACCCAGCCTTAGTTGATGTATTGGCTGGGCGAGTTTCTTCTTATTACGCTGCTTTAGCGTCTGCCTCGCCACATATTAAGGCTGGTAAATTAATCCCTCTGGCTACAACAGGCGCGAAAAGAGCGCCCTTGTTTCCAAACGTACCAAGTATTGCTGAGTCTGGTTATCCTGGCTTTGATTCAACTAACTGGTATGCCTTTGTTGCACCAAGCAAGACACCAACAGTTTTATTAGATCGTTGGAATCTTGAAATTGTTAAAGTATTAAATGATAAAGAGGTGGCTGCTAGTCTAGTAGAGCATGGTTTAACGCCTAATCCCACGTCGCGTGATGAGCTCGCAAAATACATGGCAAAAGAATCAAGTGCATGGTCCAAGGTGATTAAAGATAAAGGCATTACCGCTGATTAGTTTTTTGACTAATTAAAGAACGTCGACTTGAAGAAGGTCTACTAGGAAAGAGAGAATTGATGCAATTTGCAGTTGTCATGCGTAAACAAAAAATGATTAACCAATGGGTTAGTCATCGTTGGTTTCCCCAAGAGGTGATCCCAGATTTTGGGCAGTTTGGAACCGATGCATTAGAAAATGCGCCGCAAAAAATAGTCGGCCGATTTTTAGAGCGCAATGATTTGGACGAGTCGTGGCTATTTACAGGTTTTAATTTAAATTTATTTGCTGATGAAGCTGAGGGCTATTACCTCAATATTTCAGCACAAAGCCCATGTTGGTTTGTGATGTGGCGTTTAGAAGAAGAGCCACAAGCATACTTAAATCATCAATCACAAGAGTTTTTAGTTGCCAATGAAGCATTAGCAATTCCACATCGTATTTTAGTGAGTTACAACGAAGCAGCGCGGTTATTAGATGGCGGTGAAGCGGTTGATAATATTCCCATGAATACAGAGCAAATTGCTTGGCTTAAAGAGTATGTCGATGAAAAATATAAGCCTGAGCCAAAACGGCGCCAAAAGCCCGCATCCTTTAAGGGCGCAGTGCGCCCCGCGGGGGAATAATGGCAGATGGTTTTTTAAATCGCTGGTCGCAACGCAAGGCTGGTAAGGTAACACCTGAACCAGCGAATACATCTAATTCCAATGTTGTTAAAACTGTTCCCGACTCAGTCGATGAGACTAAGCTCAATGTTGATCAGCAGAATATCGCTCCAACTCAAACTGCGGCCTTGCCGCAACTCACTTTGGACGATGTTGCAAAGCTTAACCATCAAGATGATTTTTCGGTCTTTATGCAAAGCGGGGTTGATCCTGATGTCAAGCGCGCAGCAATGAAAAAATTGTTTTCTGATCCTCGCTATAACATCATGGATGGTTTAGATATTTACATTGATGACTATTCCAAGCCAGACCCCATTCCTCCAGAAATGCTACGGCGCTTGGTACAGTCAAAGATGTTAAATCTCTTTAAAGCAGAAGATGATGAAAAGGAAAAGCTCAATGAAAGCGCCACAGAAAAAATTGCCCTAGAGACCCCTGATAATGAACCCTCTACTAGCTTGCCATTAGAGTCCAAGGTGGAGTTAACCGAGATTCAACCAATTAAACCACCGCTTGATCCCCAATTAAAAACGTAAAAGTACCCTATGACCAAGTTATTAGTCTGTGATTGCAACCGCACAATGCCGCTCGATGCCAAAGCATTAGGCGTTGCAATGCACACCTCTTTATGTCGTCAAGAGGTCGGTCAATTTTTGACGGCGCTTGATGAGCCCGAGCCAATGATTGTGGCTTGTACGCAAGAACGGGCTTTATTTAGTGAGTTGGCAGAGCAATCAGCTAAGCCTTTAGGTGCGCCACTACGTTTTGTAAATATTCGCGAGCTAGCGGGCTGGACTCAAGAAGCGAAAAAATCAACCCCTAAAATTTTGGCCTTATTGGCTTTAGCTGAGTTGCCACAGGCTGATCCAGTTCCCGTAGTTGAGTTTCAAAGCCAAGGACGCCTCCTCATTATTGGTCCAGCTGAACAAGCATTACCTTGGGCTGAAAAATTAGGCGCGTCTCTTGATATCAGCGTTTTATCAACTGAAGCTGGCACACTGCCCTTGAGTCGCAATTTTCCAATTTATAGTGGTGTGGTATCTAAATTAGACGGCTTTTTAGGTCAATTTACGGTTGCGTGGAATTTAATCAATCCAATTGATCCTGAAATGTGCACCCGCTGTGGCGCTTGTGTAAACGCTTGCCCGGAAGATGCAATTGACGCTTCTTTTCAAATTAATTTAGAGCGCTGTAAATCTCACCGTGCTTGTGTTACTGCGTGTGCCGGTATTGGGGCAATTCAGTTTGAACGTAGTGATACATTGCGTAGCGGTGAATTTGATTTAATTATGGATTTGCGAGCTATTCCTAGTATGCCGATGACCCAGACTCCTCAAGGGTATTTAGCGCCTGGCGCCGACCCTTTTGAGCAATCATTAGCTGCTGCCAAACTGCTTGGTTTAGTAGGTGAATTTGAAAAGCCGAAATATTTCGTCTATAACGAAAAAATTTGTGCCCATGGACGTAATGGCGTTACAGGCTGTTCTGCCTGTATCGATGTTTGCTCAACTGCGGCAATTCAATCTGTCTTCAAAAATGGTCAAGGTCAAGTAGCGGTTAATCCCAATTTATGTATGGGTTGTGGTGCTTGCTCAACCGTATGCCCTTCGGGCGCTATGCGCTACAACTATCCGAGCGTTCCATATCAGGGCCTACAATTAAAAGCACTTAGCAAAACTTATGCTACCGAGATTGCGCGGGTTAACTTAGCTGCTAGTGCACCTACTTTGCTTTTGCATAGTCTTGGCGAAGGTTTACAGTTATTAGAAAATTTAGGTCGTTCAGCCCACTTACAGGCCAAGACTTATGAAGGTCTGCCGAGTTTTGTTTTGCCTTTAGGTATTGAAAATATTGCCTCAGCTGGAATTGATCTTTGGTTAGGTGCCTTAAGTTATGGCTTTGCTGAGGTAAAGATCCTCTTAACTGGCAATGAAGATCCAGCATATTGTCAGGCTCTAGAACAGCAAGCTGCATTAGGTAATGCCATTTTGCAGGCCTATGGCTTAAATACGAATTCTGATGCAACTCGAATTAGCTTAATTGGGGCGCATGCTGTTAATGATTTGTTAACGGTGAGTGCGTCTTTTGGGTTGCTACGCAAACGGGGTGCATTGCCGGCTTTGGGCCCATCGGCTACTTTTGCCTTAAGCAATCAAAAACGGGAAACGCTTGAAGCTGTGCTGGCTTATTTTGAGAAGCAAGCGAAAACTTCGCTACCCTTGGATGGCGTAGTTTTGCCTAACCCCTCTTTATTCGGCGGTCTCGCCATCAATCAAGCGGCCTGTACTTTATGTATGTCTTGTGTGGGTAGTTGTCCAGAAGGTGCATTATTAGATAACCCCGATGAGCCAAAGTTGGCGTTTTTAGAAAAGCAATGTGTGCAATGCGGTTTATGCGTCCAAACCTGCCCTGAAAATGCCTTGCAATTATTGCCCCGCTTATTGAGTGTGGAGCAACGCAAACAAAAAGTCATCCTTAATGAAACCTCTCCCTTTCATTGCATTAGTTGTGGCAAAGCCTTTGGCACCTTAAAAATGGTTGAGTTAATGTTGGGAAAGCTTGGAACACACGAGGCATTTTCGGGTCCCGCAATGAATCGACTAAAAATGTGTAGTGACTGTAGGGTAGTCGATATGATGAAGGCTGATTCATGAGCCAAGAACCCCAAAAAGCAGAAGGAGAAAAAGTATCGGGGGAAAAGGCCGAGGTCACGCCAGCAACAGTGGGCGAGATTGGTCTGGCCGAAGACCTAGCTCGTGCAGACCTCTATGGCCTATTAGCAGCTTTGCTGCATCGGCCGCCAGCTCAAGATTTATTGGATCGTATTGCGGCGTCTTCAACAGCAGCAGATGATTCAACTGCTTTAGCTAGCGTATGGCTAAATTTAGTGACCTTGACCAAAAATAGCCAAGAGGGTGATTGGCGAAAAGAATATGATGCCAATTTTGTTGGGGTTGGAAGACCTAATGTGTTCCTCAATGGTTCTTATTTCATGGCGGGACATTTAAATGAAAAACCCTTAGTAGAGGTGCGCAGAGCCTTACAAAATTTTGGGCTAGAGGCTTCCGATAGTGTTTCTGAGACGGAGGATCACCTTGCTGCCTTATGTGAAGTCATGCGCTATTTAATTGCCGGAGATGATGTTGCGGTTTCTAATCTGACGAATCAGAAAATATTCTTTAATACCCATATACGATCTTGGTATGAAGATTGTTGCGATGCAATAGAAAACTCTCCAGAGACCCATTTTTATTTACCAGTAGCTCTTTTAATCCGAGAATTTTTTGCGATAGAGGCCCAAGGCTTTGACATGCTGTGATTGTAAAAATTAATTGACAGAAGTTCATACCTTTTTCCATACTTAAAAAATGATTAGGGTTTACGCTTACTTCAAGTTCTTATACGCAAAAAAGCAATTAGCATTACACTTATTTCGTAATATTCATTTTTGCATTTACATTAGATTGGACGATCTATGAAAAACAAATCAATTCTCGCTGTAGACGCTGCTCAACTCACATCGAAACCATCGCGTCGAACATTTTTTCTTACTGCAGGAGTTGCTGCAGGGGCAGCTGCGGTTGTATCGCAAACTCCTTTAGGTCAAGCAGTGATTCAAGAAGTCGGCAGCGCAATTAGCCCCAAAGCAGATGGCTACCAGTTATCAGCCCATATTAAAAAGTACTATGAAACAACGTTAATTTAAGAATTTAAATCTTTACATAATCAATCTATAAGAATTCTTTCTGGAGTAGCACATGAGCCTGGTTCGTAAAACTTCTTCTAGCAGTAACCCCAAAACTTCAAGCCATTTAATTGGCAGTTTGGCACGGGGTTTAAAAGCGGCTGTGCCAACGATGGATCGGCGCACTTTTTTACGGCGCTCGGGAATTGGTGTTGGTGCAGGTTTAGCTGCTTCACAACTGAACTTATTGCAAAAGGCAAATGCTGCTGATACCAAGGCAATGATTGATGGCAAAGCTGGCAAGATAGAAGTCAAGCGCACTGTTTGCACTCATTGCTCGGTAGGCTGCGCGGTCGATGCCACAGTAGAAAATGGGGTTTGGGTTCGGCAAGATCCCGTCTTTGATTCGCCGATTAATTTGGGTGCAAATTGTGCAAAGGGCGCAGCCTTGCGGGAGCATGGGCACGGTGACTACCGCTTACGTTCACCGATGAAATTGGTTGATGGTAAATACCAAAAGATTTCTTGGGATCAGGCGCTCGATGAAATTACCGCAAAAATGAAATCGCTGCGCACGAAATCAACCCCCGATTCTTTATTCTTTATTGGCTCATCTAAGCACAATAACGAGCAAGCTTATTTAATGCGTAAGTGGGTCTCATTCTTTGGTACTAATAATACCGATCACCAAGCGCGTATTTGTCACTCGACCACCGTAGCTGGCGTAGCCAATACTTGGGGTTATGGTGCGATGACTAATAGTTATAACGACATGATGAATTCGAAGGCCGCACTATATATCGGCTCGAATGCTGCTGAAGCACATCCTGTATCGATGTTGAGTATGCTGCATGCCAAAGAAAATGGCTGCAAATTGATGGTGGTTGATCCGCGGTATACCCGCACCGCTGCTAAGTCAGATCAGTATGTGCGCATTCGCTCAGGAACAGATATTCCTTTCTTATTTGGTGTTTTGTATCACATCTTTAACAACGGCTGGGAAGATAAGAAATACATTAACGATCGCGTTTACGGAATGGATGATGTACGTAAAGATGTAATGGAGAAATGGACGCCTGCCAACGTTGAGCAAGCTTGCGGTGTGCCTGAAGCGGAAGTCTATAAAGTAGCCGAAACCATGGCGAAGAATCGTCCCAGTACGATTGTTTGGTGTATGGGTCAAACCCAGCACACCATTGGTAATGCGATGGTACGGGCTTCTTGTATTTTGCAATTGGCGCTTGGCAATATTGGCAGATCGGGCGGCGGCGCAAATATTTTCCGCGGTCACGATAATGTGCAAGGTGCTACGGATGTCGGCCCTAATCCCGATTCATTACCAGGTTACTATGGCTTAGCTGCCGGTTCGTGGAAGCACTACGCGACCGTTTGGGGCGTTGATTACGACTGGATTAAGGGTCGCTACGCACCCGATATGATGGAAAAGTCAGGCACTACAGTATCGCGCTGGATTGATGCAGTACTCGAAAAAAGCGATATGGTTGATCAGGCCACTAATGTCAAGGGTGTGTTCTATTGGGGTCATGCGCCGAATTCGCAAACTCGTGGCCTAGATATGAAAAAGGCAATGGATAAATTAGAGTTATTGGTGGTAGTCGATCCATACCCCAGTGCTACTGCTGCTATGGCTGCTATGCCACCAGCGGCTGGCGGGCAAGTCAATAAAGATCGAGCAGTGTATTTACTGCCTGCCACAACTCAGTTTGAAACTAAAGGCTCTGTCACTGCTTCGAATCGTTCGATTCAATGGCGGGAAAAAGTCATCGATCCTTTATTTGAGTCGGTACCTGATCACGTGATCATGCAAGCTTTAGCCGATCGCCTTGGTTTTGGTAAAGAGCTGTCGGTGAACTACAAAATGCTTGATTCAAAGTATGCTGGTAAATCATGGCGTGAGCCCGAGCCCGAGTCAATTTTGGGTGAAATTAATCGTGCCGTCTGGACAATTGGCTACACCGGTCAAACGCCCGAGCGTCTTAAAGCCCATATGCGCATGATGAGTGTTTTTGATCCCAAAACATTGCGATCGCGTGGTGGCAAAGATCCAGTTAGTGGCTACGATACAACTGGTGATTACTTTGGTTTGCCATGGCCTTGCTATGGTACTGCGGCGATTAAGCATCCTGGCTCACCGAATCTCTATGACACCAGTAAAAGCTTGATGGAAGGCGGCGGTAATTTCCGCGCTAACTTCGGTGTAGAAAAAGACGGTAAAACCCTTTTAGCTGAAGATGGCTCATGTTCTAAAGGTTCTGCGATCACTACTGGATATCCTGAGTTTGATGCTGCCTTTGTGAAGAAATTGGGCTGGTGGAGCCAATTAACACCAGAAGAGCAAAAATTAGCCGAAGGCAAAAATTGGAAGACTGACTTATCGGGCGGTATTCAACGGGTGGTCATGAAAAACGGTTGCCATCCATTTGGTAACGCTAAAGCGCGTGCGGTAGTTTGGAATTTCCCTGACGCGATTCCCCAGCATCGTGAAGCTTTGTATAGCACGCGCCCCGATATGATGATTAAGTATCCAACATCGGCCGATAAGAAAAATTTCTGGCGCTTACCAACCTTGTTCTTAACTGTGCAACAGCAGAATTTGAATGAGAAGCTGTATGAAAAGTTCCCGATTATTCTAACTTCTGGGCGTTTAGTTGAATATGAAGGGGGTGGCGATGAAACTCGTTCTAACCCTTGGTTAGCAGAACTTCAACAAGAAAATTATGTGGAAATAAATCCGGGTGCAGCTGCTCGTCGTGGGATTAAAAATTGGGATTATGTCTGGGTGAAGTCCCCAACTGGTGCCAAGATCAAAGTGCGCGCGATGGTTACTGAGCGAGTTGGTCCAGATACTGCTTTCGTACCATTCCATTTTGCGGGATGGTGGGAAGGCAAGAATTTGCGCGAATTTTACCCAACAGGCGCTTGCCCAGTTGTTTTAGGTGAGGCGGTGAATACTGCAACGACCTACGGCTATGACAGCGTAACGATGATGCAAGAAACCAAAACCACCATGTGCCAAATTGAAAAATTTGCCTAAGCACCTAAATTAACGAGCTAAATTCAGGAGAATCTCATGGCAAGAATGAAGTTTATTTGTGACGCAGAACGGTGCATCGAATGCAACGGTTGTGTTACCGCCTGTAAAAATGAAAACGAAGTACCTTGGGGCGTTAACCGCCGTCGGGTCGTGACAATTAATGATGGTGTGATCGGTGCTGAAAAATCCATTTCAGTTGCCTGCATGCATTGTTCAGACGCGCCTTGCATGGCAGTTTGCCCAGTCGATTGTTTTTATCGCACCGATGAAGGTGTGGTGCTACACGATAAAGATATTTGTATCGGTTGTGGCTATTGTTCTTACGCTTGCCCCTTCGGCGCGCCCCAATTTCCAACCTCGGGTTTATTTGGACTGCGCGGCAAAATGGATAAATGCACTTTTTGTAGTGGCGGCCCGGAGGCCAATGGTAGCGTCGCAGAATTTGAGAAGTATGGGCGCAATCGCCTGGCTGAAGGAAAGCTTCCACTCTGCGCTGAACTTTGCGCCACTAAAGCTTTAATTGGCGGGGATGGTGATGTCATTGCTGATATTTACCGGGCTAGGGTAGTTAAACGCCAAACCAATGGTAAAAATGCAGGAGCTAATGTATTTGGCTGGACCACCGCCTACGGTAAACCTGGTGAAGCACCTCCTGCACCAAGTAAAGCCCCACCCGGACCAAAAGGAGGTAAGTCATGAAAGCAACTCTAAAAGCGATCTTATTGGCCTCACTTGCACTCGGCTTACTCAGTGCCTGTAAAGATGAAGAGCAGGGCTTCAAAGCATCGAAGCGACCTGATGTGGCTCCTTATATGGGCGCTAACGATGGCTTTATGGCAAAGGGTTGGACCCCTGGTAACCAGGTCAGTTGGACGCAAGAAATAAATAAGCGCAATCAAAATCAAACTGAATACAGCCGTATTAAGTAATGATCAATGCCGTGAGGGAATTTGCATGAATCAAACCGTAAGCGCTTCTTTCCGTTCCTGGCTTATTCCGGCAGGTTTTTGCCTTGCTCTATTTACTGGAGTTAGTGCGGCTCAGCCCGCAGCCCCAGCAGCTGCGCCTGCCGCCTTACCTAAAGTAGAGTCAGCCAATATTATGGATGTAGGCCGCGCGCCAAATGCCACGATTGAGGCAGAGCGTAAGGCCAACCAGAACCAACCTGGGAATAATTCACCGATTTGGCGTACCGCAAATAGTGATGATGTCAATTACGTCAGTATTCCCGATAAACAAGCAGGCGTTTTGATCCAAAAATCAGGCCAACAGTGGCGTTTAATTCGTAACGGTGTCATTACCGTTTATGGCGCTTGGTTACTCGCATTAGCATTAGCTGCAGTCTTGGCGATGTTTATTCTGAAGGGCTCAATTAAGCTGCATGAACCCATGTCAGGTCGCAAAATTAAGCGCTTTAGTTTACTTGATCGCATTATTCATTGGACTATGGCATTTAGTTTTGTGGGTTTAGCGTTTACTGGGCTTATGATTTTATATGGTAAATATTTTGTGATGCCTCTCATGGGTGGTGTGACCTATGGATTATTTTTATTAGTGTGTAAAAATATTCATAACTTTTCTGGCCCCTTGTTTACCCTCACCATCGTTATTTTCTTTTTCTTGTTTGTGCGTAAAAATATCCCTGAAAAAGGTGATATGGCATGGCTTACTGGGTTTGGCGGCATGCTATCTGGAAAGCATATACCAGCTGGCTTTTTTAATTTCGGTGAAAAAATCTGGTTTTGGTTTGGAATGGTTATTCTCGGGCTCACCGTATCGGCTTCGGGCTGGGTTTTAGATATGATCGTGCCATTCATTGCGATTGAATATTGGCGTGGCACGATGCAAATTGCCGACATTATTCATAGCACTTCTGCATTGCTTATGACCGCTATGGCATTTGGGCACATCTATATCGGCACTATTGGTATGCAAGGATCAATCGATGGGATGAAAACAGGTTATGTTGATGCTACTTGGGCGAAAGAGCATCATGAAATTTGGTACAACGATTTAAATAAAGGTTGAGCTATGAAAAAAATCATTGCATTTTTCATTTGTATATTCAGTGCCAGTACTGTGTTGGCGATGCTTCCTCCTTTAACACCAGAGCAGCAAGCGGCGGCTGATTTAGCAAAAGCGAAAACTGCTTACGGCGATAAAGTCGGCGCATTTAAATTATGTACGATACAAAATACCTTGGCCAATCGATTCAAGGTTGCTGGTACACCAGCACCCGCAGCTTGTGCTGAAGTTCCACCTTTTGTGCCACCTACAGCAGTTACAGCGGCAGCACCGGCAGCCGCCGCGCCAGCTGCAGCACCAGCCAAGAAATAGTTATTTCATCCCTTCCTGCAAGATCCTGCCGCCAACTGGTTGGCAGGTCATGCATTATGCTTAGCATTTTCAGCTAGAAACCAATTGAAGTGAACGCGATGATCAATTACTGGCCTAATTGCGCCTATCAAACCTTGCAAATTAGCCCAGATAATCAATTATTGGTAAGTGATGATTTTTTGCGCTCTTATTTACTGCGGGATGAACTGAATTTAGTATCCGAATCATGTGCCGCAGAAAAGCTCCTGCATGAGCGTTTAACGCAAAATCCACGTGCTGAAATTAGCGAAGCTGAAATTGCTGAAATGATGGATAGTGACATTCAAGAAAATTACCGGATTTGGTTGCGGTATCGCGCTAAATTACTCTTAGCACCCTCATTAGAGTCATTTTATTTAAGCCTATTTGCCGGTAGCGGGGTGGATGTGCCACCATTGTTTATCAACCAACTAGTCCAAATTTTTATGCGACATATTTTGGGCGATACACCAAGTGCAATGGATACCCGAGTAGCTGAATTATTTTTTCGCCCTCAAAAAATGAGTATCTTAGAAGATGGTTTGGTGATGAGTGCAGACCATGAAACCATCGAGCGCAATGCTCAGGCTCCTGAGTTTGGCAACATCATTGATTTACTAAAACAGACTACAGTAGCAATGAAATCAATCGACCTTGATGTTTTGCACGAAGATAATGCTGATCTATATTGGACCCGTGATAGTAGCTACGATTTTGCAATTCCCTTAAATTTTGGTCAGCCCCCAGTTGAGAATTTTAGTAAATTACTTGCCAAATGGCTCAATCATTTTTTAGGTATCGAGGCCAAGATTACCCCATTAGCAGCGATTAATGATCCACAGTGGGTCTGGCATGTTGGCTTAGACGCCGCTTCTACTGAAATCTTAAATGCTCTTTATAACAAAGAGGCTCTTGAGGCAGATAACATAGCAAAGTTAATTTGCTTATTTCGTTTAGATTTTATAAGTCCTAATGTGGTTCTCCCTGAATTAACGGGCAAACCCGTTTATTTAGGCATTGCCATGAATCAGGACAAAGTATTAAAACTGAAACCGCAAAATTTATTATTTAATCTTCCGCTTGCACCAGTGTCATAAAAAAGAAAAAATGAAATTAATTTTCTCTAGTTTTATGGCTTTATTATTATTTAGCTTATCTGGCTTGATTACTACTAGTTTTGCACAGGATAAAAGCATTGTTGTATCTTCAACGACATCGACAGAGCAATCCGGCTTATTCAGTTCTATTTTGCCGATTTTTCAAAAGCAATCTGGCATTCAAGTAAAAATTGTCGCAGTGGGCACTGGGCAAGCACTAGATATTGGCCGTCGTGGTGATGCTGATGTGGTGTTTGTTCACGATAAACCAGCTGAAATAAGATTTATCGATGAGGGATTTTCTACCAAACGCTATGAAGTGATGTACAACGATTTTATTTTGATTGGTCCTAAGAGCGATCCCGCAAAAATTGCTGGCGGTAAAGATATTAAGGTAGCTTTTCAAAAAATTGCTAATGCGAAGGCACCATTTATTTCGCGGGGTGATAAAAGCGGTACAAATGCCGCCGAATTACGCTATTGGAAAGACGCTGGGTTGGCAGTAAACCCTAGTTTTTCTTGGTATAAAGAAACCGGCTCGGGTATGGGTCCAGCTTTAAATACTGCATCCGCTATGAATGGCTATGTATTGGCTGATCGTGGCACATGGTTGTCGTTCAAGAATCGGGGCGATTTAGATATTTTGGTAGAAGGTGACCCTAGTTTATTTAATCAATACGGTGTTATGTTAGTGAATCCCATGAAATATCCCCAGGTGAAAAAAGCGGAGGGACAAGCCTTTATTGATTGGCTTATTTCGAAGCCTGGCCAGGATGCAATTGCTGCTTACAAAATTGGGGGTCAGCAATTATTTTTTCCTAATGCGGGGAAATAATTCAATCTAGCCCAATGGGAGATTTGGTAGCAATGATTTAGTATTGAGGGCTCGAACGGCAAAAAGAGCTCCCTATGCAGTATGAATTTGACCATTTAGTCATAATGGCAAGAGACCAAATGAGTCTGGTTGCTAAACAATTTAGTGATCTTGGTTTTCACCTCAGCGCTAAATCTACTCATAACTTAGGCTCATCGAACCAATTAATCGTTTTGGATAACACCTATTTAGAGATCTTGGGTTGGAAGGCGGGAACTTTGCCCCAGCGGCAAGAAATTGCTAACCAAGCTTTAGGTCTTGATGCTTTAGTCTTTCGAACGACCAATGCTGAGGAATGTTTCAAGGCGCTACAAGTGGCTGGGCTTGAGCCAAATGCTGTTCAAGATTTATCACGCCCCGCACAAGTTGACAATGAAATTAAACAAGCTTTTTTTAAGACAGTACGGTTTTCTCAGCAGCCGATTACAGGCTTACGAATTTATTTTTGTGAGCACTTGACCCCCGATTTTGTTTGGGTCAGTGCTGATCAACAGCACCTAAACTCGATGAACCACTTACAAAGCATTACCTTAGAATCAGCTAACCCTTTAGCGACTACCCTCACTCTAATAAAATTGTTGCAAATAGAGGGGGGCGATAGATTAAGTGGGGATTTATCTGAGGAGGGTAAGGCGTATCAGCTACATTTAAATAATTGTGATTTGAAGATTGTGTTCAATCAAGCTATTTCATCAGCGCAGATAGCAAGTTGCAGCATAGTGCAGCAGGGCTTACCTACAGAGCTGCAAATTAGCCAAGCTATGTTGACCGCAAGCCATCAGTAAAAGGAGGGTCGGAAGCCTCCTTGAGGGAAGTAAATCCCTATTTATTTTAGGGTATTTCTAATTTCATTAAAAAGGAGTATTTTTTAACTTATTCTCCGATTGAAGAAAAGGAACTGTTATGCGCTTAGCCCAATTTCCCTTGATTGCTAGCCTATTTGTAGCTTTAATAATCAGCAGCAATGTGTTTGCGGTAGCGAATGAGCCTAGTTTGCACGAGGTTTACCAAAAGATTGAGGCAGGGCAATACGCTCAGGCAGACGCCATGATGAAGGGTGTATTACAAAATCACCCCAATAGCGCTAAAGCTCACTATATCCTGGCTGAATTAAGGCTGAAAGAGGGGCGTTTGGATGAAGGTCGTGCCGAGCTTGCTCGAGCCGAGAAGCTTGCCCCTGGTTTGCCTTTTGCGCAGGTCGATTCAGTCCAAAAGCTGCGCACGCAATTGGCATCTGGCTCAAAGGTTTCAGGTGCTAATTTAGCTGGTAATGCGGCAGCGCCTAACTCGATCTTTAGTAGCCCGATTTTTTGGCTGTTAATGGTGGTTTTAGTTGGCGGCTTGATTTATTTTATGAAGCAAAGAAAGCGCGAGCAAGCAAATGCGGCGGCATTAGGTAAAGGCCCGCAGAGCGGTTCGGCACCAAACCCTACTGGTGGGCCAGGGCCTAATAGTCCGGGAGGCCCTGGCAGCCCTAATGCCCCAGCTGGTGCACCAAGCACTGGCTTTGGAGGTTCTGGCCTCATGGGCAGTTTAGCAACTGGGGCAGCCTTAGGGGCTGGCATGGTCGCTGGGCAGGCTTTAGCGAGTCATTTAATGGGTGGCGAGCATGGTAATCGGGATTCCTCTGGCAATATCCAGCCAGCTCAAGCGGGGCGAGATAATACCGATTTTGGGGTGCGCGACGTTAGCACATGGGAAGACTCAGGTAACGTAGGCAATTCGGATTGGGATGACAATAGTGGTGGTGGCAGCTTTATGGATGACGTCTAAGGCTACGGGGTCAATTTTTTTACCCTGAGCCAAATTAAGGCCAACCCAGTCACCATTACAGGAATGAGAGATCCCAGATTTAGGAGTTCCCAGCCTTTTGTGGTAACCAATGCTCCCGAGCCAAATGATGTGAAAGCCATTGTGCTAAATACAAAAAAGTTAATTACTGCTTGAGCTTTATCTTTTTCTTCGGGACGGTAAGCAGTCATCGCTAAGGTAGTGGAGCCAGTAAATAAAAAATTCCAACCTACTCCGAGCATGAAAAGCGCCAACAAAAATTGATGTAGGTCGGTGCCAGTTGAGGCAATAGCAATACAAATTAAATTGAGTATTACTCCAACCCCCATAATTTTGATAGCGCCAAAGCGTTGAATTAGCGAGCCAGTAAAAAAACCTGGAGCAAACATGCCAATTACGTGCCACTCTAATACCAGGGCAGTATCTGCAAAAGGTAAACCACAAATTTGCATTGCTAAAGGAGTGGCAGCCATCAGTAAATTCATCACACCATAACCCAGTGAAGCGCCAATCGTAGCCACTAAAAATACCGGTTGGAGCAAAATCGTTTTTAAATCACGCCCTGCCGAAAGAGGTTGCTGCGATTTAAATTCTTCAGGAAAGGTGATAAATTGCATTACGACAATACCGATGATTGCCGCAACTGCTAAGGTTAGGTAGGCCCCTAAAAATGGCACTGCAAATACGTTTTTTGTCCATGATGCTAAATTGGGTCCTACCACCGCTCCTAAAATTCCGCCAGCTAAAACCCACGAAACTGCCTTATCACGCAAACTGGCAATGGTTAACTCAGCAGCCGCAAAACGATAGAGTTGACCATTAGCACTGTAATAACCAGCAATAAAAGTGCCTGCCACCAGCAGCCAAAAATTACTGGAGAGGGCCGCATAAGCGCAAATTAACGCAGAAATAAAGGCAATGAATAAACCGAGCTGAAAGGAGCGGCGTCGACCAAATTGATGCTGCGTTTTAGCAACGATTGAGGTCGACAATGCACCCCCAACTACATAACCCATAATTGGTAAAGTTGCCATCCAAGACAAAGGACTTATGCTGAGGCCAACTAAGCCATTAATGGCAATAAAAGTGACATTGTTAGTTAAAAAAAGCCCTTGGCAAATTATTAATAAACCTAAATTCTTATTAAATAAAGTAGCTGGTGCTTTCATCCCGAGTAAGATCCACAAATTGTTAAAAAATGATAGGATAGCTCCAGCTCATTTTGGGTAGATTTATTCCACATCTATAGGAATGTAACCGATTTTTATTGTTATGAATTTTTGCTATTATTTTTTTAGGTAATTATGAAAATTATTATTGCACGCCATTCTGAGAAATTAAATGCCCCGAGTCTTTCTGAGACAGGCATCATGAGGGCGCAAGCACTTTCGGATCAATATTTAGGGCGACATGCTAGCCATTCATTATTTGCAAAAAATGAGTTGCCAGCTGCTTTAATGGCAATGACCTTGCATACCATTGAAACGATGGCACCGATTGCTAGCAGTTGGAATATGCCGATCATGACTTATTGGGCAGAGGCAGGACTTGCTCGGATCCATATGGTGGGGCAAAATGTACGCAATCAATTAGCTGCTGCAGACCTATTAAATACCACTAGATATGCTGATAAAACAGTGCTGATGATTTGGGAACATTTTCATATTGCTAGTGCTGCGCTAGAGGCTGAATTTGCTGGAGAAAAAGTTACCTTGAGGCAATTACTCAATTTAGATCAACTTACAGGAGTACCCACGACTTGGCCAGATGACGTCTATGATTATTTTTGGATTGTCGAATATAAAACTGGGAATATAACTCCTCAATCATTTCAAATGATCCGCCAACAATTTGTTGCTCCTTATGCTCATTTACCATCTGACGTTTGGCCTTCCTAATTATTCATAATTAATAGCATAAAATGATCTATTCATTTGTTGTAATCACTTATCGGTCTACATGCTATTTAATCAACTCGCTTTATCTGCACCTATTTTGCGTGCTGTGCAAGAAGAAGGCTATACATCGCCTACCCCAATTCAAATTCAATCAATTCCAGCAGTCTTAAAGGGCGGAGATTTACTGGCCGCAGCGCAAACAGGTACTGGTAAAACTGCAGGCTTTACCTTACCAATTTTACAAAGATTGATGGACTCGAAAGCTAGTGAAACAAATGCGCGTCGCCAAATACGGGCCTTAATTTTGACGCCGACCCGCGAGCTAGCGGCGCAAGTACATCAATCCGTTTTAACTTATGGCAAATACACGCCATTAAAATCGGCGGTAATTTTTGGCGGTGTCGGTGCAAATCCGCAAATTAATGCGATTAAAAAAGGCCTTGATATTTTGGTAGCTACCCCAGGACGTTTAATCGACTTAATTGGACAAGGCTTTATCTCATTAAAGGAAATCGAAATTTTGGTTTTAGATGAAGCTGATCGTATGTTAGACATGGGTTTTTTGCCAGACATTAAACGTATTTTGGCCTTATTACCAAAAGCACGCCAGAACCTATTGTTTTCGGCAACTTTTTCTCCCGAAATAAAAACTCTGGCGAATACTTTATTAAAAAACCCTGCACTAATTGAAGTTGCACGCAGTAATAGTACTCATGAAGCAATTACTCAAAAAATTTATCCAGTCGATAAAAATAAAAAACAGGCCTTATTAGCTTATCTCATTAAAGCGAATGATTGGCAGCAGGTGCTGGTCTTTACGCGGACGAAACATGGTGCTAATAAGCTCGTCACGCAGCTTGGAAAAGATGGCATCACTTGCATGGCTATTCATGGGAATAAAAGTCAATCGGCCCGTACTAAAGCGTTGGCAGACTTTAAGTCTGGGAAAATCACTGCTTTAGTAGCAACCGATATAGCAGCAAGGGGTATTGATATTGATCAACTACCTCATGTGGTTAATTACGATTTACCTAATGTACCTGAAGATTATGTACATCGGGTTGGCAGAACCGGCCGAGCCGGCTCGAATGGAGTAGCAATTTCATTAGTTTGTATCGATGAATTGGGGCTATTAAAAGATATTGAGAAATTAACTAAACAAATTATTCTGCAAGAAATTATTTCAGGATTTGAGGTGGACCCTAAGATTAGTATTCAGCTGATTAAGGCAGCACATCCTGCCAAATTTAAGGCAAAACCTAAATCAAAAACAGGGAACTCTGGATTTCGGCAAAAGAAGTAGGATTTGCTTTAAAGCCCCAAGGTTTTAGGACCATTACTAGGGTTACTACTAGCTTCCCATTTGTTTTATATTGGCAGAAGATTGCATATATAGCTTATTTTCCAAATAAACAAGGGATTAGAAATGCAAAAGTCTTTACTGATTAATGCGGATAAATGTACTGGTTGCCTCCAGTGCGAAATGGCCTGTAGTTATGAACATTATGGGATCTTTAATCCTTCTAAATCCCGAATTCGGGTCTTTGATTTTCACAATACGGGAATCAAGGTGCCCTATACCTGCACTCAATGCGATGAGGCGTGGTGTTTAAAGGCCTGCCCTGTTGATGCCATTTCCATAGATCTAGTAACGGGCGCAAAAGTAGTTTCTGAGGATACTTGTGTGGGCTGCAAAGTTTGCACAATTGCTTGTCCTTTTGGCACGATTAATTATGTGCAAGATACTGGCAAGGTACAAAAGTGTGATTTGTGTTCTGGCGATCCCGCTTGCGCAACCGCGTGTCCAACCGATGCTATCACCTATGTAGACGCCGATTGGACTGGGCTCGATCGCATGCGCGAATGGGCCAATAAGCTTGGCAATCAAGCCAGCACTAACTAATTATTGAATAGGAAAATACTATGTCTTGGGCCGGGAAACTACTGCGCGTTAATTTAACTAAAGGCACTTGCAAGTCTGAGCCTTTGAATATGGAGTGGGCTAAAACCTATTTGGGCTCGCGGGGCTTAGCCACGAAATATTTTGTCGATGAAGTTGATCCTAAGGTCGATCCTTTATCAGCTGAAAATAAAATTATTTGGGCAACTGGGCCGTTAACAGGCACCATGGCTTCTACTGGGGGGCGTTTTACTGTGGTCACCAAGGGCCCTTTAACCGGTGCAATTGCTTGTTCTAATTCAGGTGGCTATTTAGGCGCTGAATTAAAAATGGCCGGTTGGGATATGGTTATTTTTGAAGGTAAGTCACCTAAGCCGGTCTACCTTTATATTGAAGATGATCGTGCTGAGTTAGTAGATGCCAGTGACTTATGGGGCAAAACAGTATGGGAAACCGAGCCCGCGATCAAAATAAAACATCAAGATCCCCAAATTCGAGTGTCTTGCATTGGCCGTGCCGGTGAAAATCAAGTGTATTTTGCCGCGATCGTAAACGACTTACATCGCGCTGCAGGCCGCTCTGGTGTTGGTGCGGTGATGGGCAGTAAAAATTTAAAAGCCCTGGCAGTCCGTGGCACCAAAGGCGTTGGTAATATCAAAAATCCTAAAGCTTTTATGGCGGCTGTAAATGCTGG
>Ga0049085_10000249_pt1 | contig 22983 bp, 23 predicted proteins | sample GreLakmeSU08MSRF_FD_66721 | JGI IMG/M metagenome (GOLD analysis project Ga0049085, IMG submission 66721) | Freshwater lentic microbial communities from great Laurentian Lakes, MI, USA - Great Lakes metaG SU08MSRF | ecosystem: Environmental > Aquatic > Freshwater > Lake | place: Great Lakes... | reverse complement strand
CGGATAGAAGCTGCCCTTCCACTCCGGGTAGTTGTAGCCGCTCGTGCCGACCAGGATCATGTCACCACGCAATCATCGAGTCCTCGAAGAGCTGGGCCAACTCCTCGGGACCGGCCGGGCGCGGCGACAGCTTCGTGACGCGGTGCTGCGGCAGCGTGCCTTCCACCAGCGCCGGAATATCAGACGACGAGTAGCCCAACGCGGCAAGGCCGTTCGGCGTCTTCAGCCGCTGCATGAACCAGGTGATGCGATCGGCGAGAATGCGCCCCGCGTCCTCGCCCTTCGCGCGTGAGACATCGACGCCGAGCGCCTCGGCAGCCAGCAGGTGCCGCTCAGGCGTGGACGGCGCCGTGAACCGGAACACGGCTGGCGCGTTGAGGATCACCGAGATGCCGTGCGGCACCATCGGATGGTCGGCGGCATAGCCGCTGGCGCGATAGTCTTTCACGCGGCCCGACACCGGATACGACATCCCGTGCGGCAGGTGCACGCCGGCGTTGCCGAAACCCACGCCGGCATACGAGGCCGCCAGCAGCATGTTGGCGCGCGCTTCGTCATCTGACGGGTCGTCGACGGCGCGGACCAGGAACTGCGACACCATGCGCAGGGCCTGAAGCGACCAGATGTCGCTGATCGGATTCGAGCCCTGGTAGGCCGGCCGCAGCGCCGGGCGCTCCGGCAGCGGACGCTCCGTGAACGGCAAGGCCGTGAACGATTCGATCGCGTGGCTCAGGATGTCGAGCCCGCTCGAGGCCGCCACTTCCGGCGGCATGGTGCGGGTGTTGTCGGGGTCGAGATAGCCCAGCGTCGGTTTGAGGCGCCGGCTGGCAATTCCGGTCTTCGCATGCATCTTGCTCAGGTCGAAGATGCTCACGCCCGTCGTCTCGCTGCCGGTTCCCGCCGTGGTCGGAATCGCCATCAGCGGCTTCAGGGGACCCGGCACCGGCAGTCCCTTGCCGATCGGCGGGTTCACATAATCGAGAAACTCGGCCGGCGGATAAGTGGTGTAAAGATTGACGGCCTTGGCCGTGTCGATGACGGAACCGCCGCCGACGGCGACGATGGCATCGAACGGATGCTGTTGGCCGAAGGCGATGGCGTCAAGGAACGACTCGTCGCTCGGTTCGATACGGACCCGGTCGTAGATCACAAACGGAATGCGGCTCGCCTCGAGCGACTCCACGACGGTCTGCACCGGCGCCAGCCCCCGCAGGATCGAATCGGTGATCACCAGCACGTTGGTGAGACCCATTTCCGCGAGGTCGGCACCGACCTCCCTTGTGACGCCCGCGCCAAACCGCACCGCCGACGCCGCCATCTCGAACGCAAAGTCATTAGCCATGAAGTGAACGGCAGACTATCACTTAAGATGTTCAGGATGCATCGTGGCGCCCTCCTCCTGTTCGCGGCCGTGGCCGCCGTGGGCAGTCTCGCCGGCTGCACCCGCGAGCCGGAGGCACGTCGATACCAGCTTCAGGGCCAGGTGCTGGCGGTGAGGGTCGAATCCAGTGAGATCCTCGTCAGGCACGAGGACATTGTCGGCTTCATGCCGGCGATGACGATGCCGTATCGGGTGAAGGAAGCGGGGCTGTTGAAGGACCGCGTGCCGGGCGACCTCATCACCGCCACGTTGCACGTGGATCCTGACCTGGCGTGGCTCTCGGCGATCGTCAAGACCGGCGCGGCGCCGATTCCCGATGATGCGCCAACGAAGATTCCGGCGGCTGCTGGCGTGCAGTTACTCAAGCCGGGTGACGAGATTCCAGAGACCGCGCTGCGCGATCAGGACGGCAAGACGATCGCCTTGACCGACTGGCGCGGTGCCGCGAGCGTCGTCTCGTTTATCTATACCCGCTGTCCGCTGCCGCAGTTCTGTCCGCTGATGGATCGCCGGTTTGCGGAGATCCAGTCGCTGGCCGCTGCCGACCCCGCGCTGCGGGGCAAGGTCCGGCTGTTGTCGATCAGCTTCGACCCGGCCGCCGACAGCACCGCGGTGCTGCAGGCGCACGCTGCGAAGGCCGGTGCCGAGCCCGCCGTGTGGCGGTTCGCCACCGCTCCGGAAGAGCTCGTCGATCGCCTGGCCGCGACCTTTGGCGTGAACGTCATCCGAGAGAAAGACGGGACGATCACGCACAACCTGCGGACGGCAGTGATCGATCCGCGCGGCCGCGTCGTCTCCATCCACGACAGCAACGCCTGGTCGGCGGCCACCCTTGTCGATGAACTCACGACAGCACTTCACGCGCGCTGAACGCGCCCTGATCGCCCGGCTCAACACCCCGGCCAAGGTGCAGCGGTGGCTGAACGCGCTGCCCTACAACACCGAGACTGGCGGCGAGACCCAGCACAGCTTCCGCCCGGTCGTGAAGCTGCGTACGGCGCATTGCATGGAGGCCGCGCTCTTTGCGGCGGTCGTGCTCGAGCAGCACGGTTTTCCGCCGCTCGTGATGAGTCTTGAATCGCAAGACTGGCTCGACCACGTGATCTTCATCTACCAGGTGAACGGCCATTGGGGATCGGTCGCCCGCTCGCGTGATCCCGGACTGCACGGCCGCAAGCCCGTCTTCCGATCGCCACGCGCGCTGGCGCGCAGTTACATCGAACCGTATGTGGATTACACCGGGCGCGTGAAAGGGTTTGGTGTGGCCAATCTCGCGACGGCGATGGGACATTACGACTGGCGGTTCACGGAGAACAGCGTGTGGAAGGTCGAGCAGATGTTGGTCGATCTGCCGCACCAGAAGCTGAAGAGCTCGATCGCGCGCTATCGGCAATTGCTCCGCAAGTACCGCGCTTATCGCAAGGCCAATAACGATCGAAAGCCGCTCTACTATCGCGGCCGCGGCAAGTGGGAACCAATTCCCAGGGAGTTCAGTTAGATAGAACGTCCTATCCAACCGACACGGTGCCGATGTTGGGCACCGCATCGCCGCCTGGAACTTCGCCTCTGATTTTCGATCGAAGAGCACGAATTAATGTGGGATAACAAAAGAGCGCGGACAGAAAAAACCGAGGCGAAGCCGCCGTTGTTCTCCAGCGAGAGCGTCCCGTAACACTCCAGGGTCTGGCGTTCGGTCACCCTGAATCGGCCGTCGGGCACGCCGCCCATGACGCCGTCATTCACAGCCTGCTACCGTGCGGCCGCGTCAGTCGACTCGAACGCAAACAGTGGAACCTGTGGCACCTGAGCTATCGACAAAGCGCTCATCAGAGCGACCAACGCCGAGACCGACATCGTCCGACTCATCCAAGTCACCCCACGACACGAACCCAATGCGGAGTCCACCATGCGTGGTCCCATGCCTTTGGACGACGGCGGGCCCCCACCGGGTCTATGGCCAGCAAGCCCACTCGGCCCGGGATAGTATTGGCGATGTGACGCAGGCGTTTGAACAAACGGTCGCCGATCAGGGCACCTGGCTCCTGTTCGCGCACGCGGCGGCGACGCTGTACATGACCGGGGTGATCTGGTTCGTGCAGATCGTGCACTACCCGCTGTTCTCGCGCGTCGGGCAGCCCGGGTTTTCCGACTACGAACGGGAGCATGTCCGGCGGACTGGCTGGGTCGTCGCGGGTCCGATGCTGGTCGAGCTGGCCGCCGCCGTGGCGGTCGTCTGGGTCGTCGGCGACTGGCTGGCTTGGACCGGACTGGCCCTGGTTGGCATTATTTGGTGTAGTACCGGACTTTGGCAGGTGCCAGCACATCTTCGGCTCGAAGCGGGATTCGATGAGGCGGTCCACCTGCGGCTGACACGGACGAACTGGGTTCGGACGGCGGCATGGACGGCTCGAAGCGTGGTCGCGCTCGGGCTAGCCGCCACCGCCGGTTAAATGAACGACAGTATTGCCAACGGCCAACATGGAGACAATATCCGTGTTCCGTCAGTCAACGAACACCCGGCTGGCTGACAGCCTGAACCAGGTGCCCGCCGATTCCTATGTTCTGCTGTCGCTCACCCATCCGGCCCAATGGAACGTGGAGGGGCCGGGATTTTTTTCGCTGCACATCGCCTCCCAGACGCAGTAGGAAAAGTTGTTGGAAGAATCTGCCAAAGGGCGTCAATAAGCAGCACCTGCCCAAGAAGTGCTGCGCCGCCTGCGGCCGCCCGTTCAATTGGCGGAAGAAGTGGGAGCGAGTGTGGGACGAGGTGAAATACTGCAGCGACCGCTGCCGGATGGTGAAAGGGAAAGCGCGCGCGGGCTGACCAAGTGCCAACCAAGCAAGGCCGTGGCCCGGGCGGGAACCCGGCCGATCTTGGTGTGGTGGTTACTCGCGTCAGTCCACGGGGAGAAATGCCCACAGCGCCGGCCGGCCACAGTTACAGTGCACTGCCCGCCCGAGTAGCCCACCACCCGCGAGGCCGAGGTAAACCGCTGTGCGAGCCGCATCCCACGCGCCGAGTGTGTGGCGAGCCGTTGCTTCGTCACGATTCTGAACGCTGGGGATTGGGTGAAAAATCGCTTCGACCAGCGCCGGCCGCTGAGGCTCGTCGTCCTGGTGGGCGTCGAGCGCGCGGGCAGTCGCCTTCGCCAATGTCTCAGAAGCGCCAGCTGAGTGTGCGTAGGTGTCCAACTCTGCGACCCCGCGCCGGCTGACCGTCGGCAAGATGAGCAGTCCAACAAACGACCACAACGTGAACCACAGACTGAGTTCGACCGTACCGCCGGCGGTGCCGAGCCGGTCTGGACCGACCATGGCAGCCGATAACCCTATTCCTAGAAGTGTGAAGACGAGTGCCAGTGCCCGGCCGCGCCGCCAAGTGCCGCTGGTTCCGGCCAGTTGGCGGCGAAGCCGAACATAGGCGAGCTGTGCCGGGGTCAACGACGATTGCCATCGCGCCGGGATCACAATCAGCCGTGGCCTCACGACGCCAAGCACTCCGCCGGTAAACCCCTCGTCGTCGCTCGATACGACCAGGTCCGAAAGTGGATCGGCCGAAGACTCGACACCCAAACGAGCTAACGACCTTGCCACGGTCATCCGCCTCCAGAGGAGCAGGAATGACAGAACCGCCCCTGCGGCGACCACTCCCCAGACATCGCCGAGCCGACCGCCGGCGAAGAGTGCGACCAGGCACACAAACACGACGCCGGCATAGACCACCACCCCCCGAAGTAGTCGCCCGAGGAAAGTTCGGCGCCCGTGGCCGGACCGGCCGTACCACACAGGTAACAGATACCCGCCGAACAGATCGAAGGGCAGCTGAATGGCCGCGTGCGATGCCGCATAAGCGGCCAAGGCAAGCAAGGTCGAGCCAAGACCGGGACTGACCAGCTTGTCCACCGCAGCCGGCAACCCGGAAACGAGGGCGCCGGTTGCGAGCGTCACGATTGAACCAACGGCCGTGATGCCGACCCACAGCCGCGCCCGACCGTATCCAGGGACGCGGTCATCGGACGGAGCATTCGTTATTGGTGGTGCCGTTGACATGACAGCTACGGTGATTGGTGAAGGGCTTTGAGGGCGACTCGTGCCGCCTCCCAAAAGGGGAAGAACCCCTTGGTCGCCAGCGGTAAGAAAACAAGATCGTGAGCGCGGTCGGCGTAGCGAAGCGTCACCCCGGTCTGCGCCAGTTCACCGGCGAGCTCAGCCAGCGCCGTGGCGACAAATCCGGTCAGCGGCCGGTACGCCCACACCTCGACCGCCCCGTTCGCCTGGCACCATTCGGAAACTTCGTCGGGGCGATGGGCGGGGGTCACGGTGTGAACGCGGGTGTCGGCATCGGCACATGCGCCGGCCACCCACCTCGCGACCAACTCGCTGGGGGAATGGTGCGGCCGCTTCGTGACCGCATATCGAACAGCAGACACCCGAGCCCAGCCGTCGGGTAGAGGCCCGCAGTCCTCGTCGTGCAGGATCACCCCCCGCGGCCGTACTTCACCGGCATCGGGTCCGAGAGCGGGCCTCACCGCGGCGGTTCGAGCGAGACCATCGTCTGGTAGCGGCCGGGCCGACTCGTCGAGCTCACCCGGCTGCGGCAACCATCGGCCGCTCGTGTACCTGGCGATGTTGTCGGCGCGGGCCAGGTAGTGCTTGCCCGGCGTCTGAAGACCGGCTACCCATCGCCACGACAGGGTGTTGGACGCCGGGTCGCCGTCCAGAAGATGATCGAGAAAAAAACGGGCGCCGAGCTCCCATGGGAGCTTCAGCGTGAAGACCCAGACGCTCGCGAACCACATTCGCTCGTGATTGTGCAGGTAGCCCGTGGACGTGAGTTGCCCGCACCACGCATTGAAGTACGGCAAGTCGGTCGTGCCGGCGATTGCACAGGCAAGGCGATCGCGGTCCGCCTGCGGGAGCGTGTCATCGAGCGACCGCAACCGTGCCAGGTACGCGTGCCAGACACCGGGACGGGCCTCGAGCCATCCCTTCCAGTAAGTCCGCCAGACGACCTCCTGCACGAACTTCTCGACCCGCTCGACCGTGCCGACCGTGCGGGCGAAGCCGAGCACTTCCTCCTCCAGCACCAGCCGCCGCCGGAGATACGGCGAGAGCCGGCTCGTCGTCTGCCCATCCGCGTAGTTCCGCGCGGTCGAATATTGCCCAACTACCTCAACCAGAGCATCGAGCTGCGCCAGGCCTGCTGTCCGCGCTGGCGCAGTGGTCAGTGCCGTGCTTTCGCTGCCCTTCATGCCTTGCTGGAGTTCACAGCAACATCATGGCAGGGTCGCCAATGGCGGGGCAACATCCGCCTCTCGGCTGTCCAATGCGCGAGGGCACTCGGTGGCGCAAGGGGCGGCCAGGCCAACTCACGGGGAGAGACGGCATAATCCCCGGCATGCGCGTTGCGGGCGAAATCGCAGGTGAGGCCGCCCCGGATCGTGGCCCCGACACGAAGTTCTACCGATGGTGCTACACGCCGAGGAGAACACCCGGCTCTTCGCGCTCCTTGTCGGGATGGATGCTGCGGCGCTCGTCACGCCGTGGCTGCATCTGCTCGCCTGGCCATGGCGGCCTGGCATGTCCTCGGTGGCACGCCGCTTGACGTGCGGATTATTCAGTTCCGCCTAATCCAAGTCGAAGCCGCGCAGCGGCTTCGTTGCCGGCGTTTTTTTCGCTTCCTTCAGCGCCTCTTCGAACCGCTTCGCTAGCACATCGCCCTTGTTCTTCTCGGCCTCGAACGACTGGGCAAAGAGCGCGTCGCGCTTCGCGGCCTGGTCGGCCAGGATGCGATGCGCGTTGTCGAGTTCGGGCCGGTCGGGATTGGCCGGTGCCTCGTGACTGATGATGCGGCCAAGGTTGAGATCGACGGTCAGCACAGCTCCGCAGCACGGGCACGGGAGTTCGCGTTCGCTTTCCAGCTTGGCCATGGGAATAGCTTACAGGGATCCGGGATCCGGTCAAGGTAGGATGAATGCCAATGGCAGCTGACGATGCGATTCGGACGCGGACGGTGCGGGTGTGCACCTACAACATTCACCGCGGACGCGGCCTCGACGGACGTACCCGGCTCGAACGGATCGCCGGTGTACTGGCCGGCATCGATGCCGACATCATCGCGCTGCAGGAAGTCATTGGTGCCAGTCCGCTCAAGGCGGGACAGGCCGCGGAACTGGGCGCCGCGCTGGGCATGGGCTGGGTGATGGCGCCGACGCGGCACTTGCGCACGGCGCTGTTCGGCAACGTCGTGCTGACGCGGTTTCCGGTGCGGCATCACGTGCAGTACGACCTGACGTGGAAGACCTGCGAGCACCGCGGCGTGCAGCGCGTCGATGTCGCGCTTGAGGACGACACGCTGCACTTCTACAACGTGCACCTGGGCACGTCGCTGTTGGAGCGCCGCAACCAGGCCGCGCGGCTGGCCACGCTGGTGCACGACCGGCGGGTCACCGGGCCCAAGATCATTCTGGGCGACTTCAACGAGTGGGCGCGTGGCATTGCCAAAGACGTGCTCGCCGAACGGCTGCAGAGCATCGATCTCAGCAAGCACCTGAGCCGGCGGCGCACCTACCCCGGCTTCTTCCCCATCCTGCACCTCGATCACATTTACTACAAGGGCAAGGTCGAGGTGCTCAAGGTCACGCTGCCGAAAGACCGGATGGCGAAGATGGCCTCGGACCACCTGCCGCTGGTCGCCGACTTGCGCATCGGCTTCGACTGACACTAAACGAGGTCGTCGCCCGCCCGCGCCAGCACGAAGTGGACCAGTCCGAGGTTGCGGGTACGGAACGCCGCTTCGCAGGTGGCCAGGTAGTACTCCCACATCCGGATGAAGCGCTCGTCGAAGCCCAGCTCGCGCACCCGATCGAGCCGGGCGAAGAATTCCCGCCGCCACGCCAGCAGCGTGCGCGCGTAGTCGAGCGCGCGGTCCTCGAGCGCGATCACGCCCAGCTGTGTCCCGGCCGCGCACACGCTCGCCACTTCGCGAATCGAGGGCAGCAACCCGCCCGGGAAGATATACTTCTGGATCCAGTCGCAGTGCTTGCGGTAGTCGTCGAAGCGATGGTCGACCATGGTGATCGACTGGATGCCGGCCAGGCCGCCGGGCGCCATTACCTCGTCGATCTTCTTGAAATAGGACGGCCAATAATGCTCCCCGACCGCCTCGATCATCTCGATCGAGACGACGCGGCTGTACTGGCCGCGCACGTCGCGATAGTCGCAGAACTCGAACGACACGCGGTCGGCCAATCCTGCGGTGGCGACGCGCTGGCGTGACAACGCCAACTGCTCGGCCGACACCGTAATGCCAGTGACGCGGCAGCCGCGCGTGCGCGCGGCGTGCATGGCGAAGCCGCCCCAGCCAGATCCGATCTCCAGCACGTGATCCAGGGGCCCAATCCGCAGCGCCTCGCACCAGCGCTCAAACTTCTGGCGCTGCGCGTCGGCGAGCGATTCGTCGCCGGAGTGAAAGACCGCGCTCGAGTAGGCCATCGACGGATCCAGGAACGTGGCGAACAGCTCGTTGCTCAAATCGTAGTGCGCGCCGATATTGCGCCGGCTGCCGCGCCGGCTGTTGCGGCGCCGCACATGCAGCCAGTCGCTCGGCAGGTTGAGCACGCGCGACAACCACGAATCAAGCGGCAGATAGGCCTGGTTGCGCAGGATCAGCTCGACGAAGCGGCACAGGTCGTCGGTGCGCCAGTCGCCATCCATGTAGGACTCACCGGCGCCCAGGTCGCCGCCCAGGGCAAACTTGCGGAAGAACGCCTCGCGCGTGATCCACATGGTCGCGTGCAGGTCCGAGTCGGGGTCGCCCGCCTCGACGATCGAGGTATCGGGCAGGTGCACGGTCAGCCGACCCACCTGCAACGCGGCCAACGAGGCCAACAGCCGCCGGCGGGCAACGGGCGCCATCATCCGGTCAGCCACGCTCGTGGCAGATGGTTCGGCTCGGTTGGCGGTTACTTCCAGGCTATTCACTCTGAGCTCCCTGTGCGGGCCGCCTCGGGATCGAGGGGCGGTTTCGGGTAATAGGTCGCGCCCTTCCACCACAGGCGGAGGGCTTGCCAGTGGATTCGGCCGATCACCGCCAGCGTGACGAGCGGATAGCGAACCAGCGCCACGGCCAGCCCGCGATCGGTCAGCGGCCGCCGGTCGAGCGACAAGCGCGACACGAACACCGGCACGCCGCGGCGATACAGATCGATGCGGACATCCAGGTGATCCGGCGAGACATCGAAGGCGAAGCGATAGGTGCCGTCGAGAGTCATGAACGGCGAGACGTGAAACACCTTCTTCGCCGTCACCGGCTCACCATCGGGCGTGAGCACGTAGGTGTGCGACTCGCCAAAGGTGTTGTTCACTTCGACGACTACCGCCACCAGCGCCTCGTGCTGGTCGTAGCAAAAGAAGAACGACACCGGATTGAACACGTAGCCGAATACCCGGCAGTTGGTCACGAGCTCGATGGCGCCCACCTGGCCGGTCACGCCGTGCTCGCGCAGCCTTGCCTCGACTCGCTCTCTCAGCGTGCCTGGCCGGCCCGGCAAGTGATCCCGCTCAAAGAAGGCCGACGGCCGCCAGCGGTTGATCCCCAGCAGACGCAAGCGACCAGACAGCTCAGCCAGTTCGCCGAGCGACAGGCGATGCATGTAGAGGCGATAGCGGAAACCGTGGCGCTGAGGCGAGAGGCGTTCGTGCATCACCCGGCCAACCAGCAGTGACGAGCGCAAGTCAGAGGCCAAGGCCGAACGTCCTGGTCACGGCCAGCGCTGACATTACGCCATCCTCGTGGAAGCCATTGCGCAAGTGAGCGCCACAGTAGAACGTGTGCCGCGTGCCGTTGAGCCTCGCGATCGCTGCCTGACCGGCAAACGCGGCGGTGTCGAGCACGGGATGGCTATAGACCATGCGCGCCATCACGTCGCCGCGAATCGGCACCAGCGGATTGAGCGAGCACAGCAAGGGGCGGCCCGGGGTGTGCCCTTGCAATCGATTCAGGTCGTAGGTCACCGCCACCGGCGACGCGTCCTCGGTGCAATCCGCCAGTTCGCAGTTCCACGACGCGCGCGCCGCACGAGCGTCGGGCAGCACTCGCTCATCGCTATGCAGCCAGGTGTCGTTCACCGAATAGCGAAACCGCGACAGCGCCTCAACCTCGTCCCGGCTGGCATCGCCCAGCAAGGCCAGCGCCTCGTTGGCGTGGGTGGCAATCACCACGCGATCGAAACGATAGGCGGTGCCTGCGGCCGAGGCGACGGTCACTCCGGTGTCGTCGCGGACGATGGCGCGAACGGGGGTGGACACGCGGACGCCGGCGCCAAGGCGAGCGGCCAGCGCCGTGACGTACCGCACGCTGCCGCCGGCGATGGTGCGCCAGGTGGGTTGGCCGGAGGCGTGCAGCAGCCCGTGGTTGTCGAGAAAACGCAGGAACGACACCGCCGGGAAGGCACGAATGTCAGCACCCGGCGCCGACCAGATGGCGCCGCCCATCGGCAGCACGAAGTGTCGAATCAGCGCTGCACCAAAGCCACCATCGGCCAGGAACTGCCCGAGCGTCGTGCCGTCCGCGCTGCCGCTGTCAAGCGCGCGCCGCCCCTGGCGGAAGAAGCGCAGCACATCCGCCAGCATTCGCCAGTGCGAGAGGCGCGCCAGGCTGGTGGGTTGAGCAAACAAGCCACGCAGTCCCACACTTGAAAACTCCACGCGACAACGCCGACAGCGGACGCTGAACGACATGTCGCTGTCGCGGCTCGAAATGCCCAGACGATCCAGCAGGCGGATGAAGTTCGGATAGGTGCGCGGGTTGAACACCATGAACCCGGTGTCCACCGGCCACGACTGCCCAGCCAGGGTGATGTCGTGGGTGTGCGCGTGTCCGCCCAGCCGGTGGTCCTTCTCGAACAGCGTGACGTCATGGGCCTGGGACAGCACGTAGGCAGCGGACAGTCCCGACACTCCCCCGCCGACTACAGCAATTCGCACACGGCCATAAACCCCTGAGTCGACGCTGTTTATTCCCGTCAGTTGACAAGAGATATCTTAATGATATCAAATTAAAATCATCATGACCACCGATGCTGCCAAACGGGGCTGTGGCGGGCAGGGAGGTCTCTTAAGGTCAACGACATCGACATGGCTGAACGGAAGCCGTTTCTCCTTCGTGTCGACCCTGCCCTGCTCGAGGCGCTTCAGCGCTGGGCGAACGACGATCTGCGCAGCCTCAACGGGCAGATCGAGTTCGTGCTGCGCCGGACCCTTCAGCAGGAAGGGCGCATGAAGGAGGGCGGCCCCCCGCCCGACCCTCCAAAGGCCTGATTCGACCGACCGACCGCCGGTTCCCTCCAGACGCGGATTGGTGTCGAACTGCGTCCCCCTGTACGGCGTCTCATGAGGAGCGGCAGCGCAGAATTGATTGTTCTTCGCCTTTTGTTCGCGTACCATTACAGGTTTCTTGGGGGAAGCCACACCGTGACTGATTCGATCGACGACCTCTCGGCGTTACGCATCGAGCGCGAACCCCTGCGCACCGGCGGCGGCCGCTCGGTGACGTGGGTGGTGATGCTCCTGATCCTGGGCGGCGCCGGTGGTGGCGCCTGGTATTGGTTCACCCGCGAGCGGCCGATCGAAGTCGAGGTGGTGGCGGTGACCGAACGCGCGGCCGGCACGCAGGCCTCGGTGCTGAATGCCTCGGGTTACGTCACCGCGCGGCGACGGGCGACGGTGTCGTCGAAGGTCACCGGCAAGGTCATTGAAGTGAACGTGGAAGAAGGCATGGCCGTTCGTGAAGGCCAGGTATTGGCGCGGCTGGACGACTCCACGCTGCAGGCGGGCATCACCCTGGCACGCGCGCAGTTGCAGGCGGCCCGGCAGGCCGTTCCTGAGATCGAGGTCAGGCTGGTCGAAGCGCGCCTCAACCTTCAGCGCCAGGAGCGGCTGATGAAAGATGGCCTGACCACGCCATCGGCGATCGATCAGGCACAGGCCGAGGTCAACTCGCTGTTGGCGCGCATCAACTCGGTGCGCGAGCAGATCAACGTGGCTGCGAGCCAGGTAGCGCTGCAGCAGACGGCGATCGACGACATGGTGATTCGTGCGCCGTTCAGCGGCGTGGCGCTGTCGAAAGATGCGCAGCCCGGAGAGATGGTCTCGCCGGTGTCGGCCGGCGGCGGCTTCACCCGCACCGGCATCAGCACCATCGTCGACATGCGATCGCTCGAAATCGAAGTCGACGTGAACGAAAGCTACATCAACCGGGTCAGCGCGGGACAGCCGGTCGCGGCCGTCCTCGACGCCTATCCCGACTTTCAGATTCCGGCGAAGGTGATTGCGGTGGTGCCGACCGCCGATCGGCAGAAGGCCACGGTGCTGGTGCGCATCGGCTTCAACGCCCTCGACCGACGGATCCTGCCCGACATGGGTGTGAAGGTGACCTTCCTGCGCGAGGCCGACGCGGCCGCGCCAGTCGCAGCGCAGGCGATGACCCTGGTGCCCAAGGGCGCGGTGAAGACCGAGGGTAACGCCAGCTACGTGTTCCTGGTGCAGCAGACCACCGTCGAGCGGCGCGCGATCAAGACCGGCGGCACCGACGGTGACCGCCTCGAAGTGACGGCCGGGCTGAAGGGTGGCGACCGCGTCGTGATTGCGCCGCCGCCCGAACTCGCCGAGGGAATGTTGATCGTCGTCAAATAGGGAGCCCGTCATGGAAGCACTGGTCAAGGTCAACGGCGTTCACAAGTACTTCACCCGCGGCAACGAGCGGATCGACGTCCTCCAGGGCGTCAACCTCGAGATTCCCAAGGGCGACTTCCTGGCGTTGATGGGGCCGTCGGGCTCGGGCAAGACTTCCCTGCTCAACCTGATGGGCGGTCTCGATCAGCCATCGGCCGGATCGATTGAGGTCGGCGGCACCAACATCGCGGCGCTGTCAGGGGGCATGCTCTCGCAGTGGCGGGCCAACAACATCGGCTTCGTGTTCCAGTTGTATAACCTGCTACCGGTGCTGACGGCTGAGCGCAATGTCGATCTGCCGCTGCTGCTGACGAAGTTGTCAAAGGCCGAGCGCAAGAAGCGCGTCGAGATCGCGCTCAAAGTGGTCGGCCTCGCCGACCGCGCCAAGCACTATCCGCGCCAGCTCTCGGGCGGACAGGAACAGCGCGTCGGCATTGCCCGCGCGATTGTCACCGACCCGACGCTGCTGCTCGCCGACGAACCGACCGGCGATCTCGACCGCAAGGCCGGCGACGAGATTCTCGATCTGCTGGAGGCGCTCAACCGCGATCACGGCAAGACCATCGTGATGGTGACGCACGACCCGCGCGCCGCCGAGCGCGCCAAGCGCACGCTGCACCTCGAGAAGGGCGTGCTGCTGGAGGGGGTGCACGCATGAAGTTCCTGCCGCTCTTGTGGAGCAGCTTGTGGCGGAAGAAGGTTCGCACCATCTTCACGCTGCTCTCAGTGTTCATCGCCTTCCTGCTGTTCGGCGTGCTGATGACCATTCGCGGTGCGTTCTCGTTTGGCATCGACATCGCCGGCATCGATCGCCTCGTGCTGATTCATAAGGTCAGCCTGATCATGCCGCTACCGGTCTCGTACCTGGCGCGGCTGAACACCACCGAGGGCGTGACCATGGCCACGCACAACACGTGGTTTGGTGGCGTCTACCAGGACCCGGCCAACTTCTTTGCCCAGATCGCGGTGGAGCCAGAACCGTTCATGAAGCTCTATCCGGAATACCAGGTGCCGCCGGAACAGATGCAGGCGTGGCTGGCCGACCGGCAAGGCGTGATGGTCGGAGTGGATTTGGCCAAGCGCTTCGGCTGGAAGGTCGGCGACCGCATCCCCATCGTCGGCACCATCTGGCAACCCAAGCAGGGCCAGGTGTGGGAATTCAACATCGCCGGCCTCTACGATGGCGAGTCGGGCATCGACAAGACGCAGTTCTTCTTTCACTATGACTACCTCGACGAGAACCGCCTTCAGGGCGAGGGACTGGTCGGGTGGTACATCGTCAAGATCGGCGACCCGGGCGCGGCGCAGCAGATGGGCGCGACCTTCGACGGCATGTTTGCCAACTCGTCCGCCGAAACCAAGACCACCACCGAGAAGGGGTTTGTCGAGGGCTTTGCCAAGCAGGTGGGCGACATCGGCGCCATCATGATCGCCATCACCATCGCCGTGTTGTTCACGATGATCCTGGTCGCCGCCAACACCATGGCGCAGTCGGTTCGCGAACGGACCAGCGAGGTCGGTGTGCTGAAGACGCTGGGCTTCTCCAATGCGTCGATCCTTGCGCTGGTGCTGAGCGAATCCGTGCTGATCGCGGTGATCGGCGGCGGTCTCGGGCTGGCGACGGCATGGGCCTTTGTGCAGCAAGGCGACCCCACCGGCGGCATGCTGCCGATCTTCGTACTCCCGACCCGCGACGTGATTTTCGGCGGCGCCCTGATCGTCGGACTGGGACTGCTGGCCGGCGCGCTGCCGGCCATGAACGCCATGAACCTGAAGATTACCGACGCCCTGAGGAGAGCCTGACGTGTTCAACTGGATGAGCCAGACCCTGGCGGTCACCGCCCTCAACCTCCGGACCATTCCCCAACGGCTCGGCTCGTCCGGGGTTGCGATCATCGGCATTGCCGGCGTGGTGATCGTGCTGGTGTCGGTGCTGTCGATCGCCTCGGGCTTCACCGCCGCGATGCAGAGCTCCGGCTCGCCGTCACGCGCGATCGTGATGCGCAGTGGCGCCGACAGCGAGATGACCAGCGGCCTGACCGGCGCCGAGGTCGACGTCATCAAGCAGGCACCCGGACTGCGCCGCGAGGGCCAGACGACGCTGGCGTCTGCCGAACTCTACGTGATCATCGACATCCACAAGAAGTCGACCGACACCTCGGCGAATGTGCCGATGCGGGGCGTGCAGCCGACCGTGATGGCGGTGCGGAGCGAAGCCTCGATCGTCGAGGGGCGCATGCTGGAATTCGGCACCAACGAGATCGTCGTCGGCCGTGGCGCGAGCGGGCAGTTCGCGGGCCTCACGGTCGGCAACGAGTTCAAGTCGGGACAGGACACGTGGAAGGTGGTCGGTGTGTTCGAAACCGACGGCGGCGTCAGCGAGACCGAAATCTGGTGCGATGCGCGCGTGCTGCAGGGCGCCTACCGCCGCGGCAACAGTTACCAGTCCTTGCTGGCACAGCTCGATTCAAGCGACAGCTTCAACACGTTCCGCGACTGGCTGACCGCCAATCCGCAGGTCAACGTGCAGGTGCGGCGCGAAGCGGATTACTACGCCCAGCAGTCGCGGGCACTGAGCGGCCTGATCCAGGGCGTCGGCTTCGGCATTGCCGCACTGATGGGCATTGGCGCGGTGTTCGGCGCCATCCTGACGATGTACACGGCCGTCTCGACACGGTCGCGAGAGATCGCGACGCTGCGCGCACTCGGTTTCAATGCCACCTCAGTGGTCGTCTCGGTGCTGGCCGAATCGCTGGCACTCGCCGCGATCGGTGGCGCGCTCGGTGGCGTCGCCGCATATTTCGCGTTCAATGGCTACCAGACCTCGACCATGAACTTCTCGACTTTCAGCCAGGTGGCGTTCGCGTTCCAGGTGACGCCGCAGTTGCTGGGGATGGGGCTGACCTACGCGCTGGCGATGGGGCTGATCGGCGGATTGTTTCCGGCGGTGCGCGCCGCGCGACTGCCGATTCCGACGGCGCTCCGCGAGCTGTAAGTGCAGCGACGGCTAAAGCCGTCGCTCGCCGGACGAGCGGAGGGCCATGGCTTCAGCGATCGCCGCGTGCTCGGCTTCCTTGTAGACCCGCTCGGGGACCGGCTGCAAGTCCCAGGCGAGACCGACCACGGCCATCGTGCGGACGACCCAGTAGGTCGGGTCGTACTCCCACCAATAGAAGCCGTTACGCGCCGCGCGCTGGTAGCGATGATGGTTGTTGTGCCAGCCCTCGCCGACGGCAAACAGCGCCGTGAACGCGTTGTTACGAGAGTCGTCTATCGTCGCGAAGCGGCGCGTCCCCCACAAGTGGTTCACCGTGTTGATGGCGAAGGTGGCGTGAGCCAGCGTCACCGTGGGCAGGCAGAACCCCCAGGCCAGCCAGGCGAGGCCGCCGTAGGCATACAGGCCGACGGCCAGCACGAGCGGCGGCAACCAGAAGTAGCGGTCTAGGAATCGCAGCTCGGGCACGGCGCCAAACTCGCGCCTCACCGGGTTCGCGTCGGGCAGCGCGTCCCATTTGGCGTCGTTCAGGAACCAGCCGATGTGCGCGTAGTAAAACCCGCTCAAGGCCGGACTGTGGGGATCGCCGTCGCGGTCGGCGTACTTGTGGTGATCGATGTGGTTGCCCGCCCACCACAGGGGCCCCTTCTGCATGGCCGCCGTGCCGAGCACGGCCCAGAAGAAGCGCGCGCCGCGCGACAACTGAAACGCGCGATGCGCCAGGTAGCGATGAAAGATGATGGTGAGGCCAAGGGCGCGAAGAAAGTGCGAGGCGGCCCACAGCCCGAACAGGGGCCATGTGAACGGAACCAGGAACACCAGAAGCGCGGAGACCTGGACCAGCCAGAACACCGCAATCGCAAACACAGAACCCACTAGTTCTCTTCTTCGAACTCTTCTTCGCCCGGAGGGCCGAGGCGCGTCGACGGACGCAGCGCTTCACGGTAGTCGTACAACGGCAGGCCGGAGACGTGCCGCGGGTTCACACAACCAACGGATTTGGTTTCGAGCATGACGAGAACCGGGCTGCCGGCCGATCCCTCGCGAAACCCGAGATGGCACCCGCAGGCGAGACGAGCGTGCGCGAAACCCTTCAGCATGATGTTCGGATCATACTACTGACACGGACAAACCTAAAGGTTTGTCCCCACGCCCTGGCGGCCTACATCAACGCGACGATTTCTTTTTCGAACACGGCCTTCGGCGCAATGCCCAAATGCTTGCGGCACACCTTGCCGTCCTTGCTGATCAGAAACGACGCCGGAATGCCCCAGATCGGGCCGTACGCGTCCTGCACGTCCTCGCGGCCTTCACCGAGCAGAATGGGATAGTTGATCTGATATTCATCGGCAAAGGCCTTGGCCTTGTCAGCCGTGTCGTCCACTGAGAAACCGACGATCACCAGATCCTTTTGGTACTTTTCCTGGAGCTCGACGAAGATCGGGATCTCCGCCTTGCACGGCCCGCACCACGTGGCCCAGAAGTTCAGCAGCACGATCTTGCCCTTGTACGACGACAACGGCACGGTCTTGCCTTCCAGATTCTTCAGAACGAAGTCGAAGTTCGCAGGCTTGGGGTTGGCCATACATGCCGCGGTTTCAGCGCTCGGGCCAGCTGACGCAGCGGCGGTGTCGTGCGATGCGGCCGGCGACATGTTGGCCACCAGCGCCGTCGCCGATTCGGTCTGGGCCGGTGTCTGCCACACAAACGGGATGCTGATGCCGAGCAGCGCCACCGCGGTGGCGCCAATAGCGACCAGCCGCATCGTCGCCCCACCGCTAGCCGGGGTGTCGGGCGTCGTCGTGATGGCAGCCTCGGGAGCGCCCTCGGGCAGTTCCATGAGGCCTATCTTGCCTCATTTTGCAGATACCACGCCACGCGCGCCAGCCCGGCCTTGGTCCCGGCCGCCGAGACCAGCATGTAGGTGCGACCGCCGTGGCTCCACACGACTTCATCGTGTCCCAGCACGCTCAATTCCGTAGCTGGCCGGGTCAGGCCGGGGATGATGAACAGAGAAACGGGCTGCCCGTCAGCACGATACAGGACGTGCGCGGCGAGGCCGTCGCCGTAGAGGCAATAGCGCACGGCCATCAGCTCCAGGCCGTCAGTCGAGGCGGGAACATTGGCGCTCCAGCCGCGGTCGCGCTGAACGATGGCTTCAGCCTCGGCCTTGCTGATCGGCGAACCGGACGCGTCGCCGTCGATCACGAAGCACTTCAGGTGATCCAGGGCGAGCTGCGCCGCTAGCACCACCGTCGAACGTTCAGTCACCACCGGCAGCAGGACGGCGCCGAGAGTGAGCACCAACATCGCAGCGGCGGCGAAGGCTGACAGGCTCCAGCGCCAACTGAGCACACCCTTCGGCTCGGGACGTTCAGCGCGAGCCGACGCGACAAGGCGCGTGCGCAGGCCCGGCGGCGCCGTCACCGCCAACTGGGCGGACCTGGCCCGCAGCACGGTGCGCGCGGTAGTCTGGGCATGCAGCGTCTGCCGGCAGTCGTCGCAGGTGGCGACGTGCTGGGCGACGGCGGCCTCATCTTCCTCAGTGGCTCCGCCATCGACGACCGTCGTCAGCCTGTCCGCAAGATCATTACAATTCATACGTTACTCACCGTTTAGACGCCCGCGCGGGCGTTCTCGTTGCGCCGTCAACAGCACAAACAGTTGTTTGCGGCCGCGTGACAGGCGCGACATCACCGTTCCGATCGGCACCTCGAGCACTGCGGCGATCTCCTGGTACGACAATTCGTCGACGTCCCGCAGCCAGACCACTTCACGAAACGACTCCGGCAGCGTATCGAGCGCCTGCTGGAGGTCGGCATCGAGTGTGGCCTGCATCAGCTGGGTCTCCGGGCTGTCTACCTGCCCCGAGGTCGCCAGGCGAGCCCCCTCCGCCGCTTCTTCCACCACCGCCGAGTCGAACGACACCCGCGATCGCGCGCTCTCGCGCAGGCAGTTCCTCCAGGTGTTATGGAGGATGGTATACAGCCACGCCTTCAGGTTCGTTCCCGTCGCAAAACGACCGCGGGCCCGGATGGCCTTCAGGTAAGTGTCTTGCACCAGGTCCTGGGCCCGGTCGGCGTTACGCGTCAGTCGCAACGCGGCCCCGTAGAGCGCATCTAAGAATTCAAGCGTCGCCGCCGAGAACTCATCCTCGTTGGCAGCAGGTCCACTTGCGGTTCGTCGCCCAGAAAACATGGGGATTCTAAGTCGACTGTAATCTATTAACCCCGGGTGAGCCCGAATATTCCCGGTGGCGTCGCGTCCCAAGCATAGGACGAAGGGCGACGGCTCGAATCTTGCTCGTCGGACCGCCAAACCCCGCCTTCGCCAAGGCTACGGCGCGGCAAGCCGTTGATTGCGGCTGTTGCCGGAGGATCGGTAAGATGCAGAGTGGAGAGATTATGCGCACCCCGCAGCGAAACGCCTTGACGCCAGCCTTCAGGTCACTGGCCTTATGTTCGATGTTGGCAGTCGCCATGGTGGCGCCCGCCGTGGCGGAGGCGCAGACCGGCTACATCCCGTATTTTGGGAAGAACCAGATCCGCTATGACACTTTCGAGTGGCACACCTACCAGACCGAGCATTTTGAAATCTACTACTACCCGGAAATCGAACCCCACCTTGAGCGTATTGCCGGCTACGCCGAAAGCGCCTACCAGCATGTCAGCTCGGAACTGAAGCACGACCTGTCGATGAAGCTGCCACTCATTCTGTTCTCGACGGCCAGCGAGTTCTGGCAGCAGAACGTGATTCCTGGCGCGGCGCAGGAAGGCGTTGGCGCGTTCGCCGAACCCGGCCGCTATCGCATGGTGATGCCGATCGACGAACCGCCCGATCTGCTCTATCGACTGATCGTCCACGAGCTCACGCACCAGTTCCAGTTCGACATCATTCCGACCGGTCTCATCCGCCGCAACATGCCGCTGTGGACCATGGAAGGCATGTCCGACTACATGACCGGCTACTGGCGTCCGCTCGACATCATGACGGTCCGCGATGCCGCGGTCTCGGACATCGTGCCGAAGATGAGCGAAATGCAGGACTACGGCGGCTTCAGCAACCCCCGCTTGATCTACAACCTGGGTCACGCCGCCTTCGAGTTCATGGAATCCAAGTGGGGCAAGGAAGGCGTGCGCGCCTACGTGTTCGCCCTGCGCCGCTCGGTGATCGGCGGTACGGATGATGCGTATCAGGAAGCGTTCCAGATTGGGCCTGACGAGTGGGACCAGCAGTTCGACCGCTACCTGAAAGAACGCTTCAAGCCGTTCCGTGACAAGGAGCGGCCGGCCGACTATGGCCGTGACCTCGCGCCGGATCCGCGCAAGGGCCAGTTCTCCAATGTGCTGTCGATCGAGCCGTCGCCCTCGGGTGACCTGATTGCCGGCATGACCGGCAACGGCCGCGACCGCGAGTACGACATCGTGCTGATCTCAGCGAAGGACGGCTCGGTGGTCCGCAACCTGACGAGCGGCTTCGACCAGAGCATGGGCTTCGAGTACCTGGCAACGCCGGGCGGGCGCTGGAACTCGGTGCCGTGGATGTCGTGGTCGCCGTCCGGCGATCGCATTGCCTACTTCGTGCGCACCGAGAAGGACCGCTCCCTGATCGTGCAGAACGTGATCTCTCGCAAGATCGAAGTGCGGGTCGCGTTGAAGACGGTCGATGCGCCCGAGTCGCCCGACTTCTCGCCCGATGGCAAGCTGGTCGCCTTCTCGGGCATGCAGGGCAGCCAGGCCGAGATCTTCACGGTCAACCTCGAGACCAAGGAGATCGTCAACCTGACGAAGGACAACTTCTCGAACTACGCGCCGACCTGGGCACCCGATGGCAAGTCGCTGGTGTACCTGGTGCGCGTCAGCGGTAACGAGAAGATCTTCCGGATGGATGCCGACGGAAAGAACGGCCTACAGCTCACCTTCGGCACCCACGACGAGGGAGGGCCACAGTTTCTCGACGCCAATACGCTGGTGTTCTCGTCAACTGCGGTCAACCCGGCCGAGCCCATCGACCCGGACGTCGCCAAGAACGGCCAGATCTACAACCTGTGGACGCTCGACTTGAAGACCAACGAGCTGAAGCAGTACACCGACGCGCTGTCGGGCAACCTGTCCCCGGTGGTGCTGCGCGATGGCCCCAACACCAAGCTCGCCTTTGTCACCTACTTCAAGGGTGAGTACGGCCTGCACGTGCTGGATCGCAAGGACGAACTCACCAAGGTCGCCAGCTCCGACTTCGGCTCACCCGGCCCGATCGTCGACTTCCAGGCGCCCATCAGCCACCAACTGGTAGCCGGCAACAAGAAGAAGAAGGGCAAGTTCGAGAAGCTGTTCCTCGAGGGCCGGCCGCCTGTGGCCCTGGGCGTCACGAGCGGCGGCGACGTCTTCGGCGGCACGCAGGTCGTGTTCACCGACGTGCTCGGCGACCAGCAGTTCAACATGTTCATCTCGTCGGTATCGCAGTACCGCACCATGCAGTTCTCGTGGCTCAACATGGAGAAGCGGCTGCAGTGGGCGCTGCAGGCCTACAACACCACCGAGTTTTTCTACGGTCAGCTCGACGGCATCTTCTACGATCCGGCCTACAACGGCCTGATCGATCGCGACCTGGCCACCGCCACCCGCACCATGCAGGGCGGCACCATGTTCGGCATCTATCCATTCAACCGTTACCGCCGCGTCGAGGTGTTCGGCGGCTTCACGCGCTACCAGGAACGCTACGAAGACCCCAACGTCGGCGCCGTGGCCGACCAATATCAGCAGCAACAGTACGGCGCGTCGCTGTTCAACAACGGCAACATGGTGCCGATCGGGGCCGCGTTCGTTCAGGAGACCACCATCTTCCGCGAGTTTGGCCCGCTGTCAGGCAGCACCATGCGCGTGGCCTACTCGGTCGCGCCGAAGATTGGCAACACACTGTCCCGGCAGACCATCGATGCCGACCTGCGGAAGTACTTGCGCATCGGTTCGACCGGCCTGCTCGCCTTGCGCGGCCGCGGTTTCAACAGCTGGGGCAACAATCCCGACTACACCTACTTCGGCGGCAACGCCGAGTTGCGTGGCTATGACTACCTGGAGTTCCTCGGCCAGAAGGCGTTCTTCACCAACGCGGAGCTGCGCTTCCCGCTGATCGAAGCCATGGCGACGCCGATTGGCGTCCTCGGCGGCGTTCGCGCCACACTGTTTGCCGGCCTGGGCGGCGCGCACTTCGGCGACACGCCCTTCACCATCTTCAGCAACGACACCACTATCGAGCGGCCGATTCTCAACTACGACCGCAGCGGCAACCCGATTTACGGCGCACCGGTGCTCGTCACCGGCCGGCGCTTCGTCGACGCCAAGGCGTCCTACGGCATCAGCCTCTCGTCGATGGCCCTGGGCTTCCCGCTCCACTTCGACTGGTCATGGAAGACGCTGATGAACAAGGACTGGGAGGACGTGGTCTACGCGCAGTCCGGCGGCAGCGAGGCCTTCCGCAAGGTCAAGTTCTCGCTGTGGATTGGCTACGATTGGTAAAAAGAGGCTTGGGGCTTGGGGCTACAATTCAGATGTGGTCCCAAGTCACAAACCCAAACGTTGGCAGGATTCGACAGCGGAAACAGTTCAAGTCGTTCTTCCGAACGACTCCAATCCGTTAGGCTTCATTCTCGGCGGCACGGTGATGCATCTGATCGACATCACCGGCGCGGTTGCCTGTCACCGCCACACCAACATGCTGGCACTCACCGCCGGAGTCGATTCGCTCGACTTCATCCATCCGATCAAGGTCGGCGACTTGATCCTCCTGAAATCGCGCGTGACGTGCGTGTTCAACACGTCGCTCGAAGTCGAAGTCGAGGTGTTCTCGGAAGCAATCGAGACGGGCGAGCAGAAGC
>Ga0049085_10000245_pt1 | contig 23046 bp, 26 predicted proteins | sample GreLakmeSU08MSRF_FD_66721 | JGI IMG/M metagenome (GOLD analysis project Ga0049085, IMG submission 66721) | Freshwater lentic microbial communities from great Laurentian Lakes, MI, USA - Great Lakes metaG SU08MSRF | ecosystem: Environmental > Aquatic > Freshwater > Lake | place: Great Lakes... | reverse complement strand
CGCTAAGAGCAGTAACGTGCTGTTAGCGCAGATGTTACCATTTATTAGCTCCAAACCTGTTGATTTAGAAGCGCTACAACTGATCTATCAACACGGAAGTTATTGGGTATACAAAATTCCCTCCGCACAGCCTTCTGGTGGTTGATTTATTTAAGATAATCTTTGCTCCAAAGATTTAATAATTTTTTTCAGTCGCTCGATCTCTTGCTCTCCATAAACTTGCTCAGTTATATCATATTGAACCCCTAGAAAATATAAAATATTTCCTTTGTTATCAAATAACGGCGTAAGGTTTAGGTGGTTGTGAAACAATTTTCCATTTTTATGATAATTCTTTAATACTACCTGAATGGGTTTTAAGTTTTTAATTGCCTCTTTCATTTCAAATCGTTCTTTTTGTTCACGATCCGTACCCTGCAAAAATCGACAATTTTTTCCTATTATTTCTTCCTGAGTATAGCCAGTCATAACCTCAAAAGCTTTGTTAGCATAAACGAGGGGAGCATCCTCTAGATCTGGATCAGATAGTGTTATTCCATTAATAGAGGAGTCTAGGATATTAGCTAGAATTTGTGGAATTAATCCAGAATCTTTTTGATCTACAAAGTGCATTTTTATCTCCTTATGTAATTTTGATAAATTTTGTATAAAATTAACCAACAATAATCATTAAATTCATGGTTTTGTTTTTTCAGCCTCAAGTAACTGTTTAATATTTTTGACCGTTCTTTCTGTGCCATCTTGAATAGCAATTCGGATAAGTTTTTCAAAGGGTCTCATATAAAGTTCAAGACTGAGTAATTCAAAGGTAAAGGTAACTGTTGATAAGGAGTCGTTAGATTGAAGCACGTAATCACAGCGGTAGGGATTTGAGATACCCTCAAAACAGATGCGCTTTGCCGCCTGGAAGACTGTGACCTTAAAAGTCGATTCGGAGCGATTCCCCTGATCAATACGGACTTGTCGAACCATGCTCCCAATTCCCACTGGACCTTTTGTTAGTGCTTCTAATTCAACAACTTCAGATGACCATTTAGGGTAGTTTATTAAAAAATTGGTGCCAACAAAACCAAAAATATGCTCGCATGGATGTTGAATTGAAGTAACGGCCTTTCCAATCACCGGGGTATTCTTAAGTAAACCAAACATACCTTATTCCTTATAGTGGTTGATATATCTCATAGTCGGTAGGTATCTATTCCCGCCAATAATAGATCGTACTGTGATTCTACCATTTCTTTAATTAAAAGAGCTGCGGTGCCTCCAATTGAGTTCCCTTCTAACCCCAGCCAGCCTACTGCATCTGTCGGACCTAAACTAACAACGTACCCTAGGTCACAATGTAGATAGGGTTCAAGTAATTTTAGAATACCAGAGTTTCGTAAGATATTATGCGCAGCTAGTTTTCCCTTACGTACGGCAGATTGAGCAGTCATAGTATTAGAGCCATAAGCATGATAAACAGAACAGTCGCCTGCTGTAAAGATACTCTGCAAAGCTTGCTGATTAACTATAACTTGACCAAAAGTATTGGCAGAAAGTAAATTTTTGGATTGCTTGCCAAGAAATAAAAGTGATAACGCAGAAGGAAGGCTGAATTCCTTCTTTAATCCCTTCTCTTCTAGTAAGATTGTATTAGCTCGCTGTTCTTTGTAATATGTATTGGGATAGAAATCTATGTCCATTTCGTCCATACGGGTCTCAACATAGCGAGACAAACTCTCTGGAAATTGTTTGAGTACCCTATCTTCGCCATTAATGAGACGTAATTTGCTTTTAATTTTCTGACGTCGGAGGAAATGAGAAATTTCAAAAAGAAACTGAATGCTGGTTGCGCCTCCGCCCACGACAGAAATACAGTGCTCATCTTTATTATTTTTTGTTAAATAATTGTTTAATAAATCTGATCCAGCAGTATCCAGAAAATCATTTAAATTAAGAGTATTTTTTGTCTTTTTTGTTTGATTTCCTTGATTTGAGTTGGCTCCCGTTGCAACTAGAAGATAATCAAATTCTATTATCTCATCTTGAATAGTCATAAATTTATCATTTTGCCATTGTAAAAGAGTCGATTCTTCAAGTGCAAGCTCGGCACAAATGTGACGACAATGGAAACGTTTTTCTAGAGTAGAGAATGGCAGCAAGATATCTTGTAATGGATATCTAAAAGTTTCATGCAAGTGAGTAATTTTAATATGTTGAGATCTGGGATCGATAATGGTAATACTAGCATCTGGCATATGACGTAAGAAGGTGACTAGTGCTGTAATTCCAGCATAACCCCCTCCTGCAATCACAATTTTCAATTTTTTTTCTGTGGGTATATAGAACGGCAAACAAGTCATGATTTTTTCAATGTATCGCTGTTAATAGATAACAACACTGGACTCTATATAGACATATTAGCTGATTTTTAAATTTTTCTCTCTATTTGAGAGTGTTCGGCACGCATTAATAATAATAATCCCAATCCTTAATATATTTTGTATACGTAATCGTACCAGATAATTTGGGCAACCCGCATGATTCTTATGTACTCTACCTCAGAGTGTTTATTAAAGGGATTTGAAATATGAGCCAACATATAGTTTTTCTTGATCGAGATTCAGTTAGGACTGAAGTGCATCGACCAAGTTTTAAACATACGTATAAGGAGTATTCTAACACCCTGTCTGATCAAGTTGTATCACGTTTGCAGCATGCAACAATAGTAATCATTTGTAAGATCTCACTAAATGAGAAAATGCTTGCGCAACTACCCAAGTTGAAATTAATTGCAATTGCTGCCACTGGCTATGATTGCATAGATATTTTAGCTTGCCAGAGGTACGGTATTGCAGTAATTAATATTCGAAATTATGCGACACATGCGGTACCGGAGCACGTATTTATGATGGTGTTGGCACTACGTCGAAATTTGCTGCTGTATCGGCAAGATGTTGAAGATGGAATGTGGCAGAAATCAGAGCATTTTTGTTTCCTTGGACATAGTATTAATGATTTGTTTGGCTCCACCATTGGTATTATTGGAGAAGGTGAAACGGGAAAAGGCACTGCTAAGATTGCGCGCGCTTTCGGTATGCATGTACTTTTCTCCGATCACGCATCACCGAAAAAAAAGAATGTGAAACTTACATCATTTGAGCAAATATTAATTAAATCGGATGTAATTTCATTACACTGCCCACTGACAACAACAACACGTGATTTAATTGGTATTAATGAATTGCGTAAGATGAAGCGCAACGTATTATTAATTAATACTGCACGTGGAGGATTGGTTAATGAAGAAGCTTTAATTCATGCATTAGATGAAGGTTTGATTGCTGGCGCTGGTTTTGATGTTATTACTAATGAGCCACCTACGAATGATCACCCGCTGCTTCGGGTGAGTCGTTCTAATTTTATTCTTACCCCACATATTGCCTGGGCATCGGATGAAGCATTAAGAATTCTTGCTACCCAATTAATCAGTAATATTGAAGCTTGGGTGGCAGGAAATCAATATAATCTGATTGTTTGATTGAACGATTTTCTACGCTGAGTAGTAACTATACGATTAAGATATACTTCATTCGCAAAATATTTTTATCAAAGTATAACGGGCAGAGATATGAAAATACACGAGTATCAAGCTAAAGATATTTTACGTGAATTCGGTATTGCTACTTTGCCAGGGGCCCCCTGCTTCAGTGTTGATGAAGCGGTAGAGGTAGCTCGGAAATTGGGTGGAAATGCATGGGCAGTAAAGGCACAGATTCATGCTGGCGGACGCGGTAAAGGAGGTGGAGTAAAAATAGCGAAATCATTAGACGAAGTAGAGTATTTTGCCAAAACAATTTTAGGTATGACGCTTATTACTCATCAAACTGGCGCGCAGGGTACTATTGTTCGGCGGTTATTAGTTGAGCAAAGTATTAATATAGAAAAAGAGTTCTATATTGGTATGGCGATAGATCGTCTAAAGCAACAAGTGTGTCTTATAGTTAGTTCAGAGGGCGGCATGAACATCGAAGAAACTGCTATTCGCACACCAGATAGAATTCATAAAATCTTTTTAGATCCAATTATGGGATTGTCTGATGAAGACGCAGACAGACTTGTTTGTAAAATCAACTTTCCAAAATATTTCGAAACAGAGGTGCGGTTATTATTACAGAATCTATATCAACTATTTGATAAGAATGATGCGACTTTAGTTGAGATAAATCCACTGGTTATTACCACCGATAATCGCATTCTAGCACTTGATGCAAAAATGAATTTTGATGATAATGCCTTGTTTAGACATATAAATATTATTGAATTACGTGATTTTAATGAAGAAAATTTAATAGAAATAGAGGCGTCTAAATATAATCTTTCATACATTCCTCTTGATGGAAACATTGGTTGTTTGGTAAATGGAGCCGGTCTTGCAATGGCAACTATGGACATCATCAAGCTTTTTGGAGGGAGCCCTGCTAATTTTCTTGATGTAGGGGGCGATGCTACCGTAGAAAAAGTAACGGAGGCATTTAGACTGATGCTGCGTAATCCAGGGTTAAGAGTTATATTAATTAACATATTTGGTGGCATCATGAAATGCGATGTTGTTGCTGAAGGCGTAGTTAGGGGGGCTCAAGAGACGAAACTTTTAATACCCTTAGTGGTTCGTCTCGAGGGTACCAATGTTGATTTGGGCAAGAAAATTCTAATTGAGTCTGGATTACCGATTACTCTAGTAGACAACATGGCAGATGCTGCACAGTATGCAGTTACAGCTGCGAAAATAAGAGAATAGGCATGGCAATTTTAATAAATCAAGATACTCGAGTTATGACCCAAGGAATTACCGGAAAAACCGGCCAGTTTCATACCCGTATATGTCGCGAGTATGCTAACGGAAGGGAATGTTTTGTTGCGGGAGTTAATCCGCATAAATCAGGAAATATTTTTGAAGGAATTCCAGTTTACGCTAATGTCATAGAGGCCAAAGAAGCCACAGGTGCAACAGTTTCTGTAATTTATGTACCACCAAATTTTGCTGCTTCAGCTATTGAGGAAGCGGTAGATGCTGGGCTCGATTTAGTGATCTGTATTACTGAAGGAATTCCCGTACGCGACATGTTGCATATTCGTTATAAAATGAGAAAGGGAAAAACTTTACTAATCGGCCCTAATTGTCCAGGTATCATTACGCCTGACGAAATTAAAATTGGCATTATGCCCAGTTATATCCATAAGAAAGGGCGTATTGGGGTAGTTTCGCGTTCTGGCACATTAACTTATGAAGCGGTGTCTCAATTAATGGAGCAAGGGCTTGGACAGTCTACCTGTATTGGCATAGGCGGCGACCCGATTAATGGGTTAAAACATCTAGACGTGATTAAATTATTTAATGACGATAATGAAACTGACGCAGTTTTGATGGTAGGAGAAATTGGTGGTTCCGATGAAGAAGATTGTGCTCGCTGGATTAGTCGTAATATGAAAAAACCAGTTGTTGGTTTTGTTGCCGGAGTTACTGCGCCACCTAATAAAAGAATGGGGCATGCCGGAGCCATTATTTCCGGAGGCAAAGGTACTGCACAGGAGAAGCTTGTAGTGATGGAGGAATGCGGAATTAAAGTAACGCGTAACCCAGCCGAGATGGGAAAATTAGTTAAGTCAGTGTTGTAATAAACCAGAATAGAGTAATGCCATAACCACTCCAACATGACATCCATTTCTTTAATTGGCGCTCTTTTATGGGAGCAATGGCGCCCCGTCCATGACCGCAATCAACTAGCTATTTCATTGCTTGCCTATGTTGATCTACTCAAGAACTATTTTAATACAGGTATTCGTTATCACGGTACATTAGCATGGTTCGTAGCGGTAATACCGATACTTTTTTGTACTGGTATCATTTACTATTTGCTAGATACTTTTAGTCCTATATTGGGATGGATGTGGAATATAGTAGTGTTATATTTCACAATGAGTTTCCGTCAATTTAATCAGTCTTTGGCTGATATCGCGCAAGCTTTAAAGAACGAAGATTTGCCACAAGCTAGAGAGTTATTGAAACAGTGGAGCGGGGTATATGTAGAGAAATTAAATAGCACAGAGATTATAGAAGTTACCATTAGATCTGGGCTGATTTACTCGTATCATCGTTTGTTTAGTGTGCTCATTTGTTTCGCTATTTTACCAGGACCAATTGGACCAGTTCTATATCGTCTTGCAGAATTAATGGGGAAGCGCTGGGGTAGCCTCACACAAGATGAAGGTGATTCATTTGGCCATTTTTCTACGGCAATATTAAAGACCATAGATTGGTTACCAACAAGATTAACTGCTATAAGTTTTGCCATTGTTGGTAATTTTGAAGATGCAATCTATTGTTGGAAAATGCAAGCTACATTACTTACAAATCGCGCTGATGGGATAATTTTTGTTAGTGGGGCAGGCGCGCTTGGCGTACGTCTAGGAGATTTTACACAGAAGAATACTGATGAATCTCCTCGGCTCCAATTAGGGGGAGAAAAAGAAGCCAACATAAATTTCTTGCAGGGTACCGTAAATCTCATTTGGCGCGCCCTAGTGCTGTGGCTATTATTGCTACTGGTTATAGGCTGAATGTGATAAATAAGGAAATAGAGGGAAAGGATATGATCTTTAGGAAATTTTTATATTTACCTTTGTCAGTGTTATATTTTTTCATACCTTCGGCATTTGCCCAACAATTCATCGCACTACCGCAACCAGTTTTAACTATAGCTGCCGAAACTTACATACTCACTGATTTTCAGAGTGGGCAAGTTTTAGTCAGTAAAGATACTCAAAAACGTGTTGAGCCTGCATCGCTCACCAAACTGATGACGGCATATATCGTGTTTTCAGCTCTTAAACAAAAAAGTATCAGCTTAACGCAAAGCCTCTCTGTATCAGAAAATGCATCGCGTGCACAAGGTTCGCGCATGTTTATTGAACCTAATAAATCTGTTACTGTAGATGAATTATTACGCGGGGTGATTGTCCAATCTGGTAACGATGCCTGTATTTTATTAGCAGAAGCCATTGCTGGCTCAGAAGAAAAATTTGCGATGATAATGAACAAAGAGGCTCTGCGCCTAGGAATGAAAAATACTCATTTTACCAACTCCACCGGATTGTCAGATCCAGAGCATTACACAACAACCCAGGATCTCGCTTTATTGGCAACCGCTGTGATTCGTAATTTTCCAGAGTACTACTCACTTTATTCTTTAAAAGAGTATACGTATAACAAAATTACTCAGACTAATAGCAATCGTCTATTGTGGCTAGACCCCAATGTAGACGGCTTAAAAACTGGACATACCAAGACCGCTGGCTACTGTTTAGTTACCTCAGCCAAACGTAATGAACGAAGATTAATTTCAATTTTAATGAATACTTCTTCTGATAATGCGCGGACTATGGAAAGTCAGCGTCTTTTAAATTATGGATTCCAGTTTTATGATACTGTGCGTCTCTATCAAAAAGGGCAAGAGGTAGAAACTATTCCATTATGGAAGGGCTCACAAGACGCAATTAAGGCGGGAGTTGACCGCGATCTTTATTTTTCCATACCAAAAAATCAGGCCAATAAATTGAAGGCTACAATGGAATATAAGCGACCACTTGTTGCTCCGATTAGCATTGGGCAGAAAGTAGGTATAATAAAGTTAGTTTTTAATGACAGACCAGCGGCCGAATATTCCTTGGTAGCACTAGAGAATGTGGATGTTTCTAATATCTTGAGTCGTACTTGGGATAGTTTGCGTTTATTTTTTAATTAATATTTGGTTATAAAAATATATTTATCTGTCATAAGTTGATATGAATAATCAAGGATTAACATGATTTATCTTAATGGGATTTTTATGCCCATTGAAGATGCTCGTATTCCAGTCTTAGATCGTGGATTTATTTTTGGAGATGGAGTGTACGAAGTAATTCCCGTTTACTCGCGTAAACCATTTCGTCTAGCTGAACATCTACATCGCTTACAACATAGTCTTGATGGCATACGTCTCAGTAACCCTCATTCTGATGCTGAGTGGAGTCATTTGTTAGGACAATTAATCGCCGCTAACGCAAGCGAGGATCAGTATATTTACTTGCACATTACTCGCGGCGTAGCTAAACGAGACCATGCTTTCCCAAAAAACAGCACACCTACAATATTTATCATGAGTAACCCGCTGTTAACCCCACCAATGGAATCCCTGATTACTGGTGTTTCAGCCATTACTGCCAATGATAATCGTTGGTTGCGTTGTGATATTAAGGCAATCTCATTGTTACCGAACGTGTTGTTACGACAGATGGCTGTGGATGTAGATGCGATTGAAACTTTGCTATTAAGGGATGGTTTTCTGACAGAAGGCGCAGCTAGTAATATTTTTGTTGTAGGAAGCGGCGTTCTTTTGGCTCCACCAAAGAATCATTTAATGTTGCCTGGTATTACCTACGACATTGTATTAGAGTTGGCAGAGACACACCATATTCCTTATGAAGTAAGAGAGATATCTGAGCATGAAATGCGCAACGCGCAGGAGTTGCTATTGACATCATCGACCAAAGAAATCATGCCAATTACTCGTTTGGATAATCAGCCGGTGGGAGATGGAAAACCTGGGATAATGTTTATGCAATTGTACCAGCTCTATCAAAATTACAAGATTACGGTAATGCGAGGCAATAGTTGAGCATCAGAAGATTTCTGATTACGTTACTCACTTGATTAGTTGAGCATGATCGCACAACCTTCGTTAATTGAATATCCTTGTGACTTTCCCCTTAAAATTATAGGACATGCTCAGCAAAATTTTTCTGAATCTGTATTGACCATAGTTAAGCGTCATGCGCCTAATTTCGATAGCGCTACTATGGAAACAAGAATCAGCAAACAAAGTACGTATGTAAGTTTTACCTGTACCATTCAAGCGGTCTCGCGCCCCCAGTTAGATGAGTTATATCGAGAATTATGTGACCATCCAATGGTAGTGATGGTGCTTTAAATTTTCTTAGCCTTTATTATCTAAAAATGTAGAATTTATGTATGGATATCTCTGATTTAAAGTTAAGATCTAGAAACGTGACGCCACGTATTAGATATTTTGGGTTAGTAGATTACCTCACCACTTGGCAAGCAATGAAGGACTTTACTGCGTCTCGTACAGAAAATACCCATGATGAGATTTGGTTATTGCAGCACCCGTCAGTTTATACACAAGGAATCGCAGGCGCATCGGAACATCTGCTCTACAATAATGAAATTGCTGTAATAAGAACAGATCGTGGTGGTCAGATTACTTATCACGGCCCGGGGCAAATTATTGCTTACTTGTTAGTAGATATGCGTCGTCTTAAGTTTGGTGTACGTGATTTAGTAAGGAGAATGGAAGGCGCTGTGATAGATTTACTGCAAGATTATCTTATCTGTGCAGAGAGTCGTGTAGATGCGCCTGGTGTATATGTAAACAACGCAAAGATTGCGGCATTGGGATTAAAAATAAAGAATGGCTGTTGTTATCATGGTCTGGCACTTAACGTGGATATGAATTTAGAGCCATTTTCCGCTATTAATCCTTGTGGCTACCCTGGTTTACAGGTTACTCAAACCAAAGATCTCGGCATAGTTGATAGCATGGAAGCCCTGAGCAGTAGATTGGCAGAGAAATTACAAGCAAGAATAAACAACTAAGGATTTTTCGTTATGACTAATGAGATTCGTCAGAAAGGAGCGCTCAAGACCTCACGAAATCCAATAAAGATTGAGCCCCAATCTTTTAAGGAGTTATTAAAAAAACCATCATGGATAAGGGTGCGTCCATCTCGTAATCAGGAATTTTATGAGGTCAAGCGTATTTTGCGAGAACAGAAATTGCATACAGTTTGCGAAGAAGCATCTTGTCCTAATATAGGGGAATGTTTTGGCAAAGGTACGGCTACTTTCATGATCTTAGGTGATCTCTGTACCCGTCGTTGCCCGTTTTGTGATGTAGCACATGGCAAACCATTGCTACCAGATGCAGAAGAACCATTACATTTAGCAACATCCATTGCTGCTATGAAATTGAAGTATGTAGTGATTACTAGTGTTGATCGTGATGATTTGCGCGATGGTGGGGCTCAGCATTTTGTTGATTGTATACGTCAAATAAGGCTCCACTCTCCCCAGACAAAAATAGAAATCCTTGTTCCAGATTTTCGTGGAAGATTAGAAGTCGCGCTGGAGAAGCTATTTATTTGCCCGCCAGATGTATTAAATCATAATCTGGAAACTGTACCGCGTCTTTATAAGCAATGTCGGCCGGGAGCAGATTATGCACATTCATTAAAATTGCTAAAGAATTTTAAGGCGTATTTTCCCAGAATTACTACTAAATCTGGATTAATGTTGGGCTTGGGTGAGACTGATGAAGAAATTTTAGATGTGTTAAGAGACCTGCGAGAGCACGATGTCGAAATGCTTACAATCGGACAGTATTTGCAACCTAGCGGCGGACATTTGCCCGTATTACGTTATGTGTCGCCAGAGGATTTCAAAAAATTTGAACTTACTGCGACTAAAATGGGTTTTAGTAATGCGGCCTGCGGACCAATGGTCCGTTCAAGTTACCACGCTGATCAGCAGGCTCATTTAGCAGGCGTGACATAAAGACACAGTTTTAATAAATTAACTTTAGTGAAAAAGAATATAAGTCTTTGCAGATGAGATTGATGTCTCAATACTAAATTTTTTACATTTTAATCTTTAGCAACATCGTTTTATTCCATTCCATTTCCTGTCTTGCTCCATCTGAAAAAATGTTTTGCAATCTAATGGCTTATCTCCGTTTTTTGCATGATATGTATGCCAGTGCTCTAAATAACGCTCATATGCATCATCACCGCTGATGGTGCGGAGTAATTCCCAGCCACGATTTATATTTTTTTTAAGATAGTTCATGATAATAATTCTTAAATTTAAAGTTTAGTTCTTAATTATTAATCTAGATTTAGTGGTAATTTTTTGACTCAATTGATAAGGTGCCTCGGAAAGCGCTAGATGAGATTTACCGGTAATAATACGGTATGAAATGCGCAATGTTTCTAATACCAGTATCCAAGTGGTGATTAAGAAAAAAGTAGTAAGTGCTGCAGCAAGGTAATCATTGAAGATTAGTTGCTGAGCCTCAATAACAGTGATATCTGATGGCAGCACACCCCCTGCTAATCTTGTTGTTAGATCTTGTGCGTGCGAGAGAAAACCTATGCGTAATTCAGGGTTGAAGAGTTTCTCCCATGCGGCAACGCTAGTTACAATCACGAGCCAGGTGAGTGGTGCAGCGGTGATCCAAACATAACGCAGCTTATCGGATTTTATGAGAATAATAGTAGCGACACATAATGCAATTGCAGCAAGCATTTGATTAGCGATACCAAATAGTGGCCATAAACTATTGATTCCACCGAGTGGATCAAGCGTGCCGATATAGAGAAAATAGCCCCATGCACTCACAACAAGAGCACTAGTAAAAAATACACTTGGATACCAACTAGTGCGTCCCATGGGTTTGTAAAGATTGCCAAGTAAGTCTTGTAACATAAAGCGACCAACTCGTGTACCAGCATCAAGAGTAGTAAGAATAAAAAGTGCTTCAAACATGATAGCAAAATGATACCAAATAGCCGTCATGTTTGTGCCAAAAGTGTTGGCAAAAATACTGGCCATACCGACCGCAAAAGAGGGCGCTCCACCGGTGCGCGCAAATAAACTGGCCTCTCCCATATCAGCGGCAAGTTGATGCATTTGTGCAATATTTATTGGGAATCCCCAGCTATTAATTACAGCTATAGCGTCTACGGCTTCTTTACCAACAATACCGACTGGACTGTTAATAGCAAAGTAGACACCAGGATCCATTATAGTGGCGGCAATTATTGCCATGATGGCGACAAAGGATTCCACTACCATTGCTCCGTAACCAATTAAGCGCGCATCCATCTCATTAGAAAGTAATTTAGGCGTGGTGCCAGATGAGATGAGTGAATGAAAGCCAGAGATTGCGCCACAGGCAATCGTAATAAATACAAAAGGAAATAGTCCCCCACCAAAGATCGGACCAGTCCCATCTATAAACTGCGTTAATGCAGGCATTTTTATCTCAGGTCGGAGTACGATAACCGCAACAGCAAGCATTAGCATCGTACCAATTTTCATAATAGTCGATAAATAATCGCGCGGTGCGAGTAATAACCATACCGGAGCAGCTGCAGCGCTGAAACCGTAAGCGATAATTAACAATGCTAATGTTGGTCCGTCATAATTAAACCAATGACGTAAATTAGGTTGTTGATCTATCCAGCCACCCCCTACTACAGCCAGCAATAGAAGAATTACACCAATTAACGTGCCCTCCATTACACGACCGGGACGAATATTGCGCATATATAAACCAATCAGTATGGCAATTGGGATAGTAGCCGCTACGGTGGAGGTCGCCCATGGACTATATTTCATGGCATTAACAACTACAAGGCCAAGTACAGCGATAAGAATAATCATAATTACCATTACACCGACTAAGGCCGCGCTGCCTCCAATGATACCGAGCTCGTCATATGCCATCTGACCTAATGAGCGACCATTGCGACGAGTGGAAAAAAATAAAATCACAAAGTCTTGCACGCAGCCGCCCAGTACAGCTCCAACTAGGATCCACAGTGTGCCTGGTAAGTAGCCAAATTGAACTGCAAGAGTTGGACCAATCAATGGCCCTGGTCCTGCGATAGCGGCAAAATGATGGCCGAAGAGCACCCATTTATTGGTGGACACAAAATCGCGATTATTGTTTAGACGTTCACTAGGAGTGGCGCGAGTAGGATCTAACAACAATACCTTGGTGGCAATAAAAGCGCTATAAAAACGATAACCAATAGCATATACACATACCGCTGCAACAATGAACCATACACTATTAATGGTTTCGCCTCGATGTAATGCAATAGCTCCTATAGCACCGACACCAAGAAAAGTTACAAGAACCCAGGCAATAATTTTCAGTGATTTCATTTTTTGTATTGATCTGATTGGTATCACTATATTATCTTATTAAAAAATAAATAACTTGCGCGTTACTGTGCATGATACTTTTTTAGCAAACGTTATAATGAGAGTTGTGTTGATGTTGATCTAGTATTTTTTTAAAAATTGTTCTGTAAACAATAGAAACTAGGTAATTTAAGATGAAACTCATTAGAGAGTGAGGTGATGCGGCATTTTGGTGAGGCGGACTTAGGTTATAATTGGTCTGTATGTAGAATTTTCGAGCATAGCATTTTGAAGAGAGCCTCTTTGGATATCAAGGGGGTGTATGATTTAGGTGTAAAAAATGATTATGATCTTCATCACACTTAATGGTGCCCAGAAGAGGACTCGAACCTCCACAGTGTTGCCACCGCTAGGACCTGAACCTAGTGCGTCTACCAATTCCGCCATCTGGGCAATACGAGCATCTAGATCTAAGGTGCTGATCAGAGACGTAATTCTATAGGAAATCATTGTTTTGTCAAACAAAAAAGGATACGAATTACGCAATCTTGATCCTCATTCTGAACGGGAGCGGGAGCGCTATGGCCATGCATTACCAAGCAGAGAATTTATTCTTCAAATTTTAAAAGAACAGGGTGTTCCTACTACTGAAGAAGCACTAGGGGCGCTATTCAAAATTAACGAAGAAGAGTACAAAATTTTCTGTCGACGACTGTCTGCAATGAGGCGCGAAGGGCAGATTATGCGTAACAGAAAGGGTGATATCTATGTAGTAGAAAAGCTTGATCTAATTAAGGGGAGGGTGCAGGGCCATGCCGATGGTTTTGGTTTCTTAATCCCGGATGATGGCGGTCTCGATCTTTTCCTGGGGCCCAAGGAAATGCGAAAAATGTTGCATGGCGACCGCGTGATGGTGCGTGAAATTGGTGTCGATCGTCGCGGACGAAGAGAGGGAGTGATTGTGGAAGTGTTGGAACATAGCACAACACAACTTGTTGGGCGATTGCATGTTGATCACGGTATTTTATTTGTGGAAGCCGAGAATAAGAGGATTAATCAGAGATTTTTGGTGCCGCCGGAATTAGCTCTGGGTGCCATAGCGGGCCAAGTGGTAATGGTAGAAATTATTCAACAGCCCAGTAAAAGCAGTCACCCCATTGGTCGCATTATTGAGGTATTAGGTGATTATTCTGCACCGGGTATGGAAAATGAGATCGCACTTCGTAAGCACGAATTACCTTTCCAATTCTCGGAAGAAACTCAAAAACTTGCTGCAAAACTTCCAGAAAAAGTGTTTAAAAAAGATTTGAGCGGGAGGGAAAATATTTGCCATTTACCTCTAATAACAATAGATAGCGAGACTGCCCGTGATTTTGACGACGCAGTTTATTGCGAGCAGGAGGGTAGAGGTTATAAATTGTATGTCGCTATTGCTGATGTTAGTCATTATGTGCATCCTAATGATGAGATAGATAAGGAGGCGTTGAATCGCGGTAACTCGGTGTACTTTCCGCGCCGAGTAATCCCTATGTTGCCAGAGATTCTCTCTAATGGTTTATGTTCGCTGAATGAAAAAGTGGAACGTTTATGCATGGTGTGTGAAATTACCATTAACACCGAGGGTGATTTCTGTAAGTATCGTTTCTATCCAGCAGTAATGAACTCTTATGCGCGCCTTACCTATACTGAGGTTGCTGCAATATTAAATAATTCAGAAGGGGATGAGGGCAGGCAACATGTAGCACTCTTGCCCCATATCCAGATGCTTTTTCAATTGTTCAAAGTATTATTACAGGCACGTGAGAAGCGCGGCGCTATTGATTTTGAAACTATTGAAACTCAGATCATTTTTAATGATCAGGGCAAGATTGAACACATATTGCCCGTGAAGCGTAACGATGCCCACCGCATAATTGAGGAGTGCATGTTAGCGGCTAATGTATGCGCATCAGATTTTTTGAAACAACACAATCAATCTACACTGTATCGTATTCATGAGGGCCCTACGCCAGAGAAACTTACTGCCATGCGTGGATTTTTTGGAGAATTTGGTTTGCATCTGAGCGGAGGAGATGAGCCCCATGCTAAGGATTACGCTAAGCTATTGCATGGAATTAAAGACAGACCAGATGCACAGCTATTACAGACAGTAATGCTTCGATCTTTACGTCAAGCGGTTTACAGTCCAGATAATGTTGGTCATTTTGGACTTGCTTATGAATCCTACACTCACTTTACTTCGCCCATAAGACGCTATCCAGATCTATTGGTTCATCGTGCCATTAAAGCAGTACTAAATGGCATGACATACTCTCCTGGCGATTGGCATGAATTAGGTAAACACTGTTCTCAGATGGAACGTCGAGCTGATGAAGCTTCTCGAGATGTGGAATCTTGGCTAAAATGCTTCTATATGCAGGATAGAATTGGTGAGTGTTTTAATGGTGTTATCAGTAATGTTACTGGTTTTGGTTTATTTGTGGCACTGGATGGAATTTATGTGGAAGGATTGATTCATATTTCTGAACTTCCTAAGGACTATTTTCATTTTGATGCCGCAAAACACATGTTGTTGGGAGAGCGTAATGGCAAACGTTATCGTCTAGGCGATCGGCTACAAGTAAAAATTGTACGAGTTGATCTAGAAACTAGCAAAATTGATTTTGTATTAGCTGATGTATGCAAATAATATTTATTGGATAGATGTTATTTTCTCCCATCTTCCATCAAAAAATAATTATTTTAAATTTACGCAGATAAAATCAAACCTATTAATTTTTGTATGCTCCGTTAGATGTCTAATACTCACTCTATATTTGGTTTCCATGCCATTACTAGTCGCTTACGACAGAATCCCGATAGCGTTCAAGAGATTTTTCTTGATTCAACTCGTCGTGACCAGCGCGTACGTGATCTAACAAAACTTGCTGAAACTCAGGGCGCACGAATCATTCTTTGTGATGAAAAAAGACTGGTCGCGTTGTCCGGAAGCAATTTTCATCAGGGCGTGGTTGCAAATATAGATATAACTCGTAATCACATCGATATCGAAGATGTGCTTGAGACCTTAACTGAACCAGCGTTGTTGTTGGTGTTAGATGGAGTTCAAGATCCGCACAATTTGGGAGCATGTTTGCGAGTTGCGGATGCTTTTGGTGCTCATGCTGTAATTGCACCAAAAGATCGTGCAGTAGGTCTAAATGCGACCGTGCATAAGGTAGCGAGTGGGGCTGCCGACGTGGTTCCGTATATTGCAGTGACTAATTTAACTCGTACCTTACGAGAACTAAAAAAACAGGGTATATGGATCATTGGAACTTCAGCTGACGCAGGTACTGACCTTGGTTCTTTGAAACTTGATGGCCCCATTGCATGGGTATTTGGTGCAGAGGGCGAGGGTATGCGACGTCTAACCCGAGATACATGTGATCAATTGATCTCCATTCCTATGTTGGGCAGTACTGAGAGTTTGAATGTTTCGGTTAGTGCGGGCATATGCCTATTCGAAACTCGTCGACAAGAACGGGACAAAAAGATAAGAATTGATTAATCACTTTATTTAAAGATACCAAAAAGTCGCGGAAAAAAAGTTTTAAATAATAAATCGTTTGGTTGCCTTATGATACTTTGATCAGGGTTGATACTATTTTATTAGTTTGTTAAAATACCGTTTTACTTAGTCCTTGTCTTACTGTGTTCGTATCACAGGAGACTCTACCCATAAGGAGATTTATGCGACATTACGAGGTTGTTTTTATTGTTCATCCTGATCAGGGTGAACAAGTTCCCGCCATGATTGAGCGCTACCGCAATATAGTGACCATGAAAAACGGTCAGATTCATCGTCTAGAAGATTGGGGACGTCGTCAGCTCGCTTATCTGATACAGAAAGTTCATAAAGCACATTATGTGCTGATGAATATTGAATGTGATCAAGAGACCTTGGATGAACTAGACCATGCTTTCAAATTTAATGATGCAATACTGCGTCATTTAACTATTAAAATGAACGGTCCTGTAACCGAACCATCAGCAATGATGCGTAAAGATCGCCCAGAAACTCGCTTGCAGGCAGAAGAAGCCATAGAGCTTAACATTTGAGTTTAAATAAGGTCGGGTAAATTGGGCTGTAATCAACTTGAAATTTGCGGAAAAATAATTGAGATGAAAAAATTACGCTATACCCCAATAGGTATAGCGATAGCAGAATTCAAAGTCAGCCATATCTCACAACAATTAGAAGCGGAGGTATTGCGTCAAATTGAGTGTGAGATCTCCGCAGTGGCTTTGGCGCAGATAGCAAAAAGTATGACTGACATGAAGATTGGTACGGTATTGAAATTAATTGGTTTTTTAGCGAGAAGAAGTCGCATAAATTTACAACTGGTACTGCATGTAAATAGCATGCATCCAATTTAATCAAAGAATAGGAAAATTATGGCTCGTTTTATTTCAAGACGCAAAGATGGTAAAGATAAGGAAAAAGATAAAAGTGCGAATCGTCCACTGTTTAAGCGGAGGAAATTCTGCCGTTTCACAGCAGAAGGTATTAAAACAGTTGATTACAAAGATGTTGAAGTGCTAAAAGATTTTATCAACGAGAATGGTAGAATTATCCCTGCACGTATAACTGGTACGAAGTCACGTTATCAGCGTCAGTTGGGCGTTGCTATCGAGCGCGCAAGATTTCTTGCGATGCTTCCTTACACTGATTTGCATTAAGGAGAAATAGAGTGCAAATTATTCTGATGGAGAAAATTACTAACCTTGGCGAATTAGGCGATATAGTCAAAGTAAAAAATGGCTATGCTCGAAACTTTTTAATTCCACAAAGCAAGGCAAAGCGAGCAACAGCGATCACTATTGCTGAATTCGAGCTCAAACGGGCTGAGCTAGAAAAAATACAAGCAGAGACCTTGGCTGTCGCTCAAGCTTGTCAAGTTAAGTTAGATGGTCTGATAATTCAAATTACTCAGAAGGCTGGAATAGATGGGAAGTTATTTGGTTCGGTGACTAATGTGGATATCATGAACGCAATTAACGCTAAGGATTTTCTTGTTAAAAAGACCATGCTTCGTATGCCACTGGGGCCAATAAAGCAGGTGGGAGATTATCCATTCATTATTGAATTAGATAATGATGTATTGGCTCACATCACGGTGTCTGTTATAGGTGAGACCACTACTTGATCCCGTATTTTCGTATCAAAAATAAAAAAGGGTCGATAATGACCCTTTTTTATTTCCCTCGTGTCAGCTAATGGTAGAATTGTTTCTTCCTGATACTTCTCAATTTACATAAATTTTATGGCTCAACCTCTAATCGCCGCTGACATCGATCGATCGATCGAATCTTATAAGACCCCATCACATTCAGTTGAAGCTGAGCAATCAGTACTTGGAGGATTGTTACTTGATAATCAAGCCTGGGATAAAGTAGCTGATATTATTACTGAGGAAGATTTCTATAGGTTGGATCATCGTCTTATTTATCGCCACATCTGCAAATTAATTGAGCGTAGCAAACCAGCGGATGTTGTGACCGTTGCTGAGTCGCTTGAAAGTTCAGCTGAATTACAAAATGTTGGAGGTTTGAGCTACGTTGGCATGATGGCTCAGAATACACCATCAGCAGCTAATATTCGTCGGTATGCGGAGATCGTACGAGAGCGCTCCATTATGCGCAAACTTGCTCAAGTTGGGGTGGAGATTGCTGATTCATCTTACAATCCAGCAGGACGTTCTGCTGCCAATCTATTAGATGAAGCCGAAACAAAGGTATTCGAAATTGCTGAGGCGGGAGCACGCGGTAAACAAGGTTTTGTTGACATTCAGCCACTTCTTAAACAAGTAGTTGAGCGTATTGAGATACTTTACAATCAGGATAATCCCAGCGATGTTACAGGCATTGCAACTGGGTTTCACGATCTTGATCAAAAGACCTCGGGTTTTCAGCCAGGTGACTTAATTATTGTCGCTGGTAGGCCATCTATGGGTAAAACCGCTTTCTCGTTAAATATTGCTGAACATGTTGCCCTCGAATTAAAGAAACCAGTGGCGGTGTTTAGCATGGAAATGGGAGGTGCGCAGTTAGCCATGCGGATGTTAGGTTCTGTTGGAAGACTGGATCAACACAAAGTGCGTACCGGACGCTTGCAAGATGAGGACTGGTCTAAATTGACTTATGCCCTTGGAAAACTAAATGATGCGCCTCTATTTATCGATGAAAGTGCGGCCCTGAATGCTTTGGAGTTAAGAGCTCGAGCACGACGACTGCATCGCCAACATAGTGAGTTGGGTCTAATCATAGTAGACTATTTGCAGTTGATGTCTGCCAGCACCCAAGGTGAGAATCGCGCCACTGAGATTTCAGAAATTTCGCGCTCTTTGAAAGCGTTGGCCAAGGAATTACAAGTTCCAGTAGTTGCGTTATCACAATTGAATCGAAGTTTGGAGCAGCGTCCGAATCCACACAAACGTCCAGTGATGTCAGATTTACGTGAATCAGGTGCCATTGAACAGGATGCAGATTTAATTTTATTTATTTATCGCGATGAAGTCTACAATCCAGAGACACAGGATAAAGGAATTGCTGAAATTATTATTGGCAAACAGAGAAATGGTCCCATAGGAAAAATCGATCTTACTTTCTTGGGTGAGTACACAAGATTCGAGAGTTACGCTAGGTCTATGCACAATTAAATTTCTTAGAAGCGCCTTATCTTGATTATTTTTCTGGCTACACGTGCTCTCCTCAAATAAATTTTGCATGGAAAAGAAGTCGTGTCATGCGAGTGATTTGTAGAGTAGGTTAAACTCCCTCTCGGGTTGCATCTGCCCAGCAATTCGGTGTTTCAAATAGACGCACTCGTTCTAATTTAAGATTATTGCCATAAATATCTTGATAAGCTGGGTCGAGTATACTGAATGCTATTAACGCTAGATTCTCAGCAGTAGGTGGGACACTTAGAATAACTGTTTTATGGTCCTCAAGTGACTGTAAGAATTTTAGTAATATGGTGTCTCCGGCGTATACTAGAAAAGCGTGATCCCACTTATCTACCAATGAATTTTTTGCGATAGATTTTATTTCAGAATAATCCATTACCATGCCTTGTTTAGCGGCGCCCTCGTCAGTAATGACGTTACCAGACAAGCTAATTTCAATAGAATAGCGGTGACCATGCAAATGACGGCACTGGTTTTTATGAGAAGGGATGCGGTGGCCGGCGTCGAATTCCAGCTTACGAGTTATTAACATTAGTGAGATTATAACATTGCAACGCACTTTCAGACCACTGAATATCTATGACCATAGTCGCGATAGCATTGGAATGACTTATGTGTATCCAGTGGTATCACGTCGCTCTGGCGGAATATCAATTGGTATCAATCTTAATCCTAATAACGCTTGTAACTGGCGATGTATTTATTGTCAGGTGCCAGAATTAAAACGTGGCGCAGCACCTACAATTGATCTAGCTAAACTTGAAACAGAGTTACGTACTTTTTTACATCAGATACTGCATAGTAATTTTATTCAAGAGAATGTTTCATTGGAAGCGCGAACTGTTAATGATATTGCTCTGTCTGGCAATGGTGAGCCTACTAGTGCTAGAGAGTTTAAAGAGGTGATAGATTTGATTGGGCGAGTTAAGAAAGATCTAAACTTACCCACAGAGCTAAAATTAGTGTTAATAACAAACGGTAGTTTGATTGATCGGCCAGGCGTTCAAGATGGATTGCGTCAGATGGCCAGACTCAATGGCGAGATTTGGTTTAAATTAGATAGTGCCACTCGTAAGGGCAGGAGAAGTATTAATAATACCCAGATAAGTTTAGAGCAAATAAATAATAATCTGCAGTTAGCCGCATCATTATGCCCAACCTGGCTGCAAACTTGTATCTTTCAAATTGACGGTATACCGCCGACTGAAATAGAATCCAGTGCCTATATAGAGTTTATTGAGGTATTGTTACAAAAAAAGGTGCCATTAAAAGGTGTTATGTTATACGGACTGGCTCGTCTTTCAATGCAACCCGAGGCACCAAGGCTTAAAAATATTCCTCAAGAGTGGATGGAATCTTTCGGAAATAGAATTCGCATCCTCGGTCTTCCTGTTAAAATTGATCCATAAGGATTAGCGCATAATTTTTTATTAAACAGCATTGTCCATGTTTAGTTTTTAATTAAATAATCGGGTAGAATTCTATTCCCTTGTTGATTTTTTTCAGAGGAAACACTAGTAATCGTGGCGCTCATTGTCCAAAAATACGGCGGTACATCGGTTGGTAGCGTTGAGCGCATTAGAAATGTTGCTCGCCGAATAGCGCAATCACAGTCCCTGGGACATCAAATAGTGGTGGTGGTCTCTGCCATGAGCGGAGAAACCAATAGACTGATTGCTTTGGCTCATGAAATTCAGAAATATCCAGATCCGCGAGAACTGGATGTCATGATTTCTACAGGCGAACAGATTACCATTGCATTGTTATCGATGGCATTAATTGAGATAGGTGTTAAAGCCAAGAGTTATACTGGTGGACAGATCAAGATACTCACCGATGATTCTTATACTAAGGCTCGTATACTCAAAATTGATGAAAATAGATTACGTAAAGATCTGGAAGATGGATACATCGTAGTAGTTGCTGGGTTTCAGGGAGTTGATGAGAGTGACAACATTACTACGCTGGGTCGTGGAGGATCTGATACAACGGGCGTAGCTTTGGCAGCTGTTCTAAGAGCTGAAGAGTGTCAAATCTATACTGACGTGGATGGAGTCTATACCACCGATCCACGTATCGTGCCAGAAGCACGACGATTGAAAACCATTACTTTTGAAGAAATGTTGGAAATGGCAAGTCTTGGTTCGAAGGTGTTGCAAATCCGTTCAGTTGAGTTTGCGGGAAAATACAAAGTTAAGCTGCGGGTGTTATCTAGCTTCCAAGAGGGGGGAGATGGCACTTTGATTACTTTTGAAGAGGATAGAAATATGGAGCAAGCTATTATTTCAGGTATTGCGTTCAGCCGAGATGAAGCAAAAATTACCGTGCTAGGTGTACCCGATCGCCCAGGCATTGCTTATCAAATTCTTGGTCCTGTGGCTGATGCTAATATCGATGTAGACATGATTATTCAGAATATCGGTCACGATGGTCTAACAGATTTTTCATTTACCGTGCATCGTCATGAATTCGTTAGAACAATGAGTATGTTAAAAAATAAGGTGCAATCTCATGTTGGTGCACGTGATGTAATAGGCGATGACAAAACAGCCAAAGTGTCGATAGTCGGTGTGGGTATGCGATCACATGTCGGTATTGCCAGTAAAATGTTTCGTGTTTTAGCAGAGGAAGGTATTAATATTCAAATGATCTCTACCTCTGAAATAAAAATTTCTGTAGTAGTGGACGAGAAATATATGGAGTTAGCTGTCCGCGCACTTCACAAATCTTTTGATCTAGATCAGATACCTTAAAAGATTGTTAAACAAATAGATTCAGTTTGACCGAGAAACTTTAAACCGCTATCCTGACTTGAAATTTCATGGAGAGATGGCCGAGTGGTCGAAGGCGCTCCCCTGCTAAGGGAGTATAGGCTCAAAAAGTCTATCGAGGGTTCGAATCCCTCTCTCTCCGCCAAGAACATAGAAATACCAGTACTCTCAGAGCATTTATTATTTCAACATATCCAAAAACATATCCAAAGATATTGGCTGCTCACTCATAACTAAAAAGTTATTCGGCTCCTTGTTTAATAGACACATCACACCCCCCCACCATCCATTTTTACCAAGTTCATACCCTACCCACCCGATACCCCCTATTTCTGCTTGATGGTTACCTAATCTCTCTATACAGACAATTCTGGACAAACAATGCGGTTATTTCTAGAGTTCTAGGCGTACAGGTAGGGTCACATGCCTTGCTAGTACCGGACTACTTTGCTCCAGAACAGACATCAGGGTATATTTGAAATTGAGATGTTAACCATCAGATGATTTAATGAAGGAG
>Ga0049085_10000239_pt1 | contig 23495 bp, 22 predicted proteins | sample GreLakmeSU08MSRF_FD_66721 | JGI IMG/M metagenome (GOLD analysis project Ga0049085, IMG submission 66721) | Freshwater lentic microbial communities from great Laurentian Lakes, MI, USA - Great Lakes metaG SU08MSRF | ecosystem: Environmental > Aquatic > Freshwater > Lake | place: Great Lakes... | reverse complement strand
CGCTTCCCCCGTCTGAGCTCGCGCTTCATGCCATTTGCGGATGTCGCCACGGCTGAATTACCCTTGGGTCGCCTCTTGCGTTTATCCCTGTTTCAGTTTTCGGTGGGTTTGGCAGCAGCGTTATTAATTGGCACACTCAATCGCATCATGATTATTGAGTTAAATGTCAGCGCGGGCTTAGTAGCTTTAATGGTGGCACTGCCTTTACTGTTTGCCCCATTTAGAGCCTTAATTGGCCATCGTAGCGATCGTCATAAATCTGTTTTAGGCTGGCGTAGGGTGCCTTATATTTGGATTGGAACGTGGCTGCAGTTTGGCGGCTTAGCGATCATGCCATTTGCCTTGATTTTGCTTTCAGGAGACACTCATTGGCCCATGTGGTTTGGTGAAGGTGCATGTGGTTTAGCCTTTTTGTTGGTTGGTGCTGGCATGCAAACTACGCAAACTGCTGGGCTCGCTTTAGCTTCTGATTTAAGTACCCCCAACTTACGCCCGCGAGTAGTTGCTTTAATGTATTTAATGCTATTAGTAGGTATGGCAGCGAGTAGTTTAGTTTTGGGATTTCTTTTAATTGATTTCACTCCAGTTTTATTAATTCGTGTGATCCAAGGCGCCGCTAGTCTTACCCTAATTTTGAATTTAATTGCTTTATGGAAACAAGAGGCACGGCAGCCGCATTTAACTGCCCCGCATTTACCGCGCAAAAGTTTCAGCGAGTCGTGGAAATTATTTTCTGCGCAAAAAAAAGTGATGCGATTTTTATTGGCTCTAGGTATTGGAACGGCTGCATTTAGTATGCAAGATATTATTTTGGAACCCTACGGAGCTGAAGTACTTCATTTGTCAGTTAGCTCTACCACCGTGCTTACTTTTATTACTGCAGTGGGTGCAATTTGCGCTTTTGCATTAGCTGCCAAATACCTTAATCGCAGTATTGAGGCTTATCGCTTGGCCGCGATTGGCGCACTATTGGGTATTCTCGCATTTACTTGCGTCATTTTTTCTGAGCCACTGCAGTCGCCTTTGCTGTTTCGTTGCGGCGCCTTCCTGATTGGTTTTGGCGGCGGTTTATTTTCTGTGAGTACCTTGACGGCAGCAATGTCATTTGAAACCGATGATATGAATGGACTGGTACTAGGGGCTTGGGGCGCTGTGCAGGCTACTGCCGCAGGCTTAGCAATTGCTTTGGGCGGCTTGATTCGCGATTTGATTTCAGGATTAGCCCAATCGGGCATTTTGGGTTCTGCCCTCGACTCGAGCGCAACCGGCTATAGCTTTGTGTACCACATCGAATTTTATTTACTATTTGCCACTTTAGTTGTGCTTGGACCATTAGTTGCATATCGGTCGCCCAAGATAGCAGCAGAAAATGCAGTTGAAAAAAAGTTTGGTTTAGCTGAATTACCAGGGTAGTTGATGTTTGTAAGTTTGTTTAATTAAAAGGAAATTGATTATGGGAACTGGAGCAATTACACAATACGTTGATTTAGCGCAGCTAATTCTTTATGTATTTTGGGCATTCTTTTTCGGCTTAATTTATTACCTCACACTTGAAAGTAAGCGCGAAGGCTTTCCTTTAGAGTATGACCAAGCCGGCAAGGTAAGACGTGATCCAGGTTTAATTGGCATGCCCGCCCCTAAAATCTATAAAACCCAATTTCATGGCGATATCGTCAATCCGCGCCCAGAGCCATTAGACGTGATTCGCAATGCGCGACCCGCGCATCGGTTTAATGGTGCTCCACTGGAACCTATTGGTAACCCCATGTTAGCCGCTGTTGGTCCAGGTTCATATGCCAATCGCCCTGACTATCCCGATCTTACCTTTGAGGGGCAGCCAGTCATTGTGCCCATGCGAATTTTGCCTGGTTTTGCGGTAGCCAAACCCGACATCGATCCGCGTGGCTTGCCTGTTGTTGGTGCTGACGGTGCACGCGGGGGTGTTATTAAAGAGATTTGGGTTGACCGCGCTGAGATGGTAATCCGTTACCTTGAATTAGAAACTACCGCCGAAAATGGTAGTCGCAGGGTGATGCTGCCAATGAATTTTGCGCGTGTGCAGAGCAAAAAAATCGCAGTCCAGTCCATCTTAGGGAATCAGTTTGCAGAAGTACCCGCAATAAAAAGTCAGGATCAAATTACCATGCTTGAAGAAGAGCGGGTGATGGCCTATTACGGCGGCGGAACCTTATATGCGACCCCTGAACGGCGAGAGCCCTTAATATGAATTTGCTTCACCGCTCACCGGAGCATGAATTCGAGTCTAGTTATGGTTTGCCAGAAGCCTTGCCAGTTGGTGAGAAAATTTTATGGCAGGGAAGCCCTAATTGGCTTTCATTAGCACGTCATGCTTTCCATCTACCTGCTTTAAGCGCATATTTTGGTTTGATTATTATGGCTAAATTAATTTCAGTAGCGCTAGGGGATGTTGCTTGGTTGGCTGAATTGGGAAGTATTGCTTTAGTTTTAGCTTTATCTTTTCTAGGCTTGGGTTTAGTCGTGTATTTGGCGTATTTATCAGCGCAAACGACGGTTTACACTATTACTACGCAGCGGGTAGTGATGCGAGTTGGCATTGTGCTTACAGTTACTTTTAATTTACCTTTCAAGCGCATTGTGCGTGCTGATATACATGAGTTTTCTGATGGCACTGGCAATATTCCTTTGCAATTAGCTGCCAGCGACAAAATTGCCTATTTTCATTTATGGCCGCACGCACGTCCATGGTATTTTGCTCACCCTGAACCCATGCTGCGAAGCATTCCCAATGTCGCCGTGGCTGCTCAGCAACTTACGAGTGCTTGGCAGGCAGCAAATGCCGATCATCCCATTAGCAATTTCCATGCCGGCGACTCATTTGCTGCGCTGGTAGCAGAAGAACAAGTAGCATGAGGCTGACCTTAGAGCCAAAATTAATTCCCAAAGGTATGGGGGTTGCAGTGCTTTCAGTCATACTGCTTACTTTTACTTGGGTCGCCTTCATCAGCCTACAAGGTCACGATATCCGTGAGCCAGACGCTCCTACCCAACAAATGCGCCAATTACGCTTTGAAGATCGTGCCGATGGTTCGATCGCGGTAATTGAGTTTACGAGTGGACAGCAAATTGATAGTGTAGTTGGTGAGAGCGGCTTTGTAAGAGGCGTCTTGCGTGGTTTGGCGCAAGAGCGCAAGCGTGGGGGTTTTGATGGTTCGAGGCCTTTTGAATTAATTGGTCATACCGATGGCCGTCTAACCCTGGTGGATCCCGTTACTAAACGTAAGGTTGATTTAGATTCATTCGGACCGATCAATGCGGAAAATTTTTTACGAATGTTAATAATCCCTGTTAAGGAGCAGAAATAATGGAAGTCAAAATGGAGAGTGTAGAGACCTTACTCGGTTCGCAAATGAGCAAAACAGCGCAGTTAAACTCATCGACTGAGCGCGCACTCGAAGACGCAGTTTTAAGTCCCCGTTTTTACACCACGGATTTTGCTGAGATTGATCGAGTCAAGATCGATAGTTTGCGACGTGAGTGGGATGCACTCATGGTCGAGTATGAGGCTGATACCAACAACGATCACTTCCAGCGTCCTGCCGATATGGACAAAGACTATTCAAAAGTAGATCCAGAGTTATACGATGAATTCGTTGATTTTCTCATCAGCTCAATTACCTCTGAATTTTCGGGCTGTATTTTATATGCTGAAATTAAGCGCAAAGTAAAAAACGAAGACATGCGTACTTTATTTGGTTATATGGCACGTGATGAAAGCCGCCATGCAGGATTTATTAATCAGTGGCTTAAAGACTTTGGTATTGGAATAGATTTAGGGTTTTTAGCGAAAACGAAAAAATATACTTATTTCAAGCCAAAATTTATCTACTACGCTACTTACCTCTCAGAAAAAATTGGTTATGCTCGCTATATTACGATTTTTAGACAAATTGAGCGTAAGCCAGAATTACGTTTTCACCCCATATTTTTATGGTTTGAAAAATGGTGTAATGATGAATTTCGGCATGGCGAATCGTTTGCCTTAATCATGCGCGCAAATCCAAAATTGCTAACTGGTATCAATAAATATTGGATTCGCTTCTTTATTTTAGCGGTCTATGCCACGATGTACGTTCGCGATCATGCGCGACCACAGTTATATAAGGCTTTACAAATTTCTCCGGCCGACTATGATCGCCAAGTTTTGCAAATTACAAATGAAATTACTAAGCAAGTATTTCCGGTAACTTTAAATCTCGATGACCCCCGTTTTTATCGGGGTTTAGAGCGTATGTTGGCGCTGTTTACCCGCATGGAAGCAGTCAAAAAACAGTCATCCTGGTTTAAGAAAATACATGTTGCATGGCTTGGCGCTCAAGTCGGTATTGAGTTTATTCGCGTCTATTTTTTACCGGTTAACGACAATACCTTGCCCAGTTCAGTGCGAATGGTGCCTACTTGGTAAACAATTCGAAACAATCATGAGCATCTATCTTTGGCCTGTGCTGTTTACCATCTTTGCATGGTGGTTTGGTACTGGCATTATTTTATTTTTAAATCAGCGTGCTCCAGCCACTTACCAAGGCACTTTTTGGTTAAGCGGCTGTGTAATGTTGTTCGCCATTGTGGGTATTAAAACTAGTAGCTCAATGGATACCGTAGCAGGAGCATATTGCGGCTTTACTTGCGCTTTATTGGTTTGGGCTTGGCAAGAAATTGGCTTTTTATTGGGTTTTATTACTGGACCACGGCGCATACCGTGCCCACCTGAAGCAACAGGCTGGAAAAAAGCCGGCTATGCATTTCAAACTATTCAACATCATGAGTTAGCCTTAGTGGTGTTGGCAATCGTGGTTACAGTGGCGAGTTGGGGCGGAATTAATCAAACCGCTTTTTGGACCTTCATGATTTTATGGATCATGCGCCAAAGCGCTAAATTAAATTTATTTTTTGGGGTGCTTAACCTCAATGAAAATTTCTTGCCAAGCCACCTCAAATATATTCATAGTTATTTTTCTCGGAGTTTAATGAATCCTTTATTGCCGATTTCGGTGATTGCAGCAACGATCGTCGCAATTCCAATTTGGCAAGCTGCGTTTGCAGTAGGTGCCAGCCCATTTCAGGTTACCTCATGTGCTATCTTAGGTTCCCTATTGTCGCTGGCAATTCTTGAGCATATTTTGCTGGTGTTACCAATTTCTTCAGAGGGATTATGGCGATGGAGCTTTCGCGCTTAAACCCCATGAATCTCAGCCGCACTTGGCCAACGGGCACTACTGTCCTTGAGCTTCTTAAACCCATTACATGGTTTCCACCAATGTGGGCTTTTGCTTGTGGGGCAGTTGCAGCGGGCATTCCCTTTAGCGGCCATTGGCTCGTTTTAGTGGCCGGTATTATCTTGGCTGGTCCTATGGTGTGTGCAGCAAGCCAAGCGGTAAACGATTGGTTTGATCGTCATGTTGATGCTATCAATGAACCGCAACGACCAATTCCGTCCGGCAGAATGCCGGGGCATTGGGGGCTTTATGTCGCAATTGCTTGGACTACATTGTCGGCTTTATTAGGCTATTTCATTAGCACTTGGGCTTTCATTGCTACCCTCATTGGGTTGATTTTGGCTTGGCTCTATAGTGCTCCACCCTTTCGGCTAAAACAAAACGGCTGGTGGGGTAACGCAGCTTGTGGCTTTGCTTATGAAGGTATTGCTTGGTTTACTGGCACCGCAGTGATGATGGGTGATGCCATGCCGTCAAAGCAATCGATTATGTTGGCAGTTTTGTATAGTATTGGGGCCCACGGCATTATGACTCTAAACGATTTCAAAGCCATCGATGGTGATCGGCAAATGGGGGTGCGGTCTTTACCGGTGCAACTCGGTGTGCGAGGCGCAGCCCTGAATGCGTGTAGCCTTATGTTATTACCGCAAGCGTTAATTGTGCTGATTTTATTTACTTGGGATATGCCTTGGCGTGCGCTAACCATTGCCTTACTGATGGTTGGTCAGTTTGCAATGATGGTGTATTTTTTACGAGACCCCATTAAGCGCGCCTTATTCTTAAGTGGTTTTGGGGTACCCCTATTTGTTAGCGGAATGATGGTCAGCGCTTTTGCTGTCGCCAATTTAAATTAATGCCTGAAGGAAAAAGCATGAGCTCGTATGAACTTTTCGATGCTGTGGTGGTTGGCGGCGGTCCAGCTGGAGCAACCGCTGCCGGTGATTTGGCGCGCTTGGGTCATAAGGTGCTGTTATTAGACCGCGCTGGTCGTATTAAGCCGTGTGGCGGCGCAATACCGCCTCGACTCATTAAAGATTTTGAGATTCCAGATGAGCTCTTAGTAGCGAAAGCTAAATCTGCACGCATGATTTCACCCAAAAATAATAAAGTCGATATCCCCATTGAAGGGGGGTTCGTAGGCATGGTTGATCGTGATCAATTCGATGAGTGGTTGCGCGTGCGCGCAGCAAATGATGGTTGCGAAAGACGAGTTGGTAATTTTGAAAAGTTATCGCGTGATACTGATGGAGTCAGTATTGTTCATTACCTAGTGCGCTCAAGTAATAAAAATGAGCCTAGTACATCAATAGCCGTGAAGGCTAAAGCGATTATTGGGGCTGATGGTGCTAAGTCTGGTGTCGGTCGGGCTGCCATCCCCAGCGCTAAAGACGTTGAATATGTTTTTGCTTATCATGAAATTTTGCGCACGCCCGATATGCCACCAGCAGATTTTGATGGCTCGCGCTGTGATGTTTTTTATCAAGGCGCAATCTCCCCTGATTTTTATGGCTGGATTTTCCCGCATGGCAAAACGATGAGTATTGGCACAGGTAGTGCAGACAAAGGATTTTCATTGCGAAGCGCGGTAGGCGATTTAAAAAAAATCACTGGCCTGGAAAATATTGAAATGCTTCGTCATGAGGGCGCACCTTTACCGATGAAGCCGCTAAAAAAATGGGATAACAATCGCGACGTGGTGTTAGCTGGCGATGCAGCTGGAGTCGTGGCGCCAGCTTCAGGCGAAGGCATTTATTACGCCATGGTTGGGGGGCGCTTAGCTGCGGAAGCGGTCAGTGAGCTCTTGTTGACAAATAATCCCAAGAGTTTGGCCAAAGCGCGTAAGCGTTTTATGCGCGAACATGGCAAAGTCTTTTTGGTACTAGGTATCATGCAATGGTTTTGGTATATCAGCGATAAACGGCGCGAGCGTTTTGTAAAGATTTGCGAAGACAAGGATGTGCAAAAACTCACTTTTGACGCTTATATGAATAAAAAACTGGCAAAACGCGACCCCTTGGCCCATATCCGCATTTTTTTCAAAGATCTAGCGCACCTTTTTGGGTTAATTAAGGTTTAAAGTTCCTTTCCTTAAGGTATAAAGTAGGCTATGAGCATGTTTAGGAAACCGATTGTTGTTGCCCTTGTGTGGGGGTTATCAATTGCTATTTTGGGCGGCTGGGCAACTAATTTAGATGCTTGGTATCACGCCCTAAAAGAACCCTTCTGGAAGCCTCCCGATTGGCTATTTGGGCCCATCTGGTCAGCTATATTTATCTGTTCTGGCACTGCCTGGGTGATTGCTTGGGATCGAAATCCTGCCCCTGAAGCGGTGCGCCACCTGACGATTTTGTATGTGCTAAATGGGGTTTTCAATTTACTCTGGAGTTTTTTATATTTTCGCTTAGAGCGACCTGATTGGGCTCTTTATGAGGCAAGTTTTTTGTGGTTGTCGGTTTTTATAATTATCTATACCACCCGTCATTACTCACCAAAATCGAGCTTGCTGATGCTGCCCTATTTAATTTGGGTGAGCATTGCCATTGTCTTAAATTGGGATACTGTACGTCTTAATGGCCCCTTCGGTTAATTGAGCGAGTGAAGCAGATCGTGATCGTGGGCGGCGGTGCTGGCGGCCTTGAGCTAGCCACGCGCCTAGGCAATAGCCTTGGCCGTAAAGGTCAGGCTCGCATTATTCTGGTTGATAAAAACCGCACCCATATTTGGAAACCAAAGCTGCATGAAATTGCTGCCGGCAGCATGGATTTAAGCCAGCATGAAGTTGACTATATGGCGCAAGCTCATTGGCATCATTTTGAATATCGCATTGGTGAAATGACTGGCCTTGACTGTGCACAACAAATCATATTTCTCAATGCATATTTAGACGAAGCGGGCCATGAAGTTATGGGGGCACGTAAATTACGGTATGATATTTTAGTGCTTGCAGTTGGTAGTCTAACGAATGATTTTGGTACTCCAGGTGTAGCTCAATACGCCTTAAGACTCGAATCACCATTGGATGCTGAACGTTTTCATACGCGCATGTTAAATGACTGTATTCGGGCGCAAGCGCAAAAGACACCGCTAAAAGCTGGACAACTCCATGTTGCCATTATTGGTGCCGGCGCAACGGGCGTTGAATTGGCAGCTGAGCTCTATCGCACCACACGTGAAGTTGTGGCATACGGTTTAGACCGAGTTGATCCAAATAAAGATTTACAGATTAATGTGATTGAGGCAGCCGATCGAATTTTGCCCGCCTTACCCGTGCGATTATCATTGGCCACCGAAGTTTTGTTAAAAGATCTTGGGGTTGATGTGTATGTTAACTCGAAGGTAGCCGCTGTATTGCCCGATGGCGTACAGTTTGAAAACGGCCAAATTTTGCCAGCTGAGTTAGTGGTTTGGGCGGCGGGCGTAAAAGCGCCTGAGTTTTTAAAAGAGGTAGGTGGCCTAGAGACGAATCACATTAACCAGTTACTGGTCTTGCCAACGCTGCAAACAACCCGCGATCCCCATATCTTTGCGATGGGTGATTGCGCCGCTTGCCCATGGCCACAAGCACCCGGTGGCCATGGCGGGTGGGTACCCCCGCGAGCGCAAGCCGCCCACCAACAAGCCAATCATTTATTCCAGCAAATTCTACGGTATTTAGCGGGCAAGGAATTGCAGCCCTACTATTACCGTGATTTTGGCTCCCTGGTGTCGCTAGGTAAATTTAGTACGGTAGGCAATATGATGGGCGGCCTCATCGGCGGATCGATCATGATTGAAGGATTGTTTGCTAAAATGATGTATTTATCGCTGTATAAATTACATGAGTTAGCATTGCATGGTTGGGTAAAAACTACCTTAGATACATTGGCGCGACTTATTACTAGGCGTACTGAGCCGCATGTGAAATTGCACTAATTTTCGGCCTTCACGTAAAGAAAACCAAGGCAGATTAAAGAAAAGATGGCGGAGAATGAAATGAAGATTTGTATCGTTGGTGGTGGTGGCGCAATTGGTGGTTATTTGGCCGTAATGTTAGCCCGAGCTGGTAATGAGGTTACAGTCGTCGCGCGCGGCGCAACCTTGCGGGCGATTCAGGAACGTGGTTTGGCCTTGATTATGGAGGATCAACCCGAACCATTACATGCCGAAGTGCGGGTGGTTGAAAAAATCACCGATGCTGGTAAGCCCGACTTAGTGATCTTGGCTGTTAAGGCTCACCAGGTTGAGCCGTTAGTAGCCGATTTAGCAAAAATCATTGGGCCCGAGACAATTTTGATTCCCATGCAAAATGGGATTCCTTGGTGGTATTTTCAGAAGCTTGCAGGGCCGTATGAAAATCATTCGGTCGAAACGGTTGATCCAGGAGGCGCCATCATGCGGGCCATCAATCCAGCCAATATTATTGGTTGCGTCGTTTATCCGGCAACCGTAACTCAAGCTCCTGGGGTCATCCGTCACGTTGAGGGTACCCGCTTTCCGATGGGTGAGTTAGATGGCAGCACGTCTGATCGAATTCAGATTATTTCGAACTTAATGGCTGAGGCAGGTTTTAAGTCACCGGTTTTGGCAGATATTCGTGCTGAAATTTGGCTTAAGCTGTGGGGCAATATGACTTTCAATCCCATTAGTGCGCTGACGCATGGTCATCTTGAAGGCATATGCCAGTATCCTCTAACCCGCGAGCTAGCGCGTAACATGATGATGGAAGCCCAAATCATTGGGGAAAAATTGGGCGTGACATTTCGGGTGGATATTGAGCGGCGCATTGCCGGCGCTGAAAAAGTGGGGCAACATAAAACCTCAATGTTGCAAGATCTAGAGGCGGGACGCGCGCTTGAAATTGATGCGCTGTTGGGTTCGGTAATTGAGCTGGGTCAAATTGTGCAAATACCAACGCCATGCTTAAGCAGTGTTTACGCTTTAACCAAGTTTTTAGATGTTAATGTACAAAACGCTAAGGCAAGCTTAGCACTGCCTTTTGCAACTGGTTATTAAGTTACACAGGAGTTAAAGAGGATTTACACAGAATGCTAATTGCGCTTATGAGATAGTGGGTGAGCTCAAGCCCAACTTAGACGAACTGGTTGGTAAGGGTACCAAGGCCCTCAATCACAATGCTAACTGAACTGCCCGGTTTCATACTACCAACGCCGATTGAAGTACCGCAGGCAATGACGTCGCCTGCTTCAAGCGTCATCTGTTGGGAAAGCAAGCTAACGAGTTTTGCTGGCGGGAAAATCATATCTGCTACTGGATAGTTTTGTCGTTCTTGATCATTCAAAATAGTTTGAATGATCAAGTTCAGCGGATCAATCTCAGTAGTGATGTAAGGTCCAAACACCCCAAAGGTATCGAAGCTTTTAGCCCGCGTCCACTGGGCAAACCCAGGGTCTTTTTGTAAAATTTCAATTGCAGTTACATCATTGATACAGGTATAGCCAAAAATAGCTTCTAAGGCTTCTGCTTCAGTTAAGTTCTGTGATTTTTTACCAATCACAATTCCTAGCTCACCTTCATAAACTACTTTTCCGCTATACGATTTGGGCAGGCAAATGGTTTTGCCGCTAGCTAGAAAAGAGTTATTACCTTTAAGGAAATAGAGCGGCTCAGCTGGCACAGCATGCGCTAATTTTTCCACCAAAGCATAAAAATTATCAACTAAAGCCACCATTTTTGTAGGTAGGCAAGGAATATCAAGCTCTACCTCAGCAAGATTAAAGACTTCGCCGGTGGCCTGAGGGTGATCAAAAAGATTGCCTCCATAGACCATAATTTGAGATTGGTTTAATTGGCCAAAGTAGGCCTTTCCATGATGATTAAAACGAAGCCATTGAGCCATGATTGAGATTAAATAGAATAAATTTTAAAGGTAAAAAATGGTCGGAATGAGAGGATTCGAACCTCCGACCCCCTCGTCCCGAACGAGGTGCGCTACCAGGCTGCGCTACATTCCGTGCTAATTAGTCTATTTTAGCCCTGTAGCTTAGGTTTGCCGATTCAGAGAGTACGCACATAATGCCCGTAATGCGCTTGTAGCTTCGTTGTCAGGAAAATTACGAATCGTTGCTAAGGCTAAATTGGCTTCACGCTCAGCGACTTGATGGGTATATTCCAACGCCCCAGACTCTTGTACTGCTTTTAATATTTGACTAAAAACATCATCGGGTAGATCGGTGTTCTGCGTGATTGCTTCGCGCACTAATAAGCGTTCATCTTGACTGCCGTTCTCTAACAAAAAAATTAGCGGCAAGGTAGGTTTGCCTTCGCGCAAATCATCACCAGCATTTTTACCCATTTGCGTTGCATTGGCAGTGTAATCAAGCATGTCATCCATTAACTGAAAGGCAGTACCAATATGCCGACCAAAAGCTGCTGCTAATTCACGATCAATTTCTGAAGAACGGGCTAATAAAGCGCCCAACTCAGCCGAAGCTTCAAATAATTTCGCTGTTTTATAGCGAATCACCTGCAAATAACTTGATTCGCTTACTTCGGGGTCGTTCATATTGAGTAGTTGCAAAACTTCGCCTTCGGCAATAGTGTTGGTGGCGTCAGACAAAATTTGCATAATGCGCAAATCATTTGGTGTAACCATCATTTGGAAGGCGCGAGAATATAAAAAATCTCCAACCAGCACGCTGGCAGCATTGCCAAACGCAGCATTGGCAGTTTCACGACCACGACGGAGGGTTGATTCATCAACCACATCGTCGTGCAGTAAGGTAGCAGTATGGATAAATTCCACTACTGCCGCAATTTCTAGAGTGTGAGGTGTAGCTTGTCCATCGGCTAAGGCTTTAGCAGTGAGGAGGAGCAGGGTGGGTCGGATGCGCTTACCCCCAGCTTGAATAATATAGCTTGAAATTTGGTCAATTAAGGCCACTTCAGACGCTAGTCTTCGCTTGATTACCTCATCCAAAGCCTTTAAATCAGGGGCTATGGGAGCCAATATAGGGGCTAATTCGATGTTTTTGACACTGTTTGTCATGCAGGATATAATAATCGGCTTGGCTATTCCACGGTGGATTAGTCGTAAAAGTAGTTTAAAAGTAGTCTTAAATTGAGGTTTCTACCATGTACGCGGTCATAAAAACCGGTGGCAAACAGTATAAAGTTGCTGCAGGTGAAAAATTGAAAATAGAACAGATACCAGCGGATATCGGCAGTGAAATTACCCTCGACCAAGTTCTCGCCGTAGGCGAAGGCGCTTCACTCAAATTGGGTGATCCATTGGTTAATGGTGCCGCTGTGATGGCCACTGTCATCTCACAGGGACGTCACGATAAAGTGACAATCTTCAAGATGCGTCGGCGCAAGCATTATCAAAAGCACCAAGGCCATCGCCAGAATTTCACTGAAATTCTGATTAACACCATCAAAGCCTAATTAGGCTAAATCTGTCAAGCAGGAGAAAGAACAATGGCACAGAAAAAAGGCGGCGGTTCTACACGTAATGGTCGCGATTCCGAATCAAAACGCTTAGGCGTAAAGGTTTTCGGTGGCGAGCATATTAATGCCGGTAGCATCATTATTCGTCAACGGGGCACCAAAGTACATCCTGGCATCAATGTCGGTATTGGTAAAGATCACACTTTATTTGCATTAATTAACGGACAAGTGCAATTTAGCGTGAAGGGTGCTTTGAATAAAGCACAAGTATCGGTCCTACCACCTAAGGCCTAAATTTTTATTAGGTGCCTGGCTGAGACCAATTTCTTGGCAATTCGATGGTTTACTTGAATTGAACTGAACTTATAACCCTCAGAAGCAGGCCTCGCAGATAGCGAGGCCTTTTTTATTTATGAAATTTATTGATGAAGCCCGAATTGAAGTAATCGCTGGTAGCGGTGGAGCTGGCAGTGCCTCAATGCGTCGCGAAAAATTCATTGAGTTTGGCGGTCCTGATGGCGGTGATGGCGGTCGGGGCGGTAGTGTCTACGCGATTGCTGATCGCAATATTAATACGCTCATCGATTATCGTTATGCCAAAACCCACTTAGCTAAAAATGGTGAGCCAGGACGTGGCGCAGATTGCTACGGCCGAGCTGGTGAAGATATTGAACTTCGTATGCCTGTAGGCACCATCATTAGCGATTTTGAAACGGGCGAGCCCATTGCCGACTTAACAACCCATGGTGAGCGCCTCTGTTTGGCTGAGGGCGGTGTGGGCGGTTGGGGCAATATTCATTTTAAAAGTAGTACTAATCGTGCTCCCCGCCAAAAAACTAACGGCAAAGAGGGTGATCGCAAAAAATTAAAGTTGGAATTAAAGGTCTTGGCCGATGTTGGTTTATTGGGCATGCCTAATGCCGGTAAATCTACTCTGATTACCGCCGTATCAAATGCTCGTCCCAAAATTGCCGACTATCCATTTACAACATTACATCCAAATTTAGGGGTAGTGAGGGTTGGGCAAGAGCGTAGTTTTGTGATTGCCGATATTCCGGGCTTAATTGAGGGCGCTGCTGAAGGCGCTGGTTTAGGGCACCGGTTTTTACGACATTTACAACGGACCGGAGTTTTATTGCACTTAGTTGATATTGCTCCTTTCGAAGAGGCAGTTGATAACGTTGCCGAGGCTAAAGCCATTGTGAATGAATTACGTAAATATGACGAAGCCTTGTATGAAAAGCCACGCTGGTTGGTTTTAAATAAAGTCGACATGATTCCCGAAGAGGCACGCAAAAAAACTATCGCTGATTTTATTAAGCGCTTTAAGTGGTCAGGCCCCGTCTTTGAAATTTCGGCTTTGACAGGAGAGGGTTGCGATCGTTTATGTTACGCCTTGCAAGACTATCTCGATTCACTGCGGCGTGAGCGCGATAAGTTAGAAGAGCAGGCAGTCGATCCCCGCTATCAAGGCAGTATCGATCTAGATAAGCCTTAAAAGCCAAGCCTGCAGAGCGTTTAAGTAGATTAGAATTAAGATGAGAGCCTCGCCATGACAGTTCAGCCAATAAAACGTATCGTAGTAAAAGTGGGGTCTAGCCTAGTCACTAATAATGGTGATGGTTTAGATCGAGCGGCAATTGAACGGTGGGCTGAGCAAGTAGCCATGCTTTTACAGGCCGGCATTCAGGTTTTAATGGTTAGTTCGGGCGCAATTGCTGAGGGTATGCAACGTTTGGGGTGGCAATTACGCCCCACTGCAATTCATCAATTACAAGCTGCTGCTGCAGTAGGTCAAATGGGTTTAGTGCAAATGTATGAGCGTTGCTTCAAGCGCTTTAATTTACATAGTGCACAAGTTTTATTAACGAATGCCGACCTTGATCATCCTGAGCGCCGGGCTAATGCGAAGGCAACGATAGAGACTTTGCTAAGCTTAGGCGTCGTGCCCATCATCAATGAAAATGATACGGTAGTTACCGATGAAATTAAATTTGGCGATAACGACCACCTTGCTGCCTTAGTAGTCAATTTAATTGGGGCCGATCTCTTAATTATTCTGACCGATCAGGGTGGTTTGTTTACCGCTGACCCGAGGCAAGACCCTACTGCAACTTTAGTACAGGAAGCCTTCGCCGGCGATCCTCAGTTAGAGAAAATGGCTGGAGGTGTTGGTAGTGCAATTAGCAAGGGCGGTATGCTTACAAAAATTTTAGCTGCTAAAACTGCTGCTCAAACAGGTGCGTCAACTGTAATTGCATCTGGCCATGAACCCCAAGTGTTAAATCAGATTACACAAGGCCTGCCAATTGGAAGTCTGCTTAAAGCAATAAATTAAAATTGATGAGCGCCAGAATTAGGCTTACCAGTAAATTTATTAGGCTGTAGCAAGTCTATGATTAGCGCTTTATTTTTTACTTGCGATTTATTGTTGCAAAAAGCACCTTGTGCAAGTGCGCCATGGTATCGATTCGCCTCAGTATTTTTAATATCTGTCCAAGTTTTACGTTGATTCACCTGCCAAATTGAGCTGGTATTTAGAGTGGCGTACAAAGCAAACTGAAAAGTTTCGCAGCGAATACCTTCAAAATTAACCTGTTGACTTCCACTTGGGCTAGTAATTACAAGTACATAGCGCGTTACGCCATCAGGATCGATGCGAATTGAATCAGGATCAACCGCAAATTTAAAAACGGAGTGTTGAGAAACATGAAAGGCGATTAGATTCGCCGTATTGGGTGGCTTAGTAGGCAGGGGCACAACCGTGTCTTCCTTAAATACCTTGGGTGCAAAGGGGTCTTCGTAGGCGTCGGGCGTTGTACCGGCGCAAGCAGAAAATAAGAATGCAATTAGCAAGGTAAAAGGCCAGCTAAGCCATGGTAGCAATTGGTTTACCTGAGGTCCTGGGGGTAATTTATTTGGTTGAGTCAAGATCAGTCACTTTCTTTTGCGCCGAATGAGATTCAATGGGAGTCCCCCAAGTTGCATCTTGCATGCGCATCCCGCTAGTAATGAAACGCGCTAGTTCCGATAGTGCCTGTTGGTACACTTCTCGTTTGAAATCAATCACCGTTGCTAATTCAATCCAGTAGGGATGCCAACGCCAAGCATCAAATTCGGGATGGGAAGAAGCACGTAAATGGATATCGCTGTCTAAGCCTGTTAAACGCAGTAAGAACCAAATTTGTTTTTGACCGCGATAGGCTATGCGGTGAGGTCGACTCGCATTTTGGCGACGCAAAAACTCCTCGGGTACTTCGTAACGAAGCCAATCCCTAGTACGCCCAATAATTTGGACGTGTTCTGGCAGCAAGCCAACCTCTTCGTGCAATTCGCGGAACATGGCCTGTTCAGGACTTTCGCCATATTGAATCCCGCCCTGCGGGAACTGCCACGAATGCTGCCCAACGCGTTTTCCCCAGAAAACATCGTTGTGGCCGTTAAGGAGGACAATGCCGACATTGGGTCTATACCCTTCACGGTCGAGCATAATAGCGCTCCGAATCCTTTAAAATCAATGATTTGATTATATCCACACATGAAAGCATCTCAATCATTTCTCGTCACCCTTAAAGAGGCTCCCGCCGATGCTGAAGTCGTGTCGCACCAGCTGATGGTGCGCGCCGGCTTAATTCGTAAGCTAAGTGCCGGTATTTATTCCTATTTGCCATTGGGTTTAAGGGTAATTCGTAAGGTAGAAAATATCATTCGTGAGGAAATGAATCGGGCTGGCGCAATCGAATTACTGATGCCCATAGTTCAGCCTGCCGAGTTGTGGCAAGAAACGGGCCGCTGGGAAAAAATGGGACCAGAGCTATTGCGTATCCAAGATCGTCATCAGCGCGACTTTATTATCCAACCCACTTCTGAAGAAGTGATTACCGATTTAGCGCGCGCAGAAATTAAAAGTTATAAACAGTTACCGATCAATTTTTATCAAATTCAAACAAAATTTCGCGATGAACGCCGCCCGCGTTTTGGCATTATGCGGGGTCGCGAATTCACCATGAAAGATGCTTATTCATTTGATTGTGATACTGCTGGCCTAAAGCGCTCTTATGACGCAATGTTTGCGGCCTATACGCAAATTTTTAAACGCATGGGTTTGCAATTTAGAGCAGTTACAGCAGATAACGGCTCAATCGGCGGGTCGGGCAGTCAAGAGTTTCATGTGATTGCTGAAACTGGTGAAGATACTATTGTTTATTGCCCTAGTTCTGATTACGCAGCGAATTTAGAGGCAGCAGAATCACTGCCTTTATTGCCGCAACGTGACATACCCAGTGTTGCCTTAGAAAAAGTCGCTACCCCAGAACAAGTGCAATGTGAAAAGGTTGCCCACTTTTTAGGTTTACCACTGCAACAAACTGTGAAATCCTTGTTGCTAGCAGCTGATCAAGCTAACGGTCCGGCACAATTATTTATGGTCTTGCTAAGAGGCGATCATGATTTAAATGAAATTAAGGCCAGCAAAGTGCCGGGTTTGGCGCAATTTCGTTTTGCTAGTGAAGCCGAAGTACTAGCAGCTTGCGAATCAACCCCTGGATACATTGGTCCAATTGGATTAAAGCTGCCTGTTACCATCATCGCCGATCGCACCGTTGCTAACATGACTGATTTTGTCTGTGGCGCCAACGAAGCTGGATACCATTTTAAGGGTGTCAATTGGGGGCGTGATTTGCCTGAGACGAGTATTTTTGATTTACGTAATGCGGTGGCCGGAGATCCTTCGCCCGATGGTCAAGGGTTGGTTGATATTTGCCGGGGTATTGAAGTCGGTCATGTGTTCATGTTAGGCACCCAGTACTCCACCGCCATGAAATGTACCTATCTTGATGCCCAAGGTAAAGCCCAGCCTTTGGTGATGGGGTGTTACGGTATCGGTGTCACGCGTTTATTGGGGGCAGCAATTGAACAAGGTCATGACGGACGCGGTATTATTTGGCCAGTTTCAATGGCCCCATTTGAAATCGTAATTTGCCCGATGAATTACGATCGATCAGAATTAGTACGTGCAGCGGCTGATAATTTATATGCTGAATTACATGCTGCAGGCGTTGACGTAGTGCTAGATGATCGTGGTGAACGCCCAGGCGTGATGTTTGCCGACTGGGAATTAATTGGCGTGCCATTTCGGGTCGTAGTTGGAGAGCGTGGACTCAAAGATGAGGTAGTCGAATTTCAGGAGCGAAGCGAGCTTGAAGCGCAATTAATTCCACTGGCAGATGTTACAAAATATATTGTGACTACGGTGAATGCAGCGAAAAATAGAATAAGCGGATGAAGTAAGTAACTTATTTTTTAAATAAACCACCCAGACCTTTGGCTGCACCGCGCGCTGCCATTGAGCCCATCATGCGTGCCATTTTGCCGCCTTTAAATTGCTTCATCATGGTTTGCATTTGTTCAAATTGGGCTAACAAGCGATTTACTTCTTGAACTTGTACTCCAGCGCCAGTAGCTATTCGTCTTTTTCTGCTGGCCTTCAGTAAATCTGGTTTGGTTCGCTCTTTGGGCGTCATGCTATCAATAATGCCTTGCATGCGTTTTATTTGTGCATCGGCTTGCCCCAAATTCGCCTTATTAGTGGCTTGGGTTAAATGATTCGGTAATTTATCCATCATGTTGGCCATCCCGCCCATTTGTTGCATTTGGCTAATTTGCGCACGAAAATCGCCCAAATCAAAACCACCTTTTTGAATTTTGCTAGCTAACTTTTCCGCTTTTGCAAGATCAACATGCTCTTGGGCTTGTTCAACTAAGGCCAAAATATCGCCCATGCCCAGAATGCGATTTGCCATTCGTGCTGCATCAAATGGCTCAAGACCATCCATTTTTTCGGCGACCCCAATAAACTTGAGGGGCACACCAGTAATAGCTTGTACTGATAATGCTGCACCACCACGGGCATCACCATCTAGTTTGGTCAAAATTACCCCAGTTAGTGGGAGCGCTTCATGGAATGCTTTAGCGGTGTTGACCGCATCTTGCCCCAGCATTGCATCAACCACAAAAAGAGTTTCAATTGGCTTAAGTTGAGCATGCAAGACACTGATTTCTTGCATTAGTTCAGCATCAATCCCTAGACGTCCGGCAGTATCAACAATTAACACATCAAAATAATGTCGTTTAGCCCAATCTAGTGCCGCCAGCGCAATTGCTTCAGGACGTTGGTCTGTCGAACTAGGAAAAAATTCAACGCCAACCTGAGTGCTCACCGTTTGCAATTGTTCGATTGCCGCAGGACGATAAATATCGCAAGAGACAGTGAGTACTTTCTTCTTCTTTTTTTCATGTAACCATTTGGCTAGCTTCCCTACTGAAGTTGTTTTACCTGCTCCTTGTAGGCCAGCCAGCAAAATCACTGCAGGGGGTTGGGTGGCTAAATTGAGTTCACCACTTACCCCAGAATTACCTTGCATAGTGTGGGTTAACTCGCGTTGCACGATTCCCACTAAGGCTTGACCTGGATTAAGGCTAGCAATGACTTCTTCGCCAAAGGCCTTCAGTTTAATTTGCTCAAGTAATGATTTCACAACTGGTAGGGCAACATCCGCCTCTAGCAAGGCTAAGCGGATCTCTCGTAGCATTTCTGCCGTATTGCTTTCAGTGAGGCGAGCTTGTCCCCGCATGGTTTTAACTACACGCGAAAGACGATCAGTGAGGTTTGCTAGCATTTATCGATTAGACTTTAGTTATGTCAATTTTAGGTTATCAAAGCAGCCCATGGCTGCCCTCCTTACTTTATCTGGGTTTGCTGGTGGTTTTAAGCTGGCGCCCACGGTCGCGGCCAGATACGCAGGCATTTACGATTTTGTTACAGACCTTGATTTTATTGAGTTTGCTGATGCATGGCATCTATTTGCACGATTCGGTGTTTACTCCCGAGGGCTTTGTTTTTGGTTTTGCCCAAGATTTATCGCTCATGGCTTGGGTGGGGCTCTTATTTTATTGGCTACAAAGCTGGTATTTGCCTATTGCTAGCTTGCGTTTAATGGTCTTAGTCTTTGCAATGTTGTGTGCTTTTTTACCCATTTTATTTCCTGGAGCGTTGATTTCTCCGCGAGCCGTTGCTGATCCTTGGTTTAAGGCCCACTTTATTGTGGCCACAATTGCCGTTGGACTACTTACCTTGGCAGCGATGATGGCCGTACTGATGGAGGTACAAGATCGGGCTTTACGACGCACTCTTGCGTATGCTCCAGATAGTCGTTTAGCCCATTGGCTTGAAGGTTTACCGCCTTTATTAACCATGGAAAATTTACTCTTTAATTTAATTTATTTTGGCTTTGCACTATTGAGCTTGACCATTTTCTCTGGCATCTTTTTTTCTGAAACTTTATTTGGTAAACCATTGATGTTTGACCACAAAACCATTTTTGCTTTCGCTTCATGGTTGCTATTTGGCGGTTTAATTGTGGCGCGTTTACGGGTTGGTTTAAGAGGGCGATCTGCGCTACGTTGGGTCTTATGGGGCTTTGCCGCACTTCTGTTGGCGTATGTGGGCAGCCGCTTTGTGCTCGAAGTTATTTTGCAGCGGATTTAAGTCAGTGTTGAAATGGGTCTTACTAGTTGGCTTGGTGGCGGTGCTTTATTTTTGGTTAAAAAGACCAAAAATAGTAAGCCACGTTTTTACTCCTAAGCCCCTTATTCCTGAGCCGTTAAAAATAGTACCTTGCGCTTATTGCGGCGTGCACTTGCCGGCGCAAGATTGCATTGAATATGAGCAACGGCACTATTGTTGCCCCGACCACCGCAATGCGCTTGACCCAGCTGGGTGGTATGGCCAAGCCCAATGGCGCCCTTCACCTAACCATGATGCGCGGCCGAATGAGACGGTGCCTGATTTAGTTCTAATGCATCATATCAGTCTGCCACCAGGTCAATTTGGTAACAATTACATCAGCGATTTTTTTCAAAATAAGCTCGATTTCACGGCGCATGCCTATTTTGCGGAAATTTCTGGGCAGCAGGTTTCGAGCCACTTTTTGATCGATCGCAATGGACTTATTAATCAATTTGTATCTACTCAAAAACGTGCTTGGCATGCAGGAGTCTCCAATTTCTGTGGACGAGAGCAATGCAATGACTTTGCCATTGGCATTGAGTTAGAGGGTGACGGACAAACTTCCTTCACTGATGTGCAGTATGTTGCTTTAGAGCAACTGCTAAAAGTTCTTGCTAAAACGTATACCAACTTAAGCTTTGCAGGTCATAGTGATGTTTCCCCGCAGCGGAAAACAGATCCAGGTATTCATTTTGATTGGCGACGTTTGCAGCGCGAAAATAATCTCAGCCAAAAAAAACTCCCATATGGTCTTGAGCCAAGAGCCTAATTAACGCTGATCATTGCTTATATGTGAGCACTTGCTTACATAAATCTAGGCAAGGTAGCCTAGGTAAATTCCTACAAACCTAAGGAAAACCCTGACAAAAAATTGTCAGAAAAGGCTTACAAAAGATGGAATAATTCCCTATACTTAGTACAAATCAGCGCCTGAACCACTAGATCTAGTGTTTTAAACCGCTGCGGTGGTCTGCTGTTACAGCTATATATTCATTGAGTTTTTTACCTTTTTTACCCTATTTGAGTGCAGGAGTTCTATGTCTTTCGCAAATCCACAATCGGCTGGTTTGGCATCCAGTAACCAAGCCACAGGCCTTAATCCTGGGGCCCCAATTAGCCAAACCCCATCGGCCGGTTTTATTGCTGGCGGAGTTGGTGCGGGGCAAACCACCCAATTATCTGATTACAAAATTATTCGCCGTAATGGCTCGGTGGTGGCTTTTGAGCCCTCCAAAATTGCGATTGCGGTGACCAAGGCATTTTTAGCGGTTAATGGTGGGCAGGGCGCAGCTTCAGCACGGGTCCGTGAGCAAGTTGAGCAATTAACCAGCGTTGTCGTGCGCGCATTATTACGTAGCCGCCCCAACGGGGGAACCTTTCATATTGAAGATATCCAAGATCAAGTTGAATTGGCTTTAATGCGTGGTGGTGAGCACAATGTTGCGCGGTCTTATGTACTTTATCGTGAAAAACGCAATCAAGAGCGCGCTTCACAGCAGATTTTATCTACAGATGCAAAAGGTCAGCCTGAAGTAGCGGCACCAACCTTACAAGTGATGGATGAGGGTGTTTCAAGACCGCTGGATATGGGTGCATTACGTACCATCATTGAAGCTGCATGTGAGGGTCTAGGTAATCATATTGACGCTAGCCCAATCATTACTGAAACAATTAAAAATTTATACGATGGTGTACCTTTAACGCAAGTCTATGATTCGGCCATTTTAGCTGCCCGTACCTTAATTGAAAAAGATCCAGCTTATAGCCCAGTGACTGCGCGCATCTTAATGCACGTGATTCGTAAAGAAATTTTAGGGCGCGAAGTACTGCAAGGCGATATGCAAGCAGAGTACCCAAATTATTTCCCCAAGTACATTCGTCAAGGCATTGATGCCGAGTTACTCGATCCCCGCTTGATGGAGTATGACCTCACTCGCTTATCAGCAGCATTAAACGCAGATCGCGATTTGCAATTTAATTATCTGGGCTTACAAACTTTGTATGACCGTTATTTTTTACACATTGAAGACCATCGTATTGAAATGCCCCAAGCCTTTTTTATGCGCGTCGCAATGGGCTTGGCGCTCAATGAATTAGATCGTGAACGGCGGGCAATTGAATTTTATGAAATTCTCTCAAGCTTTGATTTCATGTCAAGCACGCCGACCTTGTTTAATTCTGCTACGACTCGACCACAGTTATCGAGTTGCTATCTCACCACTGTAGATGATGATTTAGATGGTATTTATGAGGCACTCAAAGAAAATGCCTTGCTCTCTAAATTTGCCGGCGGTTTAGGCAACGACTGGACTAATGTTCGCGCCCTCGGTAGTCATATTAAGGGCACCAATGGCAAGTCGCAAGGTGTTGTCCCCTTTCTAAAAGTAGTCAATGACACCGCCGTTGCTGTTAATCAGGGCGGCAAGCGCAAGGGTGCAGTATGCGCTTATTTAGAAACTTGGCACTTAGATATTGAAGAGTTTTTAGAGTTACGTAAAAACACCGGCGATGATCGTCGCCGTACGCATGACATGAATACCTCGAATTGGATTCCTGATTTATTTATGAAGCGGGTGATGGAAAATGGCGATTGGACTTTATTTTCACCCTCTAACACACCCGATTTGCATGATAAGTTTGGCAAAGCATTTGAAGTTGCTTATGTTGCCTATGAGCAAAAGGCCGAATGTGGAGAGCTCAAGCCAAGCCGTAAAATTCCTGCGCAACAACTCTGGCGCAAGATGTTGGGCATGTTGTTCGAAACAGGCCATCCTTGGATTACATTTAAAGACCCCTGCAATATTCGTAGTCCCCAGCAACACATTGGAGTGGTGCACTCATCTAATTTATGCACCGAAATTACGCTCAATACCAATGAGACTGAAATTGCGGTTTGCAACTTAGGCTCAGTAAATTTAACCGCCCACATGACCACCGATGCCAACGGCACAATGGTTTTAGATCACGCCAAGTTACAGAAAACCATTCGCACTGCGATGCGCATGTTAGATAACGTAATCGATATTAACTACTATGCAGTGGCCAAAGCACGTAACTCGAATTTGAAGCATCGTCCCGTAGGTCTGGGTATTATGGGTTTTCAAGATTGCCTCCACATGCAGCGCATTCCTTATGCCAGCGAGCAAGCAGTGCAATTTGCTGATAGTTCGATGGAAACGGTGTGCTACTACGCCTATCAAGCATCGAGCGAGTTAGCCGAAGAGCGCGGCACCTATAGCACCTACAGTGGCTCACTATGGGATCGTGGCATTTTGCCGCAAGATTCA
>Ga0049085_10000237_pt1 | contig 23507 bp, 23 predicted proteins | sample GreLakmeSU08MSRF_FD_66721 | JGI IMG/M metagenome (GOLD analysis project Ga0049085, IMG submission 66721) | Freshwater lentic microbial communities from great Laurentian Lakes, MI, USA - Great Lakes metaG SU08MSRF | ecosystem: Environmental > Aquatic > Freshwater > Lake | place: Great Lakes... | reverse complement strand
ACAGGCTCGCTCGATGGAGTATCAACGGTTTGTGCGCATGCGCAAGCATTAGCGCAGTGTCAACAGTGGCTGACTGTGCACGCCCCAAATTTAAAACGGCAGGCGGTAAGCAGTAATGCAGAGGCAGCGCGGATGGCTTCGCTCGATCCAACATTGGCCGCCATTGCCGGGGAACCCGCACAAATTGCTTACGGGTTGCAGGTGAATGCAGGGCATATTCAAGATGATGCGCACAATCGGACCCGGTTCGTTGTTATTGGCCGGCATACTTGCCAAGTAACCGGCCACGATCAAACTTCTTTGGTACTTTCGGTAGATAACCAAGCTGGCGCGGTCTATCGCTTATTAGCACCTTTAGCCAAACATGGCGTTTCGATGACCCGCCTTGAATCTCGTCCGGCACGAAAAGGTACTTGGGAGTATCACTTTTATATTGATATCGCCGGTCATGCTGAAGATGAAAAGGTTGCCTTAGCCCTTGGCGATTTACAAAAACTTGCAGCTTTTTATAAGATGCTGGGTTCTTACCCTCGCTCAGCGGTTTAATTTACGATGGTAACTAAGTTAGTAAAGCTCGGTCTGCAACATGTGCAAGATATTGCACCTTACATTGGCGGGCGACCCATTAGCGAAGTAGCTCGCGAGTATGGGCTTGATGAAAGCAAGATTGTTAAGCTAGCATCAAATGAAAATCCGCTGGGCATGCCGCAGTCGGCAATTGATGCAATGTCCCGAGCCGCTAGTGACTTAGGCCGTTATCCCGATTCCAATGGCTTTGAGCTAAAGGAAGTTCTTTCCAATCGCCTTGGTGTTCCTAGCGATTGGATTACCTTAGGGAATGGCAGCAATGATATTTTGGAGCTTGCTGCCCGTGCCGTAGCCCAAGCAGGCGACACTATTATATTTTCTAAACATGCTTTTGCAGTTTATTCATTAGCAACGCAAGCCGTTGGCGCGCAGGCTATCGAAGTTACAGCCACGGCTGATTATGGCCATGATTTAACTGCCATGCTGGCAGCTGTTAACAATACCGAGTCATTAGGTAAATCTAAAGTAAGGTTAGTTTTTATTGCTAATCCTAATAATCCTACGGGTAGTTATTTAAGCGCGTCGGTAATTGAAACTTTTTTAAGTGCTGTACCTAGTCATGTAGTGGTTGTATTAGATGAGGCGTACAACGAATACTTAAGCCCCGAACAGCGATATAACGCGATTGACTGGGTTAAGCGTTTTCCCAATTTACTGGTATCAAGAAGTTTTTCTAAAGCCTATGGCTTGGCAGGCTTGCGAATCGGTTATGGGGTTGCACAACCCGAGTTAACCGATTTACTCAATCGAATTCGCCAACCATTTAATGTGAATAGTTTGGCGCAAGCTGCGGCGATTGCCGCTTTACAAGATGCTCAATTTTTACAGCGTGGTTATGACCTGAATCGCGCTGGTTATGCGCAGTTGACTGCAGCATTCAGCGAACTCAATTTGCCATTTCTGCCCTCAGCAGGTAACTTTGTTTTAGTTAGGGTGGGCGACGATGAAGGTGCGGGCGCACGCGTGAATTTAGCTTTGGTTAAGCGGGGCATTATTGTGCGACCGGTTGGTAATTATGGTTTGCCACAATGGTTACGAATTTCAATTGGATTGCCTGAAGAAAACGCCATCTTTATTGCAGCCTTACGCGATATCTTATGAGTCAAGCCCATTTTGGAACGGTAACGATTGTTGGGGCAGGCTTAATTGGTGCCTCACTTGGTTTAGCTTTAAAAAAAGCGGGCTGCGTTACAGAGGTATTGGGGGTGGGGCGTAGTCAAGCAAATTTAGATCAAGCATTAAAAATGGGTGCGATTGATGCTGTAGTAAGTCTTCCTGAGGCTGCCGCGCGTTCGCAAATTATTGTTTTATGTATGCCTGTTGCGCAAATGCGTGCCTGCTTTACTGCTCTCGAGCCTCTTCTACAAGTTAATACCTTAGTGACAGATGCCGGCAGCACTAAAAGCGATATTATTTTGGCCGCAAAAGAAGTATTGGGAAAAAAGGCCTGCCAATTTATTCCCGCGCACCCAATTGCTGGTGGCGCACAGCATGGTGCAGCGGCTGCGCAAGCTGATTTGTTTAAGGGAAAGCAAACCATTATTTGCCCCTTGCAAGAGAATTCTTCCGCCGATTTAGATTTAATTAAACAATTTTGGAGTGCTACAGGCGCAACTGTAAAACTAATTTCAGCAATACAACACGATGCTATTTATGCTGCTGTGTCGCACTTGCCTCATGTTTTATCTTATGCTTTGATGTTAAGCGTGATGAATGCGGAAGATGCCACTGAAAAATTAGGTCACGCGGGCGGTGGATTTCGTGATTTCACCCGCATAGCTGCCTCTAGCCCCGAAATGTGGCGTGATATTTGTTTGGCTAATCGGATAGCCATCTTGCATGAATTAGATCAATATCTTGCTATAACAAAACACTTACGCGATTTAATTGCCAATAGCGATGGCGCTGCCTTAGAAAAATTATTTATTAAAGCGAGTGAGGCACGCCAAAAATGGACTGGGTCTGAATGACCGAGCTTAGTCAAGCTGTAATGATTCAATTGGGCCCATTTACTCAAGCTAGTGGAACAGTGCAATTGCCCGGTTCTAAAAGTATCTCTAACCGCGCTTTGCTCTTAGCAGCTTTAGCTAGTGGAGAAACTCGTTTACAAAATTTATTGGATGCCGATGATACGCAAGTGATGCGGCAAGCCTTGCGCACTTTGGGTTTGCAGGTAACCGATCACGTCTTTGAGTTGGCTTGTTCGGTGCAAGGAAGTAGCGGGCACTTTCCTGTTAAGCAAGCTGATTTGATGATGGGCAATGCGGGTACCGCCATTCGCCCCCTAACAGCGGCTTTAGCTGTTCAAGGGGGTTCTTATCGCTTATCGGGTGTGGCGCGAATGCACGAACGCCCCATTCGCGATTTGGTGGATGGCTTGCGCCAGCTTGGCGCTGAAATTATGTATCTTGGTACAGAAGGTTATCCGCCGATTCAAATTAATCCGGCAACGATTGCAATTCCTGCGGTAGTGCAAGTACGTGGCGATGTCTCTAGTCAGTTTTTAACGGCTTTACTAATGACCTTACCGTTGGTGGCAAAGCAAGCCATTCGTCTTGAAGTGGTCGGTGAATTAATTTCTCGTCCCTATATCGATATTACACTCAAGATGATGGCTTTATTTGGAGTGCTTGTGCAGTGTCCCGATGATCATACTTTTGTAATTCCCGCATTTACCGGCACTGCGTACCAAAGTCCCGGCACCGTAATGGTTGAGGGCGATGCTTCATCAGCATCCTATTTTTTAGCCGCTGGTGCCATTGCCAAGGGTCCGATGCGGGTGTTGGGGGTGGGTCGCGATAGCATCCAAGGTGATGTTGCTTTTGTCGAAGCATTGGCACAAATGGGGGCGGTAGTTCGTCAAGGCGCTGATTGGCTAGAGGTAGCAGGAGTACAAACACCCTCAGGTCGCTTACAAGGTATTACCTTAGATTGCACGGCAATTCCAGATGCAGCGATGACCTTAGCCGTGGTTGCCTTATTTGCTGAAGGTGAAACTCGCTTAAATAATATTGCTAGTTGGCGGGTAAAAGAAACTGATCGCATTGCTGCGATGGCAAAAGAGCTGCAAAAATTAGGAGCAAGCGTTGAGGAAGGACAAGATTATCTGTGCATTCGGCCGCCCACTTCACTCGCAAATTGGCGCTCACCAGCCGAGGGAATCGATACGTACGATGATCATCGCATGGCCATGTGTTTTTCATTAGCCAGTTTTGGTCCAAAGGCAATTCAAATAAATCATCCTGCATGCGTGGCGAAAACCTTCCCTGATTATTTTGCCGTCTTCACAAAGCACCTTGCTTAATCAATTTAAAGCGAAATTAATGCCATCTTTGCCACCCGTCATTGCCATCGATGGTCCCACTGCTTCGGGCAAAGGCACGGTAGCGGTTTTGGTGGCCAAGGCTTTGGGTTTCCATTATTTAGAAAGTGGCGCCTTATATCGTTTAGTGGCACTGGCGAGCGAGCGAGTAGGGCTAAGTTCGGCCGATGCTGTTGCTTTGGGACAACTCACTGCCACGCTGTCAATCACCTTCAAAGATGGCTTAGTTTTACTGGAAATGGAGGATGTCAGCACTGCTCTTCGAGCTGAGCCAATTAGCAAAAGGGCCTCGGAAGTAGCCATTCATCCCCAGGTTAGAGCCGCTTTAGTGGGTTTACAGCGTAGTTTTCGTCAATTGCCAGGCCTGGTGGCTGATGGGCGCGATATGGGTAGTGTGATTTTCCCCGACGCCAGTCTCAAGGTGTACCTCACCGCAAGTGTACCTGCGCGCGGACTACGAAGGTATAAGCAGTTGATAGCTAAGGGATTTTCTGCTAATATGGCGGACTTAGTGCAGGATTTAGAAGTGCGTGATGCGAGGGATCAAACCCGAGAAAATGCACCTCTGTTGATTGCGGTAGGGGCTAAAACTCTTGATACCTCCGATTTATCGGTTGATCAGGCAGTGCAGCAGGTTTTAGCTTGGTATCTCCTGTGAAGCAAATTAGTAGTTTGTTCGTTTCTCGGTATTTTATTTTTGTTTTATTTGTTTTTTTAGCGTCTTCAGAAACTCTACAACGCAAATTCTTAAAAGCGTCTTTCTGTAAGGCTTTTGCAACCTAACCCGTCGGGCCTTCCGGCGGCACAAAGTGAATACACATGTCTGAATCTTTTGCAGCACTATTTGAAGAATCCCTAACTCGTTCTAATATGAAAACCGGCCAGGTTATTTCGGCTGAAGTACTTCGTATTGATCACAATTTCGTAGTTGTAAACGCTGGCTTAAAGTCAGAAGCGTTTATTCCTGTTGAAGAATTCCATAACGATGCCGGTGAAATTGAAGTTAACCCTGGTGATTTCGTTTCGGTTGCTATTGACGCGCTTGAAAACGGCTATGGCGATACGATCCTCTCTCGTGATAAAGCCAAACGTTTGGCATCTTGGATGAATCTTGAAAAAGCCCTCGAACAAGCCGAGATCGTAACCGGTACGGTTACGGGCAAAGTAAAAGGTGGCCTCACTGTAATGGTAAATGGCATTCGTGCTTTCTTGCCTGGCTCACTCGTTGATACTCGCCCCATTAAAGATACAAGCCCTTATGAAGGCAAAACGATGGAGTTTAAGGTTATTAAACTTGATCGCAAACGTAATAATGTGGTTCTCTCACGTCGTGCAGTTGTTGAAGCTAGTCAAGGTGAAGAGCGTGCTAAGTTAATGACCAACCTGAAAGAAGGTAGCGTGGTTCAGGGCGTAGTTAAAAATATTACCGATTACGGTGCTTTCGTTGACTTAGGCGGTATTGACGGCCTTTTACATATCACCGATTTAGCATGGCGGCGTGTACGCCACCCCAGCGAGATGTTGACGGTAGGTCAAGAAGTTACCGCAAAGATTTTGAAATTTGATCAAGAGAAGAATCGCGTTTCTCTCGGCGTAAAACAACTTGGTGATGATCCTTGGGTAGGTATTGCCCGCCGTTATCCACCGAATACCCGTTTATTTGGCAAAGTAACGAACCTTACCGATTACGGTGCGTTTGTTGAAATTGAAAGTGGTATCGAAGGTTTGGTTCACGTTTCTGAAATGGACTGGACCAATAAAAACGTTGCACCAAGCAAAGCCACCGCATTAGGTACCGAAGTAGAAGTGATGGTGCTCGATATTGATGAAGATAAGCGCCGTATTAGCTTGGGCATTAAGCAGTGCAAAGCCAATCCTTGGGAAGAGTTTTCACGTGCTCAGCAAAAAGGCGATAAGTTAACCGGCGCAATTAAGTCGATTACCGACTTTGGCGTGTTTATTGGCTTGCCTGGCGGTATTGATGGCTTAGTTCACCTTTCAGATCTGTCATGGAATGAACCAGGTGAAGAAGCGGTAAAGAAATACAAAAAAGGTGATGAAGTTGAGGCTACTGTATTAGCTATTGATGTTGAGAAAGAGCGTATTTCCCTTGGCATTAAGCAGTTGTCTGGCGATCCATTTAACAATTACACTTCGACAAGCGACAAAGGTAGTATGGTTACCGGTACTGTGAAGAGCGTTGATGCAAAGGGCGCGGTCATTCATTTGGCTGATGAGGTAGAAGCCTATTTGCGCGCCTCAGAAATTTCAACTGACCGCGTTGAAGATGCTCGTAATGTCTTGAAAGAGGGTGACTCTGTGACCGCGATGATTATTAATATCGATCGTAAGTCACGCAATATCAATCTTTCAATTAAAGCTAAAGATAGCTCTGACCAACAAGAAACCATTACTAAGATGCAGGGTGAGGCGCAATCTGGCACCACCAATTTAGGCGCTTTGTTAAAAGCAAAAATGGACAATCAGGGCTAATTTAAATAAACGCTACTTTCATTTGAACGTAGCGTTTTTTACTTATTCATCATGTCAGATCAAGAGCAACAAGCGATTACCCGTTCAGAGTTGGTCGAAAGCTTGGCGGAGCAATTTCCTCAGTTGCTGCCGCGAGATGTCGAGTTAGCCGTAAAAACCTTGCTTGACACCATGACCCAAGCTTTAGCTGAGGGCAAGCGGATTGAATTGCGTGGTGTTGGTAGTTTTGTTTTGCATCATCGCCCAGCGCGCGCGGGGCGCAATCCAAAATCTGGCGAAAAGGTCTTAATTCCCGAGAAAAGAGTGCCGCATTTCAAGCCTGGCAAAGAATTGCGCGAGCGAGTTGATTACCAGGCACTTAAAGCCAAAGGTAGCTCTAGTGCTTAGTTGCCATAGTAGTTGCCGCAGTAGTTGTCACTGCAGCAGATACCGCCTGAGTAGTTTTTTTAGGTGCTGTCTCAGGTCTGTAAAGACTTAATTTTTTTCATTATTCGGGTGTCATGATTCATATTGAAACCGCTTGGTTACTGCTTTTACCTGTGTTATTTGGTTTGGGATGGCTAGCATCGCGGTGGGACTTGCGTTTAGAAAGTCGCATGGATGAGCAAGAGCGCATGCGCCAACAGCGTTCAACCTTTAAGGGTTTAAGTCTTTTACTCAACGAGCAACCTGATCAAGCCATCGAAACTCTGGTCAAAATTGCTCAGCTTGACCCCGAGACCATCGAATTGCATTTTTCTTTAGGTAACTTATTTCGGCGCAGAGGTGAAACCGAGCGAGCAATTCGTGTGCATCAGCATTTAGCCAACCGCACTGATTTAAAATCGCGTGATCGCGATCATGCAGCTTATGAATTAGGGCGTGATTTTTTACGCGCTGGTTTATTAGATCGCGCCGAGGCTTCTTTAAATCGAGTGGGCGAAGGCAAATATGCGGTCCCCGCTAAGGAAAGTTTATTAGAGATGTATCAAGTTGAGCGCGATTGGAAAAAAGCCATTGTTGCTGCAACCGAGCTAGCTGCTTTACAAAACAAAAGTCACCAAATTGAAATTGCCCAGTTTCATTGTGAAATTGCGCAAGAGGCTTTGCGAAGAAAAGATCTACAAGAGGCGGAGCAATCTATTCAGCGGGCGTTACAGGCCGTTCCAAACCAAGCACGGGCACTCATTTTGCAGGGCGATTATTTGCTAGCAATGGATCGGCCGGCTCAGGCTATTGAGGCTTGGAATTTAATTGCCCAAACTCATCCCGCCTATATGCATTTAGTTGCCGATCGCTGGATTGCTGCATTTACTAGTCTTGGCAAAGCAACCGAGGGTTTAAGTCAATTGGCTGCTTTGCTACCAACCCAAGGCTCTGGCGAGTTATTAGATATTGTGCACAAACACACCATGCATTTACTAGGTGCTAATGCGGCAGAAATGATGTTGGTTGAGGTGATGCAACATTCACCTAGCTTGAGTGCTTTAGCAAAGTTAGCAGAAACTCGTTTAACTTTAGCTGAAACTGATGGCCCACCGACACGCATCACCGATTTGCAAGCTACCTTGGGGCTATTAAAACTTCGTACTACTTCATTAGCTCGCTATACCTGCGGTAATTGTGGCTTTAGAGCAAGGCGTTTTTATTGGCAGTGTCCAGGATGTAATCATTGGGAGGCATACTCGCCTCGAAGAACAGAAGGCGTTGCGCTTAGTGGCCCCTCGATGTAGTTTTGATTTACTTAAAGGTATTGGAATGAATCAATGAAAGTAACGATTATTGGTAGTGGATATGTTGGCTTAGTCACTGGTGCCTGTTTGGCTGAAATTGGCAATGATGTTTTTTGCTTAGATCTTGACCCTAAAAAAATTGCTACTTTAAATGCAGGCGGAGTACCGATCTTTGAACCAGGTTTAAAAGAAGTCATTGAGCGGAATCGTGCGGCTGGGCGTCTGCAATTTTCAACTGATGTGGCAGCAAGCGTAGCCCATGGTGAAATTCAATTTATTGCAGTAGGCACCCCACCCGACGAAGATGGCTCAGCTGATTTGCAATATGTGGTCGCTGCAGCGCAGAATATTGGCCGTCACATGACTTCCCCTAAAGTCATCGTCGATAAATCTACTGTACCAGTTGGCACTGCTGACCGAGTGACGGCGGCAATTGCAGTCGAGCTTAAGAAACGTAATCTAAGTCTTGATTTATGTTCGGTAGTATCAAATCCAGAGTTTTTGAAAGAAGGCGCTGCAGTTGAGGATTTTATGCGCCCCGATCGAATTGTGATTGGCACTTCAGCCGATGCTGCAGGTTTGCGCGCGCGTGAACAAATGCGCAAGCTATATGCGCCATTTAATCGCCACCATGAGCGTACCTACTATATGGATGTAAAAAGTGCCGAGCTCACTAAATATGCAGCCAATGCTATGTTAGCGACGCGGATTTCTTTTATGAATGAATTAGCCAATTTAGCCGATATTGTAGGTGCAGATATCGAAGCCGTCAGGCATGGCATTGGTTCTGATTCTCGGATTGGTTATGGTTTTTTGTATGCGGGTACCGGCTATGGTGGTTCTTGTTTTCCTAAAGATGTTTCAGCCTTGAGTCAAACAGCACTTGAGCATGGTCGCGACTTAAAAATTTTGCAAGCGGTTGAGGCTGTGAATGAAGCACAAAAAACCATTCTGATTGAAAAAATTGTCAAGCGTTTTGGCAATGATTTGTCAGCATTAAAATTTGCCTTATGGGGCTTAGCTTTTAAGCCCAATACTGACGATATGCGCGAGGCACCAAGTCGCGTGATTATTCAAGAATTAGTGCGCCGTGGAGCAAGTGTCGTAGCTTATGATCCCGTTTCCATGAAGGAGGCACAACATTGTCTTGAGTTAGACTTTAAGGATAATCTTGCAGGCTTAAGCAAGGTGAGTATGGTAGATGGGCCAATGGCAGCGCTTGATGCTTGCGATGCACTGGTAATCGCAACTGAATGGAAAGCATTTCGTAGCCCTGATTTTGAGCAGCTAAAACAGAAGTTAAAACAGCCGATTATTTTTGATGGCCGTAATTTATATGAACCCTTAACTATGCAAGAATTAGAGATTGAATACTTTGGTGTTGGCCGTCATAATTAAGTAATTAAGAAATCTTATAAGATTAAGTAAGCTTGTAGGGTTGACTAAAAAGTAAGAGATTAAAAGAGTAAAAAGTAGATGGTAGAAAAAGCGCAAGCCGAGCAATTTCAACAAACCCGGATCTTAGTGGTGGGAGATGTCATGCTCGATCGCTATTGGTTTGGAGATAGCGAGCGTATTTCGCCAGAGGCGCCAGTACCGATTGTGCAAGTAGCAAAAATTGATGAACGTTTGGGTGGTGCGGCGAATGTAGCTCGTAATATTGCCGCCCTAGGCGCAAAAACTAGTTTATTAGGCGTCGTGGGGACCGATGAGGCTGGGGCCCGCGTGAGTGAATTACTTTTGGCTTGTGGTGTTGATAGCCAATTAGAGCAAGATGCTAATGTGCCAACCACCGTTAAATTGCGTGTCATTGCTCGTCAACAACAATTAATTCGCCTCGATTTTGAGGAGGCACCAAGTGCCGCCGCCCTAGAACACAAATTAGCACGCTTCGAATCTTTGCTTGGCGCAGTTGATGCAGTGATTCTGTCGGATTATGGCAAAGGTGCTTTAGACCAAGTTGCCACTATGATTTTGCAGGCGAAAGCGCAACAGAAAATAATTTTAGTTGATCCCAAGGGGGTTGATTTTGAGCGTTATCGTGGGGCGACAGTCATTACCCCAAACCGCAGTGAATTACGGCAAGTCATTGGTAAGTGGGCTAGTGAAGAAGAACTTACTCAGCGCGCTCAAGCTTTGCGACAATCTCTAGATATTCAGGCCCTTCTCTTAACGCGCTCTGAAGACGGAATGAGTTTATATACCGCTGCAGGGGTAAGTCATGTTCGTGCGCAAGCCCGAGAGGTTTTTGATGTCTCTGGGGCTGGCGATACCGTGATTGCCACCTTGGCCGTAGCGCTGGCTGCTGCTTGGCCGCTTGAGCGGGCCATGGCTTTAGCTAACCGTGCTGGCGGTATCGTAGTCGGAAAATTGGGTACAGCTACGGTAACTAGTGAGGAATTACAGTGACCATCATTGTTACCGGCGCCGCCGGTTTAATTGGTTCTAATTTAGTGCAAGCACTTAATGCTCGGGGCGAGCGACAGATTATTGCTGTCGATGATTTAAGTCAAGGTAATAAATATCGCAATTTAGCCGATTTAGATATTGCCGATTATGTAGATAAAACCGCATTCGTCAGCGCCTTTAAAAAAGGCTGGTTCAGTGATGTAAGCGCTGTTTTTCATCAAGGAGCCTGTTCTGACACCATGGAAACTGACGGAGTTTTCATGATGGCAAATAACTATCAGTATTCGGTAGATGTCTACGAAGCTTGTATGGCGCAAAAGGCCTCATTCCTTTATGCCTCCTCGGCTGCGGTGTATGGTGGCTCGAAAGTATTTTTGGAAGATCGCCAGCATGAAAAGCCACTAAATGTATATGGCTACTCGAAATTTTTATTTGATCAATATATGCGTAAGAAGTTTGCTGAAAAAGTAAATACGGCACAGGTGGTTGGCTTACGTTACTTTAATGTTTATGGTTCGCGCGAATCACATAAAGGTCGGATGTCATCAGTCGCATTTCATCAATTTCACCAGTTTAAAAAACAGGGTTTTGTGCAATTATTTGGGGAATATGGAGGTTATCAGGCTGGCGAACAAACTCGTGATTTTGTTTCGATCGAAGATGTAGTCAAAGTCAATTTATTTTTCTATGACAACCCCGAAAAAAGTGGCATTTTTAATTTAGGCACCGGCTTTGCTCAGCCATTTAATGATGTGGCTTGTGCAGTGGTAAATACTTTGCGAAAAACTGCAGGCGAGCCACCATTAGCCTTGCCAGAGTTGGTGAAGGCTGGCTTAATTCAATACATCCCTTTTCCCGAGGATTTAATCGGCAAGTATCAATGTTTTACACAAGCCAATATGGAGCAATTACGCGCTGCTGGTTATGCCGATTCCTTCCTCAATGTTGAACAGGGTGTCAGTCATTATGTTGAATGGCTGTCAGCCAATATTGATTTTTTAGGCGAGCCCCTGTAATTCCTTTTTTTAGTCAACTAGCTTTCTCTTAATTCGTTGTAATGCCTCGCAGGCTTTGGCTTGTGAATCATCATCAACGTTTTATCTTTTGGAGAATCTATGGCTTGGAATTTGAATTCAGTTTTTCGTAATACGTTTTTAAAGCTTGCTTTTGTATTGGCAGTTATTTCATCTTGGGGCATGCTGCACTCCACCGCGTACGCTGCTGCCGATGGCATTAATGTCAATACTGCAAGTCAAAGTGAGTTAGAAAGCATTAAGGGTATTGGTCCAGCACGTGCGCGGGCAATTATTAGTGCGCGCGATGATGGTGGGGCGTTTCAAAATGCCGATGATTTGCAAAAACGGGTACGCGGCATTGGTAGTAAATCAGTTGAAAAATTAATCGATAACGGCTTAACCATTGAGGCTGCAAGTGGTTATCGTGAAACGAAAAGCAAAGGCCGTGATGATAATGCTGGCGGTCGTCGTAAATCTAGCAATAAAGGCACTGACCGCGAAAAAACTTATTCAGGCAAATCATCGCAAAGAAATTAAGCCGTAGCTTAGTTGCTCTGATGGGCTTTAAGCTGGGCTTTTGTTAAGCCCTGTATATATCCCTAAGCTGAGCTTTTAATAAAGTAGTAAGGTCGTGGCAGGTGGTTCTCATTATGGCTAAAATGAATCGATGAACTCGCCTGCCGCACCAAACTCCGACCCAATTCCCGCTTACCTCACTATTGCTGATACTGTTGGTAATACGCCTTTAGTGCGTTTACAACGCATTCCTGGGGCTGTAGGCGAGCCTCGTAATAATCTTATTTTAGGTAAATTAGAGGGCAATAACCCTGCTGGCTCGGTTAAAGATCGTGCTGCTTTATCGATGATTCGACGCGCCCATGAGCGTGGGGAAATTCAACCAGGCGACACATTGATTGAGGCGACAAGTGGCAATACTGGCATTGCCTTGGCGATGACAGCAGCAATGTTGGGCTACAAAATGCTACTGGTAATGCCTGAAAATCAAAGCTTAGAACGTCGGCAAAGCATGACAGCATATGGCGCTGAATTAATTTTAACTTCTGCTTCGGGGGGAATGGAGTTAGCGCGTGATTACGCGGTACAGCTTCAGCGCGAAGGGCGCGGTCGCTTACTGGACCAATTTGCTAATCCCGATAATCCGCGTGCCCATTTAGAAACCACAGGCCCTGAAATTTGGCGCGACACCCATGGGCAGATAACCCATTTTGTATCGGCGATGGGTACTACCGGCACTATTACTGGCGTATCTTCTTATTTAAAGATGATGAATCCGGCGATTCAGATTGTTGGTGCCCAGCCTGCTGAGGGCTCACAAATTCCAGGAATTCGCAAATGGGCGCCTGAGTATTTGCCTAAAATTTATCAAGGCGAGCGCGTTGATCGAATTGAATATGTAACCCAATCAGCAGCTGAAGAAATGGCACGTCGTATGGCAGCTGAAGAAGGCATTTTTTGCGGCATTTCTGCAGCTGGAGCTTTGGTAATTGCTTTACGCATTGCGCAAGAAGTTGAGAATGCGACAATTGTTTTTATTGTGTGTGACCGTGGTGATCGTTATTTGTCGACGGGAGTTTTTCCAGCCTAATTAGCAGCGCTAGGTTTTTTCCGTTTCTTCTTGGTAACTGCTTTTGATTTGGTTGAACTTATTGGCGCCACTAATTTTTCTTCAAGCAGGGCCCTGCTTGTTGGGGCAATAATAGGTACCACACTTTTATTATCGTAACCTAAAGCCTCAGCAAATTCAGCTACACTTTGAGCATAAAAATAACTGCGATTGTAATTAACGATACTCAGAAAGTTTGCAAGACCGACCACGTAGCGGGTTTGTTCTAAGCCATTTTTATCAAAGAATGGCAGATCGACAATGAGGGCTTTACTAGTGGGGCTCACGCCGCCGGTAAGCAGGTCGCCGCGTTCTGGCGCAAGAATTCCGAGTTCAATGAGCTCTTGAATAGTATGTTTTGGAGTTGGCTCACCATCAGCAAGCTGACTAGCGGCATTAAATGCTAGAGGGTTAGTCAATATCGTAAAGTAAATAGGCATGCCGACTTGCCAACCTTGTTGTTGCAAAAAATTAGCTACGCTAGCAATCGAATCTTTAGCGCTTACTTTTAGATCAATGAGATTATCGCCATCGCCATCTTTAGCATAGGAGCGAATACTGCTAGGCATAAATTGCGGCATGCCAATGGCTCCTGCATATGAGCTATTTTGATTGAGACATTGATTAAATTGGCCTTGATTAACATTGGCGCTATTTTTATTTTCGGCCCAGCAGAGTAGGATTAAATCTTTAATTTGCTCGCGAAATAAAGCTGCGCGCGCAGTTTGATTGGGAGTAGGAGGGTATTCGAAGGCGAGGGTGCTCAATACATCTTTGACCCTAAAGCTACCTAATTGGCGCCCATAAATGGTTTCAATACCAATAATTGCTACTATTAAAGCGGCTGGCACTCCAGTATTGGCCTCAGTTTGACTTAAAAAGTCACGATTTTGTTCCCAAAAAGCCTTACCAGCCTTAATTCGCACTGGCTCGATAAAACGGAGCCGGTAGGCAGCCCAATTCTTTTTAAATTCCTTAGATGGGGGTAATACCAATTTCTTAATACTTTGAATCGATTTAGTATCTTGAAATCCAGCCTCAAGGATTGGTAACGGTAGGTCTTGCTGTTGCGCGATTTGCTGCAACAGTTCGCCCAGGTTTTTAGCGAGGTTGGGTGCTATAGGGCTCGAAGCATTTGGGTCGATTAGCGTCGGTGGGTTTTGTACGTCAGGCACCGCGCTTGGCGAATTAATTGTGGGGGTAGTGCAGCCTGCCAAACAAAGTGCAAGCAATATGAAAGTACAAATGCTAGTAAAAATCAAGGCAAAATTGATGGGGCGGGGCTTGACGACGGTGTGAAGTAGATTCATATAGCATTAGATAGTTTACAGTTTAGATGGAGAGGTAGTAGAAATGACAACTGCATATATTAGCCACCCCGATTTTTTGTTGCATGAAATGGGGCGCCATCATCCCGAATGCCCTGAACGCATTCAGGCTATTGAAGATCAAATTATTCAAAGTCGGATTGATGCCTATTTACAGCGGATTGTTCCACCGCTTGCTACGGAAGCCAACTTAGCTTTAGTGCATGGTGCTGAGCATATTGAGTATGTAAAATCACACGCCCCAGATAGCGGCTACTTTATGCTAGATGGCGATACCATCATGAATAGTTCCTCTTGGCAAACTGCTTTACGGGCTGCGGGTGCGGCAATTGCTGCCGTTGATGCGGTAATGAAAGGTGAAGTTGAAAATGCTTTTTGTGCGGTGCGGCCACCAGGTCATCATGCTGAACCAAATCGTGCCATGGGCTTTTGTATTTTTAATAATGTTGCCATTGCCGCGCGGTATGCCATGCAGCAATATGGTTTAGAGCGGGTGGCGATTATTGATTTTGATGTTCACCATGGCAATGGCACTGAGGCAGCATTTATTAATGACCCGCGGGTCTTGATGTGTAGTTTTTTTCAGCATCCGTTTTATCCATATAGTGGTCTAGAAGCCGCGGATAATATGATTAATATTCCACTACCCGCAGCAAGCAATGGCAAGGTTGTGCGCGAGATTGTGGATACAGTATGGTTGCCTCGTTTACGTGAATTTAAGCCGCAGTTGATTGTGATTTCGGCTGGGTTTGATGCGCATCGCGAAGATGATTTGGGACAAATGGGTTTAGTTGAAGATGATTATGCATGGATTACCAAGCGCTTAAAGGAGCTAGCGCATGAGTTTGCAAATGGCCGTATTGTGAGTTGTTTAGAGGGCGGTTATAACCTTTCGGCTTTGGGGCGCAGTGCAGTGGCACACTTAAAAGCTTTAGCTGATTTATAAGCAGATTAAAAAAATTCTGGGGTCTTGATGACAAGTATTTTTGAACAAGGTTTAGAACGTAACGCGGCAAATTACACACCCATGACTCCGCTTCTATTTGTCGAGCGGGCAGCAGATATTTATCCCAATCATTTGGCAATTGTGCATGGAGCATTACGTCAAACTTGGAGCGAGACCGCCGCACGTTGTCGCCGCTTGGCAAGCGCCTTACATAAACGCGGAATTAAGGTAGGCGATACCGTAGCAGTAATGTTGCCAAATACACCACCAATGGTAGAGGCCCATTTTGGCGTGCCAATGTCAGGCGCAGTTCTCAATGCGTTAAATACCCGCTTAGACGCCGAAGCGATTGCTTTTATGTTAAATCATGGTGAAGCTAAGGTCGTGATTGTCGATCCTGAATTTGTACCCACTATGAAAAAAGCCCTAGCCTTAGCGCGCGCCGATGGTGGCCGAGAGATTTTGGTGGTTGATGCCGAAGATGTAGAGTTTTCAACCCCCAGTGAAAAAATTGGCACACTCACTTATGAGCAATTATTGGCCGAAGGTGATCCTCATTTTAAATGGAATTTGCCTACTGATGAATGGGCTGCCATTTGCTTAAATTACACCTCAGGTACAACAGGGAATCCCAAGGGAGTGGTGTACCACCATCGCGGCGCAGCGATTAATGCAGTCTCGAATATTTTGGAATGGGATATGGCAAAACATCCTATATATCTATGGACCCTGCCTTTATTTCATTGTAATGGTTGGTGTTTTGCATGGACAGTAGCAGCTCGCGCTGGGGTAAATATCTGCTTAAGAAAAGTTGATCCACCAGCGATATTTTCAGCGATTAAAATGTATGGGGTAACTCATTATTGTGCCGCTCCGATTGTGCATAATATGCTGGTAAATAGTTCTGCGGAGTTAAAGAGTGGCGTACCGCGAGGGGTGAAAGCCATGATTGCTGGCTCGGCCCCGCCCGCTTCAATTATTGAGGGGATGGAAACCATGGGTTTTGATATGACCCATGTTTATGGTTTGACGGAAACTTATGGCCCTGCAGCAGTTTGCGTGAAGCAGGATGATTGGGAGCAACAAGATTTAGGATCGCGGGCACGCTTAAATGCACAACAGGGTGTGCGATATCACTTGCAAGAGGCTTTTACGGTTTTCAATCCCGAAACTATGCAACCAGTACCAGCCGATGGCGAAACCATGGGTGAAATTATGTTTCGGGGAAATATCACCATGAAGGGCTACTTAAAAAACCCCCAAGCTACGCAAGAGGCTTTTGCTGGAGGTTGGTTTCATTCGGGCGATTTAGCGGTGATGAATCCTGATGGTTATATCAAAGTAAAAGATCGTAGCAAAGATATTATTATTTCTGGCGGCGAAAATATTTCTTCGCTTGAAGTGGAAGATGTACTTTATCGTCATCCTGCTGTCTTAGCGGCTGCGGTAGTAGCAAAGCCAGATCTCAAATGGGGCGAAATACCCTGCGCATTTTTAGAGCTTAAAGTAGATGCGGTTGTGACCGCCGCTGAAATTATTGCGCATTGTAAGCAACATTTAGCTAACTTTAAAGTGCCCAAGGCAGTAGTTTTCGGTGAATTACCCAAGACCTCAACTGGCAAAATACAGAAGTTTGAGTTACGTAAACGTGCTGGTTCGGCAGCTGCCATTGATGTTTAGGTAGTAGACTGCATTGCTTGATAAAATAACGCAATAGTATATTTCTAGGTGATGATTCGTAATTACCTAATAAAGTAGTTTTCGTATTAGAAGAGAGTGCAATGAAAATTTTAGTTGCAGTAAAGCGAGTGGTTGATTACAACGTAAAGGTGCGAGTCAAATCAGATCAAACTGGGGTTGACATCGCCAACGTCAAAATGAGCATGAATCCGTTTGATGAAATTGCGGTTGAAGAAGCGGTACGCTTAAAAGAGGCTGGCATTGTTAGCGAAATTATTGTGGTCTCAGCTGGCTTACCGCAATGCCAAGAAACCTTACGCACTGCTTTGGCTATTGGCGCCGATCGCGCCATTTTGGTTGAAACTGATCTCGACCTACAGCCTTTAGCGGTAGCTAAAATTTTACAAGCAGTTTGTATAAAAGAAAATCCACAGATCATTATCTTGGGTAAGCAGGCAATTGATGATGACAGCAATCAAACTGGACAGATGTTAGCCGCTTTAATGAATTTTCCACAGGCTACTTTTGCCTCTAAAGTTACGGTAGCCAATGGCAAAGCCAATGTTACGCGCGAAGTAGATGGTGGTTTAGAGACCATCGCAATCAGTTTGCCCGCAGTCATTACCACCGATTTACGATTAAATGAACCGCGTTATGTAACTTTGCCTAATATTATGAAGGCGAAGAAGAAGATTCTCGACATCATTACGCCCGCAGACTTAGGGGTTGACGTAAGCCCGCGTTTAAAAATACTTAAGGTCGTTGAACCTGTTAAACGGAGTGCTGGGGTAATGGTTGCCGATGTGGCTGCTTTAGTAGATAAATTAAAAAATGAAGCAAAGGTAATCTAAATGGCTGCTTTAGTTCTTGTTGAGCATGATAATCAATCACTTAAGGCGGCGACCCTTAACACCGTAGCTGCTGCATTGGCATGCACTACCGAAGTTGATCTACTAGTTGCAGGTGATGCAGCTAAGAGTGTCGCGCAAGCAGCCGCTCAAATTGCTGGGGTACGTAAAGTAATTCTAATTGAAGCAGATTTTTTAAGTAATCAGTTGGCCGAACCCGTTGCTGAGCAAATCTTAGCATTGGCACCTGCATACGATTATATTTTGGCACCCGCAACTTCGCATGGTAAAAATATTTTACCCCGCGTAGCAGCTAAATTAGATGTAGCCCAAATTTCTGATATTACTCAAGTGGTTTCTGCTGACACCTTTGAACGTCCTATTTATGCTGGTAATGCCATCGCCACTGTGCAATCGTGCGATCCTAAAAAAATAATTACTGTGCGCACTACTGGTTTTGATGCAGTTGATGCTACTGGTGGCTCTGCTAGCATTAGCGAAATAGCTGCAGTTGCAGATCAGTATAAATCGAGTTTTGTGGGCCGCGATTTAAGTAAATCCGATCGTCCCGAATTAACTGCGGCCAAAATTATTGTTTCTGGCGGCAGGGGTTTAGGCTCGAGCGAAAAATACCATGAGTTAATTGAGCCCTTAGCTGATCAGTTGGGCGCAGCACTAGGTGCCTCGCGCGCGGCGGTTGATGCAGGCTATGTACCCAATGATTATCAGGTTGGTCAAACTGGCAAAATTGTTGCTCCCCAACTCTACATTGCAGTAGGTATTTCTGGCGCCATTCAGCATTTAGCGGGCATGAAAGATTCTAAGGTCATTGTGGCAATCAATAAAGATCCCGAAGCACCTATTTTTGGTGTCGCCGATTATGGGCTTGTGGCTGATTTATTTACCGCGATTCCTGAGCTAACAGAGTTATTAAAACGATGATGTGTAAGTGACATGACTTACCTCGCCCCAGTTAAAGAAATGTTATTTGTAATGCAAGAGTTGGCGGGTTTGGCTGAAGTGGTGCGATATCCTTTATATGCTGAGGCTGGCGCCGATGGCGAGCTTGCTTCAGCTGTTTTAGAAGAGTCAGCAAAATTCAATCAGGCGGTGGTTGCGCCGTTGAACTGGGAGGGTGATAAAAATCCCAGCACTTGGAATAATGGCGCAGTAATCATGACCGCTGGCTTTAAAGAGGCGCTAAAGCAATATGCTGAGGCTGGTTGGCAAGGGGTCATTCATCCCCCCCAATATGGTGGCCAAGGCTTACCTAAACTAATTGCTACGCCCTGTTTAGAAATGGTAAATGCAGCTAATCTATCTTTTGCTTTATGTCCGCTATTAACTGATGGTGCGATTGAGGCAATTTTAATTGCTGCAAATGAAGATTTAAAGGCTCAATATTTACCTGCCTTGATTGCTGGTACTTGGGCTGGCACCATGAATTTAACTGAGCCGCAAGCGGGCTCAGATTTATCTTTAGTGCGTTCACGTGCTGATCCCCAAGCGGACGGAAGTTATCTAATCTTTGGTACCAAAATTTATATCACTTATGGTGAGCACGATATGACTGACAATATTGTGCATTTGGTGCTAGCACGTACCCCTAATGCACCAGCCGGCGTCAAAGGTATTTCTTTATTTGTGGTGCCTAAATTTTTGCTAAAAGTCGATGGTAGTTTGGGCGCACGCAATGAAGTTGAGTGTGTATCGATTGAGCATAAGTTAGGGATTAAGGCTAGCCCTACTGCAGTTTTGCAGTTTGGTGATCAGCGTGGCGCCATCGGGTATTTGGTGGGCGAAGAAAATCGAGGCCTTGAGTATATGTTTGTGATGATGAATGCCTCTCGTTTTGCAGTAGGTATTCAAGGTGTCGCCGTTGCTGATCGAGCCTATCAAAAGGCGGTGGCTTACGCTAAAGATCGTGTGCAAAGTCGTGATTTAGCAGGTTCAGCCGAATCTGTAACTATCATTCACCAGCCTGATGTGAAACGTATGCTATTAACGATGCGTGCCTATACCGAAGCCTCGCGCGCACTGGCCTATTTTGCCGCTGCTCAATATGATGCGGCCCATGCTGCCACTGTTACCGAAGAGCGCACGCATGGCCAAGCGCTGTATGAATTTTTAGTACCGATTGTGAAAGGGTTTTCGACCGAAATGGCCATCGAGGTTGCTAGTCTTGGGGTACAAGTGCATGGTGGAATGGGTTTTATCGAAGAAACTGGGGCTGCTCAGTTTTATCGTGATGCTCGTATTTTGACAATTTATGAAGGCACTACAGCAATTCAGGCCAATGATTTAATCGGACGCAAGACCTTGCGCGATGGCGGTAAGGTTGCTCAAGAATTGATTGCTAGCATCGCAACTACTGAAGATGACTTAATGGCAAGCAATAGTAAAGCTGCGCTAGCAGTATTAAAACAATTGCAACTAGGCCGAGCTGCTTTTGAAAAAGTCCTCCAATATGTTTTGCAGCAGGCCAAACCCGAAATTAAAAATGTATACGCAGGTAGTTGCGCTTATTTAAAGCTCTGCGGATTAGTGCTCGGCGGTTGGCAAATGGCCCGGGCACTTTTGGCAGCAGAGCGCTTACATAATCAAGACCCTGTCTTTTATGGCGCCAAAATAATCACCGCCCAATTTTTTTCCGAAAATATATTGCCTCAAGCCAGTGCTTTAGCCGCTAGCATTACTGAAGGCGGCGCAATTACTAATACAATGACTGTTGAGCAGTTTTAGGACTAATGAAATAGGCACTTATTGTGAGAGCTTGCGCGCTTCTAGCAATTGGGAAATAAAAAATTGCTCGAATGCAATTGCCAAAAAAGTCATCATCACTCCAGCGCCAAAGACCAAAGAAAAAATTACTGTTGACACTGTTAACCAACCCGACTTAGTGGTATGGTGCGGATCAATCAGGGGATTAAATTGCGCGTCCCAGCGTTGATCTGGGCGTAAGCCAAAAGCGATCGTTGTCAGCCAACTAGCTTCTAAAGAAATAAAGCCAAGGCTAAGTAAAAACCAGCCAGAGGCTGAAGCAAATTCGGCCTCTCGCAAAATCACCAAACCCATGCATCCCAACAGTAAAGCTAATAAATGGAACCATGCCCATATGGAGCTTAGACCGCGCAAATAAAAACAGTTCATACCCGAGCCTGGTAACAGAAGGCCAAGAGCACAAAAAATAAGTTTTGATTTACGTTTAGTCGGGGCAGTAGGCACGCTACAGATTACTCTTAATTCTTTTTGGGGTTATTGGTAGTGGGCCGTTGCGTAAAGCTGAGCACTTCGCGATCACGTCCGATGAGGAGTAGGCGATCGCCATCGCGCACTAAATTCCGGTAGTCATTGAGCTCATAGAGAAAATCATTTTCTAATTCATTCCGTGGACCCGAACAAGACATGCGTGTGCTCGCTATGCGCTCAATGCTGATGCCGCGTGCCTCTTCAACAATTTCACCTGTAAAGCGATTACATCCTGTAAAGCCGCTGATTTTAAGGCTCTCAGCGGCGAATTCAACTTGAATAGGCTGACCCGCATCACCTTGCGGAATCGCGCGCTGGCGCACCTCTCCAGTAGCATTGGGGGGAAGATTCCAGCGCATGAGCTCCCACTTGGTACCGCGTAATTCAGCATAAGGAGGGCTTACCCGAGCTGCGCAAGGGGGGGTAAGGCTGCTACAGGCGGTGAATAGAACGAGTAAGCTAGTTAAGAGTAAGCAATTTAAGGCTTTTAAAGGCCTCACAACCAGTTGTCCATTGGGCGTGTAAGGTGTTGTTTTTAAGGGGTTTTTCATTATTAACTGGTAATAAGGCTGGAAATATAATGGATCAAAATACGCTTTTCATCTAGAATATGGGGTTCTCTGCTTTTGCATGAGTCATTAATAACCTGTTTTCATTTTAGATTTTAAGGAATAAGTATGGTCGTCATTCGACTGGCACGTGGGGGCTCTAAGAACCGCCCCTTTTATAGCATTGTTGCAACTGATAAACGCAATCGTCGCGATTCGAACTATATCGAGCGCCTAGGTTATTTCAATCCCAATGCAGTTGAGTCTGAACAGGCAATGCGAATTACGCAAGAACGAATTACATATTGGACTACCGTTGGCGCGCAAATTTCGCCTACCGTAAAACGCTTGATCAAAGATCATCCTGCTGCTGTAGTTTAAGCTGAAGTGGCTGCTTTACTGCCTGATGATTTAATTGAGTTAGGCCAGGTTCAAGACGCACAAGGCTTGCAGGGTGAAATTAAGGTTCGCCCCTTTTCTTCAGACCCCGTAGCTCTTTTGGCTAGTAAATCGGTTTGGCTTTCATTGCGTCCCCATTTAGCGACCGATGCAGTTGGCACAAAGCTGCCAAATTCTGTTTTTGCCCCCCAAGAATATCGCGTTATAAAGGCCAAATACCATAGTGGTTTAGTGGTGCTTCACTTAGAAGGTGTAACTGACCGCGACGCCGCTTTGACCTTAAAAGGTGGCCGCATTTTAGTTAGCCGCACTGCTTTTCCTAAACCAGCTGATGATTCCTATTATTGGGTTGATTTAATTGCCTGTAGGGTCATTAATCTTCAGGGCGATGATTTAGGGGAGGTAAATGCCATTACCGATAATGCTGCTCATCCGATCTTGTCAGTCGGTAAAAAACCGATGCTAATTCCTTTTGTGCCCGAAATAATCAAAAACGTTGATTTATCATCCCGTACCATTGAGCTTGATTGGCAAGCAGATTGGTAAAAATGAACCGCCATGCGCTTTGATGTAGTCACTATTTTCCCGGAAATGTTCTCCGCTTTAACCCAGTGGGGTATTACAGGGCGCGCATGTGAGCAAGGGCTAACTAGCGTAAGTCTTTGGAATCCAAGGAATTTTTCTGAAGATGCGCGAAAAAGTGTCGATGATAGGGCTTATGGGGGTGGGCCAGGGATGGTCATGATGGCTAAACCCCTAGAAGATACAGTTGAAGCAATCCAGACACACCATCAACAACAGGGTATTAAGTCGGGACCGATCTGCCTCTTGGCTCCACAAGGAAAACCATTTTCACAGCAAATGGCAGCAGATATCAACAATTATGGTAATTTAACCCTTATTTGCGGACGGTATGAAGGAGTTGACCAGCGTTTTATCGACCGAAAGGTAGATTTACAGATCTCATTAGGTGATTTTGTGGTTTCGGGGGGTGAAATTCCCGCGATGGCCTTGATGGATGCAGTCATTCGCTTAATTCCTGGAGCCCTTGGGGACCAAGATTCTGCAGCCCAAGATAGCTTTATGAACGGTCTTTTGGACTATCCTCATTACACCCGACCAGAAATAGTTGGCAATTTTTCTGTGCCAGACGTGCTTTTAGGCGGACATCACGCTAAAATAACGGGTTGGCGTCGGCAGCAGTCTTTAGCGCTGACCCAAAGGTTGCGACCAGATCTCATTGAGGCTGCTCGTGCAAAAGGGTTATTAAGTCAAGATGATGAACAGTTTTTGCATTCTCTAGCTTAATAAAATGGTTTAACTGCATCCTCTATCTGGTCCGCTT
>Ga0049085_10000234_pt1 | contig 23588 bp, 8 predicted proteins | sample GreLakmeSU08MSRF_FD_66721 | JGI IMG/M metagenome (GOLD analysis project Ga0049085, IMG submission 66721) | Freshwater lentic microbial communities from great Laurentian Lakes, MI, USA - Great Lakes metaG SU08MSRF | ecosystem: Environmental > Aquatic > Freshwater > Lake | place: Great Lakes... | reverse complement strand
TGGAACCGGCGCCCGCTGATGGAAACATTCCCGCTGGCGCCCGTGCCGGCGCCGCCAACCACACGCTTATGCCTGCCCGACCCGGACGTAAAAAAACACCTGCCGCCCCGCGCCCGCCCACGTCCGTGGTGACCGGCGGCGCGGGCTTTCTCGGCTCGCACCTGGCCGACCTGCTGCTGGCCCGCGGACACCGGGTCATCGCCATCGACAACTTCGTCACCGGCTCGGCGGACAACATCGCGCATCTCGCGGGCCGGCCGGATTTCAAATTCATCCAGCAGGACGTGACGGAGTTTATTTTTCTGGAAGGGCCGGTGGATTACGTCTGGCATTTCGCGTCCCCGGCCAGCCCGGTTGATTACCTGGAGCTGCCGATCCAGACGCTCAAGGTCGGCTCGCTCGGCACGCACAAGGCACTCGGCCTGGCAAAGCACAAGGGCGCGCGCTTCCTGATCGCGTCCACCTCGGAAATTTACGGCGACCCGCTGGTGCATCCGCAGACGGAGTCGTATTGGGGCAACGTGAACACCATTGGCCCGCGCGGCTGCTACGACGAATCGAAGCGGTTCGCCGAGGCGCTGACCATGGCCTACCATCGCGAACACGCGCTGGCGACGCGCATTGTGAGAATCTTTAACACTTACGGACCCCGCATGAGACTCAACGACGGGCGCGTGGTCCCGGCCTTCATCAGACAAGCGCTGCGGAACCGGCCGATCAAGGTGTTCGGCGACGGCCGGCAAACGCGCAGTTTTTGCTTTTGCTCGGATCTGATCGAGGGGATTTACCGGCTGATGATGAGCGGCACGCCGTTGCCGGTGAACATCGGCAATCCGCACGAGATGACGATGCTGGAGTTCGCCGAAACCATCATCCGCGCGACCGACTCGAGGAGCAAAATCGTTTTCCGCCCGCTGCCGCAGGACGATCCGAAGCAGCGGCAGCCGGACATCACGCGGGCGCGGGCGCTACTGAAATGGGAGCCGGTCGTGCCGCTGGCGGCGGGGCTGCGCCAGACCATTGCCTATTTCCGGGGGAAAGTTTAAGCGTGATCTCCGCCGCGTAACGCGCGCCCCTGGCACGGTGAAAAATATGTTTTTGTTTTGACCGCCGGGAGGGATGTTGGCTACCAACACAGTTTCCGCATTGGATCGGGGCCGGTTGTGCCCGGAACCAACGGCGGCGGACGGCGTTTAATCAAATGTTGAATTCCAAGTCATTTTTAGCGGTGGACTTTGGGGCCGCGAACCTGAAGCTCGCCGAGTTTGAGCCCAACGAAGAGGGCGGCCTGCGTTTGACGCAGTATGCCTTCAAGACGCTCGGGCGTGACGGCATGCAGGAGTCCACGCGCGAGGCGGCCATGCTCAAGGCGCTGCAGGATTTGCTGGCCGAGCAGCCGTTCGATTCCAAAAACATCAATGTCTGCGCGCCGGGCTTCCACGTTTTTTCCAAGTTCGTCAAGCTCCCGCCGGTGGACACCTCCAAGGTCACGCAGATCATCCAGTATGAGGCGCAGCAGAACGTGCCCTTCCCGCTGGAGGAGGTGGTGTGGGACTATCAGATTCTGGGGGCGGCGCCGACTGGCGAGCTGGAAGTGCTGCTGGTGGCGATCAAGTCGGACATCGTCGAGGGGTTGTTCCGCACGGCGGAGACGGCGGGGTTGAAGCTGAGCCTGGTCGATGTTTCGCCGGCCGCGCTCTGCAACGCATTTCGTTACAACTACGGCGACCTCGAGGGCTGCAACATGCTGCTCGACATCGGGGCCAAGACGAGCACGCTCCTATTTTTCGACAAGGGCAACGTCTATACGCGTGGCATCAACATCGGGGCCAGTTCGATCACCCAGGATTTCTCGAAGGAGTCGAAGCTGTCCTTCGAAGAGGCCGAGGTGTTGAAGCTGGAGAAGGGCTTCGTGAGCCTGGGCGGCGCCTACGAGGAGCCGGAAGACCCGGAGGCGGCGGCCCTTTCCAAAATTTCCCGGCAGGTGATGACGCGCCTGCACATCCAAGTGAACCAGACGGTCCAGTTTTATCGCGGCCAGCAGGGCGGCGCGGCGCCGCAGCGGCTCTTTCTCTCCGGCGGCGCGTCCATCATGGGATTCACCGCGCAGTTTTTCGCGGAGAAGCTCAATCTGCCGGTGGAGTATTTCAATCCTTTCCGCAACGTCCAGATCGACCCGGCGGTGAATCTGGAGGAGCTGTCGAAAGTGGCCCATTCCCTCGGCGAGGTCGTCGGACTGGGGCTGCGGAACCTCGCGCACTGCCCGGTGGAGCTGAACCTGATGCCGAAAAGCTCCATCAAACGGCAGCAGTTTGGGGCCAAGAAACCCTACCTAGCCGCGACCGCCTTCTGTTTGATTTTGATCCTTTATGCCTACGGCTGGTTTTACCAGAAGAACGCGGTCGAGAAGCGGGTTCAACTGGAAAAGCTCAACGCGTCGCTGGAGCCGCTGCGCAAACACGAGCCGCTGCTGAAAAGGGCGACCAAAGATTTACAGGATGCGCGCAAGGAAGCCGGCCACTTTGGCGTCTGGATCGAGGAACGGCCCCAATGGGCGAACATCCTGGCGGAATTGCGCCGCGTGATGCTCGACGCCGAGTCCGAGGGGAAGTCAAAATTCGGCCGGGACACCGGCGTCTGGATCGAGAAAGTGGAACTCCGCTCCGCCAGCACCCTCCCGTTGGTTCCCGGCGGAGTCAATCCGGTGGCTCCGCCGACCCGTACCCCCCGGCCGGGCGGGCCGGGAAATCGCCAGCCGCCCCCGGGTTCCGGCCCCGGCCCCCGTCTGAAGCCGGACCCCGCGACGGAAGCGGGCACGCCGGGTCAAATCATCCACCTCCTTTGCCGTGGGGTTGATCTCACCACACCCAAGGGTGGCGAGAACACTGAATTTGCCTTCATGGTCGGTGCCGGACTGAAGGCCAACCCGCTCTTTGACCCGGTCAACACCGGGTTGGTCGGCGTGATGAGCAAACCGGCTGATTACACCTTCACCTTCGAGGTCTCGCTGGCTTTGAAGCGTCCCATCAAACCCTGATATGACCTGGCTCAAGCGAAATTTATGGACGGCCCTCGGTGGCATCGCCGCCGTGGCGCTGTTGGGCTTCGGCGGATACTATCTCTGGATGCAGGTTCAGGAGAACACCACCATTGACACCGAACTGGAGCAGACCAAGTCCGAGCTGGATGGCATGGACCTGCTGGAAATCCGGCCCACCGCCGAAAATCTGGACGTGACCCGCCGGGAGCTGGGACGGGCCAAACAGTTCGTGACCGAAAGTCGACAGCTGTTTCCGTCCACGCCCACCGAGTCTTTCAACAACCAGACCTACAAGGCATTTCTCGAAACCACCATTGCCCAGCTTCGCCGGGAGGCCGCCGCCAACGGGGTCAAGCTCCACACCAATTACAATTTTTCCTTTGAGGCCCAGATCGGCCCGGTCAACTTTGATCTGGCCACCCTGAAGCCCCTCAGCGAGCAGTTGATCGAAATCCGGCAGATCGCCGTCGCGCTCTTTCAGGCGAAGATCGACCAGTTGGTGCAAATCCGCCGGGTGGCTGTTTCCAGCTACGACGCGCCGGCCTCGTCGGACATTCTGACCGGATCATTCACGCACAGCAAAGAGACCGAGATGGCCGTCTGGCCCTACGAATTCAAGTTCTCCTGTTTCAGCCCCGCGCTCGCCTCCGCCATCGAGGCCATCAGCCACGCCCCGTCCGGGGTGATCCTCAAGTCCGTTTCCGTCGAGCCGATGCCGGCTCCTGCCCGCGGCGGCCCCGTCCTCTCCGTCACGGCCGTGACCAACAAGGCGTCGATGACCACGGTGCTCGATGAAAAGCTGTTGCAAGTGATCGTCCTGGTGAACGTCATCAAGCCCGTGCCGCCTTCTCCTCCGCCGCCCCGTTGAGCCTATGCAATTCTTGAAAAATTTGCCCGCCCTGCTCAAGCAGCACTTCGAAAAAGTCCTGCTGGCCCTGGCGTTCATCGCCCTCGGCACGACCGTCTGGCTGCTCTACGTGAAAGTTCAGGAGGAGTCGGAGAAGCTCAACAAGTATGTCGTCGGCATTCAGAAAAAAAACACCAAGGGGATTCCCTCGATGGATTTCTCCCGCCAGCAGGCCGCGCTCAAAGATTTCAAAAATGCGCCCACGATCAATCTTTCCGCCCCGCATCATCTGTTTAACCCGGTGAAATGGCAGCGCCGGCCGGACGGCTCGCTGCTCAAGATCGAGAAGGGCACCGAGGTCGGCCCGAACGCCCTGCGCATCGCCAAGATCACGCCGCTCCTCCTGATCGTCACTCTGGAAAAGGTCGCCATCCCTGGCTACTACATGAGCGTCACCCGGGAGGCCAGCACCAACGCCGCGCTGCGGAAAAAATTGCCGCAGACCTACGTCAAGCTAAACGAAAAGGACCGTCCTGGCGCCTTCGTCACCTTCCTTCTCAAGGACATCAAAGGCGCTCCGGAAAAGCCGGAGGAGCTGGCCATCGAACTCGCCGACACCGGGGAGCGCGGCGTGTTGAGCAAGGACAAGCCCTTCCAGCGCGTGGACGGATTCAAAGTAGATTTCAGCTACCCTCCGGAAAACTGGTTCAAAAAGGAGCTGCGGGTCAATGACCCGATTAGCGTGGGCGGCGAGGACTACATTATCGTGGACATCAAAGCCACCGAGGCTGTACTGTTGGCCCGAAATCTTAAAAAATACACGATCAGATGACCGCCCAGTGCCACCGCATTTTTAGAAATTGAACTTCCGTACCCTCTATGATTCACGCCGCCCTCACCTCCCTCTGTCTCGTGGCCCTGCTCCTGGCCACCGCCATTTCCGCGCGCGCCCAGGCCGTCGATGATCCCGCCAAAAACGCCATTGATGAATCCATCCGCCGCCAGGAAATGACCCTCCGGGTACGCGAAAAACTGGCCGCCGCCCAAGCCGCCCAGAAGCGCAATGAAATCACGGAGGCGGTCAAGAAATACGAGGAGGCCTGGCTGTTGATCGAGAAGATTGGCCCCGCGGGCGTGGAGCCGGAACAAAAGCTAGTGAGTGCCGGCCTCATCCTGACCCACCTGCAACTGGCCGACCAGGCCATGCGCCGGACCGAATACGGCGAGGCGGCCAACCACATCGCCCGCGTGGTCAAGGTTGATCCCCGCAACGCGGACGGGCTGGCCATGAAACTGACCAATGACCGGCTGCGGCTCGAGAGCGCGGGCCGGCGGCCCACCGACGAAATGATCGCCTTGATTCCCGGCGTCATTGCCGACCGGCTCAAGACCGGGGAATATGTGCAGAACGGCAAATTCCTGCTCGAAATGGGCCGGCTGGAAGCGGCCGAAGTGGAGCTGAAAAAAGCCATCGCCCGCGATCCATCCGACAAGACGGCCTTCTACTACATGGACTTGGTGCAGGGCAACATGTATGCTGAGGAAGCCCGCAAGCGTGAGCGCAGCTCCAAGGAAATGCTGATGCTCGTCGAGAAGGAATGGCAGATCCCCATCACCCGTGATCTATTGGATGTTCCCAACCCCTACGCCCGCACCAACCTCGTGCACACCAGCCCGGAGCGTCAGGCTATTTTTCTCAAGCTGCGCCGAATTAAACTCAGTTCCTTGCAAATCGACAGCCTGCCTTTGTCCGAAGTGATCAAGGCACTGGCCGAGGATGTGAAAAGAAGCGACCCCGAGGGCCTGGGGGTGAACTTCCTGATCAGCCCGAACATTGATCCGCCCGCCGCCGCCGCCGGCGCCCCCGCCGTGGATCCGGCCGGCGTGCCCATTCCCCCTCCGGCACCGATTGATGTCGGCGCGATCACCATCAAGATCGGCTCGCCCATGCGCGGGTTGACGGTGGAGCATGCCTTGGATATCATCACCAAAGTGGCTGAATCGCCCATTAAGTATTCCGTGGAAGACTGGGGCATTGTTTTGTCGCCGAAGGCCAACGTCGGCGTGCCGCTCCATGTGCGCATCTTCAAGCTGGACCCGAACACTTTTTATCAAGGTCTGCAAAATGTCACCGAGGGCTTTTTTGGTTCCGGTGGCGGTGGCGGTGGTGGTGGTGGGAACAACAATGGGAACAACGGTTTCAACAATAATAACGGGGGTTTCAACAATAACAACGGGGGTTTTAACAATAACAACGGGGGTTTTAACAATAATAATGGGGGCTTCAACAATAACAACGGGGGCTTCAACAATAACAACGGGGGCTTCAACAACGGTAACAACGGTAACAACGGTGGTGGTCGCGGTGGTGGTCGCGGTGGTGGCGGTGGTGGCGGTGGTGGCGGCATGGGATCCTCCTTCGCGCAGGTCAGCATCACGGGTGGCGGCGGCCAAGGTGGTCAACAGGGTGGTGGCCAGGGCCAGGGCCAGGGCCAGGGCCAGGGCGGCACGAACGGTGCCGGTGCCGGTGGAGGTGGCATTGAATTCGTCACAACCGTCACCAAGCTCGCGCCGAAGATTGCCATTGTCCGTGAGTTTTTCAGCGCCGCCGGCGTCGATCTGGAGGCTCCCAAGACAGTGTTTTTCAATGACCGCACGGGTGTGTTGATGGTGCGGGCCACGATGGCGGATTTGGACATGGTGGAAAAAGCCATTCAAGTCATGAACATTGCCCCGCCCCAGTTGACCATCAAATCCCGGATCATGGAAATCACCCAGGAAGACAACCGGGCACTAGGTTTCGACTGGTATTTGGGGAACACCCTGATGCGCAATGGAGGCATCGGCGGGCAGGCGGGCACGGCGCCGAGTTATGTTTCACCCGGCGGAATCGATCCCCGACCCTCCAATCCCAGCGGCGTGTTTCCCGGCCCCGGTTCCGCCCCCGGCTTGGGCGGCCCCGGCGCAGTTCCGCCTTCAGTGTCCGACAATTTGTTGACCGGCGGGCTGCGCCAGAGCGCGCCGGCTCTCGCCACCGTCACCGGCATTCTCACCGATCCGCAGTTCCGGTTTGTCGTCCGCGCGCTGGAACAACGCGGCGGGGTGGATCTGCTCTCCTGTCCGGAGATCACCACCCTCAGCGCCCGGCAGGCGCAGATCAAAGTGGTGGACGTCAAATACGTGGTCACCGACCTGTCCATCAACCAGTTGGGCGTGCCGGGCGGAAACGGCGGAATCGGAGGGGTCGGCGGCGGTGGTGGTGGCGGGGCTGTCTCCTCCACGATCCAGCCGATCACGGAGCCGGTGGAAATAGGGCCGGTGCTGGACGTGATCCCCTACGTGATGGCCGACGGCTACACGATTCAAATGTCGATCATTCCGACTCTGAAAGAATTTCTCGGCTACGACAGCCAGGCTGAATTTCAATCGGTCGTGCAGTCCGTCGGCGGCGCCAATGCTGCGGCTCCGCTCATCTCGCCGACCCCCCTGCCGAAATACCGCCTGCGCCAGATCGCCGTGGACTGCATCGTGTGGGACGGCCAGACGATCATGCTCGGCGGTTTGATCTCCGAGGACGTGCAGAAGACGAAAGACAAGATTCCGGTGCTCGGCGACCTGCCGCTGCTCGGCCGTTTTTTCCGCAGCGAATCGAACACTTCCAAGAAGAAAAATCTGGTCTATTTCGTGACCCCCACGATCATTGATCCTGCCGGCAACCGGCTCCATTCCGCTGAGGAGATGCCGTTCGCGCAGCACACGATTCCGGCGCAGAAGACCGTCATCCCGTAAATCCCGGCCGGGCCCTTTTCCCATTCCTCATGGAAACGCAGGCGTCGTCGCGATTGCTGATCGTGGATGGCCACGCCTACGCCTACCGCGCTTTTCATGCGATCCGTCACTTGAACTCCCCCGACGGTTCGCCCACCAACGCCATTTACGGCTTCATCAAGATGCTCGCCAAAATGCGGGTCGTCCTGCTGCCGACCCATCTGTCCGTCGTCTGGGATGGAGGCTTGGCCGCCGAGCGGATGGCCGCGCTGCCTGAATACAAGGCCCAGCGTCCGCCCATGCCTGACGCCCTCGCCGCGCAGATCGACGCGCTGCAAATTTACCTGGCCGCCTCCGGTCTGGCTTCGTTTTGCGAGAACGGCGTGGAGGCGGACGATCTGATCGCGACGCAGGCGCGGCAGGCGGTCGGACGTGGCGCGGGGGTGGTTATCGCCAGCGCGGACAAGGATTTCATGCAACTGGTCTCGGCGCGCGTGGGCCTGTTCAATCCGAATGACAAGTCGGAGATGATCTGGCAGGCCGGAGCAGTGCGGGCCAAGGCCGGCGTCGAGCCGGAGCAGATTGTTGATTGGCTGAGTTTGATCGGGGACACCGTGGACAACATTGGCGGCGTGCCCGGCGTGGGGCCGAAGACGGCGACTGATCTGCTTCAGCAGTTCGGGACGGTCGAGGCGCTCTACGGGCGGCTGGGCGAGGTGAAATCCGAGCGGACGCGGGCCGCGTTGCAGGCGGCGGAGCCGGCGGTGCGGCGCAACCAGCGGCTGATCCGGCTGCGCGATGACTTGCCGGGAGCGTTCGAACTGGAGGTTTTTTCCCCGCGCCCGGCTGATCGGGCGCGGCTGGAGGCGCTCTACCGGGAGTGGGGTTTCAAGGGGCTGCTGGCGGAACTGCCGGCGTCGGCCCCGGCCCAGGGTGAGCTGTTGTGAACGCCGTGGTGCTGCACAAAAATTTCCGGGCATTTTCACGCCGCGAAATAGTAGTTTTGCGGGAAGAAAGCGTGGACAAAGCGGCGGCCCGCTGATATTTATAACGACGAATTCTATGCCATCATCACTCAGCGCTTGTAAACGGCTGGCCGCCTTGGGGCTGGCCGCCGCTTTTCCTTGTCTCGTTTCCGGTCAGGCTGGTCTGGTGCCGCAAGAGGGGGAATATCCGGTCTCCGGCCCGCGGCCCGGCGAGCAGACTTTTCCCGGCCTGAGCATCAACCCCGGCGGCGGTTACGTGGTCTGGCAGGACAACGGGATGGACGGAATCGGCAAGGGCCTGGGCATCGGCGCACTTCGGCTCGATGCCGCGCTCACGCCTTCCGGCGCGCCGTTTCGCGTGAACCAGATTCTTCCCGGCGACCAGGAAAAACCGCAAGTCGCGATGCTGAACAACGGCGGTGCGGCGTTTGTCTGGCAGGGCGGGCTGCCCGGTTTCCAAAATATTTACGCGCGCTTCACCGGGGCGAACGGAGCGTTTGTCACGCCGCAGGATGTGCTGGTCGGCTCGGGGCCGCTGCTCATTCCGCTGCCCTACACCACGAACTGGGCGACGATCCGCAACAACCGGGTCACCTGGCGCAGCTTCCGCGTGCCCAGGTCGATCAAGGCCGTGCGCGAGTTCAGCGTGAACCCGGTGGTGGCGGCCCTGGCGGACGGCAACGCCGTCGTCGCCTATTCCAGCCGGCGAAAATTTACGACCAACGACCAGACCCTCGTGCTCCAGACCCAGTGGACCGGCAGCATCATTCTCAGCAACACGCTGCTGACGGCGTCGGTCACATCGGTGGACTTCATGCAGGATGTCTATGTGCAGCGCTTCACTCCCGCCGGCGTGAAACTGGGCGCGGAGCTTCGTGTTAATCAGCACGCCGCCTTCAACCAGCATCACGCCGCCGTGGCCGCGCTCCACAATGGAAATTTTGTGGTCGCGTGGGTTTCCGAACTGCAGCGCGGCGAAAATCGCGTGGACATTTTTGCGCGGATCTTCGATGCCTCCGGCGCCGCGCTGACCGATGAATTTCTGGTGAACACGGCGGACCGCATCTGCGCCAGCCCGGCGGTCAGCGGCCTGCCCGACGGCGGCTTCACCGCCGCCTGGTCGCAGAAGGACGCGGCGCGGGACAACGGCCTGGATATTTACGCCCGGGTTTTCAACGCGGGCGGCCAGGCGGCCAGCGACGCCTTCCGCGTCAACAGCAGCACCTATGGCGACCAGTATGCGCCCTCCATCGTCACGCTGCCGGCGGGCCAACTCTTCACCTGGAACAGCCGGGGCAATCAGGCCGGCATCTTCGGGTGCATGGTGAAAGACGGCGCGGTGAACGGCGGCCAGTTTCAGGTGAACAGCACGGCTTCAGCCCGCCTGCTCTCCCCGGTGGCGGCGTCGGATGGCGTGGGCCACGCGCTGGTGATCTGGTCGGCCTACGTGCCGGGCAGCAGCATCGACCTGTTTGGCCAGCGTTACGTCAACCCCTGACCACCCGGGAATTTTTGAGAATTTGTATGTTGCGATCCATTAAAAAAATATTGGTCACCGGGCTGCTGGCCGGATTGGCGCCGGCGGCGCTGGCGTTTTCGTTGGGCGGCCCGCCCAAGGGCTACCAGGTTGAGGACATCGGTTACATGCTCCCCGGCGATGTCGTCGCGCCGATGGGTTTGAACGAGGGTTATCGCTGGAATGTTCCGCTGATCACCTACGCGTTTGACCGGTCCTTCATTCTCTACTTCGGCACGAACGGGATGAAGGCGGTGGATGACGCCTTCAAAACGTTGAATGCATTGCCGGCGGCCGGCGCGATGAGCGCGGATTTGTCCGAATTTCCCACCCGGACGCACGCGGAAAATTACGAGGCGGCGGTGCTGGGGATTTATGATTTGAAGAGCGAGGTTCTTTCCTTGATTTTGGAACAAATGGGCCTGGCGGAGCCGGAGCGGTGGACATTCGCGCTGCGCGGGCGGGTCGTGCAAACCTTTGGCACCGTGTCCATCACCAACTACACGGTGATCAAGCTGAACTACGATCCGGTCACCTTGCGGCCTTCGAGCTATGTCAACAGTAGCCTCTACACCTACACGATTGTGGATCCCGTTCCGCCGCTCAACCACGCGGATGCCGAGGAAGGCTTTCCCATTTTCGATGACGATGGCGTGCCGGACCGGACCGTGGCCAAGGGATCTTTGTTCCCCGGCATTTTTTATCGAGGATTGACGCGTGACGATGTGGGCGGATTGAGATTTCTCCTCCGGACCAACAATCTGGCCGTGGAGGATCTGATCACGGGTGTGACGGTTCAGGAGGGCTTCGCCGGCGGCCTTTTTTCTGGTTGGATCCCCTTCACCGGTAGCATCACGAACGTCCCCGGAGGCGGTGCCACCAACAGTGCCGCGACCAACTTCATCACGGTCGGCATTCGTCCCGGCATCAGCAAGGTCACCTTTAAGAAGGTTTATTTTGACTCGCTGATCGGGACGGCGTTCACCCCGTTCACCAACAATTACACGGATTCGGTGATATCCACCAAACAGACGCGGCTGCTCAAACAGCGGGCGGCGCGCGCCATCACGGCGCCCGACATCCTGTTCACGGCTGAGGATCTGGGGCTGTCGGCCGGTCTCGTTCCGATCCGCCGGTTTCGTTCCGGTGTCGGCAACTGGGTGGACAACACCGCCCTGAACGGGGCTGCTCTCGCCGGCGGCCCCGGAGTGATTCAAGGCCCCATCGTGATCAGCTTCACGGATCAATACCCCTATTTTTCCAACACCAATCCGGGCTTTCTGACGGAGCCCACGGCGTCCAGCGGAGTCTGGGGTTCATTTGACGGCTCGACCAACGCGCCGATCATCTATCCGGCCTATCTGAACCTGACGATTGATGATCTTCGTCGCCTCTACGGCCGCGGCAACAATTAGCAGCAACCATCGAATCTGTCTGACTGGAATTATGAAGCAATTCTCACTGGCGGGACTGTTCAGCCTAGCTGGAGTGTGCGCGGTCTGGGCCGCCGCCAGTCCCATCTACGTCAACGACGTGATCGTGCAGCCCCCGGCCACTCCGCCGCAGATCGACGCGACCGCGTTTCTGAACAACAGCCTCTTTGATGTTTCCGGCACGCAGCTTCCCTATCAAACGCAAAACACCCGCCACTTCACGAACAGCGCCTCGGGCCAGATGATCGGTTCGCCGGGATTTATTTTTCAATATTTTACCACCACCGGGTCGCTGAACTACGCCGCCTACAATTTCATCAACCACGGGCGCATCTCGGTCTCCACCGCGTTCGGTTCGCAATCCAGCCTGTTTGTCAATTCTACCAACGTGCTCAATTCGCAATCCCTCGCGGGCGACGGTTCGACTGACATCCGCATTTTGGGGACGAACGTCAGCATTGCGGGCAGCGGTTTGAGGGCGTCGTCGTCCACCACTCCATTTCCATTTTTTGGTGGTTTTCAAAATCTCGGCGGGGTGACCGGCCTGTATTGGGGGGCCGGCACGAACAACGCGCTCGGGACAAATAGACCGATGAGGCTGGACGGATTTGGTTTTTTAAGTGGCAACCTGGACTTGCCCTCTCCCTCCTCGCCGTTCCATCAGGTTCTCCAGCCCGGATTTTTTGGCGGCATAGCCACCAACGTCGTTTCCGTGCCTTCCTTTTCCGGCGGCTCCACGTTCGGCGCGTTCGTTCACACCAACCGCACCGGGCCGACAAGCAGCGTGGTGCAGATTGTTTTCGTGGCCACGAACAGTTTGACCAATCCGAACCTGAGCGTGAACGTTCGTTTCGCCACACCCTTCTTCGGCTTTGGCCAGGGGACGGATGCCATCGTGGAATTCGGGAACGTATCCTACGACATCGTTGATGAGTCGCTCACCACCAACCTGGTTTATCTGGTCGATTCCTCGGTGAACGCCGCTCAGATCAACCTCTTCCCGACCAATTTCAATCCGAAAATTCCCAGCACCTATTCGGTGATGCGCTCTACACCCTTCGAGTGGGAGACGGCGGAGTCGGCCAACTTGGCCTACACCAATAACCTGATTTTCAGCCCGCAGCACGGCACCAACCAGGTCGACAACCTCTACGCCGCCTACTCCGCCCGGATCGGCCAGACCAATTCCCTCGCCGCCGCCGCCGGCAGCCTGAATCCGATCCTCTCTGATCCAACCAACTTCCACGGCAAGGTCGAAATTTTCTCGGACCAGCTCAATCTGTTCGACACCCGCATCAAGGCGGAGAATTTCATTGGCATCCAGACCCGCAATCTGAAGGACAATCTGTTCGCGCAGGTCGATGCGCCCTTCGTGAACTTTGACGTCGGCTCCACCAATGTGGACCTGACCATTTCCAACATTGCCCCGGCCACGGTCAGCCGCCTCTTCGGCACGATTTCCGCCTGGACGGGCGTGTGGAACAACAACGTTCTCAACCCCGGCGTGCCGAGCGGCGTGGACAACGTCCGCTTCCATGTGCTGATCGTGGACAACGCGCTCCAGGGCGAGCTGCCCGTGACCCTGCACAAGTTCGCGGCCCGTTGCACGAACCTGACCATCGTCGATAATCTGCGGATCAGTTCCACCATGCTGCTCAACGCGCCGGCCGTCACCGTGCGGGCCGGCGGCGGGCTGACCCTGCCGGGCGGTTCGAGCTGGGGCGCGACCAATGCGGTCAAGCTGAACCATTTCACCAACTCCGGCGTGATCAACATTCCGCAGTTGGCCGGTTTTGGCACGGCCACGAACGGCACCCCGCTTTCCTACTCCAATTTCGTCAACCACGGATCGATCACGAGCACGGTTTTCAAGGCCTACAGCCGTTATTTTGAGAGCAGCGGGCTGGGAACCCTTTCGACCCCGGGCTCCATCACCTCCATCGGCGGGGTTGTTTTCGTGGATACACTCAACGGATTCCTCAGCAACGGACTGATGGCTTCCTACTCTGGCACCATGACGCTTAATGCCAGCAATCTGAATGTTCGGGGCACCACTCTTCAATCGGGCACCATCCCCAACGGGGCCGGCCAGTTTATCCGGGGACCAATGGTGATCGCCGCCACCAATTCTTTTAATGACGGTTCGCCCGGGGCCACCAACAACTGGCTCACCACCTTCGGCATCCAGGTGCTCCGGCGGCCAACCTCCGGCAGCCTGACGAACACCATCATCCGATCCGTGGCCGATGCGCACGCCACCCCGTCCCACATCTGGCCTGCCCAGGATCGCGGGCCGTATAAGGACGGCTACAGCAACAATCTCGCGGTGGGCAAGCTCGTCTTGGATGGCACCGTCAACTCGACTTTTATTTTTGGGGGCCTCACCGCCAGCAATGCCATCTACGTGGATTATCTGGAGCTGAAGAACGGGGCTACCAACTACAACACCCGGTTGAACATCGCCTCCGATTTCACCATTTACTTTGCCGACTGCAACATTCCGCCGGACAAGTTGGACGGCGCGAAGAACGGGCGTCTGCGCTGGGTGAGAAATTATATTGGTGCGTTCAGCTCGACCAACATCACCTATCCCTCCGGCCGGACTTACACTTTCAACGCCGGTCTGGTCCGCAGCACTGACATCGATTCGGATGGCGACGGCCCGGTCAATTCCATCGACCCGACGCCGATCTACACCGATGAAAACATCGGTCTGACGATCGCGTCCGTGAATGTTCCGCCTCTCAATGTGGCCATCACCTGGAATGCGCTGTTCAGCTCTACGAATATTCTTGAGTACAATACCAATGTGAATGGCCTCAACTGGATGACTCTCACCAGTTTTCTCACCGGCCCGGTGAATGTCACGGCCCGGGTGCTCGATGGCATACCCGACCGGTTTTACCGGGTGCGGGTTTTGATGCCGTAAGCGGCGGGATGGCCGGGGCTGGGTGTGGTCGGGATGCGGACTGCGTGCTAAGTGCGACCCTGTGAACAACAAATCATTTTTATTATTTGCCGGTTGGTTGAAGCCAGAAACTCTGGCGGCCGGTTGCTCCCGTCTTCGCTCGTCGAAAAACTCCTTTTCCAGGAACTCCAATGAACAGGTCTAGATGGTTGCAGGCTGGCTTTGTGTTCGTCGCCGCGCTGCTGCTGGTGCTGTGGCGCGGCCAGCGGACCGCGCCGACGGTCACGTCCGGGACGGACGCGGCCTTGCTCGCGCCCGGGTCGGCGCCCGCGTCCACTCCGGCGGACGGCGGCGCGCGGCCTAGGGCTGCATCGGTGCAGCCGGCGGCTCCGTCGGTGGTGGCCACGCCGGTCCCGGTGGTCGCGGCCCGCCCCGCCCCGCCCTCGCCGGTTGCCCAATTCAACTCTTGGACTGAGAAATATCTGGCCGCCGCTCCGGCGGAAAAGGCGGCCCTGCTCGCCGAGGGCGAGGCGCTGGCCAAGGCGCGGCGCGAGCAGATGCTGGGGCTGATCAAGACCAGTCCCGAACAGGCGCTGGCGGAGGCGCTGCCCTACCGGCTGCGCAAAGGTTTGCCGGATTCGATCAAGGCCCAGTTGGAAGAGCGCGTGAGCGGGCGCGGAAATTTCACCGCTTACTACGCGACGCCACTGCCCGATCAGGCCGTCAAAGCGCCTTCGGTCTGGCGGCAGGCGGTCATCCAGGGTCGCACCTACGACGTGTTCACCTACGGACGGCGGCTTCAGCAGCGTTCTGCGAACGGCCTCTCTTTGCAGGGTATTGCGTTGGCCACCACCGTCGGAGCGCCCGCCGCCCAGCCCCGTGCGCTGGCCTTGGCGGTGAGTCCAGTGCGGGTGTTGGAACCGGCGGAGGCGGTGGATTTCATGGCGGCGGGAAAAATCCAGCCGGACGCGATCTGTTCAGTTTCCGGGCAGGCTTCGAGCGTGGCCGGCCAGCAGACGCTGGCGGATTTCGGGGGTGATATCGTCAGTTTTTGCAAACCGAACCACGCGGCCGACTTGAACCAGAGTTTGTCCGGCCTGTGGGGGGATGCCGGCGGAGGCGGAGGCGCATTGCCGGTGGGAGCTTCCACACAGGGGGTGAAATCGCTTTTGTTCATCCGCCTGCGGTTCCCCGACGAACTGATTGAGCCGATCACCGAGGACGCGGCCTATCAGGTGATGGATCAGGTGAACAACTTCTTTGTCGAAAACTCCTACAACACTTTGAGCATCACTCCCACGGTCACGCCGCTGCTGACCCTGCCGCGGACCAAGACCCAGTATGATTCACCGCCGCCGACGGGAGGCGCGTTGTTCGGGCCGGGCGTGAACTTCATTTACGCTGACGCTTTGGCGATCGCCGCCGCCGCCGGGTACGATTCGGCGAACTATAATTTGAACTGCATCATCTTCACGAAGGTGCCCACGTTTAACTTTGGCGGTCTGGCGGGCGGCAACCGGGTCTGGCTGCAAGGCTCCGGCGCCGGGCTGATCGCCCATGAGTACGGACATATCTTCGGCCTGGCCCACGCGAATTTTTGGAACACGAAAGGCGCGCCGATTCCGGGCGGGACGATTGATCCCGACGGGCGCATCGGCCATGACAGCATCATCGGCGCGGGGCTGGACGTGGAGTATGGCGATCCGTTCGACACCATGGGCGGTGGTGGCGGGACCGGCGACGTTTACGACGACGCCGCGGGCCTGTCCCAGTTTAACGCTGTCCACAAACATCGGCTGCACTGGCTGCCGGAGGCGGCGGTGCAGACGGTGACCACCAATGCGACCAATCGCGTCTATGCGTTCGATGCGACCTCGCTGGAACCCGGCAAGATTCACGCCCTGAAAATCCGCAAGGACTACGAGCGTGATTACTGGATCTCCCACCGACAAAAGCTCACGCAAAACCCCTGGATGATGAATGGCGTGCAGTTGCACTGGAACGGCTGGTCCCAGACCCAGGGTGGCTCGAGCGAGTTGCTCGACACCACTCCCGGGTCGCGCCTTGGTCTGGCTGATTCGGCCTTGGTCATCGGCCGGACCTTCACCGATCCGGGCCTCCAACTTTACATCACGCCCATCGCGAAGGGCGGGATCAGTCCCCATCCCTGGATCGACGTGGTGGTGAATTTTGGACCGTTCCCCACGAATGTTCCTCCCACCGTCTCCATCTCGGCCAGTGCCCAGACGGTCGGCACGAACGGATTGGTCACGCTCACGGCGACGGCAGTGGACGCCAATGGTGACGCGCTCGCCCACTCCTGGGATTTCGGCGACGACACCTTCGGCATCAACGGCCCGGTGGTGACGAAAGCCTGGAGCACCAATGCCGAGTATGTTGTCCGTTGTGTGGTCTCCGACATGAAGGGCGGCGAGGCTAGCGCTTATCAAGTCATCCGGGTTGGCTCACCTCCGACGCGTCGAATTTACGGTCGGGTCACGGATCCCATTGGCAATCCGGTCCAAGGGGTGCGCATTCACAACGGGTTGGACACCGCCGGCTATCGGCTGACCTACACGGACAGCGACGGATATTACACCCTGGTCAATCTGATCAGCGGCTCCTACACCTGCGAAGGTTTTCTCTACGGATACAAGACGGCGCCGGATAATTTCATCAATCCGGTCGTGATCGCGGGTGCGGATCCCGTGGAGGTTAATTTTGTGGCCACGGCCTTGCCCGTTGTCGGCATCACCGCTGTCACCAACACGGCCGAAGGGGGCAGCCCGGGACAGTTCATCGTCTCGCGCAACGGCAGTATCAGCGAACCGCTGACCGTTCTATTTCACACCAGCGGCAAGGCGGTCGGCCTCAATCCGTTTTTCCCTTTCTTTTCTTACGATTACGAGTCGGTGACGAACCAGATGATTCAGGGCAACGCGGTTGGAGCGACCAATCTCTTCTATTACGTGGTCATTCCGGCGGGCGCCTATTCCACGAACATCACCGTCATCCCTTTCGACGATGGTGCATTTGAAGGATCAGAGGATGTGGTCATCGACCTGGAATTGCAGACCCAGGTGCTCCGGGACAGCAGCTATCTCACGGTGACCAACACGTTGGTGATCGTCTCCAACCAGTTCAACATTCCCGGCTGGGAGGTCATCACCGTGAACGGGCAGGCGATCACGTTCCAAACCTATCCGGACTACGTGCTGGGGCCTTCCTCCACGGCCAGGGTGATGATTCAGGACAATGAACCGGTGACATTGCCCCTCGTGTCCATACAGGCGAGCGAATCGGTGGCGATGGAAAGCGGCAACGACTACGCGGAGTTCACCATTTCCCGGTTTGGTTCCTGGGACAATGCATTGACGATTAATTTTACGGTGAGCGGGACGGCTTTCAGCGGGGCAGATTACGTGGCGCTGCCTCCGACCGTCACCATCCCGGCCGGTCAGGGCTCGGTCATCCTGCCGGTGAAGGCCATCAATGATCTGTTCGTGGAAGGTACCGAGACGGTGATCCTCACCCTGACGTCGGATGCCGCCTATCTCGGGAGCGGCAGCGCGACGGTTTACATCGTGGATGATGATTTGCCGTTGATCACCGTCAGCGCGACCGACGCCACGGCGCTTGAATCGGGCGGCACCGGCACGTTTACCGTCACCCGTACCGGCAACCTCGCGCAGGACTTGCTCGTGAATTACCTCGTGTTCGGGACGGCATTAAGCGCCTTGGACTATAATGTCCTGTTCGGGTCGGTCATCATTCCCGCCGGTGCCAGTTCGACTACCGTCACCGTGAACCCAAAACAGGACGCGGTTCTGGAAGGGGCGGAGACCGTTTCGATTTTCATCTCGGACAGCGAGACATACAACATTGGTTCACCCAACAGCGCCATTGTCACCATTCTCGATGATGAGCTGCCCACCATCAACATTGCTTCCACCACCCCGGGGGCGGTGGAGGGCGGAGCGAGCGCCCTCTTCACCCTCACCCGCACCGGGCCGACCAACAACGATGTGCTCGTTTTTTTCCAGGTCGCCGGCAAGGCCATTCATCAGGCCGACTATGCGGGCGTTGGCAACAGCGTGCTGATTCCGAGCGGCGCTTCGACGGGCTTCATCACCATCCAAGCCATCTCCGACCAATTTCGCGAGAGCGCGGAAAATGTCCTTGTGCTGTTGAGCAACAGCCCCTCCTACAACCTCGGCAACTCGATCCGAGCCGAAGCCATCATCGCTGCCAACGGTGGTGACACCGACCGCCCGGCCGTGGGCTTCACCTTGAAAAATTCCAGCGGTTTGGAGTCGAAGTTTCTTGTCACCATCGGCGTGGCGATCAGCGCTCCACCCGTCACCAACACCATCGTGCAATATCGGGTGACCGGAGGCACCGCGTCCAACGGAGTGGATTACACCTTGCTTGGCACCGGCATGCTGCTCTGGACCAATGGGGGGCCGCCGATTCAGGACATCAAGCTGAATGTGGTGAACGACGCCAATTTGGAGCCTAATGAAACCATCATTGTGACCTTGTTCGACCCTGACTTGGTTCTCACCAACGTCACCTCGGTGACCAACGTCACCCCCACCACCACCAACATCGTCTATACCACCAACACCATTCAGGTGCCGACCAACGCCTTTTTGGACGTCGTCAAGTCGCACACCTATACGATCATGGACGATGACCTTTCAGAAGTGAGCATCGTGGCCGCTGAACCCGATGCGCGGGAAAACGGACCCAAGAACGGCCTGTTTGTCATCAGCCGCGTCGGCAGCACCAACAACGCGCTGACCGTAAACTTCTTTGTGACCGGCACGGCCAGCAGTCGTACCGATTACGTCCCGCTCGGAAACTCCGTCATCATCCCGGCCGGCTCCAATTATGTGAACCTCTATGTGATTCCGGTGGACGACCAAGTGGAGGAGTTTACCGAAACGGTGAACGTGGAACTGTACTCGGCCCCCGGCGCACATCTTGGCTCATCCAGTTTTGCAACTGTTTGCATCACTGACAATGACGGCACCATCCAGTTCACGCTGGCGAGTTATCAAGTGAACGAATACGAAAGCAACGCGGTCATCACCGTCCAGCGCTCCGGCGACACCAACCTGGCCGTCACCGTTGATTATCTGATCAGGAACGGCACGGCCACGAACGGCCAGGATTTCTTCGGCACCAGCGGGACGTTGAGCTTCGCCCCGGGCGTCGTCACCCGAAGCTTCTCCATCGGCATCACCAACGATCTGCGGGTCGAACCGGCCGAAACGGTGAGCCTGGTCCTGACCAACCCGACCGGTGGCGTGCCGCTGGGCGGCCAGAACGTGGCCACGCTGAACATTCTCGACGACGACATCGCCTTCGAGTTCGCCGCGCCCGTCTTCCGGGCCAATGAAAACGGGACCAACGCCTACGTCACCGTCAACCGTCTCGGCGTCTTCACCAACGCGGTCTTCGTGAGTTTTTCGACCACCAACGGCACCGCCACCAACAGCCTCGACTACATTGGCACCAACCTTCTGCTGAACTTTGCCGCCGGCCAGACCAATTTCATTGTGCCGATCCGGATCCTCGACGACATCCTGTTTGAGGGTGACGAGACGGTGAATCTCCGGTTGAGCGGACCGGCGCCGGGCACCACGCTGGCGCCCAGCAACACGGCCGCCCTGGTCATTGTCGATGACGAGTGCGCGCTGCAATTTACCGTCCAGACCAATCTGGTGAACGAATACGCCGGGTTGGTCAGCGTGGTGGTGCAGCGCGTGGGCGGCACGGTCAACCCCGTCTCTGTCAATTACGCGACCATCACCGGAACGGCCTCGAATATTTTCGATTTTGCGGCGGTGGCCGGTGTGTTGAACTTCACCGGTGATCAGATCGTGGTGACAACCAACGGGTCGGGCACCAACCAGTTCATCCCCGGCGAAAGCGTCCACACGATCAACATCACCATCTTTGACGACCAGATCGGCGAGGGCAACGAAACCCTCAGCGTCATCCTCAGCAACCCGGTCGGCCCGGTCGTTGGCGCGCTGCCCGGCTCCACCATTTTTGGCACCAACACCAACACGGTTGTCCTCATCCTCGACAACGAACTGCCGGGCAGCGTGGACTACGAGTTCGCCATCGGCTCCGGCGCGAACAGCAACGTGCTGGCGCTGGCCCTCCAGTCGGACCAGAAAATTGTCATGGCTGGCGAGTTCACCGTGGTGCAAGGCGTCAGTTTCAGCCGCATCGCGCGCCTCCAACCCAGCGGCATCCTCGACACCGGCTTCAACCCGGGTGCGGGCGCGAACAGCAACGTGCTGGCGGTGGCGTCGCAGTCGGACCACAAGGTTCTGATCGGCGGCGCCTTCTCCACCGTGGACGGCACCAACCGCACGCGGATCGCCCGGTTGAACGCCAACGGCAATCTCGATCTCAGCTTCAATCCCGGACAGGGCGCGAACGGCCTCGTCCGCGCCATCGTGGTGCAGACGAACGGGCAGGTGGTCATCGCCGGAGATTTCACGCAGGTCAACGGCACCAACCGCACCCGCCTCGCGCGGCTCAACGCCGACGGCACGCTGGACCCGGGCTATGCGCCGGTGTTCCTCAACCCGGTGTCCACGCTGGCGCTGGATGCCGAAGGAAAAATCGTCGCGGGCGGCGCGTTCACCACCGTCAACGGCACGGGCCGCAGTTTCGTCGCGCGCCTCAACACCAACGGTACGCTCGACCTGGCCTTCAGCCCGTCCAACGGCCCGAACGGCCCGGTCAACTCGGTGGCCATCCAGAATGACGGTAAGATTCTCATCGGGGGCGCGTTTACCAGTGTGAGCGGCACGAACTTCGCCAACCTCGCCCGGCTCACGGCCTCCGGCGTGGTGGACCTGACCTTCACGCCCGGCACGGGTCCGAACGGCCCGGTCAACGCGGTGGCGGTGCATCCCGGCGGAAAGATTTTGATCGGCGGCGCGTTCGACAACTTCAATGGCACGAGCCGGAATAATTTTGCGCGGCTCAAGCCCAACGGCGGCCTGGACACCATCTTCAATCCCGGCTCCGGCGCGAACGCCCCGGTGCGTGCGCTCGTCGTCCAGCCGGACACGGCCCTGGTCATCGGCGGTGATTTCACGGTGGTGAATACGCTGCCGAAAAACCACCTTGCCCGCATCCACGGCGATGAGAAGTCCAACATCATCGGCGTGGAGTTCGGGCAGTTGGTCTTCACCGTGTCTGAGACCAACGGCCCGGCGGTCATCACGCTGGTCCGCACCGGTAACACCAATCTGCCGTTCACCATCGGCTTCACGACCACCGGCCTGACCGCGACCGGCGGAGCCGCGCCGGGACCGGGTGTGGATTATTTTGTGACCAATGGCACCGTTTCCTTCGCCGCCGGCCAGATGAGCGCGACGTTTGAAATTCCGGTCTATGACGACCTGCTCGTGGAAGGCGATGAGACGGTCCGCTTGAACCTGACCAACGCGGCAGTGAACATCGACCAGAGCGGGTTGATCGAGGCCACCCTGGTGATCTACGACAATGAACGCTTCGTGCAGTTCAACCCCACGAGTTACGCCGTCTTCGAAGGCGCGACCAATTTCGGCGTCACGGTGACGCGCATCGGCGGCCTGTCTGGGACGGCCACGGTCCTGCTCAACACCAGCAATGGGACGGCGGTGGCCGGGACTGATTACATTGGTCTGACCAATTATCTGGTGACTTTCCTGGACGGCGTGTCGAATCAAACCGTGTTGCTCCCCATCAACACCGACACGAACCTGGAAAGCTCCGAGACGGTGCTGATCACCTTGTCCAATCCGAACGGGGCCATCCTGGGCACGCCGTCCACCGTCACGGTGACGATTTTCGACCAGTCGCTCGCGCCGGTCCCGCCGACCGTGCCGGGCGGGTTGGATCTCACCTTCAATCCCGGTGATGGCGCGGATAATTTTGTCCGCTCGCTGGCGATTTATCCGGACGGAAAAATTTTGATCGGTGGAGCGTTCGTCACCTTCGCCGGCACCAACCGCGGCCATGTCGCGCGGCTCAACACGAACGGGGTGCTGGATCTGGCGTTCGATCCCGGTGCCGGGGCCAACGACTTCGTTTCCTCGGTGGCGGTGGCGTCGGACGGCAAGGCGCTGATCGGCGGTGCTTTCACCGATGTGAACCTCCTGCCTCGCAACCGTGCGGCCTATCTCAAGACGAACGGGACGGTGGATGGTTCGCTCGGCCTGTCCGCCGGGTTGAATTCCTCGGTCAATGCGGTGGCGCCCTACCCGGGCGGCAAGAGCATCGTCGGTGGCGGGTTCACGGTTCCGATTCCGGGCGTGGCGCGGTTGCGCGCCGATGGTTTGCTGGATGCGAGCTTCAATCCGGGCACTGGCGCCAACGGCCAGGTGCATGCGGTCTTTGTCCAGAGCAACGGTCAAGTGGTGATCGGTGGCTCCTTCACGATGGTGGATGGCGTGGCCCGGAGTCGTATGGCCCGGCTCAACGCGGATGGAACCGTGGATGGGGCTTTTGTTCCCGGCTTGATCCCCAGTGGGGCGGTTTATTCCGTCATTGTGCAGACGGACGGCAAGGTGGTCATTGCGGGTGAATTCAGCAGCGTGAACGGAACCAACCGCGTGCGCGTGGCCCGCCTGCACGCGGACGGGTCGCTGGATTTGAGTTTTGACCCCGGCACGGGGCCGAACGCGACGGTGTTTTCGGTGGCGGTACAGGGCAACCACAAGGTGATCCTGGGTGGTGACTTCACCACCGTGGCCGGGACGAGCCGCAATCGTTACGCCCGGTTGCGGTCGGACGGCTCGCTGGACACGGCGTTTGCTCCGGGCACGGGGGCGGATGGGACGGTCTATGCTGTGGCCCTGCAGCCGGACGGCCGGGTGGTCATCGGCGGCGATTTCAACACGGTCAATGGTCAGATCCGCAACGGGGTGGCGCGTCTCTTCGGAGATACGGAGATACGCATCGCCTCCCTGATACGGAATGGTGGCCAGGTGAACTTGACCGTTTCCAGTCCGGGTGGTTTGCAGTGCGTTCTGCAGACCAGCTCCGATCTGGTGAGCTGGACTTCGCTCAGCACCA